>Ga0209117_1000003_pt1 | contig 316720 bp, 320 predicted proteins | sample BlaSpr_A8_OM2_M2_FD_187978 | JGI IMG/M metagenome (GOLD analysis project Ga0209117, IMG submission 187978) | Forest soil microbial communities from Thunder Bay, Ontario, Canada - Black Spruce, Ontario site 2_A8_OM2_M2 (SPAdes) (version 2) | ecosystem: Environmental > Terrestrial > Soil >... | reverse complement strand
GGTTTTCGGTGAGAGGGTCGGCGCGCTGGCTTTGATGACGTTATGGAGCCGCTTGGCCATGCCGCGATCCGGTTCTGCCATCTCGGCGATCTTCGCGAGTGCGTCGCTTTCCCCGTCCGCCTCACCCGAGAGCGCGCGCCGTCGCTCTTTGAGGGTCTCCTTCATCGCGGCTCGTTCTTCGTCCGAGAGTAAATTGGACACCCTGGCTCTGGTGCTCCGGGCCGACTTCTTCTTGTCACTCATGGCAGTTCCTCCAGTGTGTAAAACGTCCCATTTGGACGGGCCTGATGCTAGGGACCGGTCCCACGGCCGAGCTTCAGTTTGAGTGCTTCATGTCCTACCTTTCTTTCCATTAGAGCCCAACCATACCGAGCTCAGACCTGGAGCCCAGTGGCCGTTTCAGCAGGAGGTCCCGAGGGCTTGTCTGGACGCCGGCCGGGGCACAGATTCCCGGCACTAGGAACGTCTAGGAGGACACGGGCGGACACCTAGGAACGGTACTTAGAGTTCAGGCGGGCATCTGCGGAACCGCCAGGACACTCGAGGACATGCAACCATGACGGTTCGGGACCGTGAGGCGCGGGGTTCAAATCCCTCGCCCCGACCACCGTTTCTCTTGTTGATGGCTCTCTGATCGCCTGCCGGTCTCGCCGCCGGCACGGTCCCGGCGATCCGAGTTGACGCATTGCCGTTGGCGGCGCACGATGCCGTGAACATGAAAGTGACCGCGCTGTTGGCGATCGCATTTGTCCTTTCCGCATGCTCGGCCCCTGCCACCACTTCCCCGAACCCGGAAGCACTTGCGCACGGTGCCGCAGTCAAGTTGCTCGACGCGGGCAAACTGGACAGCCTTTCGACTGGTCCCGTCTACATCCGGTTTATTCGGTTCCCGCAACCGGTGGGCTACGTAATCAATTCGAAACAACACGTGGCCAGCTTCGTTTATGTCGAGACCGGGGTGCACCGTTTGATACTCAACGGCCAGCCGCCTGTCGACCTGGTGGCCGGCCAGGCGATTTTTCACCAGAGCGTGACGCACACCCATCTCAACCCCGGACCGTTGGATCCAAGCGTCTGGTATTCCATCGCAATCTGGCCCAGTTCAGCTCGCAGTTCATCGCTTGTCGACAAAATCGCGGTGGCGGCCTTTCAGAGCGACGACATCGCACGCAATTCGCTGCCGCAGGTTGCTTACTCACAGGTGCTTCGTCAGGTCACGCTGGCGGAGCTGGGAACAACTGGAGCGCATCAGTTCGGTGGCCTTGCTGCGTTGTACGTGCTGACCGGTTCCCTGACGATCAAAAGTGCGCACCGGGCCCAGGTCACCATTGGCGCCGGCGAGGGTCTCTACTTTTTGCCAGACGTCCCGTTACAGGAGACAAATGGTGGATCGGGTCAGACGGTGTTCCTCGAATTCATCACCACCGCGATCGGAAAACACTTCGAGGTGCCGCTTCAGCAACCACCGGCCGCCTGATCAGCCGATGCGGCTGACCCGGTTGTCGTCGGCGTCGGCGACATAGACAAAGCCCTGGGCGTCCACAGCCAAGCCAAGTGGCGTCCTCATCTGCGCAATCGTGCTGATCGTGCCGTTCAGGTCAATGCGCCTGACCCGGTGGTTCAGGGCGTCTGCGATGAAGACATCTCCTTGCGTGTCAACCGCCAGGCCTTGACCCATACCGCCAAGAGGATTACTGGCAAGGTTCAGATCCGCGAGGCTGGCAGGGCGCCCATCACCCAGGTAGCCGGACGCGCCCGTACCCGCAACAGCCCCGATCTGCCCGTTGACGTCGACGCGGCGCACGCGCTGGTTCAGGGTGTCGGCGATGTAAAGGTTGCCTTCGCCATCAAAAGCGATGCCACCAGGGGCGTGGAGAACCGCATCGAGGGCAGCCCCGGGGTCACCACGGTACCCCGCTTCACCGGTGCCGGCGACCGTGTGGATCGCGCCGTCTGGCCCGAGCTGGCGAACCACGTTGTTACCGGTGTCGGCGATGAAGACGGTGTCGCCGAAGCCGATGGCGAGGCCGGTCGGAAGATTCAGCCTGGCGTCCCGACCGGATTTCCCGTCGCCGGTGTAGCCGGCTTCGCCGGTGCCCGCGACCGTCGTGATCATGCCGTCCGCGCCAACGCGCCGAACCCGATGGTTCAGCGTGTCGGCGATGTAGACGTTGCCGGCGCTATCCACCGCCAAGCCTTGAGGGATGTCGAGCTGCGCCTGTACGGCTGGGCCTCCGTCTCCAACGTTCCCGGCCGTGCCAGTGCCTGCGAAGGTGGTGATCAGCCCGTCCTTCTTGACCTCGCGAATTCGGTTCCCTTCGGCGATGTAAATTTCCCCGGCTGGTCCGACCGCGAGGGCTAGGGGATGCACCAGCGCCGAGGCGGAGGCAAGGTGTCCGTCGCTTGAGAAAGCGCGCTGACCCGTGCCCGCCACTGTCACGATGCGGGGACCCAGGGTCGCAGGTGGCGACAGCCACGCATATGCGAGCGCGAGCCCGCCCACAAGCACCGCAACTACACCGAAGCTCCACGCGACCAGCAGGCGCCGCGAGAGGCGGGGCCGAGTTCGTCCGGCAGTGGTTGTTTTCCCGGCGCTGCCAACCGCCGGCACGTTGGATGCAGATCCGCCTACGCCGGGCGAGGCCGCTGTCACCCAGGTTGCGATCTGGACGCGGGAGTGGAACCCGAGCTTGCCTCGGATCTGCTCCACGTGGCTCTCAGCAGTGCGCTCAGAGATGAACAGCCGGGTGGCGATCTCCCGGTTGGTCAGTCCCTGACCGACAAGGATTGCCACTTCTCGCTCGCGGCGGGTGAGATTGGGCGCCTCCACAAGGATTCGCGCAGGAGCATAGCAACGAGCGGCTGATCGCCCGCCCAAGAAACCGGTACCAAAGTTCGGTACCGATCCCGGTACTTCTACCAATGACGCCGGCCGAGCATCGGCTCAGCCTCCAGACATCAAGCCGAGCCGTGAGCACGGCGAAGGAATCTAGGAGGAATCGCAGAATGAATAGAGTCTCGATACCAGTCCTGCTCGTCGCGGCCGCGTTGGTGGCCGCATGCGGTGGAAGCTCCGCCAACGTCGCGGCGAAGCCTTCGGCGCCGCCCACGCCGATAGTCAAGTACAAGAACACGCTACCCGGGCAGACCGCTACCGGGTCGATCGACCTCATCCAGTCGATTCTCTATTTCGCTCCTGGCGCAGCAAGCGCGGTCCACAAGCACCCGACGTCCTTCCTGGCCACGGTGCTCCAGGGCCAGATCACCCTCAAGACGCCCTCTGGAGAGCAGCAGTCATCGGCAGGAGATGTGATCCACGAGCCACTCAACCAATCCGTTCAGGCCGTCAACATGGGCTCCGTGGACGCGATGGTGGTGGTCGCCTACCCGGTGGCGCATGGCGGGAAGCCGACCGTGGCGGTTGCGGGGTCGCCGGCTCCGGCCATTCCCAACAAGACGCTCTACAGCTTCACCCTCGACTCGCCGAGCCTGACCGGCCCGTACAGCCTGGTCCAGCAGGTACTGGACTTCGCACCGGGTTCGCAAACGGCTAAGCACCGCCACGGCGGGCCTGGTGTGATCACGGTCCTCCAGGGCCAGGTCACATTGAACCGCGACGGGACAGAAACGACCTACAACGTGGGAGAGAGCTTCAGCGAGACCCCGGGCCAGACGCTGCAGGCATTCAACCGCGGAAGCGCCGAGCTGATCGTCGCCGCCACGTACCTCTTGCCCGACGGCGCGCAGCTGACGACCAACGTCTAAACCCCGCGAGGTCCTCCCTGCTCGGCGGGGAGGACCTCGCACCGGCCTACATGGGCAGCCGCGATTCTCAGCGCGATCGCGGCGGCAAGGCGAGGATTGCCAAGCCGCCCAGCGCGACCGCAAAAAATACTGGGATCGCGGCCTTGGCAGCGCGCGGAGGGAGGATCAGCTCGAACAAGGGGCCAGGATCACCGAGACGTTGCTGCAAGGGTCCAAGCGGACAGTTACCGCGCCCGATGAGAAGGGCCACACCCTGCACCGACAACGTCGCCACCGCCACACCCAGGAGTCGGTCGCGGCGTCCAGATAACGCGCAATACCAGAGGTACGTGAGACTGCTTAGCTCAACGACAGCGATCCCGATATGACCGAGTCGCAGCCCCTTGGCCCCGCTGCCTAGTTCAGCGAACCGCGTGCGGGGACGACCGCCACCAAGCATCAGTCACGAGCCTATGAGTTCCGCAACACACCTTCATGGCATGAGGTATGCGCGGGAATTGCGGCTAGCCGGCTGATCGCGCCAACGCCTGCTCCATCTGCGAGCGGAGAACTCTCGCACCGGCTGCAGCTAATCCCAGCTCAATGAGTCGCCCCTTCCAACCCTTGCCATGGCGCTTGATCGTTACCTCGATCTCGGTACCACCCTCCGCGGTCGGAGTGAGTTCGTAATCCCAGCGGCTGCCGGGACCCCAGGTGTTGGATTCGAGCGTCTCAACGCCCACATGGCCTTTGGTGGCATCCCAGGTGTACTTTTCGCGCTCCCAGACGCCACCTGCAATTGAGTTGCCCTCCGTCACGTCTGCCCAGCCCGGGCCGTGGCCGTGCACCCGGAAGTGCTGGTCATCGATATTCGGCCAGACCTTGGCCCGTCCGGGTCCAAAGTCGGTCAGGACGGCCAGCACGGCCTCGGGCGCCAGTTTCGTCTCGATGTGAAAATGAATCTGCGCCATAGGTTGTCCCAGCGATGAGTCTCGGAATGCTGAGTCGTCTAATGGTAAGGAGAGAACGCCGAATGACACCCGCAGCTAAAGCCAGGACGAACAAGGGCGTCCCGAAGGATGTCGACGCCTACATCGCCGCAGCGCCCAAGGCGGTGCAACCGATGCTGAGCGAGCTTCGTCAGGTCATCAGGTCAGCCGCGCCCCATGCGAAGGAAAAGATCAGCTACGGCATGCCTTCGTACGAGCATCGCGGCCGCCTGGCGTATTACGCCGGATACGAAGGCCATGTCGGCCTGTACGGGGTCGCCCACGTCGCGAGTGCCAATGACGCAAGCGTCACGAAATACCTGGAAAGCCAGAGCACGCTCCGGTTCCGAGTCGGTCAAAAGTTGCCTGTCGCCCTGATTCGCAAGCTCATCAAGGCCCGAGTGACAGAGAACGAGGCCAAGAAGCGGTAGACACCGTGGCGGCATGAGGCGCGGACTTGAGATAGTCCGCGCCTCGTGGATGCGTTAACGCTGGCTTTAGGGCCGCGCCTTGCCGAAGTACATCAACTCCCACAACGCGTCGGCAGAGTGGCTCTCCACCAGCTGCTCGCCCTTGTAGTGTTCGATGCGCAGCTCGCCGGCGAAACGCAGGTAGGCGCCGTCGAAACCGACGAGCCTGGCAGCCGCCCACTTCGCTCCGTGCAGGTGGTCGATGAACTTGTCGGTGGCGAGGTCAGAGTGCCGGCTGAACGAAACGACGTGGCGCTCCTCACCATCGGTGTACGTGTAACGGGTCACGTTGCCCACCGGCTTGCCGGTTGAGGTGTCGGTGTAACGACCCAGCTCCTCGAAGGTGACCTTATTGCCGTCGTCCGCGATCAACTTCCCGTCGCGGGCCAGCATGAACACCGGCAGCGCGTCGTATCCGTAGCGCTTCTCGGCCGTGATGTACGAAGCAATCACCGAGAAAGGGCCGGCTGCACCGCGCGCCCAGTACCAGTGGTGCATGAGCTCGGGCATCGGGGCATTGCCCCAGTTGTGGTCGTGGTAGCCGACGCCGGTGGTGGTGCGGCTGTCGCCGCCCACGCGGTATGTCACCTCGACCCGACCCTGCGGCACCGACGGCAGCCATGCAAAGTAGTGCTCGCCCTGTTCACCGAAAAGCCAGTAGCCGGTCTTGGGGCGCCAGGCGGGCACCTGCCCGGTCAGCTTGACGGCGACCTCGACATCCTCCACACGGGCACGGATGGTGTAGGTGTGAAGGTCGCCAGCAAACACGTTGTCGCCAATTCGGACGTCGGCGGTCTCTGTTGAGGCGGAGAAGGTATCGGCTGGCAGCGTCACGAGTTTCCGCGCCGCGGTGCCGTCGGGCAGAGTCAGATCGATGCGGATCCCCGGGTTGAGTGGCTGGTTGAGATCGCTGAACTCCCTGGTCGAGAAGACCACGACGAGCTTGGCGCCATCGTCCAGATGCGCGTCGAAGTACCACCACTCATAGGTGCCACGGGCGCCCTTGGTGCGCATTCCGTCCTCCCAGGGCTTGATCTCGAGCGGCGCGATTCCAATTCGCGCGTAGTCGTCGGGGGTGCCGGCCAACCGGGCCGGGACGGTCGCGGTGCTGGTCTGGAACATGGCTTCTGCGCTCCTTTTCGAATCTGACCCCGGATTAATTACCAGATGTCTATTTGTGTAACACTGGTTGGGTCATGGCCATTCCACGTAAGAGGAGGTCCGTGCAAAGGGGACGGGGCCGCCCACGCGCGGGCGAGGAGATCGATCTCGACGCGCTCCTCCAGGGCGCCCTCGAGGCGTTCGCCGAGACCGGCTACGACGGGACGTCCGTACGCGAGCTGAGCAGGCGCCTCGGCGTGAGCCACGCCCTGCTCATCGCACGATTCGGCTCCAAAGAAGGCTTGTGGTTCGCGGCGATGGAGCGCGCCCTCGCACAGCTAGAGCAAAGCTGGCGCGAGGTCGCCGACTCCCCCACACTCGACGACCTCGAAGCGCTCCGCCAGGGGGTCATCCGCCAGGTGATCTTCACAGCGGCGCACCCCGAGGTTCTGCGGATCATGAACCATGAGGGAGCTATCGACAGCCCGCGCTTACGCTTCGTCATGGACCGCTTCGTCAAGCCGCTGCGCCCAGGTGTTGAACGCCTTCTCTCCAGGCTCGTCGCAGGCGGACGGATACGGCCGCTCCCTTACGCAACGCTTCACTTCCTGGCCGTCGTCGGCGGCGGTGCGCTCTTCGCCTACCCCATCGAAGCCACGCTGCTCGGCGCCCCTGCACATCCCGACGCGGAGGAAATCCGAGCCCATGCCGAGGCCGTAGCGGACGTGCTCATCGCCGGTATCGCGTTGGCACCGCCCGTCCGGTATTAGGTTCGCGCCGTGCTTTTGCGTGGGGCGTAGTATCGCCGCCAGATCAGGCGGTGGATCGGCACCCACCGGGGGATGTCGCGCAGACCCGGGATGAACGGCACCAGCGCCAGAAGCGCGGTAAGGACCGTCATCAGGATGATGATCCCCAGGTCCGCATTAGAGGAGTTGAACCCGAGAAAGCCGGTCGTGCTGGTGAAGGGCGGGACCTGGTACCAGACCGTGTAGAGCCACAACCAGGTCTGGCCGGGGTAGCTGCCGGTCTCGTTCATCATTCCCCATTGGCTGCCGGTCAGCTGGGCATCTTTGGCCAGGCCTGCGAAATAGCCGCCGTCACCGATGAAGAGCAAGGGCTGTGTGTAGTCGGTCTGGTAGAAGCGGCCGTTGATGACCAGAAGCCCGTCCAGGCCGCCGGCCTGTGCCACGCCGAGAAGGTTCGACATCATCACCGGCAAGGGGCCATAGTCGCCACTCGCGACGGTCACCTTCCCATCGACGACCTTGGCGTCGGGTAGGGCCTTCGTGTAAGCGTCCAGCCACTTGGTTTGCTGGTCCGGGGCCGCCTTCTGCCAGGTGTCGAGGGCAGAGGTCAGATCCGAGTTGCCCACGCTCGCCCGCTGCAAGGGCTGAATTACGAAGGAATTAGCGGAATCGACCGGGATACGCGTTCCAAACCACTTCTGGGGAGCGATCGGCCCCCAGCTCTGGCCTGCGCCTACGGTGTTGTACGGGTTGCCATAGGCGGCGCTGGTGCTCGAGCCTGCGAGTTCGTTGGTGGCGGTGGTGACGAAGTCCACGGGGTCGGACTGGGACCAGTTGGCGATCGTCACCGGAGCGACGTCCGGCGAGGACAGGATCAAGGCGGCGAGGAGGGCCAGCACGCCCACGCCGGCGAGGGCGATGAAAAGCTCCTTGACGAGGTCGTAAGGCACCATCCGGACGCCGCGGTAGTACTCCTCCTGAGTTGCGCCCATCGATTTCATGGCTGGGCACCTCCTTCCGGGTCGATCGGTTTTACGACGCCACGTGTGCGCACCATCACGATGTGCAGCACCACCAGGATGGTGACCCCGATGGGCAGCAGCATGATATGCAGCCCGTACATCTGGCCGAAGTTCAAGACGTTGAAGAACGCTCCGATGCCGGCAGAGTTCATTGCGTCCTTGGCATTGACGGCGATGAACTGTGCGTCGAAGTTCTGCTGTGAGAGGTAGCCGGTGAAGGCGGTGAGGATGCTGACCGCGAAAATCACGACGCCGATCATCCAGGTCGCGGCTCGGCCGTTCCGCCAGCCCGCCATGAAGTATTGACCCCACAGGTGGAGGACCATGAAGATGAAGAACAGCTGCACCGACCAGAAGTGGAGGCTGTTGAAGAACCGGCCGAGGTGTGAGTCATGCCACCACTGCGGTCCCATGAACGAGAGGACGACGCCGCTGACGATCACCCAGGCCAGCGCCGCGATCGTGACGACACCGAAGACATAGACCCACGAACCCACGTAGTAGGGCTGGCGGTCCGGCAGCAGGTGGTCCATCGGGAGGTGGCTGTCGATCGCCCGGCGAACCCGTAGCGTCCAGCTCTTCGAATCAGCCGGGGCCTCCGTTTCGACGCTATTTCTTGCCGCCATCGTGGCCACCCTCCGCGTGGGGGAACGGGGCGAACAATGCGATGGCGAAGAGCACGATCATCCCCCCGATCACAAGCAGGTTAGGCATGGAGATATGGATGAAACCCCAATCGAAATACGAGGCCGGTGTATCCATATGCCGCTCCTTTTTGGTGACGTTGGCGTCACGTTTCCTGCTGCTGCCAGCATCGTCGCGCGACCGTAAGAAAGTCCGTAACTGCTCGGGATCGCCACCGACGGCTGATCCTTCGGGATGCTGCGTCAATACAAATCTCTGTCGTCGTCGGCCGGTAGGGTCTTATGGCCCTCTCTCCTTGGGAGAGTCAGACATGGGGTCGCGAAATCGGCGATGCTGGCCGTGTGACCGCAACGTACCCGAGCCATCGCGAGGCAACCGTGGTCCTCCGCGATGGCTCAACGGTCACTGTCAGGCCCATACGCTCCGAAGATGCCGCCGGGCTGGCGCTCTTCTATCAGGACCTCTCACTCGAATCTAGGGTCTTCCGATTCTTCGCCGCCGTCGCCAACGCCGACGCATCCATTCAACGGATGGTTGACGTCGACTACGTGTCGAGCTACGGCCTCATCGCCCTCGCGGGAACCAAGGCACAGATCGTCGGACACGCGATGTACGTACAGATCGAACCGCGCAAGGCCGAGATGGCTCTGGCGGTGGCGGACGCATACCAGGGTCGGGGTTTGGGCACGATCCTCCTCGGGCAGCTGGCCGAAGCCGCGGCCGGCGCCGCCTTGGAGACGTTCGACGCGATGGTCCGGCCGGAGAACCATCGCATGCTGCAGATGCTCCGCGAGAGCGGCTTCCCGGTCCATGCCCGCTCTGTGCCGGGCGAGGTGCATGCGGAGCTTCCGACGAAGATCAGCCCAGAAGGCCTGAAGCAATTCGAAGACCGTGAGCGCCTTGCCGCCGTCGCCGCGGTCACGCACCTGCTCGCGCCCCGGTCGGTCGCGGTCATCGGCGCGTCGCGACAGGCAGGGAGCATCGGCCAGGCCGTCGTCCACAACATCATCGCCAATGGATACCGCGGTCCTCTTTATCCGGTGAACCCGTCCGCGAACGAGATCGAAGGCATACCCGCATTTCGCACGGTGCTCGCGATCCCAGCGGACGTCGATATGGCCGTGGTCACAGTGCCTGCTGCGGTGGTTCTGTCGGTTGCGCGCGAATGCGCCGAGAAAGGGGTGCGCGGCCTAGTCGTGATTTCGGCCGGCTTCGGCGAAGCCGGCCCCGACGGCATCGCTCTTCAGCGCGAGCTGGTCGACATCTGCCGGCAGGCGGGTATGCGCTTGGTTGGGCCCAACTGCATGGGTGTGATCAACACGGCGCTTGAGGTGAGCCTCGATGCGACCTTCGCCCCCGACAAGCCGGTGCCCGGCCGTATCGGCTTCCTATCGCAAAGCGGCGGCCTTGGGCTGGCTGTGATGGCGCGCGCCCAGGCACTCGGGTCTGGCCTCTCTTCTTTCGTGTCGGTCGGCAACAAGGCGGATCTCTCCGGCAACGACTTCATCCAGTACTGGGAGAGCGATCCCCAGACCGACGTGATCATGCTGTACCTCGAGTCGTTCGGTAACCCGCGCAAGTTCGCACGCGTGGCACGTCGCGCCAGCCGCTCCAAACCCATCCTGGCCGTTAAGGGCGGCCGCACGCAGGCGGGCAACCGGGCGACCTCGTCGCACACAGGCGCGCTGCTATCGGCGTCGGACGTCACCGTCGATGCACTTTTCCAGCAGGCGGGGGTCATTCGGACCGATACCCTGGCCGAGCTGTTCGACGCCGCGCTCCTTGTCGGCAGCCAGCCGCTCCCCGCCGGCAACCGAGTGGCCATCCTCACCAATGCGGGTGGTCCGGCAATCCTCTGCGCGGACGCTTGCGAGGCGAACGGACTGGTCGTGCCCCCACTCCCGGATGCTGTCCGCACGGAGTTGGCTTCGTTCTTGCCTGCCGCCGGGTCCACCGGGAATCCAGTCGACATGCTGGCAGCCGCGCAAGGCAAAGACTACGAGCGCGCGATCGCAGTCCTTGCCGGCTGCGAAAACGTCGACGCCATCATCGTGGTCTTCACCCCACCCCTGATCACCAAGGGCTCGGAGGTTGTGCGCGCGATCCACCGCGCCGCCCGCGCGCTGCCGCGCGCGATCCCGGTGCTCAGCGTCTTCATGTCAAAGCAGGCGGCTCCACGTGTGATCGAGTCGGGGGGCATTCGCATCCCCCACTACCCGTTCCCCGAGGAGGCCGCACGCGCACTGAGCCTGGTCGCTCGCTACGCCGCCTGGCGCACGGCGCCAGAAGAGACTCTTGCCGAGGTCGAGGGGGTCGATGGCGATCGGGCGGCGGCGGTCATAGCCACGGCGCTGGCTGCTGGACCGGGATGGATGGCACCAGAGGCGGTGGCGGAGCTGCTGACGTGCTACGGGATCCCGATGGTCGAAACATTTCGGGCTGAATCGCCCGAAGCGGCTGGCCGCGAGGCCAAACGGATGGGGGTTGAAGTCGCGCTCAAGGCGATCGCGGCCGGAGTGCTCCACAAGTCGGACGCAGGTGCGGTTCGTCTCCACCTCAGCGGAGCCAACCAGGTGGAACGCGCAGCCAATGAGATGTCGATAGCTCTGGAGCAGGCCGGTCATCTCGTCTCTGCGTTCCAGATCCAGCCGATGGTGCCCGAAGGTGTGGAAATGCTGGTGGGAGTGGTTCAGGACCAACATTTCGGACCGGTGCTCGCATGCGGAGCTGGCGGGACGGCGACCGAACTCTTGAAGGATGTGTCCGTTCGCATCACGCCCATCACAAAAGGTGACGCGGACCGCATGGTCCGCTCGCTCAAGACTTTCCTGCGTCTCGACGGCTACAGGGGAGCGCCACGAGCCGACGTGCCCGCGCTGGAGGACGTGTTGCTCCGCGTGAGCGCGTTGGTCGAGGCTCACCCCGAGGTCGCTGAGATGGACCTCAACCCGCTCATCGTCCATTCCGCCGGTGCCGTCGTCGTCGACGCGAGGATTCGGCTCGAACCGGGAGCGCCCAGGCCTCCGATCGGCTCGCGCTGATCCACTCGCCGGCGCTTGCCGGCGAACCTCGAGATGCAGGTCGATACGGCGCCCGCTGTCGCTAATCGCCGAAGGACTCTCCCAGAGCGGGACTACCGACCTTTCCGGACGGGCCGAACGGCAGGCGTCTGGCGCCTGGCCGGGGTGTTGACTGATCGCAAGAGCCGTCCAAAAGCTCAATCCAAACCTCGAGAGAGGACAAATTTCCAAGGAGGAAACAAAGTGAACAAGGCAGTTAGGTGGCGAATTCTCAGTCTTCAGGCGATGATGGTGGTCATCCTCGCGGCGTCCGCAGGATTTCTTTTCTACGAGGGCAGCTTCACGACGACCATGATCAAGGATCAGCTGACCGCTCAGTCGATCTACTTCCCCACCGCAGACCAGATCAAGACCGGTGGAGCCCTCGACCCGGCGAAGTTTCCGCAGGAGATCCGGGACCAGGCCGGCAAGCAGGTCGTCGACGGCAACCAGGCTCGGATCTACGCCAACGACTTCCTCGGCGAGCACCTTCAGGGTGTCGCCGGCGGCTCGACCTACGCCACGATCGGCAGCAAGATCTCGGCCGCGAACGCCGCGCTAGCCGCCGCGTCGAAGACGGACCCGAACTACGCAACGCTTCAGGCCAACGTCGCAACGCTCAACGGCCAGCGAGACACGCTGTTCAAGGGTGAGACTCTTCGCTCGATGCTCCTCAACGCTTACGGCTGGTGGACGATCGGCGTGTACACGACGTACGCCGGTATCGGACTCATGCTGGCAGCGTTCGGAGTTCTCGGTGCCCTGGTCTTCGAACTAGTCATCGCCGGGCGCAAGCCCGAAACAGTCAAGGTCGTGCAGAAGATCGCTGCGTGACAGCTCTCTAGGACGGCATGCTCCGGCGGGAATGTCCTGCCGGAGCACTTTTGTGAGTGTTCATAGGAGAAACTGACGGAAGTGGCGCTGTCCCCTACCGCTGATAGCAAAGCAAGTCCTGGTCGTCTGCGCATCCGCAACCCATACAGCCGGATGCCGAACTGGCTCTATCCGGCCTTCGTCGTCACCGGGCTCAGCTTGTTCACCATCTACGCGGTGTTCGTCGTCCTGTTCCAGCACGACGGCTACTACTCCCCCTACCTCAGCCCGTTCTACTCCCCCCTGATCAAGGTGGGTCCGATCCCTCCGGGCGTGTGGGTGGTCTGGGCCCCGCTCGCCTTCCGGCTCACCTGCTACTACTACCGCAAGGCCTATTTCCGGAGCTTCTTCGGACACCCGCGGTCGTGCGCCGTGCCGGAGCGTGCCGGCCGTCGATATCGCGGCGAGACCGTGTTCCCCTGGGTGCTGAACAACTTCCATCGGTTTGCCTTCTACGCCACCGTCGTCCAGGTGGGCTTCTTGTGGTTCGACGCGATCGTCGCTTTTGACTTCGGGGGCCGTCTCGGCATCGGCCTCGGAAGCGTCCTCATGCTGGCCAACATCCTTCTCTTGTCTGGCTACACATTCGGATGCCACGCCTTCCGCCACCTGGCCGGCGGAGAGCTCGATTGCTTCTCCTGCTCGCTTGCCGCGCGCGCTCGGCACCAGGTTTGGAGGGGCGTCACGGTCCTCAACATCAAGCACGATCGCTGGGCATGGGCGAGCCTGGTGTCGGTGGTGGCGACCGATGTCTACATCCGTCTCCTGCTGGCGGGAGTGCTGCATGACCCTCGGTGGATCCTGTGAGCGGCGCAGCTTACGAGACTGTCGATACCGACGTCCTCGTCCTGGGGGCCGGAGGCGCCGGGCTGCGCGGCGCCATCGCGGCGGCGGAGTCAGGCGCGCGGGTGCTGATCGTGTGCAAGTCGCTGCTGGGCAAGGCCCATACGGTGATGGCCGAGGGCGGAGTGGCGGCGGCCATGCACAACGTCGCGTACCAGGACTCGTGGGAGGTGCATTTCGCCGACACGATGAAGGGCGGCAAGCTCATCAACGACTGGCGCATGGCGGAGATCCACGCCAAAGAGTCGCCTGAGCGGGTGCTCGAGCTGGAGCGCTGGGGCGCTGTCTTCGACCGCACCTGGCAGGGTCGCATCCACCAGCGGCCATTCGGAGCGCACACGTACCCACGGCTGGCCCACATCGGTGACCGCACGGGCCTGGAGCTGATCCGCACACTGCAGGATCGCGCTGTCCACACGGACGGCGTCGAGGTGCACATGGAAGTGACGGTGTTCAAGCTGTTGAAGAGCGAAGGGCGGATCGCAGGCGCGATCGCGTATCGGCGCTCCGACGGTTCCGTGATCCTTTACCGATGCGCCGCGCTCGTGCTCGCCAGCGGCGGCGCCGGCAAGATGTACCGCGTCACCTCCAACTCGTGGGAGAGCACCGGCGATGGGACCGCGCTCGCTTACGACGCCGGCGCCGAGCTACGCGACATGGAGATGGTTCAGTTCCATCCCACGGGCATGGTCTGGCCGGCCGGTGTGCGCGGCATCCTGGTCACGGAGGGCGTTCGCGGGGAAGGCGGCGTGCTGCGCAACAAGGATGGCGAACGCTTTATGGAGCGTTACGACCACGAGCGCATGGAGCTCTCCTCGCGCGACGTGGTGGCCCGGGCGATCAATTCAGAGGTCCTCGCCGGTCGCGGCACGCCTCACGGCGGCGCGTTCCTCGACATCACGCACCGCAAGCCCGATTTCATCAAAAGCAAGCTGCCGTCCATGTACGAGCAGTTCCTCAAGCTGGCCAACGTCGACATCACCAAACAGCCCATGGAGGTCGCGCCGACCATCCATTACGCGATGGGCGGTGTGCGGGTCGACGCTGAGACCGGCGAGACCACCGTTCCAGGGCTCTACGCGGCGGGCGAGGTCGCCTCAGGGTTGCACGGTGCCAACCGGCTGGGCGGCAACTCACTCAGCGACCTGCTCGTCTTCGGCAAGCGGGCCGGCGAGGCGGCCGGCGCTGCGGTCAAGGCCAAGCCCGCGGCGGCAAAGATCGACTCCGCCGATCTGACTGAGGCCATCGCCGAGCTCATGGCGCCTCTGGAGCAGCCGGCGGGCGAAAACCCGTACCAGCTCCAGGCGGAGATCCAGGACGTCATGTCGATGCATGCGCCGATCGTTCGCGACGGTCCAGGACTGCAGACGGGGCTCCAGAAGATCCTCGAGCTGGGCGCCCGCGCGCGGACGTGCGGCACAGGCGGATCGAACACCCTCCTTTTCAACCCAGGCTGGCACACGGCCATCGACCTGCGCTCGATGCTGGTCAACGCCGAGGCTCTATTGCGCTCCGCAGTGGAGAGGAAGGAGAGTCGAGGAGCCCACGCCCGGTCCGACTATCCCGAGACTGACGACGACCTGACGTCTGTCAACTATGTCGTCGAAAAGTCTGCTGACGGCATGAAGGTCAGGGCCCAGCATCGACCGGCGATGCCCGAGTACCTCGCCGAAGCGGTGCATCGGTCCCACGCACGCTACACACCGGAGGCGACCGAGTAGGTGCGCCGAGCACGCGCAGGGCGCACTTCTATGCAAGTCTCGAACCTCGAGCTCAGCATCTGGCGCGGCGATGCCTTTGGCGGGGAGAGCGTCTCGTATCGCGTCCCGGTGCGCGAGGGGATGGTCGTCCTCGACGCCGTGCTTTGGGTGCAAGCGAACATGGCCAGTGACCTCGCCGTGAGATGGAACTGCAAGGCTGCCAAGTGCGGGTCATGCTCGGCCGAGATCCAGGGCTTTCCACGCCTCATGTGCAAGACGCCGATCACCGAATACGGCAGCCGGCTCACCGTCGGGCCGATGAAGGCCTTCCCGATCATCAAGGACCTGGTCACCGACGTGAGCTGGAATTACGAGGTCAACAAGCACATACCACCCTTCACTCCCAGCGACAAGGACCTGGCCGCCAGCGAGCCGTGGCGGATGCAGCAGAAGGACGTCGAGCGGGTGATGGAGTTCCGCAAGTGCATCGAATGTTTCCTGTGCCAGGACGTGTGCCACGTCCTGCGAGCCCACGACTTGAAGAGCGCCTTCTACGGTCCCCGCTCCATGGTCCGCATCGCCAGCCTCGAGATGCATCCGAAGGACGTGCTCGACCGCCGGTCGCTGCTCAAGGGAAATGCCGGCATCGGCTACTGCAACGTCACCAAGTGCTGCACCGAGGTGTGCCCGGAGCACATCCACATCACGGACAACGCGATCATCCCGCTCAAGGAGCGAATGGACGACGCGTACTTCGATCCGATCCGCACCATAGTCCGCTTCTTTCGCGGCCACGCCGGCAAGCCGCCCGCCTAGGAGGGCTTTCGACCCTGGCGGATGGGGACTTCCGGCACCTGTCGCAGCTGACGCCGGCCCGGATACTCCGTTCATGTTCGTCCAGCACTCGGTTCACATCGACTGCCCCATCGAGGCGGTACGCCCTACCCTCGCCGCGGGTCCTCGTGATTGGTTCCCACGCTTCGACGGTGGTGTCCATGCCGAGGTTGGCCCGCAGGTCGCCGGCCTTGGGCTCCGGAAGAAGGTTGCCATCGAGGTGGGCGAACCGGTGACCGTTGGCGATGTGACTGAGGTTCCCATCACTTGGCAAGCGACATCCGTCCAGCGCCTCTTTCCCGTCATGACCGGAAAGGTCGAGCTTGCGCCCGTGGATCTTCGGAATACGAGGCTGACCGTTTGTGGCATGTACGAGCCTCCGCTTGGCCGCCTGGGCAAGCAGCTTGACGACGCCCTCATGCACAGAACTGCGCAGGCCACCGTCAAGGAGCTTGCCGAGTCGATCGCGAAGCGGCTCGAGAGAGGCCTGTCGAACGGGGGTCGTTCGGCCCTGAAGCAAACCACGAACGGGTCCTAACCTGAGGTCGAAGCGAGAAGCTCAGGGCCGCAAGGCGACACCTGAGATAAGGATGAAATGGCTTGTGCCGACCCGGGCCTCTCGCTTCTTCTACCGAGACCCCGGCATCGTCGTGTGTCGCGCGAGATACGCGGCGGCTTCGGCCCGGCGCGCGACCTCGAGCTTGGACAGGATGGTGGAGACGTAGTTCTTGACCGTCTTCTCGGCCAGCTTCAGCTCCTTGCCGATCTGGCCGTTGGTCTGGCCCTTGGCCACCAGCGTGAGGATGCGTTCCTCTTGAGCTGACAACCGCGCGAGCTTCTCGTCACGCATGGTTTTGCCCTTGCGCAGGCGCTCAAGTACGGACCGGGTGACCTCGGGATCGAGCAAGCTCCGGCCCGCTGCGACCTCGCGGATGGCGCGGATCAACTCGCCGCCCCGGATCTGCTTGAGCACGTAGCCGGCAGCGCCGGCCATGATCGAGGCAAAAAGCGCCTCGTCATCGGCGAAGGACGTCAGCATCAGCACCTGCGTCTTCTCGAGTCTGGCGCGGATCTCGCGGGTGGCCTCAATCCCGCTGCCGTCCGCCAGGCGGACGTCCATGACCACGACATCGGGTTTGGTACGTACGGCCTGGTCGATCGCCTCCTGGACGGATCCCGCCTCCGCGACGACGGTCAGGTCGTCGTTGACATTGATCAGCGACTTCACCCCGTCGCGGACCACCTCGTGATCGTCGACAAGCATGATTCGGATGCGGGTATTCGGCATGGCGGCTATCGTCGCACCGCGCGGCGCCGAGCAGGACGGCCCATGGTCCCCTTTCGGCCGGGCCGAATGGCACTGTCTTGTGACACCGGGAACGTGATGCGAAGGCTCGTGCCCTTGCCCTTTGTGCTTGCGATTTGAAGTTTTCCCCCGAGCCCGGATACCCGCTCGCGTATGTTTCGTAGTCCATCACCACGCAAGTCCTTACGGGTATCAAAGCCCGTCCCATCGTCCTCGATCGTGAGCACCGCGCTCTGACCAGTTCGGACCAGCCGCACCGCAGAATTCGTCGCGTTCGCGTGCTTCGCCACGTTCGACAGCGCCTCTCGCGTCAATTGGACGATCTCGTGCGATCGGCCGGAAAGGGAGGCTGCGAGGTCGGCATCGATGTCCACCACCACTCGGGCCCCTGAACCGGCCCGAACCTCGTCTCCAAGGGCACGAAGGGCTTGGTCCAGCTGCCGGTCGGCGAGGATCCCCGGCCTCAGCCCGAAGATGTAATTGCGCAGGTCGCGGATGACGCCGTCGAGCTCCCCCACGGCCCCTTCGATGCGCGCGGTCTGCTCGGGAGAACCGGTTATCAGCGCCGTGCCCTGGAGACCCATACCGACCGCAAACAGGGACTGGATGACACCGTCGTGCAGCTCTCTCGCAATTCGCTCTCGCTCCTCCAACAGCCCCACCCGTCGCACGTCGGCCTGGGCGCGGACGTAGGCCATCGCCACCGAGGCTTGGTCCGCAAACGTTTCGACGAGCCGGACGGTCTCCGAATCGAAAGTCCGCCCGCCCTTCAAGTTGGCGACCATGAGCGTCCCCGTGGCGCGCCCGCGCACTCGAAGCGCCACAAAGATCGCCGGTCCGACACGCCCGCGGCGGATGATCGGTTGGTAGGCGGTGCTGTGGGCGCTCGCGTCCTCCGTTACGAACGGCGCGCCGGACTCCATTACCTCACCAGAGATCGACTTCGATGCGGGCACTTCCTGCCCCCGCACCTGTACGGCATGGGCACCCACAGCGGCAGCGACTACGAGCCGGCCAGGAGTCAGGCTGGTCGTGAGAATCGTCGCCGAATCCGCGCCGGCCAGGTCGCGCGCATGGTCAGCGATCCGGGTGAGCAACGAATCGGCGTCGGTCTCGGCGAGGATTTCGCTCGTAATGTCTCGCAGCGCCACCAGCCATCGCTCCCGCCGGCGGGAATCCTCGTAGAGGGTCGCATTGGCGATGGCGACACCGGCCTGGGTGGCCAGGATGACGACCGATTCCTCGTCCTCTTTGCTGAATGTCCGGGCGCTGCGTTTTTCGGCGAGGTAGATGTTGCCGAACACCTTGCCCATGGCTTGCACAGGCGCTCCAAGGAACGAGTGCATCGGAGGGTGATGAGGTGGAAACCCAACCGACTTTGCATGGTCGGCGATGTTGGTGATCCGTATCGGCCGCGGCTTCTCGATCAGCAGTCCCAGAATCCCGCGTCCGCGCGGCAGCAGACCGATGGCCCGCCTCTGCTTTGCGGAGAGCCCGGTGGTAATGAACTCCACGAGCTCGCCGCCTTCGCCGATCACCCCGAGCGCTCCATATCGGGCATCGGTGACCTGGGCGGCGAGATCGACGATTCGCTGCAGCACGATCGGGAGAGATAGCTCCGAAGCCAGCGTGAGCCCGGCTTCGAGCAGCACGTCCTTGCGATCCTGTGTGCTGCTCACGGTGGCGAATCTACCCCATGACGAACTTGAACGTCAGACTGCCGCATCGGTCCTTCGGAGGCCGGGCCGGATGCCCACTCGCAGCCGGGCCATTCGACCCTAGGGCGCCAACGACAGCGGTGGGAAGCTCCTGTCATGAACACCACGAAGCGGTTCGAGAGAATCCTTCTCGCTACCGACGGAAGCGAAGCGTCACAGGCGGCGGTCGACGCCACCATTGCGATCGCCAAATCACCGACCGCGAAGGTCAAGGTCGCGCATGCCTGGAACCTCGAGGTTCACCACCGTCATGGTCACTGGGACGTCGAGGTACGCAGCGAGGCGGAAAAGCTCGTCGACACCACAGTCGAGCGACTCTTCCACGCCGGGGTGATCGCAGAACGCGAGATCGTTCGCGCGGACAGCAATCACGTTGCCGCCGCACTTGCCATCTCTGCCAAGACCTTCCACGCCGACCTGGTCGTGATCGGTTCGCGCGGTCTCTCGGACTGGCAGTCGCTGATGCAGCACAGCATCAGTCACCAGCTGCTCTGCGCCGTCGATTGCCCGGTGCTGATCGTGCGCGGACTGCCGGCTGGCGCCACGAGTAAGACGTCGAAGATACTCTTGGCAATCGCGGGCGGTGACGATCTCGCACCCGGCGTGCGGGCAGCCGTAGCGGTCGCGCAGCCAGAAGCGTCCGTGTTGGTAGTACACGTAGCCCAGGCGCTCTTCGGGCTCCAGGGCTTCGCGTACGTAGAGGCGGATGTAGAGATCCGCGACACGATGACACGGGCCTGCGGGCTTGTGATCGATGCGGGCATAAAGGTCGAGGGCATGGTCGCCCACGAGGGACCCGTCGCGAAGGCGGTGGCCGAGATCGCCGAGGACTGGAATGCAGACCTCATCGTCATCGGCTCGAGCCGCATCCGGGACATCGGAAGCCTATTCCTCGGCTCTGTGTCGCACGACCTCCTTCACATGACCGATCGGCCGGTATTGATAACGGAGCGGGTGGCGGCGTGATAAGACTTCGACGGCGCCAGACCGTGTCGGACGTCATGACCAGCCGAGTTCATGTCGCGCGCCCTATGACGCCGTTCAAGCGGCTGGTCCAGCTGATCGAGGAGAACAAGATCAGCGCCGTTCCCATCGTGGATGCGCAAGGGGTTCCGGTCGGCATCGTCTCGGAATCGGATCTGCTCCTGAAGGAGCGGCGCCGCGAGCTCGAGTCGGAATCGAGCCTGCTGCATCCGCGCCGCCGGCGCCAAGAGCGAGCCAAGGCGGAGGGTGTCGTCGCCTGGGAGATCATGACGAGGCCACCGATCACCGTGCGGTCCGACACCAACCTGGCGCAGGCGGCGCGCCTGATGCAGGAACGCAACGTCAGGCGGCTTGTCGTGGTTGACGAGCGCGACAAGATCGTAGGCATCGTCAGCCGCAGCGACTTGCTGCAGGTCTTCCTTCGCACGGACGAGGAACTGCGCGACGACGTGCTTTCGACGATTGTCCCGTCGATGCTCCTATCAGCCCCGGAATCGGTTCAGGTCGCAGTTCGATGGAACGTGGTGACTCTGTCAGGAGAGGTCGATCGCAAGAGTGATGTTGAGATCTTCGCTCGAATGACCCGAGAGCTGGATGGCGTCGTGGACGTCGTCAACCGGCTCACGCACCGCTGGGACGACACAGACGTGGCCACAGTCGCGTCGGCATCAGTCGCGCGCTCGTTCCGGGGCATCTGAATACCGTTCTGCCCTCGAATGCCGGGTCTTTCGGCCCTGCCGACAAGCGGCCGGCGCGAACAAGCTCGAGAGACACAGTCCATTTTCATTTTCAGAGAGGGCAACACCATGAAGGCACTCGTTTATCACGGTCCCGGACAGCGGTCCTGGGACACCGTCCCCAACCCGACCATCCAGTCGCCTACCGATGCCATCGTGAAGATCGACACCGCCACCATCTGTGGCACCGACCTGCACATCCTCAAGGGCGATGTGCCGGCCTGTAAGCCAGGCACCATCCTCGGCCACGAGGCGGTCGGCACCATCGTCGAGACCGGCGCGGCCGTCGCCAATTTCCACATCGGCGACCACGTCCTGGTTTCGTGCATCACATCCTGCGGCAGCTGCCGGTTCTGCAAGGAGGCCCGCTACGGCCAATGCACCGGTGGTGGTGGCTGGATCTTCGGCCATCTGATCAACGGGCTCCAGGCCGAGTACGCGAGGGTCCCGTTCGCGGACAACTCGCTCTACCGGATTCCGTCGGGACTGACCGATGAGCAGGTCCTCTTCCTGTCCGACATCCTTCCGACCTCGTTCGAGGTTGGCGTCTTGAACGGCGGCGTGAGGCCAGGCGACACCGTGGCCATCGTCGGCGCGGGCCCGATCGGCCTGGCGGCCGTCATGACCGCGAAGCTCTACACCCCAGCTCGCATCATCGTGATCGACCTCGACGACGGCCGGCTCGCGAAAGCCAAGGAGTTCGGCGCTGACGTCACGATCAACAACGGCCGCGAGGACGCGGTCAAGCAGGTCTTCAAGCTGACCGGAGGCCTGGGCGCCGACGTGGCGGTAGAGGCGGTCGGAATCCCGTCGACATTCGAGCTCGCAGCGGAGCTGATCCGGCCCGGCGGCACGCTCGCCAACGTGGGCGTGCACGGCAAGCCTGCGACCCTCCACCTGGAGAAGCTCTGGATCAGGAACGTCACCATCACGACCGGGCTGGTCGACACTCGTACCATCCCACAGCTGCTGTCGCTGATCGAAGGCGGCCGGCTCGACCCCACCGTCCTGGCCACCCACCGGTTCGCGATGAGCGAGGCCATGGAGGCTTACGACGTGTTCGGCGCCGCCGCCAAGACCGGCGCGCTCAAGGTCGTTCTCAAGGGCACCGCAGTACCCAATGAAACCAAGTCCAAGGTCGCCGTCAAAGCCTCGGCATAAACACAATCCGGCCGGGGCGCCGTGCCCCGGCCAGTTCTCTCACCGTTGGGAGCCCGGTCTGGCCGCCTTTTATAGTCGGCTGATATGTCGGCAGGAGCGGCGCCCACAACATCCACCCGCACGCCGTCAACGTGGATCACGCTGCTCGTTCTCTTTGGGATCGCGTCGACGGTCGAGGCATTCACTGTTTCGCATGTCTTCCGGTTCATGCCCCTGTACCTCGGCACCGTGCACGTGCCGCCGGCCGAGGTGCCCGCCTGGACCGGATACCTGAACGCCGCGTTCTTCCTTTTCGGTCTGCCGCTGGTCCCCTTTTGGGGTGTCTGGTCGGAGCGCTATGGACGAATCCCGATCATCGCTCGCAGCGCGTTTGTCGAAATGGTGGTCTTCGCCATCCTCTGGCTTGCAAACAATCGGTGGCAGGCGGCGTTCGGGCTGCTCTTGGTGGGATTCCAGCTGGGAAACACCGGGGTCATGCTCACCGCTCTTCGCGCGGTCACCCCGAGCGCTCGGGTGGGGTTCGCGATCTCCCTTTTTGGAGTCAGTCCATCGCTTGGCTTCGCGCTCGGCCCGGCTATCGGTGGCTGGCTCGTCGATCACAGCGTCCTGAACCTGCACAGTCTGTTTGCGCTCGATGCGGCGATGTCGCTCGCCGCAGGCCTCATGTTGCTGGCATTTGCCCGCGAGGGAAAACGCCCGCCCGGGCCGTCGGGATCAGCGGCTCGGCTGGCGCTCGGGGCTCTGCGGCTGGCGCTAACGGGGCGCGTGACGCTGATCGTCTTCGGCGTCTTCGGCCTGGCCTATTTCGCGCAACAGATCGCCAACCCTTTCCTGCCGCTTCTGGTCCTGAGACTGGTCGGCGGCACCTCTGGAGCCGCGGGCCAGATCGGCCTGGTTTTCGGCGCTTCGGCCCTGCTGGGAGCGCTCCTGTCGCCGCTTGCGGGCGCTGCCGGCGATCGCTACGGGTTCCGGCCCATGCTGGCAGGCGCCTGCGTGCTTGCGGCGGCCAGCCTGGTCGAACTGGCCCTGGCGCCGAATTTGCTCTGGCTCACAGTGGGCGCGGTCTTCCTCGGCGCCGCGGCCGCCACCGCGATCTCGATGGTCTTCGCCCTGTTGGCGACGGCCGTCCCGGAGGAGCGTCGCGCGACCACGCTCAATTTGGTATTGCTGCCGATCTATTTGTCATCGGTGGCCGGCGCGATCGTTGGAGCTCTGCTCGTAAGCGAAGGCCTCAACACGCTTCTCTGGACTGGAGCGGCGATTTCCCTTCTCGCCGCGCTGCTGACCACGAGGTTGCCCTCAATGACCCGCATCGAAACGCCGGCCGCGCTGTGATGTAGCATCGGCGCGACCTTTCACCCGACGGCATGGGAGTTGGAACTATGACAACGCAGGTCACGGCCACCGCTCAGGTCTTGAGTCATCACCTCCGGGCCCTCGGGGCCGGCAAGCTCGATGAGGTTCTTGACGATTACGTCGAGGATTCTGTAATGATCACACCGGACGGCCCGATCAAAGGACTACGTGGGATTCGGGCGGCGTTCGAGGGATTCCTGTCAGGTCTCTTCAAGCCGGGTACCTACGAGCTCACGCTTGTCGCGCGCCACGTGGAAGGCGAGGTGGCGTACATCATCTGGCACGCCAGGTGCGCCTCGGCCGACATAGCGCTAGGGACCGACACTTTCATCGTGAGAGATGGAAAGATCGCTGTCCAAACCTTCGCGGCGAAGGTCGATCCCAGGTGACGGCGCCGAACTGATATTCCCGTCGGCCAGGGATCATGGCGCTTGCTCGTCATTATCGGTCGAGGCTATCCTCGAGCGCCCACCTGGCCTCGCATTCGCGAATGACCTGAAAGAGGCCCTCGAGCTGGCTGCGAAGGGGTCGGTTGGCCTCGCGGGCAGCCCGCAGCTCCGCCATCTTCTGGACGTACAGCGTGTAGTTGTCGCTCATCTCCGTCGCTCCTCTTGCTTTCGGTGTCGCTGTGTTGTCGGTCGAGTCGACCGCTAGGGGCCAGGTTGGGCGAGGTCGCTCAAGGGCCGCCCAAGAGCCACTCAAGCCGCGGCCTGCGCGGGCTCCTTCCGATGGTTGGGAACCAGGCTCACAATGGGCTCGGTCGCGATGAAATTCAGGGTGCTCGGCCCGATGGAGGTCAGGCGTGGCGACCAGGCGCTCAGCCTGGGCGGCGCCAAGCAGCGGGCGCTGCTGGCCATCTTGTTGATCGAGGCCAACCATGTGGTCGGGCTCGAACGCCTGGCCGAGCTGCTCTGGCGCGACGAACCCCCCGCGACCTCCGACCACATCATCGAGGTGTACGTGTCCCAGCTCCGGCGCGCCCTTGAACCCGCCGGAGCCCCCTATCGCGTCCTGGTCCGAAAGCCCTCCGGCTACATGCTCCAGATCGCGCCAGATGCGGTTGACGCGGTCGAGTTCCACGACCTGGTGGAGGCGGCGAGGTCGGCACCGCCCGAGGAGGCCGCGACCGAGCTGGCCAGAGCTCTGAGCATGTGGCGAGGGCCCGCCCTGGCCGACTTCGCCGGCGAGCCCTTCGCAGTCAGCGAGGCGGCGCGGCTGAACGAGTTGCGCCTGCACGCGCGAGAGGAGCGGATCGAAGCCGAGCTGGCGTTGGGCCGGCACTCGCAGTTGATCGGCGAGCTTCAAGCGCTGGTGGACGAACACCCTCTTCGCGAGCGCCTGTGTGGCCAGCTGATGCTGGCGCTTTATCGCTCGGGGCGGCAGGCCGAAGCTTCCGACCTATACCAGCGAACCCGTCAGCGGCTCGTGGACGGGCTGGGTATGGAGCCGGGTCCGGACCTGCAGCTGCTGCTGAAGCGGATTCTCCAGCAGGACTCAAGCCTGGCCGCGGCGCCCAGCGGATCCCAGACCGCGATCCTTCCTTCGGGGACGGTGACCTTCCTGCTCACGGACGTCGAGGGGTCGACGCGCCGGTGGGACCGCAATCCCGCGGCGATGAGACTGGCAATGGAAGCGCATGACGCAATCCTGGGGCGCCTCATCACCGCGCACGGCGGCGCGCAGGTGGAGTCTGGACGTGAGGGAGACAGCATCCTGGCGACCTTCACCCGGGCCAGCGACGCGGTGGCCTGCGGCGTCGCGATGCAGCGCGAAGTCGCCACCCACGCCTGGCCCGAAGGCGCTGACGTCCATGTCCGCGTCGCGATCAACAGCGGAGAAGCGGAGCTGCGGTCTGGCCACTACTACGGGCCGGCTGTCTACCGCTGCGCGCGCCTCCTGGCCACCGGATTCGGTGACCAGGTGCTGCTGACCCAGGCGACACGTGACCTGGTCATCGACGCGATGCCCGAGGGAATCGGTCTCCGGGAGCTCGGCTCACATGGGTTGCGAAATCTCGAACGGCCCGAGGTTGTCTTCCAGGTGATCGCTCCGGGCCTTCGATCGGAGTTTCCCCCGCTCAAGTCCAAGGACGCTCGGCGCCATAACCTGCCGGTCAGTCCCAACGGCTTCGTGGGTCGGGCTGGGGAACTGGCCGAGATCAAAGAGCGGCTCGCCGCCAACCGAATGCTGACTCTGGTCGGATCCGGCGGGACTGGGAAGACTCGGCTCGCGCTGCAGGCGGCCGCCGACCTGATCGAAGGTTTCAGTGATGGCGTCTGGCTGGTCGAGCTTGCCTCCCTGCGCCAGCCAGAGCTCGTCGCGCAAACCGCTGCCGAAGCTCTTGGGGTGCGCGAGGAGGCCGGCCGCCCAATTCTGAAGACACTTTGCGAGTGGCTGCGCGACAAGAATCTCCTGCTCTTGATCGATAACTGCGAGCACCTGGTGCCGGCCGTCGTCAGCCTTGCCGATCGGCTCCTGCGTGACTGTTCAGACGTGCGTCTACTCATCACCAGCCGTGCTGCGCTCAGGGTCAACGGCGAAGCGATCACGAGCGTCGGGCCGCTGCCCGAATCTGACGCCATCGTCCTTTTCGCCGACCGCTCCAATGCGGTTCAGCCGGCCTTTCGCCTGACCGAGGACAACTCCAAGTCGGTGGTCCAGATCTGCCGTCGGGTCGAGGGCATTCCGCTCGCAATCGAGCTGGCGGCCGGACGCGCCCGGATGATGGCGCCGGCTGAGATCCTGACCCGGCTCCAGGATAGTTTCGGTGTGCTCGCGGGTGGGAGCAGGTCCGCCGATGCCCGTCACGAAACCCTGAAGGCGGCGATGGACTGGAGCTATCGGTTGCTGAATGAAGAGGAGCAGCGCCTTTTCAGGCGGCTCGCGGTGTTTGCCGGCGGTTTTTCGCTGGAGGCTGCCGAGGCTGTATGCGCATACGACGGCCTCGATCGTGACGCCACCATGCATTTGCTGGGGCGGCTGGTGGAGCAATCCTTGGTCAACGTCAACATGGCGGGGCAAGGACCGGCGAGAACTCGGTACGGGCTGCTCGAGACGCTTCGCGAGTACGGCCGGGCGAAGCTCGAGGAATCGCTCGAAGCCGACGTGATCCGGCGCCGGCATGCGGCTCACTTCGTGGCGCTGGCGGAGTCGGCCGCCCCGAAGCTGGACGAGCGTGACCGTCTGGAATGGCTCGAACGTCTCGACCTCGACCGCGACAACCTGCGCGCGGTGTTCGAGAAGTCAGCCGGCACCAACGCCGACACCCACCTTCGGCTCGCGGTCGCCCTGACTGCTTTCTGGGACGCGCGAGGCGGTTACTCGGAAGGTCGCGCACGGCTGACGTCGGCACTCTCTCGCGCTGGCAAGCCTAGCCGGGTAGGCGCCGAGGCGATGCGAAGTGCCGGCTTCATGGCGTGGGCCCAGGGCGACTTCACGGCAGCGACGTCCTGGTGTGAGAAGAGCCTCAAGCTCTGCCGCCGGCTCCGGGACCGCCGGGGTGAGGGCATGTGTTTGCAGCAGCTGGGCCAGATCGCCTTCCAGCAGGACGACTTTTCGCGCGCGCGCTCACTCCTCGATGGCGGCCTCGCGATTGCCACGGAGCTGCGAGATGAGCATCTGGCTTCACTTTGCAGGTTCCGTCTTGGGATGATCGCGCTCCAGGACGGCGACCTGGAGGCATCGTCCAAGCTGTTGCAGGCCAGCCTCGAGTCTGGTCGCCGGGCGGGCTATGAGGAGATGGTCGTCATGTCACTGTTGGCGCTTGGACACCTCGCCGTTCGCGAGGGGCGGTTGGAAGAGGCCGGAGCATTCCTGTCAGAGGGCTTGGTCACCTGGCGAGATCGCGGCGGCCCCCGTCAGATCGCGAGCCTGATCGAAGCATTCGCCGTGCTGGCGGCCGCCCGAGGTGACGCGCCGCGGGCGCTGCGGCTAGCCGCCTCCGCGGAGATCCTGAGGAAAGAGATTGCCGCCGCTCCTGCATACACCTTTCAGCGTGACCTCATGGAGCGGCTGCGGCCGGCCCTCGAGGGCCTTGGCGACCAGGCGTCAGAGGCGGCCAGGCTCGACGCGCCGATGAGCCGCGAAGAGGCGATCGCCTATGCACTCACCGCGGGTGGTCTGTCGGCGGGTCGTCCTTCGGCGGGTGAAGGCTGACCACCTTGGGGTCCGGGGGGAGTAATCCGAACTCGGCCAGATACAGTTTCTCTGAGTCCTTGAAGATCTGGCGGTCCTTGGCGCTGGGGCGCCCGTAAAGCGGCTGGTGGCTCAGGTAGCTGCCGAAGATCGTCTCGCAGTCCTTGGTGTACTTGGGCGTGTCAAGGATGTGAAGATGCCACAGGTCGTCCGCGTCCTTGCCGATAGCCGCGAGCGGCGAGCCGTGCTTGTAGCACAGGAACAGAAAATTCCGGTACCACAGGTCCGCCGCCCGGACGCGGGGCCGCCCCCAGCGGTAAAGCTTCATCGCCTTCTCGTCGATCTTGTCGAGGTCAAGGCTGTCGATCGCTTTCCTGACGTCCTGGGGTGTGCGCCTGCGCTTGGTTGGTGCGGCCATTTTCCTTCCCCTTCGTCACATTGCCGTCGCCGAGCGTGAACAGAGGTAAAAGTAGGAGCACTGGGGTGGTTTGTCAAAGAGAAAATGAAGAGGACTGCCCTTGCGGACAGCCCTCCTCTCGACTGGGGATGATTGCTAGGGGAGCGCGCCGTGGCCGTTCGCAACAGGGTTGGAGTCGCTGACCGGCTGCCCGCTCTCACGGTCGATGAGGGCCGGCGACCCGCTGGTCTTGCCGTGCTCTCCAAGCTGGCCGACCACCACCATGTGACTCGGTGCTGTGGCTGCGGACGGCCTGGCGGATTGCGTACTCGCAAGCGAGATCGCGAGCACCGCCCCGACCGCCACGATCAGCGCCATCAGTACTGCACCCAAGCCCTTCCTCGAAACGGCGGATCCACGAAACGTTGTCCTGACTTCCATAGCTGCCTCCAGATTTATTTCGCTCACCGGCCGCGGAGCAGCTGGCGTGGAGGAGACTAGGTTTGGTGGACAAAGACTCCTATGACGCGTGCCACAGGACCGCGGTGACGTTCATCACACGTGCGAAGAACCGCGGCGGCGCAGCTGATCTCGGTTGAGGACGACTATCGAGCCCCGGTCGACGCGGATGTAGCCAAGAACCGCAAAACGACGCAGCGCGCGGTTGACGTTCTCACGGGTGGCCCCCACCATCGCTGCCAGCGTGCGCTGGTTGAGGGTCACGTCGATGCTGGTGCCGTCCGCTGTCGGCCGGCCTTTCGCGTCCGCGAGCTGCACCAGCTTCGTGGCGACGCGGCCCGCAATGTCCAGGAAAGCGACCTCGCCCATGGTGGCGTCCTTGCGCTTGATGTAGACGCTCAGGCTGGCAATGATCCGCAGCAGGAGCTCAGGCCGCGCGGTGAGGAATTCCAACAGCGCGCCCTTGGCGATCACCAGGCATTCGGTCGGCTCCAGAGCCTGGGCGTCCGCCGTCCGCTCACCCTCTGCATCGAAGAGCGACAGCTCACCGAAAACCTCTCCGGGACCGGCGATGGCGAAGACGACCTCACCGCCTCCTTCGCCAACGTGTCCAATCTTCACCTGGCCGCGGACGACCATGTGCAGATGTGACCCGGGGTCGCCCTGGCGGAACAGGTGTGAACCACGCTCGAAGGTCCGGGTCCGGATGGCCGGGCGAAGGGGCTCGAGATCGCCGGCTGTCAGCCCTTCGAAGATCGGCGTCTGTGCCAGCAGCGCCAGGGGATCCGCCACGGGGCAATCATGGCCGGTAATACACTGGACGCAATGTCCACGGTTCGGCCGGCCGCACGGGAAGTTGAGCGGCAAGACATAGACGAGGCTCGGGCCTTCAACACCCAGCTCGAAGCCCTCATCGCCACCCAGCCCCCGGTGTACACGCTCGCTCCTGAGGTCTCGCGGCGGGCGAGGCGAGAAGGAAAAGGGATCTTCCCGGCGCCAGTGTTCCTGGAGGACGCACGGGACATCGAGATCGCGGGTCGCGGCGGTCCGATCAAGGTGCGCCTCATCCATCCCGACTACAAACCAACGGGTATCTACCTCCACATCCACGGCGGAGGCTGGACCCTGGGCGCACACGACATGCAGGATGTGGGTTTGAAGCTGCTCGCCAACGAAACCGGACTGTGCGCTGCAAGCATCGATTACCGGCTGGCCCCAGAGCACCCGTACCCGGCCGGCCCTGACGACTGCGAAGACGCAGTGCTCGATCTCCTCGAGCACGGTTCAGAGCTGCTGGATGCCCCGGCCCGCTTTGCCATCGGCGGGGAGTCGGCAGGAGCGCACCTGGCTGTGGTGACGCTGTTGAGGCTGCGAGATCGGCACGGGATCAAGAATCGAATCGCGGCCGCCAACCTGGTTTACGGGGCGTACGACCTGAATGGCACGCCGAGCCAGATCCTCTGGGGCGATCGCAACCTGGTTCTGTCGACGCCGATCATCCATTGGTTCGGCAACAACTTCCTCCCCGATCTCAGCTTCGAGCAGCGGCGCGACCCCGATATATCGCCCCTGTATGCGCGCCTTCGCGAAATGCCTCCGGCGCTGTTCACCGTGGGCACCATGGACTGCCTGATCGACGATTCGCTCTTCATGGCCGAGCGCTGGCGCGCAGCCGGCAATCGGGCCGAGGTCGCGGTCTATCCCGAAGGAGTGCACGCCTTCAACGCCTTCCCGACCGGTCTGGCGCGCAAGGCAAACGCCAGGCAATTCGACTTCTTGCGTAGCTTCTTGGCCTAAGGACCGGATCGGCGCTCAGCGGTTTCGATCTCGCTCCGACATCTCGTCGATGCACACCGCGGCGGCCAGCAGGAGCACGTCATCCTGGCCCGGGGCGATAGCGATGCCGTACGTCTCGAGCACCGTGAACCACCGCTTGGAGATCGTGGCCACGACCTGGCCTCCCGCGGTGATCTCGTACTCGTGGTTGAGGATGTCGCCCTGCGCCTCCATGACCGGACCGCCGCGGACCTCGATGGTGAAGTGCTGGCGCAACAGGGTGAAGAGGGCCTTCTTCACCGTCGCCCAGGTCTCGCCGCCGCGCTCGATGTTCATGGTTGGGCGAATGGCGATGAGCTTGGCTTCGACAGTTGCCATCTCCGCGCCGTTGACGTCTTCCAGCACGAACGTCTCGCGGATCCGCAAGACCTTGCCGTCAACTTTGTAGACGGCCTCGCCGCGGTCATTCTCGATCCAGAAGTCCTCGCCGATCGAAAACAGCTTGCGGCGCAATTGGAATCGCGTCCAGGCGTCGACTGACATGAGGGTGCCCAAGTTACTCCTTTGAATCACTTGACCCTCCTGTAAGGGGAGGGTTCATCATTCGGCCGATGCAGCTGCGGCTGACGATCGGTGACTTCTCGCGGATGACCCATTTGAGCGTCAAGGCGCTTCGTCACTACCACGAGATCGCCTTGCTGGAGCCCGTGGCTGTGGATCCCGGCAGCGGCTATCGGCTCTATGGCGTCGAGCAGGTGCCGATTGCTCAAGTGATTCGCCGGCTGAGAGACCTCGGCATGACGCTCGACGACGTCAAGCGTGTCTTGCAAGCGCCCAACCTCGATTCGCGCAATCGCGCGATCGTGGAGCACCTACAACGGATGGAGTCCGAGCTTGAGCAAACCAAGGCCAACGTCGCTTCGCTGCGCAGGCTGCTCGAGGGCCCGGAGAACCCCGACCTGAGCATCGAATTTCGATCGCTTCCTCAAACGAAGTCGATCGCGATCCGGGAGCGAGTGCCGGCCGACGGCTTCGACACCTGGTGGATGGAGGCCTATCGGGAGCTGCACAGCGCAGCGTCCCAAGCGGGGCTGGCACGCTCCGGCCCGGATGGCGCGTTGTACCCGAGCGAATGGTTCGAGGACGAAATCGGCGACGTTGTGGCGTTCACGCCGGTCGCCGGTGAGGTCGATACCAACAGCATCGGGCGAGTGCAGTCGCATGTTGTGCCGGCTGCTGAGCTTGCCGTCCTCCTGCATGAAGGATCCGTCCGGGACCTTGACCAGACGTTCGCGGCCCTCGGTAAGTTCGTCCTGGAACGTGCCATCGGCGTCGAAGGCCCAATTCGCGAGTACTACCTCGTCACGCCATTCGAAACCGCTGACGAGCTGCGACACCGCACAGAGGTCGCTTGGCCAATCTTCCAGACCGCCATGAGGCGACAGTTATGAGAGCCGGATCCTCGATGGCGGCGCCAGTCGCGACGCGCACGGACGTCGCCGGCCTCATCGCCGGATTGGTGACTGTGACTGCATGGGGTTCGGCATTTGTCGGAATTCGGGCGGCCGGCCAATCGCTTTCGCCCGGCTCGATCGCCCTTGGCCGATTGCTCGTCAGCTTTGCCCTCCTCGGCGCTGTTGCGCTCGTCCGGCGACCACCTCTGCCCCATCGGCGCGACCTGCTCGCGATCGCGGCATACGGGGTACTTTGGCTCGCCGTCTACAGCGTCACGCTCAATGCCGCGGAACGGCTCGTCGATGCCGGCACCGCAGCGCTGGTCATCAACCTCGGACCCATCTTGATCGCCATCCTGGCCGGAATCTTTCTCCGTGAAGGCTTCCCTCCCGGACTCTTCGCCGGTTCTGCGGTCGCCTTCATTGGCTGCGTCATCATCGGCTTCGCCACGACTCGGTCCCAGACACATGGCGGCCTAGGCGTCTTGCTCCTCGTCGTCGCGGCGCTCGCATACGCTTCCGCCGTGGTCGTGCAAAAGCCCGTGCTGGCGCGGGTGTCGTCGTTTCAGGTGACCTGGCTAGGCGTTGCGGCCGCCACCATCGCCTGCCTGCCGTTCGCGCCGACGCTCGTAACCGAGGTTGCGAAAGCGAATCCTGCCGCGATCGCATGGACGGTTTACCTCGGAGCAATCCCGACGGCACTTGGCTTTGCGACATGGACGTTTGCGTTGCGTCGAACCAGCGCCGGCCGCACTGGCTCGCTGAATTTCCTGATTCCCGTCGTTGCCATCCTGCTTGGTTGGGCCTTGCTGGGCGAAAGGCCGCCATGGCTGGCTCTAGCGGGCGGAGCACTCTGCCTCGGCGGGGTTTACATTGCTCGCCGCCGGAGCACGGCCAGTAAACCACCCTGACCACGAGGAAGGACAACATGTCGAAGCGATCACGAGCAACCGGGCTTTTGCTCCCGTCTCGCGAGGCCTTGCTTTGGGCAGACGGTGACCTGGCTTTTCTCATCGAGGCGGCACGGCACGCCGAGAAGGCAGGCTTCGACTCGGTGTGGGCCGGCGACTCTCTGCTGGCGCGTCCACGCGGCGAACCCCTGACCCTCCTGGCCGGCGTCGCCGGCGCGACGACTCGCGTAGCGCTCGGCACGGCAGTCCTGCTGCCCCTGCTTCGGAACCCTCTGACCCTGGCGCACACCCTGGCCACCCTCGACCGTATCGCCAAAGGCCGAGTCATCGTGGGCATCGGTCCGGGCGCCGAACTGCCAGGCACGCATGCAGAGCTGAAGGCCTTAGGCGTGCCCAGCGACCGCCGGGTCAGCGCCATGCTCGGCGCAGTCGAACGCGCGCGGCGGTTGTGGCGGAACGAGGAGTCGGGCATCGAGTTGCAGCCCCGACCGTTTCGTCCGGGCGGTCCACCGATATGGGTGGGCGGCACCGGTCCTCGCATGCTGCGTTTGACAGGCGAAACTTTCGATGGCTGGCTCCCGCTGAGCCCGACCCCCGCCGACTACGCGTCCGGCCTTCGAGCTGTGCATGAGGCGGCGGAGCGGTCGGGTCGAGACCCCGAAAGCATTGCCACCGGCGTCTACCTCACGGTGGCCGTGGCCGACAGTGCGCGCGCAGCGACCGGCGATGTCGACGGCTACATCAAGGCCTATTACGGCGTGCCGGCCGAGGTCATGGCCAAAAGCATGGCGCTCCACGCCGGCACGATGGAGTCGGCTGCCGAATGGTTCGCGGCCTACCGCGCCGCCGGCGCCGATCACGTGGTGGTTCGCCTTGCTCGGCCAACCCTCACCGACTACAACGAAACAGTCCGTCAACTCCTCGGCGCCGCCCGAGGATAGAACTTTCGCTGCATAAGCGGTCCTCCCCCAGGCAAAGGTTCAGTAGCTTTACGGATGACGACTCCCGAAGTTCGATGGAACCTTTCGGGTATGGAGTCAGATGGCGCGACCAAGAGAACACTGAGGACCCGCGCGGGAGCCTGAGGTGGAGCTTGCGGCCTTGGCAATGTCGGTGACCGCGCTGATTGCGCGCAGCTTCATCGATGCCGCCAGCGACGATGCCGGCAAGGGAGCCTGGACGGGAGCCAAACGGCTGTATGCGACCGTGCGGGATCGCTTTACGGGGGATCGCCGTGCTGAGGGCGTGCTCCAGGCCGTCCAGAAGGACCCGGCTGACGGGCCCGGAATCGACGCCCTCGCTGCAGCGGTGGAGGCCAAGGCGGCGCAGGACCCAGCGTTCCGCGCTGTCCTGGAGAACCTGGTGAGCGAGGCCAAGAGTGACGAGGCCGGGGCTAGGGTTGTTAACCGGTTCTTCGGCGAAACCCGAATCAACAAGCAGGTCAACATCGGCACTGTCAAAGGCTCGGTCAACCTGTGACCGCGATGAGCAGCCCGTCCGAGTACGACGAGGAGCAGTGGCGGGCCGTTCGCCGTTGGCTGGAGGGGGACGAACAGGGCAAGAAGATCCTCGCCACGCTCGTCAGCGACCCGCAGGTGGGCGCGGTTGCCCTCAAGCGCCGGATGCGTGACACCGCTCAGGGCGCCACCAACTCCTTTACCGACACCCAGATCGAGAAGTTCGTGACGCTGGCCCACGCAGACAGCGTGTATCTCGGAGATAGGACCATCAACGTCGACCAGAGCTACCACGTCGTCGACCTTGACCCGAACCCGATTCACCGGGCGCGGGCCTTTCCGAGATTCCTGATGATCGCGGGGACGCTGATCTGCTTGGGCGGCTTCGGCTACGTCTTGTATGGCATATACATGACCATCACCGCTTGGAACGCCTTGTCGAACACATTGAGAGCTAATCCCGGGCAAATGCCGACGGATGTCGGATTCTCCCCGGAGATTTTCATCGGCTTCGGCGTCTTCTTCGGCGGCCTGGTACTGATCGTGATCGGAAATCTTTTCCGCCCCAAGGAGCGGAGGCCGCCTTCGTACCGGTGAGGACAACACGCTAGCCACACAACGCGGCTCGGACCACGGTCGCAACCCTGATTTTCTTGCGACAATTTCGCGATCCGCGATGGCTACCTCGGACGCAGCCGCCATTTCTGAAGCAATATGACCGACTCAGGCCCGAGTCAAGGCAACCGCCAGCTGCGAATCCTGTCGATTGACGGAGGAGGGATTCGCGGAATCATCCCAGCCAAAGTGCTTGCCAAGATTGAGGAGCTGACGAAAAAGCCCGTCGCGGAACTCTTCGACGTGATCGCCGGCACTTCGACGGGAGGCATTCTCGCTCTGGGATTGACCTGCCCTGGAGCCGACCGAAAGTTGATGCACGCTGCCAGCGATCTTGTCGATCTTTACGCCAATAAGGGCGCAGCAATTTTCACCAAGTCCTGGCTCGCGGACGAAGAGAAAATAATCTCGCCCAAATACACACCAGGCCACCTAGAACAGACCCTTGCGGAGTACCTGCAAGATGCCCGCCTCAAGGATGCTGTGACCCGAGTCACCGTAACGTCGTACGAGACGGAGCGACGCAAGCCCTTCTTCTTTCGAAGCGTTAGGGCGGCCAAGGATCCCTCCAACTACGACTACTTCATGCGCGATGTCGCACGTGCCACGTCTGCGGCCCCGACCTTTTTCCCGCCACACAGAATCGATATCGCGTCGCCGGACTACTACTCATTGGTCGACGGCGGAGTGTTCGCCAACAACCCGGGCATGTGCGCGTATGTCGACGCCCTCAACGAGATCGGTGCCAGACCGGATGTGTTCATGGTCTCCCTGGGCACGGGCACCCTCACCCGCCCCCTCCAGTACCGGCACATCAAGAGTTGGGGCGAGGTCCAATGGGTTCAACCCATAATCAACGTGATGATGGACGGCGTTTCGAACGCAACGGACTTCCATCTGGAGCAGATACTGGGCATCGCCAACTACTACCGGCTCCAGGCAAACTTGGACATCGCCAAGGACGAGATGGACGACGCGAGTGAGGACAACATCCGTAATCTCGTGCTACAGGCTGAGGACCTCATCCAGGCGTCCAGCGACAAACTCTCGAACATTTGCGAACGCCTCACCCAATCGGCCTGAGCCACCCCACCTTTGAAATCGAGATAGATTGCGGTGGTGCACAGGTACCTCAGGGCCAATCGCACACTTCGGGACGATCCTTGGGAAAGGCCGCTTAGATAGTGGAAATCAATCTTTCGGGCCAGCGCGCGATCGTCACCGGTGCCAGCACCGGGATTGGGCGCGCGACCGCGATCGCGCTCGCGGAAGCCGGCGCCGACGTGGCGGTCCATTACGGCACCAGCGAGAAGGAGGCCGAGGAGACGGCCCGCGCGATCGAGTCCCACCGGCGTCGCGCGGTCATCGTGCAAGGAGACTTCCGCGACCCGGAGGCGACGCGCAAATCAGTAGAGGCGGCAGTCGATGCGCTCGGCTCTCCGATCGACATCCTCATCAACAACGCCGGCTCGCTGGTCGCGCGGAGTCCGATCGATGACATGGACGTGGCGCTGTGGCAGGAGGTGATCGCGCTCAACCTGTCCAGCGTCTTCTTCGCCACCAAGGCAGCCCTCCCCCACCTCGGCTCGGGCGCACGGATCGTAAATGTCTCGTCGGTCTCAGCGCGCCACGGTGGAGGGCCCGGCGCTTTTGCCTACGCCGCGGCCAAAGGAGGTGTGATGTCTCTTACGCGCGGATGGGCGAAGGAGCTCGCGCCGCGAAACATCCGGGTCAATTCGATCGCACCCGGCGTCATCGATACGCCATTCCACGAACGATTCAGCTCGCCTGAGCTGCTCGAGACGTTCAGGAAGAGCATTCCGCTCGGCCGCCTCGGCACTCCCGAGGAATGTGCAGGCGCAATTCTTTACCTGGTCTCGCCGCTGGCCTCGTATGTCACGGGCCAAAGCATCGAAATCAACGGCGGACAGTGGTTTGCCTGAGCCGTCCAATTCATAGAGCGCCGCCAGAGCCGTTGGTGGGCTGAATCCGGCGTTCCAGACCCTAGTATTGCGACCCGATGCAGAACCCTCCGCAAATATCGCCCGATGGCAACTATTGGTGGGACGGGCAGGCCTGGCAGCTGATGCCAGGTCGAGTCGCCGCAATCCCGGTCGCACAACCGAGCACGGACACGCCGCGGCCCTCTTGGCTGCCCGAGGATGTTGCAGTCCCAATCCCGCCGGCGCCGCCTGGCCTCCCATTCATCGCGCAGCCGGTCACCGTTGGGGCTGTGGGCGGCCCGGCCGTGTACGCGCCCTCTTGGGCCAACGAGCCGCCACCTCCACCCGAGCCTCTATCGATACCCAAGAAAATCGTGTGTTGGGCCGGTCTTGTGTTGGGTGGCGGGCTGTTGCTCCTGGGCCTGCTCGAAGTGCCGTTCGCCCTGAGCCAGTCGGGCACGACTCGAACCGACGACTTCACGGGCGCTGTCTTCACGTTTGTCCTCGGTGGACTGCTCCTCATGCCCTGCCTCGGCGTGCTCTTGGGGTTTGGGCCGGCAGTGGCAGGGACATTCCATTCACTCGGGATACTCGGAGTCATATACGTGCTGGGGAGCATCGTGAACGCGGCTATCGCAGTGACGAATCCGGTGGGCGGAGGCCGTTACTTCATTCCCTGGACCATGCTGGGGGTGGTGGCGTTTCGAGCCTGGCGAGGGCGGTGGGTCGGGGCCATCCTCATCCTGCTTACATGGGCGATATCGACAACGATCACCCTTTTCATGGCCCGCGGCTAGTTCTCGTGCGGCCCATGGAACTGGGCTACCGCGGCACCGAGCTGCGCCGAACGCTTGTGGCCGCGGTGCTCCGTGGGGAGAAGATCGCGACCGCGAGTTTGCGCGACGAATACGAGCCCCACACGAACGAGCCCTTGCCTCAACCTGGCGAGAGCTTTCTACTGGTTGGGTACGACGACGAGCCGTTGGGAGTAGTGAAGACGACAGAGTTGCGAATCGTTCGAGCCGCGGACGTCGACCTGCAGTTCGCACGCGACGAGGGTGAGGGCTTCGAAACGGTCCGGCACTGGCGTTCTGCGCACCAACGGTTCTGGAGCGATCACCAGATCACGGACGACACCTTGATCGTTTGTGAATGGTTCACCCTGGTCGAGCGCCTGAGCCTGTAACCCCGCGGCGGGGATTCCCGTTGATCAAGCATGGACAGGCCGGAGGGTTCGACTCGGTGAGAGTCAAGATGATCCTTCCAGCCCTCACGGAAGCCACGAGTCCGCTCTTCCGGCCCATCAAATATTCGCTGTTCCCCCCACTCGGCCTCGCCACGCTCGCCGCCTACCTGAGCGATGACGACGACGTCGTGATCTGTGACGAGCATGTCGAGAGACTTCAGCTCGACGACGAGCCTGACCTCGTCGTGATCCAGGTTTACATCACCTCGGCTCGGCGCTCGTACGAGATCGCCGACCACTATCGCCGGCGTGGAGCACGGGTCGTGCTCGGCGGTCTGCATGTGACGTCGCTTCCCGATGAAGCCGCAGCACACGCAGACCACATTTTCATGGGCCCCGGTGAGGACACGTGGCCGCAGTTCCTGGACGACCTGCGGCGAGGAGCTCCGTCGCCTCGCTACTTTTCGCGTGAGCGAAGTCTGGCGGTCATTCCGCCCATCCGGCGCGACCTGATCAAACGGCACCTGTACCTGGTGCCGAATTCGATCGTCGTCTCGCGGGGTTGCCCACATGTGTGCGACTTCTGCTACAAGGTCGCCTTCTTCCAGGGAGGCAAGCAGTTCTACACGATGGAGGTCGATCGCGCCCTTGCGGAGATCGATCGACTGCCCGGGCGGCATCTCTACTTCCTCGACGATCATCTCTTCGGGAACCCGAACTTTGCTGCCGCCCTGTTCGATGGGATGGCGGGCATGGGGCGCCTCTGGCAGGCCGCCGGCACGGTCAAATCCGTGCTCGAGCAGCCGGTCGTGCTTGAGAAGGCGGTGCGATCAGGATTGCGGAGCCTCTTCGTGGGCTTCGAAACGGTCAACTCGGCCAACCTTCAGGACCAAAGGAAGTATCAGAACATCGGGCGCGACTACGCCGAAGCGATTCGCCGCCTGCACGACCTGGGGGTCATGGTCAATGGCAGCTTCGTGTTCGGCATGGACCACGACGAGCCGGACGTGTTCGATCGCACGGTGGAATGGGCCGTCCAGCACGGCATCGAAACTGCGACCTACCACATCCTGACGCCGTACCCGACCACCGCGCTGTACCAGCGGATGGAGGCGGACAACCGTGTGCTGCACCACGACTGGGATCTTTTCGACACCCGTCATGTCGTCTTCAAACCGCAGAGGCTGACCGCGCAAGAGCTAGAGGCCGGCTACTGGCGGGCATATCGAGACTTCTACCGGTGGGGATCGATCTGGCGGGGCGCATCATCCAAGGCCGGGCTCAGACCGCGGTTGCGGCATTTGGCTTATGCGGGCGGCTGGAAGAAGTTCGAGCCGCTGTGGGACCTGCTGATCCGCTCGAAGCAGGTGCTCCACGCGCTGCCGGTCCTCGAAACGATTCTGACCGGGTTCGGAAGCCGGCCGGCATCAACGCAGGTCGATGCGCAACGTCCTCTTCCCCGTAAGCACCTACCCATGCTGGATGAGGACACCGAGGCATTGGCCTGAACACCTCTCCCTCGGGTGCACAATGGGTAATTAGATGCTCCTGGATTCTGCCGAGGCGTTCGGGGACCAGGTCGCCCGGCATCACAACGAGCTGCTCGTCCACTGCTACCGGATGCTGGGCACGATCGACGATGCCGAGGACGCCGTCCAGGAAGCCCTGACTCGCGCGTGGCAAGGACGGCAAACGTTCCGACGCACGATTTCGTTTCGAGCCTGGCTCTATCGCATCGCCACCAACGTCTGTCTCAACGCAATCGCATCGCGCAAACGAGACCGGGTCGAAGCGCGACACGTCGTCGGCCCCAGTCCGGACCATCTGCTGACGGGCATCGCCGCCGCGGATGCTGGACCTGAAGCGCGCTACGATGCCCACGAGTCGATCTCGCTCGCGTTCCTGACCGTGCTTCAGCTGTTGCCACCCCGCCAGAGGGCAGTCCTGCTTCTCCGCGACGTGTTGGCCTTCCGCGCCGCCGAGGTTGCCGCCCTTCTCGACATCAGCGTGGCGGCCGTCAGCAGCGCGCAGCAGCGCGCACGCGCGACCCTACGCAGGAACTACAGGTCGGCGGGGCAATCGCCCGCGACGGTGACAGCCGGTCGACCGAGTCCGCGTAATTTGCTCGAGCGCTACGTTCGAGCCTGGGAGGCCGCCGATGTGGCCGGCCTGGTGGCGCTGTTGCGCGAGGACGCCGTGCTCACCATGCCTCCCAAACCGACGGTGGTTGGTGCCCGGGCGATCGTGGACTTCCTGGTCGAGTCCATTTTCACGATCGCGCCGATGCGCTTGTACGAGACTCATGCCAACGGCAGGCCGGCCTTCGCCGCCTACTTGCAGGAACGCGCCGGCAATCGGCTATCGCTGTTCGCCCTACTCGTGCTTGAGGACGACGGTCACAAGGTCACGCACATCCACGCCTTCTCAGATCCTCGGGTGCTCGAGCGTTTCGACCTCGCCAGGGAGTTAGCCGGCTGAAGCCCGGCCGGGGCGTCGCAGGTAGATGAAGATCAGGACGCTGCTCACCAGCAACGCGGGCACGTACATGGTCACGATCACCCAGTTCACGCCCAGCCCGTATGTGAACACGCTGTAGCGCATCGATTGGATGATCGCGTTCACCGTGTCCAGCAGACCGACCGTGAGGAGAAGCCAGACCAGCGGGATCGCAACGGGCAGGCCGCGACGTAGTGCAATCAAGGCCAGCAGGGCCACGACGGCCGTGGCCATGTCGCCATAGCCGATCATCGTGCGAAAGTCACTCGGAACGGCGGCATCGACAGCGCCGGGAGCCAGGATCGTCCCGCCGACTATGCGGAAGGCGTGGATCCACACAAGCGGCACCAGCGCCACCTCCCGCGGAAGCCTGGAAAGGCGCGGCGCCACGTACCACCACGCAATCAGCGCGTAGGCCGCGAGGGAAAAGGTGAATTGAATTCCAAACAGAACAATCGGTGGCATGGTTCCTTCCTCGCGGGTATCGGATAGGCGCCCTGAACTAGGTGACGACGGTATAACAACCGAGCCGGCTGAAACTAATCGGTGGTCGCCCGGTAGGCCCACTGCCGGTGACGCCAATCGGTAGCATCCAGGACCATGAGCCTGGGTTCGGCTGACGCCGTGGTCGTCGGCGGCGGGGTGATCGGCTGCTCCATCGCGTACCACCTTGCCGGCCGTGGCGCGAAGGTGGTCCTGGTTGAAAGAGACGCGCTCGGCTCGCAGTCGACGGGCAAGTGTGCCGGCGGCGTGAGGCGGCAGTTTTCGTCCGAAACCAACGTTCTCATGCAGCAGCTCTCAGTTCGCCTGCTGACGACCCTCGAAGCCGAAACGGGCGTCGATCCGGAGTTCAGGCGGATCGGCTACCTGTTCCTCCTGACCAAGGATCACCAGGTCGAGGACTTCAAGCGGCTTGTGTCTATGTGGCTGAGGCTGGGAGTCTCAGACGCGCGCTGGGTCGAGCCTTCTGAAGTCCGAGAGTTGGCTCCGATGGTCCGCGGCGACGATATATTGGGCGGCACGTTCTGCCCGAGCGACGGCATCGCCAGTCCGCACGCCGTGACCTCGGCATACGCAGGCGCCGCGAAACGGTTGGGCGCCAGGATCATGGAAAGCGTCGACGTCACGGGCATCGATGTGCGTGGGGGACGAGTCTCCGCGGTGGCGACCTCTGCCGGCGAAATCATCACGCCCGCAATCTTCAACTGTGCGGGCGCCTGGGCGGGCAAGGTCGGCGAGATGGCCGGAATCTCTGTTCCGGTCGAGCCCTACCCTCGCAATATCTTCGTCACCGAGCCGATGCCGGCCGTGACGCGTGATCACCCGATGACGATCGACATGACGACCTCGTTCTACTTCCACCCCGAGGGTGACGGCCTGCTCTTCGGCATGGGCCTGCCCAACGAGAAGCCGAGCTTCGACACCGAGGTCGATTGGACCGTCCTCGACGCCATGGCCGAGGTTGTCGACCGCCGTGCGCCGGCGCTGGGTACCGCCGGCGTGCGAACGGCTTGGGCAGGGCTTTATGAGATGACGCCCGATCATCAGCCGATACTGGGTCCGGTCGATGATCTCGACGGCTTCTGGTGCGCATGTGGATTCTCCGGGCATGGCTTCCAGCAGGCGCCCGCCGTGGGCCATCTGCTGGCTCGATGTTTCGTGGGCGAGCGGCCGGAGGTTCCGCTAGATGCGTTCGCGCATCGACGCTTCACGACCGGAGTGGTGGAACCAGAACTGAACGTGGTTTGAAATGGAGAATCGGATGAGCACGCAACTCGTAGATGACAGAAAGTTGCAAGTCGAAAAGATCCTCAGCGCATTCGACCTGCCGGTTGGGGGCACGGTCTCTGGGGTCGCCTACGGCGGCGCCTTCATTCCAAGCGGGACGGGGGCAGCGATCGAGACGCGTGATCCATCGACGGGAGCGATCCTTGCGCACGTTCGAAGCGCGAGCGAAGCCGACTGCTCGAGCGCGATCGCAGCCGCGCAAGAGGCCTTCAGGAGCTGGCGGTCGGTGCCGGCTCCAAAGCGTGGCGATACGGTGCGCAGGCTTGGCGACGCCTTCCGGCAGCGCAAGGACGACCTCGCCCGCCTGATCAGCCTCGAGAACGGGAAGATCCTCAGCGAAGCACGCGGGGAGGTCCAGGAAGTGATCGACATCTGTGACCTCGCGGTCGGACAGTCCAGGCAGCTTTACGGCCGAGAGATCGCGTCGGAGAGGCCCGACCACCGGCTTATGGAGCAGTGGCACCCACTTGGGGTGGTCGGGATCATCTCGGCATTCAACTTTCCAGTCGCGGTTCCGGGCTGGGGTTGGGCCCTCGCGCTGGTCTGCGGCAACACGATCGTGTGGAAGCCGTCGAGCCTGACTCCACTGATTTCGGTCGCCGCCCAGCAGATCTTCCACCAGGTCACGGCCGGTACTGAGGCCGAGGGCGTCTTCAGCCTCGTCATTGGCAAAGGCGGCGTCGTGGGCGAAGCCCTTCTCTCCGACGATCGTGTGCCGCTGATCCAGGCGACCGGTTCCTGCGAGGTCGGAGAGCGGGTGTCGGCCGCGGTTGGGAAACGTTCCGCACGAGCCATCCTCGAGCTGGGCGGCAACAACGCCGTCATCGTGCTCGATGACGCGGATCTCAGGCTCGCGCTCCGAGCCATCGTGTTCGGAAGCGTCGGCACCGCCGGTCAGCGCTGCACCAGCACGCGCCGGCTGATCCTCCAACGCGGGATCGCCGCGCGGTTTCTCGAGCAGCTGGTGGCGGCGTATCGAACCGTCGGCATCGGCGACCCACTCGACGAGAGAACGCTGATGGGGCCACTCGTATCGCATGAGGCAGTCGATGAATACCGCCAGGGCCTCGTGGAGATACAGCGGCAGGGCGGAAAATTGATTTACGGCGGCCGAGTGCTCGAGGACCGCGCGGGCTACTTCGTCGAACCCGCAATCGTCAGGTCGCGAGTGGACATGCCGATCTGCCGCGAGGAGATCTTCGCGCCCATCCTCCACGTTTTCGAGGTGGACAGCCTGGCCGAGGCCATCGAAGTCAACAACTCCGTGCCGCAGGGCCTGAGCAGCGGCCTTTTCACGACCAACCTCAACGCCGCCGAACGATGGCTCTCGGCGGCAGGCTCGGACTGCGGGATCGCCAATGTCAACGTGGGCACCTCCGGAGCGGAGATCGGAGGCGCGTTCGGTGGTGAGAAAGCGACTGGCGGCGGGCGCCAGGCGGGTTCAGATGCCTGGAAAGGCTATATGCGCCGGCAGACGTGCACGATCAACTATGGAGACGACCTGCCGCTGGCCCAGGGGGTCGCCTTTCCCGTCGATTGAGATCAAGCGGCCGCCCGTCCTGACCTGAGCTCGTCGATCACGGGGGCGAAGGCGCGGACGCCTTCGGCCCCACCCATGGTCAGCGCCACCTGCACCTCGGAGATACCCAGCCGGGCGTGTCCCGCGAGGGTTTCGGACATCTGGCGCGGCGTGCCCGCCAGCGGCCGCTCGTCGGGCCGCGGTGTGTAGCCCGATCCGGGCATCGCCCCGCGCACCGCGGTGGTCGCCACCAGCGTGAGCGGATCACGCCCGTGTTCGCGGCAGCCTTCGTCGATGATCCGCAGCTGCGTCGCCGCCGACTCGACGCTAGCGTCTGTGTAGCCGAGCCAGCCGTTCCAGATGTCCGCGTACCGGGCCACGAGCCGGCGCATCCGCGGCCCAGGGTTGAGGGTCCCGATCAGGATCGGGGGACCTGCAGGCCGCGGGCCTCGCGGCAGCAGGCGCGCGCCGCGAAGGTGGTGATGGGCGCCGTCGAAGTCGAACGATTCCGGCCGGAAGAGGCCCTTCATGACCTGCAGCGCCTCCTCGAAGCGAGTGACCGGCTGCTCGGAGGGGAACCCGAACGTGTTGTGCTCGCCTGCGGAATCTCCGGCGCCCAAACCCAGCACGAGCCGGCCGCCGCTGATGTCGTCGATGGTCACCGCGATTTTCGCGAGCAGGCCGACGTTGCGGTAGGCGGTACACGCGACGAAGGAGCCGATTGTCAACCGCGGGATCTCCACTGCCAGCGCGCTGAGCACCGTGAAGCACTCCAGATAGCCTTCGAGCTCGACCTCCGGGTCGTCCGGAAAGTCCACGCCCGCGCGCCGCTTGAGCTCTGCGTTGTTGCTAGGCAAGAGCAGATGGTCGGTGACGTAAAGAGCATCGAACCCCACCTCGGCGGCGCTGCTCGCGACCTCCAGCACCTCAGACCATCGCAAATCGGTTGTCGTCCAGGTCGGCAGGACAAGGCCCAACCGCAACCGTTCGGGAGGCACGGGTGGGCGCGTCTCGGCAGCCGGCATCGCGGTAATTATGTGACCCGACTCCGCCCCGACAGGACTCCAACTACTCTTGAGGTGATGTCGGAAGCGCAGGCGCAGGGCTCCACCGTGCGGATACCTGCCGAACTCATGGACCTGCTGGAAGGGAACGCGCTGGGGCACCTGGCCACAATTCGCGCCAACGGCACACCGCACATAACGCCGCTGTGGATCGACCACGACGGCGACACGGTGCTCGTCGATGTCCGCGTCGACCGGGTCAAGGCAGCCAACATGCGCGAGCGCCCGGCGGTCGCCATGTCGATCGTCGACCCGCGGAATCCCTACCGCTACCTGGCGATCACCGGAGTCGTGGTTTCGTGGTCGGAGGAAGGATGGCGGGAGCACATGGACAAGCTCAGCCGGCGCTACATGAAGCTCGAACGCTATCCGTGGTCCTTTCCCGGCGAGCGGAGGGCAATCTTCCGGATCGCTCCCACGCACGTGTATTTCGAAACCGGCGAAGCAACGACCACCGAGGCCTGAGGCTCAGCCCTTCTTCGCGGCCACCATCCACTCACTGGCCGCCCCCGCTTGGCGCCAGGGAGTCAGCGGCGTGATGTCCACCGTCGGATCTGGCCTGCCCGCGATCTTCTTGGCCAGCAGCTCCGCCACCGGAGGTCCGTGCATGACGCCGTGGCCGCCAAAGCCCGCCGCCATCCAGAGACCATCCTCGACGCTACCCACGTACGGGTGGCCGTCGCCACCCATATCGACGTTGGCGACGACGCGCTTGGCGATGTGCAGGTCCGCGAGCGATGGTGCGCGCACGCGGGCAAGCTCCGCGAACTCTTCCAGCATGCGGGTGTGCCCATAACCCGGCGGGTTCTCCTCGAGCAGGATCGCGATGAGCAGTGCCGCCCCCTCCCTTTCGACCACGAAGCCGGTATCGAGGTCCAGCGTGAGCGGAACGGGCTGCCCCGCAAGCGCGGGTCCGGAGATGGCGCTGTACAGCGCTTGCGGCCGGATGGTCAGCTGGAGGCCGAAAGAGCGCAGGAAGTCGGTCGCCCAGTAACCGATACAGACGACCACCCGCTCGGCCTCCACCGCCTCCGGCCCGATCAGCCGCCAGCCTGAATCGACCCGCTCGAGCGAGCGAACCGCCCAGTGCTCGCGGAAGCGAACGCCGCGGGCTCTCGCCGCCTTGACAAGCGCCGCCACTCCGTCGGTCGGCGTCACCTTGCCGTCGTTGGGCGTGTATGTCCCGCCCAGCACACCTGGGGTCGCGATCCACGGCACCACCTCGCGAATCTGCTCCGGATCGAGGACATGGACGTCGGTCAGGCCCATGCTCCGCTGTAGCGCCGCGGCCTCGGCGAGCTTGGCCATGATGTCCGGCTGGCCGGTCATGAAGAGATACCCGTTGGGATGCCATGGGACCGGAGAGTTGAAGCGCCGCTCGGCGGTCTGCCAGAACTCCAGGCCTCGCCGCGAGAACTCGATCTCCAGCGGCGTGCTGAACTGCTGGCGGATACCGCCGAACGAACCGCCGGTCGAGCCGCTTCCCAGCTCCTCGGCTTCCACGACGAGGATGTCTGACTCGCCCTCCTCGGCCAGGTAGTAAGCGACTGCACAACCGACGATGCCGCCGCCGATGATCACGGTCCCGAGTCGTTCCGTAGCGATGTCAACCTAGCAGACGCACGGACCGCCACCCCGAGTCCCTACGATCTGACGCGACTTGCGGCGGACCGTCATCCAGCTCGGACTCGTTTGGCTCACCGCATTCAACCTGCGCGTGATCCTGTTCGCGATTCCTCCTTCGCTGCCGGCCATCCGCTCCGAGCTCGGCCTCAGCTTCTCCGCCACGGGCTCGATCACCTCATTGGCCGTCCTGATGCTGGGCGTTGCCTCGATCCCCGGCGCCCTGCTCGCGACCAGGTATGGCGCGCGGCGCCTCGTTTCTCTTTGCGGCGTCGGCCTCGCCGTTTTTACAGTCTCGCTCACCCTCCCGCCCGCCGTGTTCTGGGTGTTCGCGGGCAGCGCCCTGCTCACACTCTCGATTGCGCTGGCGCAGCCGCCCCTCGCGGTGCTCATCCGGCGCTGGTTCCCAGACGCGATGGCGCGAGCGGGCAGTCTCTACGGCAACGGCCTGCTCATGGGCAGCGTGTTTGGCGCATCGCTCTCGCCCTACATGTCGGCAGCATTTGGGTGGCGCGGCATGTTCCTCGTGTGGGCTGTGGTCGCGGGCATCGGCGTTTTGCTGTGGACCCGATTCACCCCGCCCGACCGCGCGGCCGCGCCTCAGATCAACCTGGGTGCGATCGCCAGAGACCCACGGGCCTGGCAGGTGGCGGCGCTGTTCACATTCCAGAACGTCGTCTACTACACGGTCGCCACCTGGCTGCCCTTCCTGGTCAAGGACCGCGGTCCGGCCTACCTGGCGACGACCCTCCTCTTCCTGAACCTCTTCCCCATCGTGCTGCTGTTGGCCCTGGCTTTTCTCCGCTGGCGGTACGCGCTCTCGACCGCCTTCTATGTGATCGCGGGCCTTCTTGCAGCGGCCGGCTCATTGGGGCTTCTGCTTGGCCTCGTCGAGCTCGCCTGGCCGCTGGCCTTCATGGTCGGGCTCGGCGCGGGCGCCGCTTTCGTGGGGTCGGTCGCACTGCCGCCACTGCTGGCAAGCAACGAGAGCGAGGCGGCCGGGTTCTCGGCCCTCATGTTCACCGCCGGATACACGCTCGCATTCGCAGGCCCAATCTCCGCCGGCTTGCTGGTCGACGCGACCGGGCAGGTCACCATGGCCTTCTGGCCGCCCGTCATCGGCGCGGTGCTGATGGCCGTGGTAGGGTCGCTGGCGCCACGCCTCCTGGTCAGGTCACGGGCTGCCGCTTAGGGGTGAGCCGCACGCCTCACATGTGGTCCGGAGGCGCCTTCCACAACGACGTATCGATGTTCGCGGCCGCTGCGGCCTCGACCTTGCGTGGCGTCTCACGCGCGTATTTCGGAAGCACCTCGGCGGCCACCCACTCGAGCATGTGGAGCTGGTCGTCGCGAGGCTGGTCGAGGATGAACTGGTTGACGCCCGCCTCGATGTAGGGGCCGATGCCGTCGTAGAAATTCTGCTCGGACGCCCAGGGATCGGCGTCTGACTTGGTCACCCAGTAGTAAATCGATCGGTCCAGCGTCTCCGGGTCGCGCCCGATCTCGCGGCAGTAGTCATCGAGCATCTGGTTGCGCTCGCGCATCTCCGCGGGCGTGCCGAACGCATTCCAGGTGTCGGCGTACTTGGCCACGATCTTCAGCATCCTCGGCCCGAACGCGCCGATCACCAGCGGGGCGCGCGGCTTCTGAACGCCGAGCGGGCGCGATTGCGCGTTCTTCAGCTGGTAGTACTCACCCGCAAAAGAGCTCGTGTCCTCCCGCATGACCAGATCGATCACCTGGACCGCCTCGCGGAAGCGCGCGACCAGCTCCCTGGTCTCCGGAAACGGGATTCCGAACATCGTGTGCTCTGGTTCGTACCAGCCGGCGCCGAGCCCAACCTCCAACCGGCCGTTGGAGATCTGATCGACGGTCACAGCCATCCTGGCGAGGACGGATGGGTGGCGGAACGTGTTTGAGGTCACCAGCACTCCAACCCGGATCTTTTCGGTCCGCGCCGCCAGGCCCGCGAGCAACGTCCATGCCTCGAGGTACGGCCCCTGCGGGCGGGTGGGCTGGACGAGGTGATCGCACACCCAGGCGCTCTCGAAGCCAAGCTTCTCGAACCACTGCCAGCGCTCGACGTTCTTCTCCCAGGTCATGTTCTGGTCGGTGCAGATGCCGAATCGGAATCGACGGGCCATTCGCCCCCTCCCCATTGCGTGTGTGCGGTCGACTGCCACCGAATCGTAGGACAAGCGTGACTACAATCCTGAGCAGGAATGGGCCGAACCACCCTGAAGATGCCGCAGCTCGGGGAATCGGTCACCGAGGGCACGGTCGAACGCTGGCTCAAGGCTGAGGGTGACATGGTGCGCCGAGACGAGCCGATCGTCGAGGTGGTCACCGACAAGGTCAACGCCGAGATACCGTCGCCGTTCGAGGGGCGGCTCGTGCGCATCCAGGTCGCGGAGGGACAGACGGTGGCGATCGGCGCCGCGCTGGCCGAGCTCGAGGTGGAGGGCGCTACTACGACGGCCGCGGAGCCCGCGACCCCGGAAGAACCACCGTCAGCGCCGAGGCCGGCCGTGCGCACCACGGCCACGACCGGCGGCCAGAAGGTGACGGTCCGGCGTCAGGCGCACCTCGCCCGGCAGGCCGCCACCACCGGCGATGGCGCAGCCGCTGCGGTCCCTGCCCCAGAGACCAGGGGAGGCGCAAGGGAAGAGCTCGTGCGCGTCTCAGCCGTGCGGCGCCAGATCGCCGAGCACATGGTCCGCAGCGTGAGCACCTCTCCGCACGCCTGGTCCCTGCGAGAGGTCGATGTAACTCGCCTGGTCGAATACCGCGAGGCTCATCGGGAGGATTTCCAGGCCCGGCATGGCTTCCCCCTTTCGTACGTGCCGTTCTTCATCCAGATCGTCTGCGACGCGCTGCTCGACAACCCCTACCTCAACTCGACGTGGACGGACGAGGGCATCGTCCTCAAGCACTACGTGAACATGGGCATCGCGGTGGCGCTGCCCGACACCCTCATCGTCCCGGTGATCAAGGACGCCGACCAGAAGGGCTTCGACGACCTCGCCCAGGCCCTCAACGACCTGGCCGCGCGCGCCCGCGCCAAGACGCTGCGGCCCGAAGACGTCCAGGGCGGAACCTTCACGCTCAACAACACAGGCGCGCTCGGATCGGTGGCGGGTCAATCCATCATCAATCAGCCGCAGGCCGCGATCCTCAGCACCGAGGCCATCAAGAAGCGCGCTGTCGTGGTGGGCGACTCGGTCGTGATCCGGCCGATGATGAATCTCACGATGTCCTTCGACCACCGCATCATCGACGGGCTGGCCGCCTCCAGGTTCCTGAACGATGTACAGCGCGGGATCGAGGAGTGGTCGCCCGCCGCCATCCGGCTCTAGGCGTCAGCCTTCCGGCGCGCGCCTGCGAGCCCCGCATCTTCGACGTAATCCGCCGTGGCGCGCAGGTAACGGTCGATGGCGTCGGGCTCGGCGGCCCGGCCCATGTGGCCGACGCGGAAGATGCGGCCTCGGAGCTCGCCGAGCCCGCCGCCGATGCGTATGTGGTGATTCTTCAGGAGCCACTCGAGGTAGTCGCTCACGTCCATGCCCGGCAGCCCGAAGGCAGCCGTCGTCACCGGTGAGGCCACGGTGATAGGCGCGAGCATCTCGAAGCCCATCTCCTGAAGGCCGTCGCGGACGCGGTCGCGCGCCGCCGCCAGTCGCCGCCAGCGATTCTCCACGCCTTCCTCGAGCAGCCGGATTAGCGCGAGATCGAAAGCCTCGATGACATTGGTCGGCATCGTCGTCGGGTGGGGGTGCCAGTCGCTCCAAAGCTCTGTGTAGCGCCGCCAGGTGGCGAGGTTCAGATACCAGCCGGCAGCCTTGGGGCGGCCGTCGTCGAGGGCCGCCAGGGCGCGCGGACCAGCTGCCACCGGCGCTACACCGATCGCCCCGCCGATGCACTTGTTGGCGACGGTTACGCAGAGATCGGCGCCCCAGGCGTCCATCTCAAAGGGCACGCCGGCGATTGACGAGATGCCGTCGACGATCGCCAGCGCCCCGTGCTCGCGCGCGGCACGGCAGATCCCCTCCACCTCGTTGAGGATGCCGACCGAGGTCTCGTGATGGACGATGCACACAGCGCGGACGCCAGGGTGCTCGGCGAGCGCTGCCCGGACCTGAGCCGCCGTGATCGCCTCGGCAAGGCCGGGGCGAAAACTGTGCACCTGGAGCCTATTGGCGGTCGCGACCTCGACCATCCGGTCGCCGAAGAGCCCGTTGCTCGGGATCAGGACCTCGTCGCCCGGCGACAGCACGCTGGCGATGCACATCTCGACCCCGGCCATGCCTGACCCGAAGACCAGGTGGACATCGCCAGTGGTCTTGAACACCTCGCGCATGTTCGACGCAGCCCGTTTATAGAGTCGAGTCCAGGCGTCTCCGTAGTGCGCGCGGACGGGACGCGCAAGCGCCTCCAGGATCTCATCGTCCACGGACACCGGCCCAGGGATCATGAGGAACTCTCGATCTTCCATCATGTTTAAGCCTCAGCCATCACTTCGCGCGCGACGCGGTAGCCCGACTTGATGGCGCCCTCCATACCACCCGGGCCCACGCGGTTGTCTGTGTGCTCCCCGGCAAAAAACAGCCGCCCACCCAGTGGGGCGGCAATCAACGGCAGCACCGAAACCCGCTGGTCGCCAATCGGGGCCCGGACCACCGCGCGCGACCAGGGGTCGTGGGTCCAGCTCTTGACCGCTCCGAACACGCGCTTGATCGGCCGTCCAACCACCGAGCTCATGGTCGCGTCGACCTGGTCCAAGATCTCCTCGTCCATCAGTCCTGAAGGCTCGGCATCCCCCGCGGCCAAGCCGGAGACAACGATCTTATCGCCACCCTGGTGGACCGACTGCTCCATGACGAAGCCGGGCATGCGATCCGTGAAGCAGCCCGAGCCGATGGCTTTTTTGACGAGGTCACGTTCCGAGTACTGCATGACGAGCCTGGTCGCATTGCCATACCGAAGCTGCAACAGCGCCCTCACCTTCTCGACCGGTAGGACAGGGGCGAAGGCCAGCTCCGAAACCAACGGCCCCGGCACTGTGACCACGACGCGGTCGGAATGAAACGCCTCGCGTTCAGTCTCGATGGTCACCCCTGTCGCTCTCCAGCCCACGACCCGCACCGGCTGGTTGAGGCGGACGTCGACTTTGCTCGCCAGGGCTCGCGGCAGCCTGTCATTGCCGCCCTTGATCTTCCGATAGCCCTCGCCCCAGGAGAGCTCGACGTTCAGCTCCTCCGCGTCGGCAATCCGGAGCGGGGCCGCGGGTGTGGATTGGGCGATCGCAGCCAGGAGCAGCTCCGCCGGGTGGGAGACGCGCGCTCGCCGCAGCCACTGGGCGACCGACTCGTAATGACCTGGGCGAGTCTGCCGGATGGCCCCGCGCAGCTCGGTGACCAGCTCCGCGGCTGCGTCGCGTTCGAGGCGCCGGCCTCCGAAGATGAGGTCGGGGACGTCGGTCCCGAGGCTGAACTCGTCTGTGAGCTCCAGCTCGTACTTTTCACAGAGGCCGGCGATGTTGTTCTGCCCGTGGTAAATGATCTCGGCGCCCACGTCCGCGAACTGACCATCCGCGAACCCCTCGCGCAGCGTGAAGACGCGACCTCCCACGCGGTCGCGGGCCTCGAGCACCACCACCTGGTGGCCGGCGGATTGCATTTCCGTCGCGGCGACCAGGCCCGAGAGCCCGGCGCCGACGACCAGCACCTTCACGCCGGCAGCGCTTCCATCGTGTCGGGAGAGTGCCACAAAAACGGGCTAGGGTACAGCGAGGATGAAGGTGCTCATGTTGAGCCAGGCCGACGTGAACGAGCTGCTCGACCTGGACCAGCTCCTCTACGCCCTGGAGGAAGGCTTCCGCGCGCTGAGCTCCGGCCGGGTCGACATCGCACCCCGCACGGCCGTGAACGCGGAACGTGAAGGCTTCCTCCAATCGATGCCTGGTTATGCAACGGGTCTGGGATTCGGCGTGAAGCTCGTGACGGGGTTTCCCCAGAACCACCTGCTCGGCCTGCCTGCGTACCAGGCGCTCATCGCGCTCTTCGATCCGGCCACCGGCTCGCCGCTGGCGGTGATGGACGGGACACGCGTCACGGCGATCCGCACCGCCGGGGCGGCGGCGGTGTCGGCTCGGCATCTGGCTCGAAAGGACGCCCGGGTGCTGGCGATCCTGGGTGCGGGAGTGCAGGGCCACGCCCACCTCGAGATCCTGCCAAGGGTCAGAGACTTCGAGGAGATTCGTGTCGCCTCCCGGAATGCCGAGAGCGCGCAGCGCCTCGCGGAGCGCGATCCGAGGGCACACGCGGTCGCCACCAGCGAGGCGGCCGTGCGCGGCGCTGACGTGGTCGCGCTCTGCACCAGCTCGGTCGCGCCGGTTATCCAGCGCTCGTGGGTAAGCCCCGGCACCCATGTCTCTTCGGTCGGCTTCGCGCCCCCGGGCGGGGAGCTGGATCGTGAGCTCGCCGAGAGCGCGACCTTGTTTGTAGAGTCGCGCGCGGTCGCCTTTCAGCCGGCGCCGGTGGGTTGCATGGAGCTGGTAGGGATGGATGCCGAGCAGGCGACGGAGATGGGCGAGGTTCTCCTCGGAACGCGGCCAGGCCGGCGGTCGCCCGATGAGATCACGGTCTACAAGTCGATGGGACACGCTGTCGAAGACCTGGCCGCCGCGAGCCTCGTCTACCGAGCCGCCGTAGCCAAAGGCGCTGGGGCAGCCTTCGAGCTCTGAACCTGGCTCACTTCTCCAGCGTCTTTCTCACGGCCGCCAGGACCCGATCGAGCGACGGGAGGTAATAGTCTTCGAGCGAGGCCGGCGGGAAGGGAACGTCGAATGCGGCCACCCGCGCGACTGGCGCATCCAGGTCGTAGAAGAGCTGCTCCATGAGGGTGGCGGAGATCTCCGCCCCGAAGCCGGCCGAGAGCGGCGCCTCGTGCACGACCACGCAGCGGCCCGTCTTCGCGACCTCGGTGCACAGCGTGTCCACGTCGAGGGGCACCAGGGTGCGCAGATCGAGCACCGAAGCCGAAACGCCTTCCTCCTCGAGCCGGTTCGCCGCTCGGATGCAGAGCTCGACGGCGGCGCTCCAGGCCACCAGCGTGATGTCGTCCCCCTGGCGGGCGACAGATGCCTTTCCAAACGGCACGGTGTAAGCGCCATCCGGCACCTCGGACCGACCGGCTCGATAAAGCCGATCTGGCTCGCAGAAGAGAACCGGGTCGGGGTCGCGGATCGCCTCGATCAGCAGGCCTTTCGCGTCGAACGGGTTGGACGGCATCACGATCTTGATCCCGGGCGTCTGTACGAACTGCGCCTCCACTGCGTCGGAATGGAACTCGGGGCTGCGGATACCTCCTCCGAACGGAGCTCGGATCGTGACCTGGCAGTGATACCGCCCGCGCGAGCGCTGGCGGTACTTCCCAAGCTGTGGACCGATCTGGTGGAACGCCTGGGCGCTGAAGCCGAGGAACTGTATCTCCGCGACCGGCACCATGCCCGCCAGGGCGAGGCCGAGGGATGCGCCGATGATGCTGGCCTCGGCGAGAGGCGTGTCGACCACCCGCGCGCCGCCGAATCGCTCCACGAGCCCGCTCGTCGTGCGAAACACCCCGCCGAGCTTGCCCACGTCGAGACCGAGCACCATCACGCGAGGGTCCCGTTCCATCTCCTCGCTGAGGGCGTTGTTGATCGCTTCGACGACGTTGCGCTCCGGCATTTACTGCTCGTGCTGGCCGTCGAGCAGCTGAGCGCGCTGCCCGAGGACACGATCTGGCGGGCGCTCGTAGATGTTGTCGAAGAGATCGCCGGGGGTCGGGAGCGGAGCTGCGAACGCGGCTTCCAGGGCCGCGTCGATCTCGCTGCGCAGCTCCTCGGTCAGCTTGGCTTCGCGGCCTTCATCCCAGAGGCCCAATCCGGCCAGGTATTTTTGGACCCGCTCGATCGGGTCGCGCCGGCCGGCCTCTTCATATTCCGCAGGGTCCCGGTAACGCGACGGGTTGTCGGTGGTGTTGTGGAAGCTCATGCGATACGTAACCGCCTCGACGAGGGTCGGCCCGTCACCCTTGCGGGCTTTCTCGACCGCGGTGACCATGACGTCGTAGACGGCCATCACATCATTGCCGTCCACCTCGACGCCGTCGAAGCCGTAGCCGGCCGCCCTCAACGCGAAGCTCGGGGTGGCGGACTGGACGCGCCGTGACGTTGAGATTGCCCACTGGTTGTTCTGCATGAAAAAGATCACCGGCGCGTTCGTAACGCCGGCCAGGTTCAAGGCTTCATGGAAGTCGCCTTCGGACGAGCCCCCGTCTCCGATGTAAGTCAGGACCACGGCATCTTCGCCGCGTAGGTGCAGGCCCCACGCCAGGCCCGTCGCGTGGGGCAGCTGAGCTGCGATCGAGACCTGGGTGGGTAGGACCTTGACGCCTTCCGGGATCCTCGCGGGTCCGATCTTGCCGAGGTATTGGGCTGTGATGACCTCGAGCGGAAGGCCGTGATGGACGGTGGCCATCAGCTCGCGATACTGCGGCACCATCCAGTCTCGGGTGGGATCCACTCCCATTGCGGAGCCGATGATGGACGCCTCCTGGCCCGTTCCCGGAGAGAAGACCCCGAACTGGCCCTGGCGTTGCAAGGCGATCACGCGGTGGTCGTAGAGGCGGGACTTCATCATCCACCGCAGCGCCTCGAGCAGGAATTCCTCCTCCATTCGAGACTTGACGCCGGGCACGCGAGTCCCGTCGGGACCCAGCACCGAGTGCCGCTTCTGCACGACGCTATTCTTGCTCACGCCTGTCGCACCGCAGCCGCTGCGCGCTCGCCGCTCAGGGCGGCGCCCTCCATGTTCGAGGCCCAGCTGTAATCGCCGCAGAAATGGATGCCGCCCACCGGCTCGGCGAGTAGGTCGTAGGTCTTCATCCGGCCGACGCTGTAGAGCGGCATGCCCAGCGGCCAGCGTTGAACCTCGACGCGCACGACCCTGTCGCGGTACTCCGGATGAAGGCGGAACAGCTCGAGTAGGGTGCCGGTCTTGATCGTGTGGTCCGGGTCGTCCCAGACCACACGCGCGGTTGGATCGCCCGCGATGCTGTGGAAGCAGCCGCCATGCTCGTCGAAGTCGCCCGGCGTCCTGAACACAAAGGCGTCGAGGCTGTAGACGACATCTGATCGCGAGGCTGTCAGCGGGTAGCGGCTTGGCGATGCCCCTTTCGCGCTGACGACCGTGTTGGTGGCCAGGAAGCGGCCATAGCGGACGGCGCCGAGCGCCTGCCGTTTCCAGTCCGGGAGGTCATCGATGACCGTCGCCGCCACCGGGGCCGGGAGAGCCGATACCACGCGTCGGCCCCACACACGGCGCCGGCCGCGATCGTCATCAACTTCGACCACGTACCCCTCATCGGCTCCACGAACCGAGACGACCCGAGAACGGAGCGACACGCGGCCACCGATGGCGCGGGCCAGCGCCTTGGTGAACTCGTTAGTGCCTCCCTCGAAGACGCAATCGCCTCGATCGTGGCGCGGAACCGGCCGGTCGGTCCAGGGCGTGCTCCTCTGGTCTCCCCAGAGCCAGAGCGCCCCATAGAGCGAGATCTCGACGGAGGAGCCCGAGTTCATGACCTGGCACCAGCGGTCGAAGAAGCGGTGTGTGTCCGGCGAGACGTCACCAAGCCACTCGTCGAAAGGCTGGTCGTCGAGCTCAGGAAGAGTGGGCGAGCGGCGGTGCCCTTGTTCCTCGGTGATCCGTTCTATGCATGACTCGATCTCGGTCAGGGTGTCGGGGTGCTCCGGGTAGAGCCCGCGCCAGTACTTCTCGAGGTTGTGGTCGGTGAGGAGCGTGGCGCCGACGGCGTCGGCGAGCTCAACGACTTTGACGCGATCGGTGGATACGTACTGGGCGCCGGTGTTGAGCCAGATGCCGTCCGGCTGCTGGAGTGAGCGGGTGCGGCCACCGACGTGGTCGGCGGAGTCGATCACCTCCAGCTCGAGGTCGCGGAGCCGGTAAGCCGCGGTCATGCCCGCGACCCCGCCACCCAGGACAACCACATCGAGCCGTTCCGTACGCCCCTCCTTGCCCGCGCTTGCGGCACCGATTTCACGTTCCGCAGCCCAGCCGCCGCCCTTACGATAACTGCCACCCAGGGAAGGAGGGGTACCCGGTCGTCTGGTCGACGAAGGGATTAAGGGACATGCACGCTTTCCTCGAGTACACGGTGACCGGGCTCACGGTCGGTGCCTTCTACGCCCTCGTCGCGCTGGGCTACACCATCGTGTACGGGATCATCCGCCTCATCAATTTCGCCCAGGGAGACCTCTCCATGGTGGGGGCGTTCCTGGGGTGGACGCTGCTGGTCCCACTCGGCTTCGAGCACCTCCCCATTTACCTGGCTATCGTGGCGGCTTTCGTCATCCCGATGCTCGGGACTGCGGTGATCAACCTGGGCATACTGCAGTTTGCCTACAAGCCGCTGCTGAAGCGCTCGCTGCTGGCGATCTTGATTACCGCTCTAGGCATGTCCCTGCTCCTTCAGAACAGCGTCCTGTTGTTCTATGGCCCGAGCATCGAGGCCTACCCGCCAAACCTGCTGCCGACGACCGGGTTTTACGTGGGACCCGTCCACGTGACCTTCGTTCAGACAGCCCTGGTGCTGGTCAGCCTGCTCCTGATGGGCGGGCTGGTGGCTTTCGTACAGGGCACGACGATCGGCACGGCCATGCGGGCACTGGCGGTGGATCACGACGCCGCCCGCTTGATGGGGATCAACGTCGACGCGATCATCCGCGTGGCCTTCGTGCTGGGGGCGATGCTGGCGGCGGCTTCGGGCGTGATGCTTGGCATCTATTACGTTCAGATTCAGTTCACCTTTGGCTTCCTGCTCGGGCTTCGTGCTTTCACGGCTGCTGTCCTCGGCGGCATCGGCAACATTCCGGGAGCCATGGCGGGAGGCTTTTTGATCGGTCTGCTCGAGGCCTACACCACCGGCTACATATCCGGAAAGTGGCAGGACGTGATCGTGTTCGCGGTCCTTATCGGAGTCCTCGTGGTCAAGCCCACCGGCCTCTTCGGAGAGCGCGTGGCCGAGCGAATGTGATCGGCCAGCTTGCGGACCGCCGCGTCGGACGAGCGCTCGCATCGTCGCGCGACCAGCTGACCCGGTTCCCGTTCTGGATCCGGGTGATCGTGTTCCTCGCCATCTTGGGTGGCGTGGTGCTGATCAACGGCGACAACTACGTCACCGCCGTCGCCGTCAGCGTGGCCACCTACGCGATGCTGGGACTCGGCCTCAACATCGTGGTTGGCTTCGCCGGCTTGCTCGACCTCGGCTACGCGGCCTTCTTCGCCATCGGGGCCTACACGAGCGCGCTCCTGATGACGCAGGCGCACTGGAACTTCTTCGCCACGCTGCCGCTGGCCGTGCTCTTCACCGGCACGGCCGGGGCGATTCTCGGCTATCCCACACTCAGGCTGCGCAGCGACTACCTCGCCATCGTGACGCTGGGTTTCGGCGAGATGACCCGCATCGCGATCACGAACTGGGACTACGCCGGCGGGCCGAACGGGGTCTGGAACATTCCCTGGCCGTCCGCGTTCGGGTACGAGTTCAACACGCAGGGTGCGTTCCTCGTCGTGTCCCTGGTCCTGCTCGCGATCGCAATGATCTTCGCGCAGAACCTCGACCATTCGAGGCTCGGGCGTGGCTGGGTCGCGATGCGCGAGGACGAGTTCGCCGCTGAGGCGGTGGGCGTGCCGACGCTGCGGCTCAAGCTCCTCGCCTACGTGATGGGCGGAATGTGGGCCGGACTCGCGGGCGCTTTCTTCGCCACACGCATCGGGACGATCGACCCCACCAGCTTCACCTTCCAGCTGTCGGTGCTGATCCTCATCGTGGTCGTGCTCGGCGGCAGCGGCAGCCTGCCGGGCGTGCTGCTGGGCGCGCTGGTGGTGGTCGCGTTGCCCGAGGTGCTCCGTCAGTTCGCCACCTACCGGATCCTGATTTTCGCGATCCTTCTGATCGGCATGATGCTGCTCCGGCCGCAGGGCCTGTGGCCACGAGTCAGACGCAAGCCGAAGCCGTTTTACGGGCTCAAGGACGACGAGGCCCGCGACGTGTCGGAGGAGATCCTCCGCGAGCATCAGCTGCAGGTGGCGGCGCGGGGACGCAAGCAGCCCGAAGCTGGGCGGCAAGCGGGCGGCGAGGGCGAAGTGCTGCTGAGGGTCGAGAACCTCGTGCAGCAGTTCGGCGGCCTACGCGCTGTTGACGACCTCTCTTTCGAAGTGCTTCGTGGCGAGATATTCAGCATCATCGGACCCAATGGAGGCGGCAAGACGACGGTCTTCAACTGCATCACCGGAGTCAAGAGGCCGAAGGCAGGAAGGATCGAGTTCAACGGTCGCTCGGTGGTTGGGCTGCGCCCGCACGTCATCGTTTCGCGAGGCATCGGCCGCACATTCCAGGGCATCCGGCTCTTCAAGCTGATGGCGGTCTTCGAGAACGTCATGGCGGGCCTGTACCCCCGGCACCGCGCGATGACCTGGCAGGCGATGCTGCACACACGAGGCGAAAGAAAAGAGGAGGTGCAGACGCTGCAAGAATCGCGCCGCTGGCTGATGTTCGTCGGCATGGAGCCGTCTGCGGGCCGGCTGGCGTCCGAGCTGTCGTACGCGGATCAGCGCCGCGTGGAGATTGCCCGCGCGCTGGCGGCCCATCCGCAACTCGTGCTCTTCGACGAGCCTGCGGCGGGGATGAATCCAACGGAGAAGGCCGCGCTGGTCGGCACCATCCGCAAGATCCGCGACTTGGGCATCACGGTGGTCTTGATCGACCACGACATGTCCCTGGTCATGAGGGTGTCCGACCGCATCGCGGTACTCGACCAGGGACGGCTCATCGCGATGGGGCGGCCAGACGACGTCCAGCAGGACCCACGAGTCATCGAGGCTTACCTCGGGCGTGACGAGGACGAGCTGGACCTGGCCGAGGCGAAGGGGGCTTAGCGTTGCCTCTGCTCGAGGTCCGCGACCTCCACGTTTTCTACGGCAGCATCGAAGCCCTGAAGGGCATCTCGCTGGACGCCGAGCCGGGCCAGATCATGGCGATCCTGGGCGGCAACGGCGCAGGCAAGACGACGACGCTCAGGACCATTTCCGGCCTCCTTCGCCCTCGGTCCGGCACGATCATGTTCGACGGCCACAGCATCGTCGGCCTCGAGGCGCACGTCATCGTCGGCATGGGTCTCAGCCAGGTGCCGGAAGGCCGGCGCATCTTCAACATCCTTACCGTCGAGGAGAACCTCAACCTCGGCGGCTACATCGTCCGGTCTCATCGAGAGCTCATCCGGACGCGCAAAGCCGCCGTGTACAAGCTCTTCCCGAGGCTCGGGGAAAGGCGCGGACAGCTCGCCGGGACCCTCTCCGGAGGCGAGCAGCAAATGCTCGCCATCGGCCGAGCGTTGATGTCGGAACCCAAGCTGCTCATGCTGGACGAGCCGTCCCTCGGCTTGTCGCCCATCCTGTCGCGCAGCGTGCTCAAGACCGTTCGCGAAGTGGCGAACCGCGGCACGGCGGTGCTGCTCGTGGAGCAGAACGCCCGCCAGGCATTGGCCATCGCCGACCGGGCTTGTGTCATCGAGACCGGCAGCGTTGTCCTGCAGGGGGACGCCGCAACCCTGGCGAAAGACGAGAGGGTCCAGAAGGCATACCTGGGCGGCTTCGAAGCGGTGGCCGCCGGCTAGCCCGCAAACAAGAGAGGGGCGCGCGACGCGCCCCTCTTGCTTCTCTTTTTCGGAAAGTTCGGCTTAGGTCGATGCCTTCCAGGTGCCGCCCAGGCGGATCGCCAGCGGGACGAACGCCGGCGGATTTCCGACAGCGTGGACTGCCAGGAACGTGGGCGTGGGCCGGTCGCCCTTGGAATCGAACGCGATTGGGCCGGTGGTGCCGGCGGCGATGTTGACGGCATGAAGGGCGGCATTGAGAGACTTGGCGTCGGTCTTGCCGCCGTTGTTCTTCAGTGCTTGCGCGAGCGCCATCATCCCGTCGTACTCATACGATGAGTAGTCTCCGGGCGAGGTCCCGTACTTCTTCTGATACGCCTTGGTGAAAGCGTCGTTCTGGGCGTTGTGGATGAACTCACTGGTCGGCAGGGTCGTGAAGGTGATGCCGGGGTCAAGAAGCGCGTTACCGGCGACCTTGATCACGCTGGGGTCCACCGTCGCGGAGTCACCGTCCAGCTTGTAGGGCGGCTTCAAAGCGACGTACTCCTTGGCGAGCAACCCGAACTCCGGGTAGTAGCCCGTGTAGAAGAGGACGTCCGGTGCGGTGGTGGCGACCTTCTCGAGGGCCGCCGTGTAGTCCTTCTGGCCTGGGGTGATCGCGTCGAAGTACGTCACCGTCATGCCGCTGGACTGGGCCGCCTGCTTGGCGGAGTCGGCCACGCCTTTGGCGTACGTGGTGTTGTCGTGCATGATCGCGATCTTGCTGGCCTTGAGCCAGTCCTTCATGAAGCTCACGTCGGCGGGCGCTTCCGCGTCGTCGCGGCTGACCATGCGGAAGACGTTGTCGTAGCCCTGTTCGGTGAACTTCGGGTTGCTCGAGGCCGCGGTGATGAAGGGAAGATCGCCGTTGCGATGCAGAGTGTCGCTCTCTGGGATCGATGCTCCCGAGCAGTAGCCGCCGACGATCGCGACGATGCTCTCGTTGAGCAACTTCTGAGCCGCCTGCACACCCGTCTGGGCATCGCAAGCGTCGTCCTCCGGAAGCGCCTGCAGCTTGCGGCCGTTGATGCCGCCTGAGGCGTTGATGTCGTCGATGGCGAGCTGCCCGGCGTTTCTGATGGCGCTTCCCGGGTCCGCGTACGGTCCCGAGAAGGGCCCCGTGATCCCGACATAGATCGGGGAGCTGGGGCTGTTGGAGCTTGACGTCCCACATGCGGCTAGCAAAAGCGCGCCGCATGAGGCAAGGCTGACTATCAGGAATCGCCGGTTGATCATCGGCTCCCCTCCCACCGGTACCTTCCCAAGCCTTGCCGCGGACCACGCGATGCCGCTCCGCCCACAAGCCTTGCCTGCCGCCCTCTTCCCGGGTCGCCGGGGCGAGAGTGCGCCGACGGCAGACGACCTACTCCATCGTCAGGCACGGCCAGTATCGGCACCCTTCGTAAGCCTGTCAACCTTCTTGTTCCAGTCGAAGGGCCACAGGACGAAGAAGCTCACCGTGCCGGCCCGACCCCGATAGGTGACGTTGGCACCTTTCGGAATGAGGATCGCCTCGCCGGCCCGAGCCATGGTGGTTCCACCGTCGCTAACGACCGTCAGCTCTCCGGCCTGGACGAAGAGCACCTCGTCGTAGGTCAGGGTCCAATCGGCGAATTCGGCGTCCTGCGCGAACCGCATGTAACCCCCGCCCAGCTGCGTCGTGCCTGCACTCGTGATCGCGCGAGCCAGCTCGAGGCCGGGGACCAGCTCGCTGAAGGGAACATCACGATCGGTCAGCAGCTTCACCTTCGTCTGTACAGCCACCGCATCCTCCTTATCTCGCGCCTACGACCAGCTCTCCGTGCGGAGAATCGAGCACCAGCGCCTCAACGCCGTCCGAGGCGGCCGCACGGACCTCGTAGAGATCGGTATCGCCCAGCAGCACCTCGAGCTGTTCTCGAACATGTGCCGGGTTGCGCGCGCCGACGACCACACGCCGCAGGGCGGTCGCTCCGCTGGGGTGCTGAGCCGTCGCCTCACCGGGGTGGAGGCCGTCGGGGACATCCCACTCGATCACAAACGGGAGCGCGATCCACGTCGCGCCGGTATCCACATCCTGGGTGCGCCAATGCAGAACCTGTCCGTCCGGACGTCGCCGCGAACCCTCCCAAGGCGGCGGTAGCTCCCAGCCTGCGGCGAGCAGCTTGGCCCGCAACAAATCGACGCTGCGTGTCCTGAGGGCCCAGTCGACGAACATCCTCCCCTCGTCGAGTGCCCGGGTCACGCGCTTGCCCAGACGGCTCGTCGCTGCCTCCCGCGGATCGGCGACCGTGATGAGCTCCAGATACTGGCGGCCCAGCGGCACGATCATGTTGGCCGTGCCCAGCTTCGGGTGGCGCCCGCCGGCAACGGCCTGTAGGCCGTGGCGCTCGCGCAGCGTGCGCGCGCCGTCTTCGAGGTCTGCCACCGGCAGCAATATGTGGTCGACGACGGCCGGCGGGTCGAGGTTCGTCGGGGACTGACTGAAGTCCGGCATCCGTCCTTCTTCCTTACTAATGTGTGGCGGTAGTGATGTTAGTTCTATGAAAGCGGTCGTCATCGGAGGCGGTGTGGTAGGCGTTACCACCGCCTACTACCTGGCCAAGGGTGGGCATCAAGTCACAGTGGTCGAACAGGAATCCGAATTGGCCACGGTGGCAAGCGCCGGCAACGCCGGCCTGATCGCCCCGAGCCACTCCTTCGGATGGGCTTCGCCGACGGCGCCCATGGAGCTGCTCCGATCGCTCACCGTGGAGGACACGGCCCTCCGTGTGAACCCGTTCAAGGCGCCGACCATGGCTGCCTGGGGGATCAAGTTTCTACGAGAGTGCACCGCCGACCGTGCTCGGAAGAACACTCTGGTCAAGCTGCGACTCGCCCAGTACAGCCAGCGGAAGCTTAACGAGATCGCTGAGACGGAGAGGATCGACTACGACGACATCCACGCGGGACTGCTCTACCTGTACCGCGATCCGAAGCGGATGGAAGCGGGCGTCGAAAAGTGGAAATTGATACGCGATCACGGCCAGCCGCAACAGATCCTGAGCCCCGACGACGTGGCCGAGGTCGAGCCGGCGCTGGCGCCTGTGAAACACAAGCTTGCAGGAGCAATTTATGGTCCCACCGATTCAAGCGGCGACAGCGTGAAGTTCACCCGTGGCTTGAGCGCTATCTGCGAGCGAATGGGCACCAGGTTCGTGCTTGGCGCCAGTGTCAAGAAACTGATCGCACGCGGCGACCGAATCGAAGCGCTGGCGACGGAGGCCGGCGACACGATCGGTGGTGACGTCTTCGTGCTCAGCGCGGGGGTCCACAGCCCACAAATCGCGCGCACCGTTGGGGTCAGGCTGCCGATTGCGCCTGCCAAGGGTTACAGCGCGACTTTCCCGGTCAAGAACGGTGACGGCGTGGTACCGCGGATCGGTGCGGTCGACGAGGAGCTGCTGGTGGCCTGGTGCCGCATGGGCGACCAGCTGCGCATGACCTCGAGCGCCGAATTCACCGGGTACGAAACTACTTACCGCGATCGTGACTTCCGCATCATCAGGAAGCTCGCCGAGAGCCTGCTGCCTCAAGCCGCAAACTACGACCGCGGTACCTATCGGGCGTGCAACCGGCCGATGACCCCGGACGGACCACCCATTTTGGGGACCGCCAAGCACGAGAACCTCTACTTCAACAGCGGCCACGGGCATATGGGTTTCACCATGGCGTGCGGCAGCAGCCGCATCGTGGCCGATCTGGTCGACGGCAGGAAAACGGAGATCCCTGTCGAGGGCATGACGCTGACTTCCCGCCCCTGAGTCGGCTCGGGCAGAATGGTGGCCCAGCAATGAGGTTGTACCGCGACCCCGATGTTCCAGGACGGCTCGATTTCGACCTTGACTTCTACCGCCGCATCGCTGAGGCGACCGACCGTAGGCGTCGTGTGCACGACCACATCGTCCCGATCCGAAGCGGATATGCGTGGCCCGTGCGTGCGGGCAGCGTTGTACGCATCATCGCCGTCGAGGGACCGCAGGTCTGCGACCTCAATCTGTTCAGCCTGACCAACCCGCGCGAGCGCTTCTGGGCCGCGCGCACGCGCCAGCTGCAGGGCGCCCACGTCACTACCTTCGACCGCCTCTGGTCATGTCTACCTTACCTGCGGCCGATGGTCACGATCACCAACGACACCCTGCCCACCGAGCCGACCGCGAACGGCGGCCGCTGCCATGACCTGCTCGGAAGTCGCTGTGACCCTTACCTCTACAAGTTGCTCGACGACCGGGATTACGACGTCACCTGCCACAACAACCTCTCGCGGGCGATCGCTCCGTACCACCTGACCGAGCTGGACGTACACGACGTGTTGAACGTGTTCCAGGTCACCGGCCTCGACCCTGTTCACGAGATCTACTTCATGGAGCCGAGCCCGGCGAAGAAGGGAGACTTCTTCGAGTTCTTCGCCGAGATCGACCTGCTTTGCGCGATCTCGACCTGCCCGAGCGGCGACCTCTCCGAATGGGGTTGGGGTTCCGAGCAGTCCGACCCGGTGGCGAACTGCCGGCCGCTGGGCGTGGAGGTTTACGAAGTGGATGAGGGACTGCTCGAGGGCTGGACGCAGCCCGAGCCGGTGCGGGTGAAGTCCGTCTACGCCGGCGGCCCGAGCACGTAGCGCCGTTGGCGACGCAGCCAGCTGTCGAAGCGGCCGGCCGTTCCTTCCTCGACCGCCTGCCGCAGCGGAGTCGTGAGCAGATCCTCGTCAACAGCACCAGGATCCGCTACACCGCCGGAACGATTGCTTTTCAGCCGGGAGACCCCGACCGAGCAGACATTCTCGAGAAGGGTCTGGCCCGCGTCTACCTGACGTCATCTGAGGGACGCCAGACAACCATCAGATACGCCCATCCCGGAGAGCTCATGGGCGGGCTGCTCGTGATGGGTGCCACCTTCGACGGCTCTGTGCAGATGATCGTGGACTCGACGGTCGTCCACCTCGACCTTCTTACGGTGCGGAGGCGATTGGACGTCGACCCCGCCGTGGGAAGCGCGTTTGCCGCCGATCTCGCCCAGCGATATGCACATTGCGTCCGCACGATCGCCCTGCACGCCTTCGGATCGATCGTGCAACGCGTCGCCTACGACCTGCTCGATCGAGCCTGCCGGACCCAGCTTTCTGCTGGACACCTCGAGGCCGCCGCCTCACAACAGGAGATCGCCGATGGCATCGGCTCGGTTCGATCCGTGGTGGCCAGGGGCATGACCACGATCCGCGCCCGGCGCCTGGTCGACACTGCTCCAGGTCGGGTCAGAATCATCGATCCCACCGGCCTGGAGAAGCTGGCCTTCTCAGGACTACTCTGAGGGCGAGGCGACCTGTCACCTAGGTGACAGCAATTGGGCGTGTGGGGCCCCTAGTGTTCCGACCAATGATGGTTCTGCCACAACCATGAAGTGGCGAGGAGGTACCTGGATGGTCAATTCAAACGCTCGCACTGCGGCTGACGAGGTCGAACACGCCAACGCGAGCGGCCTGACTCCGGTCGTGCTCATACACGGCCTCTGGCTGCTCCCGAGCAGCTGGGATCGCTGGGCCGCGGTCTTCGAGGCGGCCGGCTACACGACCGTGGCACCGGGGTGGCCGGATGACCCCGACACGGTCGCGGACGCCAAGGCACACCCCGAGGTGTTCGCCCACAAGACGATTGGACAGGTGGCGGAGCACATCGCCGAGGTGATCGGCAAGTTGAAGAAGAGGCCGGCGGTGATCGGGCACTCCTTCGGAGGGCTGCTCGCGCAGATAGTCGCCGGACGCGGCCTGTCGGCAGCCACCGTCGCCATCGATCCAGCGCCTTTCCGCGGCGTCCTGCCCCTCCCATTCTCAGCCCTGAAGGCGGCATCGCCGGTGCTTGGCAACCCGGCCAACCGCGGCCGCGCCGTCCCGCTCACCTACGACCAGTTCCGCTTCGCCTTCGCCAACGCCGTCAGCGAGGACGAGGCCAAGGAGCTGTACGACACCTTCGCGGTGCCGGCGTCCGGGGCCCCGCTCTTCCAGGCGGCAGCCGCCAACCTCAACCCGTGGACCGAGGCTAAGGTCGATACCAAGAACCCCGACCGCGGGCCCCTGCTGATCATCAACGGCCAGAAAGACAACACCGTGCCGTGGGCGATCGCGAACGCGTCCTACAAGCAGCAGAAACGCAATGCGGGAGTTACTGAGATCGTCGAGATGCAGAACCGCGGGCATGCGCTGGTCATCGACAGCGGTTGGCGCGAGGTCGCCGACAAGTCCCTCGCTTTCGTCAAGCGCTTCGTGAGCTGAACCTTCGAGCTGAGTTGAGCGTCGCCGTCTTCTTTGGACGGTGACGCTCCCTTCCCGCTTTGAGAGTCTGGGCCCGGAGCACGGGCGCGCAAAATTTGTAATGCGGCCAAACTCCGGAATGTTGCATACAGCGGCCCATTCTGGATGCCACATTTCCTCGACGTGCGCCGGCCTTGACCGATGAAGATTCGACTCCGCTCGAGGGTGAGCACATTGAAACCACCGATTGGGAAGACGCTCGCCATTGGATGAGCATCTATGGCGACCTGCTCGAATTCAAGCGCGGAGTCCTCGATCGGATCCGAATTGATCTCGCCAAGCTGCCTCCGGCCGCGCGGCGTGCGGCGGAGGGGGATTACCACCTGATCGCCGGCCAGATGGAGGGCTACCAGAAACGGCTCGAGCTCTGGAACCGGCGCCTACGAGAGCTCAATGGCCTGTGGCTGGATCCCGAAGGTCGCATGATCCGCTACAAGGGTCGTGAAGCTGCCCTCACCGTCCGCGAGTTTCAGCTTCTCCGGTTCTTGCTGGATCATCCCTACCGGTTCTTCAGCGTCTCTGAGATCCTCGGCCAGGCCTGGTCCGAACCCAACCTCTTTCCTGAAGAGGTCCGTAACTACGTGCGGCGTTTGCGCAAGATCGTAGCCGCGCTGCAAATCCCGTGCGAGGTGGTCAATCGCCCCGGGCGGGGCTACTCCCTGGAGTTCCGTGCGGACAGATAGCGAGGCGCCGCCACAGCGGCAATAATTGCAACGCCGGCCATGAACCGGCAGAGGAAGGGCGCCATCGGAAAGAGCAAAACCGAATCTCGATCTGGGTCGCGAGCCAAACTGCCTCGCATCCTGGTTGTCGACGCCAATGCCGGTTATCGCTCCGTCATCTCGCACGTAGTCGAGCTCGCGGGAGGTGAGTTCGAGAGTGTGGCCGAGTTCGATGCCGCCAGACGTCAGCTCGACAGGGCGAGGAAGTTCGACCTGGTCATCCTTGGCATGAGCGCAGACTCACGCGTCACCCCCAAGCAGATGAGCGAGCTGCGGACCACTGCTCGATGCCCTTTCATCGTGATGGACGAGTCGTTCAGCGAAGCCGGTGACACACTCGAGACTTTTGAGGCGGGTGCAAGCCAGGTCCTGCCGAAACCTTTCGTCCCGGACGCCCTGATCGGCGCCATCAAGTCGGCGTTGCGCGGGCCTGACCTCGCCTCGGTGGTTTCAATCGCAACCAAGATTGAGTTGGGCGGCCTCGTCTTCGACGCCAAGCAGAGAACCGTGCATAACGGCGAAGCCGCCGTTTCCTTGACCAAGCGCGAGTGGCAGCTTCTGTCTTTCTTCCTGACCAATCCAAATCAGTTCTTTGCCGCCGAAGAGGTGGCCCTACCGGCGTGGGGCCCGGACGCATCGATCGAACAGTTCCGCACCTATGTGACACGAGTTCGGCAGAAGCTCTTGCCCTTCAAAGGTGTGTGCGAGGTGGTGAACGAGAAAGGCAAGGGTTACCGCCTCGTGGTCCAGCAGCCAAGGGCTCCTGTGGCCTAGCCGAAACTCACCGGGAGATCGGGCCCCCCGGCCATAACTCGGCTGCAAATCCGCACGGTCGTGCTACACATGACCGGTGCACAGCGCTGTCGCCAGGACCCTGCTGATCGGGGCCATGCTGCTGGCCGTCGCCGGCTGCGGCTACGGCGTGAGCGCCACCTTCAATGCCGATGGCACGGTCGCGGTCGGACTGAAGTTCCTCCTCCCCCAGTCGCTCCTCGCAAGCGGTCAGGGTCTATCGGTATCCGGCTTCAGCGACGCCGACATCGCCAAGGCCAATGCCGAGGTGGCCTCGAAGTACCCCGGAGCCAAGGTCGTCAAGATCACCGAAGGCGACCAGGCCGGGGTCTTGCTGACGGTCCCCTTCAAGACGGAAAAAGATGCGTTCGCCTTCATGACAGAGCCCACCAAGCTCAGCCCTACCGGCCCTACGTCGGGCGGCGGCGCCACCATCGACGTGGGCAATACCGGCGGCCTCTTCGTCTCCGCCACCCACACCACATCCGGACAGACGGACACGTACACGTTCAAGACGCAGGTGCAACCACCGGCCTCCCCATCTCCCGGATCACAATCGAGTCCCGACCTCTCCTCAATCATCAGGGTCACGTTCTCACTGACAGTTCCGCACGAGATCACATCGGCTCCGGACGCGCTGTTCACGCAGGATCGGAAGACCGCGATCTGGGAGCTGTCCTTGACCCAGGCCCAGACTCTCACCGCGACCACAAGCTCGAGCACCACGCTCGCCGGTTTCGCTGCCAACGCACCTTCGGGCCAGAGCTCCGCCATCTTGATCGGAGTCGGGCTGGTGGCGGTCGCCCTGGGCTTCCTGCTCGCCAAGATCACGCCGTGGTTGTTCGTACGCGGCCCGGCTGTCGTACCGGCAACCGCACCGGCAGACCTCCAATGGCCGGCCAGCATTCCTCCTCCCGCCGAGCCGGCGGCGAGCGTTATGTCAGGGCCGCCGCCCGAAATGCCGCCTCCTCCCAACCCCGCCACCTAGCCCGCAGGAATTCGACCGAACGGTCGCACCGATCGGGCTTATGGAAGCGCCAACCAGGGTTCCGGGGAGTACCGTGGGCACCTGATGGGCCTCTTCAGCAACCTCCGCCGCGAGTTCATCGTGCGCCCCGACGCCTACAAGGCGTCGATCGTCTTCAAATGGCCCGACACCAACATCCGCAACCGCACCCAGCTCACTGTCGAGCAGGACGAGCTCGCCGTCTTCTTTCGTGACGGCAAGGTCAATGGGGTGATCCAGCCGGGCGTGAGCACCCTGGACTCGAGCGAGATCCCCTTTCTGGGCAACCTGGTCGACGCCGCGACCGGCGGCAAGTTCTTCAAGACCGAGCTTTATTTCGTGTCGACACGCGAATTCGCCAATTTGCCCTTCGGCGGGATGGTCGATAACGTGGTCGATCCTGAGACGGGCCTGGCGATCGGTCTGCGCGTGTTCGGCGACTATTCGCTCAAGGTCGTAGGCCCCGATCGCCTGATCGTCAACCTGGTCGGCACTCAGAACTTCCAGAGCAACGACCAGATCACCGACTGGATGCGCGACCAGCTGCTCAAGGTCTTTCGCACCGACGTCGTCACGCATATCACCAACGAACGCTGGCCGATCCTCGGCATAGCCAGCCAGAACGCCCAGATCGAGCAGGAAACTCTTGCTGCCGCGGCCAAGGTCCTCGACCCCTACGGCATCAGCGTGGCCCGGATGGGCAATTTCGTGATCTCCATCAAGCCGGAGGACGAGGAGACGCTGAAGAAGTACCGGCGCGACGTTCAATACACGAAGCTGGCGGGCAGCTTCCAGGGAGCCGCCGCGGGCGAGGCGATGGAGGGCATCGGCGAGGGCGCCGCCAAAGGCGGCGAGGGTTCCGCGCCGGCAGTCGTCGCCGGCATGGGGCTGGCCGGCGCGGTGTTCTCGGCGGCGAATGCGACGCGGACCGCGCCCTGTCCCAAATGCGGGACCCAGGTCGCGGCAGGCGCAAAGTTCTGTCCCAGTTGCGGCGCTGAGCAGCCACACGCAGCTCTTTGACCGACCCCGCCATCGGCCTGGGCCAGATCCAGGCCGCCGACCCGGACTTCGACGTCAACGCCTTTCTCGCCCAGGCCGGTAAGTCGCTTTACGCCGTCAAGTCCGCCCTGCAGGCAAGAGAGCCCGGTGAGATGCGCGATCTCGTTTCGGATTCCGTCTATGACGATCTGCGGTCGGACATTATGAGCATGTACACGCGCGGCGCGGTCCACTACTACGATCTTCTCGATATCAGGCAGTCCAGCGTCGCGGCGGCTGAGCGCACGGAGGCCGGAGACAGCGTCACCGTCCTGTTTCAATGCGTGGCCATGCAGTACACGATGGGAGAAGATGCCAACCCCGACGCGATCCAGATGCCGCTGCTGATGCCTTTTTCCGAGTACTGGACCTTCAGCCGGCCTCCGGGTGCCTCGACCCTTGCCCAGCGCCGCCCCGAGTGCCCGATCTGCGGGGCCCCGATCGACATCGACACCGGGCGCATCTGCCGCTACTGCAAGACTCTGATGCCCCCGGTAAGGCAGCAGACAGGTTGGACGGTCGTCGCCATCGCTCCGGCCGCTCAGAGCGCATAGACCCCACGGGATCAGGACTCGAGCGCGCTGCGCTGGTCCAGCGTGTAGAGCAGGAACAGCGAAGGCACCACGAGCAGGAGCGCCACCAGCGTAATGACCAGCAACAGCGCCTCGATCGCGGGCGCCCCCGCGGCCTGCTGAATGGTCAAGCGCCCCGGCAGCACATACGGGACCTGACCGAAGCCCCAGGCGAACACGAACGATCCCACGCCCACCACCGTCAGCACCCGAAACCAGCGATAGACGCGCCGCCACATGAGCGTGGCCACGGCGAGCACGGCGAGCACGGCGGTGATCGCGAAGGGCAGGCCCAACCCCGCCACCATCCCGCGGAAAACAGTTGGGCTCTCCGCTGCGATCAGCAGAAGCACGACCAAGGAGACTCCGAGCAAAGCGACCGCCGCCACCACCGTCCGTCTGCGGAAATACTCGACCAGATCCGGACCCTGCCCATGGGAAGCGCGGTAGCGTCGCGAGTCCCCCACCAGGAACGAGGCGCCGCTGAACGCGGTGGCCGTCAGCGCCACGGCGCCGAACGCGATGGCCAATGGATCAAGACACGCCTGCCAGACCGGCACCACCGGGCCGCCGACTCCAACTTTGCCCGACGCAATCGCGCCCAGTGCCGCCGCAAAGCTGAACGGTGCCAGCAGCGAGGAGAGGCCGAAAACACGGGAGGCCAACAGCCTGCTGTTGCCGGAGGTGGCGACCTTGCGAAACGCGAAAAACGCGCCCCGGAGGATCAGCGCCAGGAGGGCCAGCGCGAACAATGGATACAGGCTCAGAAACACCGACTCATAAAGAAGAGGGAAGCCGGTCCAGCAGATGACCGCCGAGAAGACGAGCCAGACGTTGTTCGCTTCCCATACCGGAGCCATCGCGTGGTCGATGAGGGCCCTCACTTCGCCGGTGTGCCGGAAGCGCCCCGCCAGCAGGTCCCAGATGCCGGCGCCGTAGTCCGTGCCTCCGGCGGTGCTGTACGCGGTGACCGCCAGCAGCAATGCGCCGGCGACGCCGTAGCTCACGAGCGTGGTCATGCCGGTCGCGGCCCGTACGGCGCGGCTTCCTCGGGGGCCAGGTCCTCGTCACCCCGCCGCCCCTCATCATCGACGCGCCAACGCGCCGAAAGCCGCAGGAGGAGCGTGACGAAGAAGAACGCGATCACCGCGTACACGACCAGCAGTGTTCCGAACATGATCCATATGTAGGTGGGATCGACCGGGTTCACCGCGTCAGTCACGCGCATCAGGTTGTAGACGATCCACGGTTGCCGGCCGACCTCGGTTGTGATCCAGCCGGCCTCGATCGCGATGTAGGACCCGACCCCGGCGAGCGCCGCCCCGCGGAAGAACCACTTCGAACGCGGCAGGTCGCGATGCCGGATCCAGGCCGCCGCGTACCAGAGCGTGAGCAGACAGGCGATCGAGCCGAGTCCCACCATGACGTCAAACGAGAGGTGCACGAAGTTGGCGTCGACAACGCTGGGACGATCGCTGGAGTTGAAGGTGCTGAGCCCCTTGACGACCGTGTCCGACGAGAAGCCGGCGAGCAGCGAATCCAGCGATGGGATCGGCAGCCCCAGCACAACGGAGCCATCGGCCTGCAACACGCCACCCAGCCACTCGGGGTTGTGGCTCTGTGTCTTCCAGGTGATCTCCATGGCCGCGAACTTGGCCGGCTGGCCCTCGAAGACGGCCCGAGTGGCGATGTCGCCGATCACGAACTGAATAGGGGCAAGGACCGCGCCGATCGTGAAGGGGACGGTGAATCCGAGCCGGTGGTATCGATCCTGGCGGCCGCGCAGCCATCCCACCGCGTAGACCGAGGCCACCATGAAACTGGCCGTCATGTACAGGGCCACGATCAGGTGCCAGAACTCGTAGCCGAGGGCTGGAGTGAAAATCGCGCCCACCACATCGACGTTGATCGGCCTCCCGTCCGGTCCGAGCTGAAAGCCTGCGGGCGTGTTCATCCAGGAGTTGGCGATGATCACGCCGAAAGCGCCCAGCACTCCGGAGGGCGGCAGGACCCAGCCAAGCCGGTAATGAAGCTTCGGGGGCAGGCGCTTCCAGCCATACAGGTAGATCCCGATGAAGATCGCCTCCAGGAAGAAAGCCCAGCCCTCGATGCCGAATCCGATTCCGAACGCGTCTCCGAAGCGTCCCATCATCCGGGGCCAGAGGATCCCGAATTCGAACGAAAGGATGGTGCCGGTGACCGCGCCCACCGCAAACTGCACTGCCATCACCACCGACCACCGGCGCGCCAGCCTCAGGGCCACCGGATCGTTGCGACGGAGGCCAATCCCCTCCATCACGACCGTCAGCAGCGGAAGCGCAACCCCGAGGGGAACCAGGATGATGTGGTAGGCCAGCGTGAAAGCCATCTGAATCCGGCTGGGCAGCAAGGCAGCCGGCGCGCTCGCGGCGAGGAGGTCGAATGGGTTCAGCGCTGTCACGCGCGCCCAATATAGTCGCGCCGGCGACTACCGACCCCGAGCCCCTGCTGGTGGGTAACCGATAATTCGCCTTGTGCCCGAAGTCTCCGATTTCCGCCTTGGCTCGGACGTGATCGCGAGCGACGGAAACAAGGCCGGAACGCTGATCAGCGTGATCGTGGACGAGAAGGGGTTCGAGCCGCGGGCGCTGGTCGTGAAGGAGGTGGAATCATTGGGCCGCCGCCTACGCGTAGCCGAGTCGCTCTTCATCACCGACGAAGTCGTGGTCCCGATAGCCGCCGTCATATCTGCCACTCATGACCTCGTCCGGCTTTCGCTGTCCGGATCCGACGTCCGGCGTCAGCCTCTGTACCTCAGCTATCGGCCCAAGCGGCTGACCGTCGAGGAGGCTGCGCTCGAGGACGCCGACGTCCTGACTGGAAACATCGCATTGCCCCCAGAGCAGGAGATCGCCAACAAGCCGGCCAGCCAGATCGAGATCGACCGTGGAGAGAACGTGATGCTCGGTACGACCGGGCACCGGCTGGGTCGCGTCCACGATGTCCTGTTCGACCATGGCAAGTTGACCGGTGTCGTCATCCGCCCCGATGGTTTCTTCACGCGTGACGTGGTGCTGCCGGCAGAATTCATCGAGCGCGCGGACGACATGGCGCTATTCGCTCACCTCGATGAGTCGGACATCGAGAACCTGAAGCCGTTCGTCGACGCGGAGTGAGGCGGCGACCAGCTCTAAGACTGGCTGCGGTGCTTCTCGACCTCGGCTTCGGCCGTCTCGTGATCCGGGTACGGGCCGTCGAGGCGGACGCCCCTGGCGGTCCCGGCATCGTCGAGGTCGGCACTCAGCACATACCAGCGCTTGCCCAGGTGTAGGACGCCGTGATGGCGCTGTCCAGTCCAACTCTTCGGGGTGATGCCGACCCTTTCTGTTTCGGACATGTTTGGCTTTCCGAAGTCTCTCACAGGCCTGGTGTCAATGGGATTGAGAGTCCGGTAGCCAGGCTACGGAGAAAAGATCGATAGGCACAACCCCTGGAATCCAGTATTGTCAGCCGTGGCCCCGAGGGACACGTTCAAGGGATTCAGAGTTGGTCGCAAGGCCGGTTCCGAAGCCTGAGAGGCGGTCCGTCGGGGTCACTTTTTTTGTCCAGTGCCGCCCCCTTCGTGGCTTCGCAATGTTGGCGCCTGCACCTGATCAATAGAGGTGTATGGTGACCACAGCGGACCGCTCCCCAGCCCGTTACATCTTTGAGCTGAAATGGCGGAAGTGCCGAGCGGCCCGCTCCCCTCAGGCCTGAGGCTGCTCCGCACGGTCGCCCGTCCTCTACAACGACCTGCGCTTAAATTGACCGCTGATGCAGCAGCGGCCATTGGGCAAGACAGGGTTTCAAGCCAGCGTCATCGGCTTTGGCGCCTGGGCGATCGGGGGCAGCTGGGGCGACGTCGACGACGAGGAGAGCATCCGCGCCCTGCACGCGGCCGCAGACGCAGGAGTCACGTTCTTCGATACGGCCGACGTGTATGGCGATGGGCGAAGCGAACGACTCATCGCGCGTTTTCGCAAAGATCGAAAGGACCCGATCGTGGTCGCCACGAAGATCGGCCGTCGCGCTCCGCTCGACCTCAAGCAGTACACCCCGCAAAACCTTGCCGAGTGGATCGACCGATCCCGCGCTAACCTCGACACGGACCGTCTCGACCTGGTCCAGCTGCACAGCCTGCCCACCGACACGTACTACCACCCCGAGATCTTCGCGACCATGGACGGATTCATCCGCGACGGCAGGATCGCGAGCTACGGCGTGAGCGTGGAGCGGGTCGAGGAAGGGCTCAAAGCGATCGAGTATCCAAACGTAGCCGCCGTCCAGATCGTCTTCAACATCTTCCGCCAGCGTCCCGCCGACCGGTTTTTGGGCGAGGCGCGGGCTCGCAACGTGGCGGTGATTGCTCGAGTGCCGCTGGCGTCCGGCCTGCTGACCGGGAAGTTCAACCGGCACACCCACTTCTCCGCCACCGATCACCGCAACTTCAACCGCCACGGCGAGAGTTTTGATGTCGGCGAAACGTTCGCCGGGGTCGACTACAACACCGCGCTGGAGGTGGTCGAGGAGCTGCGGCCGCTGGTACCAAAAAAGACGACGATGGCCCAGATGGCGCTGCGCTGGATTCTCATGAACGATGGGGTCAGCACGGTCATCCCGGGGGCGAAGACGCCGGAGCAAGCCCGCGCCAACGCCGCGGCGGCCGACCTCCCTCCCCTCCCGGACGCGACGATGGAACGCATCGCAAGTCTTTATCGCGCCCAGGTGGCACCGCTCGTAGCCCAGCGCTGGTAGGTCGATTACAGCCCGCTCAGCTCCACTGGGCGCCCGAGAAACTCTCCGAATCGCCGTCCGGCCGCCTCGACCGCCCGAGCCTCTGCGGGTCTGAGGCGGTCCAGCATCCGGGCCTCCACTCGCACCCCATCCCGCGCGAACGTCCGGCGCCAGGAGCCGCGGACTTTGCCTCCGACGGTGACGACGTTGGAAAGGATGCTGCCGAACGAGAAGAGCTTCGATTCGAACGGCCGGTCAGCGTGCACCATGTCAGCCCGGTCGCGGTATGCAACGGTGTACTCGTCGAAGTTGGGTAGCAAGTGGGCGACCGTGATCGCCTTCGCCGGCTTGGCTGGGTCCGCGCCGAACCAGTAGTCCTTGCCGTCGATCGCCTGGCGTTCGAGCGCCGCTCCCGCCAGTACAATCCCCGTCCGGGCGTCGGCCATGGTCAGGCCGGACCACCACACGAAGTCCTGGACCTGGGCCGGCCCATGGCTGCGAAAGTAGCGCAAGGTCAGCTCGGCGACCGCCTCGTCGCGGTCTCTGACCCGCCCCCTGGGAGCCCGTTCCTCCAGCAGCGCGTAGGTGAACTGCTTGCCCCGGCGTGGTCCGCTTGCAATCACGGCGTCCAGCTCCGCGCGCATCAGGAGGTGCGGGAGGCGCTGGCCCTCGGGCGTAATGCGGCCGGCACGTAGGACCTCGCCGAGCTCGGCTCGAGTCAGGTGGCGGCCGCCGGTGAGCGCCGCGGTGAACAGCGCTTCGGCGCGAGCGGCCACCTTGTCGTCGATCTCCAGCTCGCGGTTGCGAGCGACTAGGCCGGCGCGGATCCTCGGCCCGGTCAGAGCCAGCAGCCAGGCTATGTCCTCCGGCAGTACGAAATGCCAGGTTGGGCGTAGCACATGCGTGCGCAGGATTGCCCCCTCGTCGAAGAGGCGATCGAGCGCCGCATCCGTTGTCTTGCGGCTCCGCTGCCCAAGCGCCCATTTGGCCCCCGTGTAGTCCTGCGACTGCACGGCGGTGAGCCAGCGGATCGCGTCGAGCGGCGACTCGAACGGCTCGCCCGCTAGCCGCTGGGCCTGGAGACGTCGGGCTGGAATGTCGTTCACCGCGATGGGAGTAAGAGAACATAATCGCGCCATGTCGGCGCCGGCCCTCGCGGGAGAGGATGTCGACTTCCTATCGCTCTTGAGCGACGTCAATCGGCGACGTCTGCTGGAAGGCTCGACCCGAGCGGTTTTTCCCGCGGGCGCCATTGCCTTCCACCCTGAGGCACCACCTACTTCATTCCTGCTCGAACGCGGCCTGGCCCGCACTTACTGCAGCGTTCCGGACGGGAGACAGGCCACGGTCACCTTCTTCCACGCCCACGACCTGATTGGCGGAACCACGCTCATCAGCCACGCGCCCAGGATTTACGTGCAGGCCGTGGTCGAGTCCACACTGGCGACTCTCGACGTGGAAACGGTTCGCAACCTGGCGATGACCGAGATCGAGGTCACGATCGCCATCGCCAAACACCTGGCCGCGCGAATTCGAAGCGCCTTCCAGCTGATCGCCGTCCGCTCGCTGGGCAACATCAGGGAGCGCGTCGCTTACGACCTCCTCGACCGCGCCTGTCGTACTCAGCTCGCTGTCGGCCGGCTCGAGGTCAGGGCGACACACTCCGATCTCGCCGACTCCATCGGCTCCTCGCGCGAGGTGGTGAGCCGAGCCCTGCGGGATCTTCGCCTTGCGAGAATCGTCGAAACCGCGCCCGGAATGGTCCGGGTCATCGACCCGATGCGCCTGGCGGCGATCGTGCGTGCCTTTGTGATTTAGGTCACTCCTGCGACCCTGGTCACAGCGTCTGGTGAGGCGCCTGACTAGTTTCATCTCGTGCCCGGCATGCCGAAAGCGAGCGATTGACCCCGATCTGGGTCCTCCTTGTCCAGGACCATCCCATGCTCGCCTCCGCGATCACTGAAATCCTCGAGAGCGAGCCCGGGCTTCGCGTCTTCGCCGTCGCGCGTACCGGCGCTGAAGCGGTGCGGCTCGCCACCCATGAAGCCGTGGGCGTCGTGCTGATGGAGTACCGCCTGCCTGACATGAGTGGCGCGGCGGCCGCCGGCGAGATCAGGGCGGCCAGGGCCGAGACTCCGATCGTGTTCCACACCGCGGATGACAGCGAGACTGCACTGCTAGACGCCATCGACGCCGGCGCCAGCGCGTACCTCACGGGGTCAGCGACGGGCGGGGAGATAGTGGAAGCGGTTCTTCGTGCTGTTCAAGGAGAAGTTCTGATCCCGGTCGCGCTCTTCGCCCGGGCCATCGCCCGCCAGCACCGGCTCGCGATCCAGCAAGGCGAGCGCGAGAAGCTCCTGGCGGAATTCACCCCGCGCGAGCTCGAGATCCTGCGGGTACTCGCCCAAGGGCTCGACACCCCGACCATAGCGGCCCGTCTGGGTATCGCACCCCACACTGTCGATTGGCACCTGCGGCACGTCATCGAGAAGCTTCAGGTCCACTCCAAGCTCCAGGCGTTGGTCGCGGCCGTCCGCCTGGGCCTCATCGAGCTATAGGAGCCGCGGCGCTAAGAGGCTGCCCGAACCGCCGCGGCGAACTGGTCCAGGGGCATCCCTCCACTCACGCGCAGCCGGCTCCAGACATACCGGTTGGCGAGCGAGTACGAGTAGCCGTACCTGGTGGTGGTGGCATCGTGGAATCCCGCTTGGGCCACCGCCGATGCGACGGCCGCCGTGTACTTTCCGCTTGGGTAGCAGAACGACAGCACCGGGTGTCCGAGCACCTGCTCCAAGAAAAGCTTGGACTGAGTGAGCTGTGACCACACCGCCGCGGCCGATATGTTGGCCAGGTTCGGGTGATTGATGGTGTGTGACCCGATCTCGATCCCCGAGCGGTCCGCCTCGCGAATCTGCGCCGCGGTCATGTACCCCGGCCATCCAACAAATCCGGTGACGACGTATGACACCGCGCGAAAGTCGTGGCTGCGCAGAATCGGAAGCGCCGTGCTGTAGAAGTCCTCGTACCCATCATCGAACGTAAGGATCACCGGTCTGCTTGGAAGACCTTGAGCCAGGTTCAGATAGCCGAACAGATCCTCGGTTGTGATGGGGTGGTAACCGTTTTGCGCCAGCCAATCCATCTGGGCGGCGAAGTCGCTCGGAGTCACCGAGAGCGCGAAGCCCAGCCGGTCGTTGGGGTCCGGGTTCACCCGGATGTAGTGGTAGGTGAGAATCGGCACGTTGATCGAACTGGGGCCAGGCGCCAACGCGTCGGGTGGCCGAGCCACCGTCGTGAAGCTCCACCACCTCGATCCCGTCAGCTGCGCGCCGACCGCCGACCGGCCACCCACCTCAACCTGGTAGGGAGTCGCATATGCAAGCCGGAATGGCTCGAAGCGAAGCGTGTAGTCATCGCTCCACGCGAAGCGGCCATACACGGCGGGCTGGATCACAAAGGAAGCCTCGACGGTCTCGTGATTCATCCTCTGGCTGAACGACATGACGATGGCCGCGTGGATCGGGACCTCCACGGTCTTGGGTTCGACGGCGTCGAGATGAGGAGCCACCCGCACGGCATGCGCAAAATCGTTCGCCACGGGGATCGGCGCAGGCGGGCTCGGGGTCACGGCCGGAGCCGGGGCGCTCCAGCTCACCGTCGGCGTCGGCATAGTCCTCCGACCATCAGTCTGGGCGAGGGCTCCGGCGGCAACGCCCGATGAGTGTTGAGGATTGAGGCCCCCGAAACCTGTCCCGATGAGGACTGCGGCGACCAGCGCCGAGGCTGCGACCTGGCCGGCGTGGCTGAGGGCCCGCTCGATCATGGTTCTCGCATCTTGGCAAGCGACGCGGTCGGGCGCGCCGGGTGCCGGCGGAGCACCACCAAGATGATCATCACGACAACGACAGCCGCCCACAGCCAGAACATCTCGCGGTGTGCGCGCAAGAACCCTTCCATTCGGGGCCCGAAGTTGATCCCGATGACCATGACCACCCCAGCCCAGATTGCGGTCGACACGGCGACGCTCGCCGCGAATACGTGGTAGCGGACCTTGAACACGCCGGCGGCCACTGTGATCGGAACCCGAAAACCGGGGATGTGCCGGCCGAAGATGATCGCCACCACCCCGTACCGCTCAAACCACCTTTCGGCCCGCTGCAGCCGTGGTGGGCTCAGGTGGACCAGATGGGCAAATCGCCCTTCGGCAAGGCGCCGGCCGAACCGTCTCGAAATGAAGAACAGGTTGGTGGCCCCGAGCACGACTACGCCGATGAGGCCCAGCCACGCCAGGACCCAGGACCCCAGATAGTGGGGAACGTGCGCTCCCACGTACATCACGAAAACGTCTCCTGGCGCGGGCAGCGGAACCCCTGACTCCTCGAAGTAGAGAAGCCCGTAGCTGCCCACGTAACTGTATCGGTGCAGTATGTGCCCGATCCCGCGCATGCCGGTCATGACAACCTCCGGCACTTCGCCCTGGAGAATCGCCGAGACCGCGATCGCCGCCGCGATCAAGATCGAAATGCCCGCAATCCTGAGAGTGCGCTGCGCAGAGGCCCCGGAAGCGACGGACCGGTTGCCGGCCGCGTTCATGATGAATGCATAGCCGTCAACTGCCGAAACGTCGCCACACGTTCGCTTGGCACGCGACCCCTCAAGACCCATGGGGATCCCACCGCGGCGGCATGAGTGGTCGGACCCATGGCTGCACATTCGGGCGCGCCGCGCCCGGCGTCATCAGTAGGCGTACTGAACCTTTGCCCGGCCCCGCCGGAGGCCCGCTGAGTCAATGTCCCCATCTCTATTCCTCGCGGAGCAGCTCGACGGGGTTGAGGCGCCGGAGGCTCCGCGCCGCGAGCGCGACGGATAGCCCCATGCCACCCAGGACGAGGGTAACCAGGGTCGCCATCTGGCCCGCCGGCACCGTCAGGGTTGCGGGCTGGATGGTGAACAGCGGCGCCAGGATCTTGACGAACATGTAGGCCATAACGGCTCCGGTGGCAGTTCCGATAGCAAGGCTCACCAGAGCCACGGCGGCGGCTTCACCGAAGACAAGACCCCACAGCTGGACCATCCGGATCCCGAGCGCTCGCATGGTCACGTACTCCTTGCGCCGCTGGAGGAGCAGCCCGAAGACGAATATCCCGATTCCGGCGCCGCTGATCAACACGGTGTAGACCGCCTGGAGACTCCCCAGCCCGCGCAGATTCACGGCGGTGAGGGTGGACTGGTCGCGGTTGAATGCTGTCGCCGACGTCTCGACCAGCAGAGGGGCCGAGCGGCCAGGGCCGGCCTTGATCAGGTCTGCCACACGCGCCACCGCGGCCGGCGCCGGGTCGACCGTGTGCACCAGGAAGAGCGAAACCTGGCTCACGCCGGTCGCGGATTGGTAGAAGGCCAGGTTGCCCACCATGTCGATGCCCTGTGGATAGCCGGGGAAGTCCTTGAAGACGCCGGCCGCGTGGAACGTGACAGGCACCAGGTGACCAGCCCGGTCGACGAGCTGGACGTTGATCTGGTCGCCGGTCTGAATGTTGAACGTCCTCGCCATCTCCGTCGAGATGAGGACGCCCGCAGGCTCTCGTCCCAGCGAGGACATCGCGGTCGCGGCGTCACCGTTCGGGAAGAAGGAGTCATTGAGGGTGGCGACGCGGGCGAATCCACCGGCATCGATGGAGACCAGCGTCCGCTTCTCGGTGCCGACGATGGCGCTCGATGTTTGCGCCACCGGGGTTACAGCCGCTACACCGTCAACCTTCAGTTGGGACGCAAAGCCGGACGACTGCTGGGACAGCGCACTGGGGGTAACCCTGATGTCTGATCCGACCACGAACCGGGCGTCCGCCTGCTTTTGGGCGTCGTAGGTCGCGATGAAGATGGCGAGGCTGGAGCCGAACGCGACCGCCAGCGCAAGCGCCACGACCCCCGAGCCCAGGGCGAGGGATCGGCGGCTGACGCTCCGGAAGAGCGTCCAGGAGGTCAACTGGCGCGCGCGCTTCGCACGGCCGAGCCGCAGCCTGCCGGTGCCCCAGAGCAACAGGCGAACCACCAGCAGAGTGACCCCGAGCCACACGAGCAACGGCGCCAGCAGCGTGTAGAAGGACAGCGACACTGACTGCCCTTCGGCCGGCGTGATACGAAAGCCGCCGGCGAGGTTGGTGATGATCCACACCAACGCGGCGGTGGCGAGAAAGATGAAGTCCAATTTCATGCGCAGCCAGATCGGAGGCGCCGCCGGCGCCGCCAGTTCGCGGCGCTCGGTTCCTGCCTCACGTGCGAGCGCCCGACGGCCGGGCAGGTACACCGCCAGGAGCGTCGTGACGATGCCTGCGCCCACCGACACGGCGGCCGAGACGAGAAAGCTCTGCCGCGACGCCGAGGTCAGGGCGGACGGACCGAGTACGACCAGGGTCGTGATCAGCCCCACCGCCAGGCCGAGCGCCGAGCCCAGCGCCGCAATGCCGAACGCCGTGTACGTGAGGTCGCGGATCAGATGGCGCGGTTGCGCGCCCCTGGCTCGGAGCGTCGCCTGCTCGCGACGGCGAGCTTCCGCGAGCAGACCGCCGGCGTACCGCGACAGATAAGCCGCGACGAGAACTCCAGGGAGCCCGAGGAAGAGGAAAAGGACCTTGGCCAGGATCGCGTCGCTGGTCGCCGAAACCAGGGCATCCGACAGGTTGTCGATGACCGTGACTCGCCCCGGCACAAGCCGCTCGATGCTGCGGCGGGTGCCCTGGGTCACCACCGCCGCGAGCGCCGGGTCCGTGGCGAGCCGGGACCGATCCAGTCGGACCTCCGTCTCGAGCACCGGAGGCGATTTGAGCGTTGGGCTGCTCGAAGCCGCATCGGCCTTGAGGGCTGGAAGGATGGTCGCGAACGTGGCCAGCGGAACGACCAGCACATTGGGGACCTGGATGAACTCACCCTGGGTGTCGGCTGACCGAGCCGCGAACAGCGGATCAGCCCTGGAGAAGTCGGCGAGCCCGCCCACCGTGAGCTGGAGCGGTGCTACGCGCCCCGGAACCGTCAGCGAGAGGTTGGTGCCCGGCGCCGCGCCCAGTGCGTCGGCGGCGGCGGGGCTCAAGAGGGCGGTGCCGGTCGAATAGGCGCCCGCCGTCTGCCTGACCATCGGGTAGTGGTTCAGGAATGCGGGGTCGAAAGCAAACAGGCGCAGCGGCTGGGCAACGGATTTGGTCCCGGCCCGTAGGCTCGCGGCGGGTAGGTCGACCGCGGCGACCTGATCGACTCCGGACACACCTGAAACCGCGGCCACGCGCGAGGCGAGTTGGGCGAGGCTGAGGGCCGGCAAGCCGTTGGCGGCCGCAGGCGTAGGGTCCTCCGCGCTCACCACCGTCGCGCGCAGCGGGAGTCCGGCCAGAGCGGGAATGGGGCCCGTGGACCGGGCGCCGTAAGTGATCGAGAGCTTCGCGCCGACGGCAAGCGAGCCTGCCTTGAGCCCAGCCGCCAGCGGGCTTTCGCCGCCGGCGTCTGGCAGCTGGCCGCCGTTGAGGGCCGTGGAGCCGGGAACGTATGTGAGCTGCGAGGGGATGACGTCCTGCACGAGCAACGCGGTCGCCGGCCGGTCGGACGTGTTGGTCACGACGATCGTCACCGTCGCCGCCTGGCCGGCAGCCAGGGAAGCGCCCCCACCGATCGACTCTGCGACCGTGAGGGACGAGCCAAGCGGCGATGCGAGATCCGCCTGCATGTCGATCGCGACCGGGGCGATGGCGCGCTCGGTCATTCGCGCCGCGGATCCGTCCACGAAGAAAGCTGTGGACGAAATGAGGCCGACGGCCAGGGCGACCCCGATGGCGGAGGCAAGGGTGCGGCGCGGGTTCCGCACGAGATCCCTGAGGCTGTACCTAAGCACGCAGCACCCCGGCTCGGTCTCCGACCACCTTACCGTCGCGGAGCGTCACGACACGTCCGAGCTGGGCTGCCACGTCGGCGTCATGGGTCACGATGACGAGCGTCGCGCCGGTGATTGCCTGAGCTTCGAGCATCAGGTCGAGCACCGAAGCGGAGGTCTCGCTGTCGAGCTCGCCGGTTGGTTCGTCGCCAAGGATGAGGCCGGGTCCGTGCGCGAGCGCGCGCGCGATGCCGACCCGCTGCCGCTGGCCGCCAGAGAGTTGATCGGGAAGTTTGGTCGCGTGCTCGCTCAAACCCAGGCGCTTGATCAGCTCGGCACCGCGGTCGGAGTTCCTGTCCTCGGCGCCGTTCTTGCCGTTCCTGCCGGTGAGCCCTTGCTGGAACTCGACGTTCTCCTCCGCCGTGAGAAATGGCAGCAGGTCGTAAGACTGGAAGACGAACCCGATCGACTCGCGCCGCATGCGAGCCCGCTCGGCCTCGGGAAGCGAGGAGATCTCGGTCCCGTCCAGCCAGATCCGGCCCGCGCTCGGCTTCTCGAGGCCGCCGAGCAGGCCGAGCAGCGTGGACTTCCCGCACCCACTGGGCCCGACGATTGCGACGCAGCTGCCCGCTTCGATCACGAGGTCAACACCGTCGACCGCCCTGACCGCGGACCCACCCGCCCGGTAATGCTTGGAAACGCCCTCCACCCGCACCGACATGGCCGCTGTCATGCGGCCGACACCAGTCCGTCGACGAGCCGCAGCCGGTGGTGCGCGCGGGCTGCCAGCTCCCGGTTGTGCGTGACCAGCAGGACTGTCAGCTCGCGACCACGCGACGCCTCGGTCAGCATGCCCATGACCTGCTCGGCCGTCGCGGAATCAAGCTCCCCGGTCAGCTCATCGGCGAGCAGCAGCTCTGGGTCGTTGGCGAGCGCCACCGCGACCGCCACTCTCTGCACCTCACCTCCAGACAGCTGGGTGGGCCGGTGATGCAGGCGCTTGCCGAGTCCGAGCTCACCGAGCACCGCTCGCGCCTGGTCGCGCCCGCCACGCTTGGCTGCAATGCCCATCGCGAGCTCGACGTTTTCGATCGCGGTGAGAAACGGGATGAGGTTGCCGCTCTGGAACACCACGCCGATTCGCTCGGCGCGGAGGCGGGCGCGTTCCGATTCGCCAAGCCGGCTGACGTCGGTTCCGTCCACCACCACCTGTCCGGCGCTCGGCAGGGCCAGTCCCGCGACCAGAGACAGGAGGGTCGACTTGCCGCTGCCGGAGGGGCCGACCAGGCTCGTCATGCGGCCTCGGGCCAGCTCCATGCTCGCGCCGCGCAGCGCCACCGTCTCGGTCGTGCCTTCCTTATAGATCTTGAAGACGTCCCTCAATTCGACCAGTGGTTTGGATGACAGCACGGGCCGGATTGGTTCGACTACTGCCACAGAAAGGTGCTCACGACGTCGTCGGCGCCCTGGGGATCGAACTGGTTGGACACGATGCCGTAGCTGATGACTGCCAGGGTCGTCGTGTCCTTCGACACGTAGTACCGAACGGATGTGAGCTGGATCGCCTTGCCCGTGACAGCGCTCGTGCCGGCGTTCCACGTGTACGCGAAGCGAGTTACGTGATATCCGTTGAGGGTGAGGCTCGCCGGATTGGTGAGCTGGTGGAAGGCGTCCGTTGAAGCCGCCAGCGACTTCAGGTCCTGACTGGCCAGGGCGCCTGGATCCGAGGCCCGCGTCCCTTGGACGATGCTGATCTCGAGGCGTTCCGACGGACCGAGGTAAGCCGCGCTGCCGTCAGGGTTCGGCGTCATGCGTCCCGGAGCGTCGATTCGATAGTGAAACCGGGAGTCGGTGTACGGCACGGGAACGGCTTCGCCGCCCGTGTTCGCCTCGGCCCCGGCGGTCGCGGGAGCGTTGTCGACCCCGCTGGTCGAGCCGCTGGACGACCCGCAAGCAGTAGCGAGCAGAAACCCGGCCATGCCGACAGCGACGAGGGTGGGCAGACGGAGATTGAGAGCAAACATCACCCGCTCAGTTTCGCGGGCGACTCTAAAGGGCTCCTAAAGCGTTGGGGCCGCCTTGACCGCGCCTTCGCCGCGCCCGTTGGGCACGTGCAGCTTGAAGACCGCCCCTGGACTGCTGGTTTCGACCAGCTCGAGGGTGCCCCCGTGGGCTCGCGCGATCGCTGCGCTGATGGCGAGGCCGAGGCCGGCGCCCCCGTTCTCACGTGATCGGGCGTTGTCGGCCCGAGCAAATCGCGTAAACAGCTTGGCGCGATCGCCGGGGTCCACTCCCGGCCCCTGGTCCGCCACCTCGACGTTCCATCCCCCGCTCCCCGGATAACCGCGCAAGGTCACAGGCGTCCCGCTCGTGCTGTGGCGGAGAGCGTTGTCGATGAGGTTGTCGACCACGCGGCGCAGGAGCGCGGGATCGCCCTCCATATGGCCCGAGCTCGGAGCGGCGACCTCCACCCGCGTGCCCTGCTTGTTCGCCATGTCTTCCCAACGGGCAGCCGTCTCGTGCAGGAAGTCCACGACGTCGATCGCCTCTTTCGCAGGCACCAGGGCGCCGGCATCGGCGCGAGCCAGGATCAGGAGCTGGTCGGACAGCCGGCTCAGGTGCTCGACCTCCTCCTGCAGCGACTCGAGGACCCGCCTGTATTCCTCCGGGCTGCGGCTTCGGCTGAGCGCGCCTTCGACCTCGCTGCGCATCAGCGCCAGCGGGGCCCTGAGCTCATGCGATGCATTGGCCGTAAAGGCGCTCATGCTCGTGAAGCTGGCCTCGAGGCGTTCCAGCATCGAGTTGAACGTGTCGACAAGCTCACCCAGCTCGTCATGCGGAACCTTGACTTCAACGCGTCGATGAAGATCGCGCTCGCTGATGGACCGCGCCATTCCTGCGATCGTGCGGACCGGCCGCAAAGCTCGTCCGGCGAGCCAGTACGAGAGCGCCCCGCCGATCAACAGCAGGGCGGCCGAGACCGCGACCAGGATGAGAAGAGTGCGCTGCTGTGCGTCGACCATCTCTGCCACGGAGCGGCTCACGACGAGGGTCTGGATCGAGTTGGTGCTGGTGGTCAGCGGGACCGCATACACGCGCCTCGGCACATGGTGTGAATCCACGGCGTCCGCCCACACCGGCGCTCCGTTTCGCACCGCCTGCGCGGCAATTTGCAGCAGCATTGCGCTGTCCAGGGGTTGGTTGGAGGTCTGCGCCACGACCGAGTTCGACGACACCACGGCGGCGTCGACGGCGATGCCGCTTTGCGTCTCGCCCGGGAGGTCGGTGCCGTCGAACGTGACTTGCCCGTTGTTGTCCTGCAAGCCGGACGCGATGAGCTGCTCCTGCGACACGAGCACCGCGTCCGATGCTTGCGACTGCGTGACCGCGGCGAATTCCACTACCGCGACATCGGCGATGAGAAGAGCCAGTGCGAAGAATCCCACCGCGGCCAGCACGAGTCGGCCCTTCGTCCCGGTGATGCCACCCATCAGGCGCCTTCCGCGACGTAGCGATAACCTGAACCCCTGACCGTGACGAAGGGGTCGTGGGCGCCGGCCTCGATCAGCTTCTTCCTCAGCCGCCCGATGTAGACCTCGATCAAATTGCGGCCCCCGTCGAAGTCGTAGTCCCATGCGTGCTCGAGGATCTGGCCGCGGGTCAGCAGACGGCCCTGGTTGAGAAGGAAGTACTCCAGGATGGCGAACTCCTTGGTGGTCAGGTCGACCTCGTGTCCGTCGACGGTCAGGACGTGGGCACCCGTGTCCAGCAGCACATTGCCCGCTCGCAGCTGCGACTTGCGATTGGGAACATGGCGACGCGTCAGCGCCCGCAATCGAGCCACCACCTCACGCAGCGCGAAGGGTTTGACCAGGTAGTCGTCGGCGCCGGCCTCGAGGCCGGCCACCCGATCGTCGACGCCGTCACGGGCGGTGAGCATGAGGATCGGCGTCTCCACTCTGTGCTCACGCAGCCTGCGTGTCACCTCGAGGCCGTTCAGCCGTGGCAGCATCAGGTCGAGGACGATCACGTCGTACGAAGTCGTCGAGGCCGCCGCGAGGCCGTCCTCGCCGTCGTGGGCAACGTCGACAGCCATCCTCGATTCGATGAGCGACCGGCGCAGGCTGGCTGCGAGCCGGCGGTCGTCCTCCACGATGAGCACCCTCACCTGGCCAAATATGCACCGGTTGTCTAAAGATTTTCTAAAGAAAAGAAGGCGCCTGATTTATCTTGGATTGAGAAACGGTGGCCATGCTGCTGGATAAGCGGTCGGGGGCCGTTAATCCATAGCGAGGTGACCCAGAACATGAGTTTCAAGCGCAAGTTCGCGATCCTGGCCGTGCCGGCCGTCCTCGTGCTGGCCGGTGGCGCCATCGCGGTGCATGCAGCCACGCCGAACCCTTCCCCTGCTTCGACGCAGAAAGAGACTGGAACGGAAAACCAGGCCGGCGAAACCGAAGCCGCCAACCAGGCCGGTGAGGTCGAAACCGCCAATCAGGCCGGCGATCAGGGCCAGTCAGGCCACAACGACACCGGCGCCCAGGCCGACCACCAGTTCGACGGCAACGAGTAAACGAGAACCCTGACCCGACCCTCCAATGCCCAGGGCTTCGCGCCCTGGGCCGGGGGGTTGGCTCAGCTCGGGCGAGGGGCGCCGAGCACGCCGGCCAGTGAGTCGATCGAGCGCCGGCGCATCGTCAACACCGAAACCGATGAGCCGTCTTCGAAATGCATGCGGAACTTCGCCATCATCTGCAGCCGTAGCCGGCGCTCAACCTGGAGCACGGCGGACCGCGGTGCCTGCCAGAGCAGCTGGGCCGACTTGCGTGCCGGACCCGCATAGAGGAGAAGAACCCGCCTGTCAGTGACGGTGAGCATGGTGGTCCCCACCGGGAGGTCATGGGGAAAGCCGTCGGCGATGGTGCCCTTCCCACCTTTGACAGCGCCGATTGATGCTATCGCCGAGCCAATCACCCCGGTCACCCCAGCGCCTCCGGCTCCGCGAAGAGGCTGGACGACCGCGATGTCGAGCAGTTGCTCGCCCGGCTCGAGGTGCGCGGTCGCCAGGTGACCGAACTTCTTCAGCTGTGCCTCAGGCATCGGCGCTCGCAATGATATCGACGACTACCGCGAAGTCGGCCCCACCAGCAACAACACCAAGACTGTGAGCACGACGATCAAGGCTAGGTTGCCGGTCGACGATGGCCGGAAATCTGGCTAAGGGCCCTCGAGATCACGGCTGCATTGGCTGGTCTTCGCGTTGTCGATGGCGGTGAGGTCGCTTTGCAAGAACGCCCCAAAGCGGCGGAAGTGATACAAGCCAGTCGTGAGATCGCTCGTGCTGTTGTTTCTGTAGCCTAAAAGCCCGAGCTTGATTCCATCTTCCATCACGCCGAGGTCGTAGCGAAACTTCGTCATCGCCCCTGCGATGCAGGACGGGATGGCTGCATGGTCGATAACCAAAAGAAGGTTCGTCAGCTGCTGGTCGGTGGCGGTGATCGTATTGAAGCAGCTGGTGGACAAGCTTTCTCCAGTACAGCCCTGCCAGGCTGGGAGAGTCTGATTGAAGCTGAGAATGGCAGCGGTAAATGGGCCGTTGATGTAAGCATCGGCGCGCGAGTACTCTGAGCGCGAAACGGGGGACGGCGCCGGCGATGGTTTGGCCGCCCGAGGTGAATTGGACGACGTCTGCCCTCCGATAAACGGCAGCGAGAGGAAATTCAACGTGTTGAGAACGATCAACACCATCGCGAAGAGGACGACCGCGCCGCCTACATACAGGTAGACGGTCTTACCGGAGCTCGGCTGTTGCTGCCAGAGGGGTATGACCGACTCGGCCGGCGGGTAGTAATCCGCCGCCGGCGCCGGCGCCGGGTACGGGTAATCCACCGCCGGCGCCGCGACCTGGACAGGCGGCGCGGCCTGGACCGGAACCACAACCGCCGCGGGCCCAGCCACCGCTACGGTCTGGTCAGCCGCCTCGACCTTCTGCGCGTAAGCCGCGAATACGCCTTCGTGCGTCGGCTCGACGGCGGTGACCGGCTGCCACTGAGTTCCATCCCACACCCAATTGCCGTCGGGCGACATCTGCGGCGGTTGCGCGGGAGGGCTGGCGTCGATGCTCACGATGGGCTCAGCCTAGGGCTCGTATTCGTTCGAGCCTCCCGGTTAGTGCGTAAAGAGTTGTTAAGCGGGCGTCCGCGGATGGTCGGTCTGGCCGTCCGCCCCGTCGAGGGTGACCTCGATAAGGGGGCTCTGACGGACCATCGTTTCGAGGTCCTTTCGCTTCCAGTTCCTGGCGACCGACGCCAGCACCCGCCGCCGCTCCGCCTCGCCGTCGATGATGCGAGCCTTCGCGGGGAGATCGGCGCGGACGGCGCCTTTCAGGTGGACGGTGAACTCGGGGTGAGCTTCCAGGTTGGCCAGCCACGCGCGGCGCGCGGGCGAGGGTATGCCGCTGATGTAGATCCCGCCGTCGATGTTGTGAAAGACGATCTCGATCCGCCGAGGCCGCCCGGTCTGGCGACCGAGCGTCGTGATATCGATGACCCCGCCGCGGGCGAGCGCACCCTGCACCCTCTCGTCCAACCTGGAACCTGACATGACCCCTACAACCTCAGCGCGGCGCCAATCCATCCATGGCGCACGGGCTCGGCGGCTACTGCCTGCAGTTCCAGAGCCCGGTGATGTGGAGGCCGTCCTGGCCGGTCGTGGCGTTGGTCAACATCGCATCGACCGTCCCCGATTGCTGGCTGCGATCCAGGACAAACGTGATCTTGTCGTTGCCCCGGCTCTGCCACACCTTGGTGGCGTCGGGGTTGTGCACCTCGACCGTGATGCTCGAGTTCTGATAAGTGCCTGGACCACGGAAGTTGTTGATCTGAAACACGACGCCCCAAACGTCGCCGCTCACGTCAACCGTGCCGTAGAAGATGTCGGCCCAGGTCTCGCCATTGTGCGTCCTTCCGCCCGTGCACTGGCTCTTCTGGACGCCCACGTCGGGAACGATGCCCGACATGTGCCCTGACAGCTCACCGGCGAAGGTGAGGTTTTGGGTCCAGCTCCCCTGCGCCACACTCGGTGCCGCTGACGGCGATGGCTTTGGGGATGACTCGTTGCAAGCGGCTAGAACGATGAGGGCGACGATGCCCGCTGCCCGAAGCATGTGGTCGAATGTTACCCATGGCGTCCAGCCCGGAGCGGATGACGGAGGCAATGCGGTCGCTGGAGGCAAGCTTCCTGATCGGCGTCGATGGTGTGACCGAGGTCTGGCTGGTCCGTCACGCGGACTGCTATGAGGGCATGTCGGAACGCGCGGATCCGCAATTGAGTGCGCTCGGCCGCAAGCAGGCTGAGCTGCTTGCCAAACGCATCCGCAGGCTCAAGCCTGCAGCCGTCTACTGCAGCCCATACCGAAGGGCACTCGAGACTGCGCGGACAATCACGGACGACGTGCACGTAGATGATCGACTCATTGAGATGGAGATGGAGCTCGGCGATGGTGGCGAGCTCAACTTCAAAGAGCTGCCGGACAGAGTCATCGAGCGCATGAGCGCGGCTGTCGATGACATTGCCCGCGCCCACCCTGGCGAGCGCGTGATCGTCGTCGCCCATGGCGCGGCGATGATCGTGTTTCTCACGCACGTTCTACGCCTCGAACCCGGCCATCTGCGCTTCCTCCCCTACTTCACCTCAGTCAATGTGGTGAGGGTGCTTGGCGACAGGCAGATCGTCGCTACTCTGGGCGACACGTCGCACCTCGAATGACCGAGCACATTCGCGCAGACCTGGAGGCGCAGTGTCGCGCGCGGCTCGGGCGGCCGTCGCTGCGGGTGGTGTCGGTCGATCCCATCCCGGAAGGTCACTCCGGGTTCACCTATTTCGTCACCATCGACGACGGCGAAACTCTCACCCGGTATGTCCTCCGCCTCCCGCCTCCCGGCGCGCGGATCGCCGGTCCGGCCGATGTGATCCGCCAGGGCCGCATCATGGCCGCGCTTCACGCCGCCGGCCAGCCCACTCCGGACATCCCGCTCCTGGTCGCAGAACCGGTCGTGGACGGGCGGCCTTTCGTGCTGATGCAGGCCGTCGATGGCGTGCGGATCGAGAAGGCCGGAGCGGAACAGCCGCCCATAGACATCTCAACTTCCGCGATTCAGACCCTCAAGCGGCTTCAGGCGCTGCCCCTGTCCGGCACCGGGATAGGGGACGAGGAACCGGTCAGCCTGCAGGCCGAGATGATGCGGTGGGCCATGCTCATGCAGCGGGCGCCTGAGGAGCTGACCACGCGGGCAGGCGAGCTGGGCGGCCTGCTCGCGCGGTACGTTCCACCGGAACGTGAGCCGACGCTGGTCCATGGCGACTTCCACTACGGGAACATGCTTTTCCGGGGATCTGAGGTGGTGGCCGTCCTCGATTGGGAGATCGCGCAGATCGGGCAACCACTGCTGGACGTGGGCTGCCTGTGCGTAGTCTCGGTTCGGCACAAGCGCCGCAACGTGCCGAGCCCGGGCGGAGAGATCGACGTCCCCGTGGAAGACCTCTTCCGCCTTTACGGCACCGATGCGGACGAGATGCGCTGGTACCTCGCTCTGAGCATCTACAAGTACGCTTCGATCTACGGCTACAACCTCATGCTGCATCGCCGCGGCAAGCGACCGGACCCCATGTACGAAGGCCTGACGGATACGATCACGGGCATGATCGACGACGGTATCGCGGTGTTCGACAACTAGGAGAAAGCCATGGCCTGGGACTTCTCGACCGAGCCGGAGTTCGAAAAGAAGCTCGCGTGGATGCGCGAATTCGTGCGGGAGGAGCTCTATCCCCTCGAACTGCTAGACACGAACGAGGCCGGCTTCATGCGCGCGATCCGGCCGCTCCAGGCCGAGGTGAAGAAGCAAAAGCTCTGGGCCACGCACCTGCCGCCGGCATTGGGCGGCCAGGGCTATGGGCAGGTGAAGCTCGGCCTTATGCACGAGATCGAGGGCGCCACCATGTGGGGGCCGATCACCTTCGGCAACCAAGCGCCCGACTCGGGCAACTCCGAGATCCTGGCCGAGTTCGGCACAGAAGCGCAGAAGCAGCGCTGGCTCCACCCTTTGCTTGACGGCCAGATCCGCTCGGCGTTCTCCATGACCGAGCCCAACACCGCCGGCTCGGATCCGACGCTTCTCTCGACCACCGCGGTGCTCGACGGTGGCGATTGGGTGATCAACGGACACAAGTGGTTCACGTCGAACGGGATGATCGCCGACTTCCTGATCGCGATGGTCGTCACGGAACCGCAAGCCGATGCCTATGAGCGCGCCTCGATGATCATCGTGCCCGGCGATGCGCCGGGGCTGAAGAAGGTGCGCAACGTCCCGACCATGGGAGGCGACGAACGGTTCGGTTATGGACACGCTGAGGTCCTCTACGAGGACGTGCGCGTGCCCAAGGACAACCTACTCGGGGAGCGCGGCCAGGGTTTCTTGATCGCTCAAGCGCGCCTTGGGCCCGGGCGCATCCACCACTGTATGCGCTGGCTCGGCCAGGCGCGTCGCGCCTTCGACATGCTGTGCGAGCGCTCTTTGCAGCGCGAGGCCTTCGGCAAGAAGCTGGCCGGCCACGAGACTGTCCAGAACTGGATCGCCGATTCCGCGGCCGAGATGCAGGCGGCGCGCCTGATGACCCTGCACGCGGCCTGGGTCATCGACACGCAGGGCGCGTCCGCGGCGCGCAAGGAGATCTCATTGATCAAATTCTTCGGTGCCAAGGTGCTGCACGACGTGATCGACCGCGCCATCCAGGTCCACGGAGCGCTTGGTTATTCGTCCGACATGCCGCTGGAAGAGATGTATCGCCACGCTCGGGCCGCGCGCATGTACGACGGGCCCGACGAAGTCCATCGCGTCTCGGTCGCGCGCCAGGTCCTCTCCGGCTACCAGGCGCCGAAGGGCATGTGGCCTCGCGAGCATGTGCCCACGCGCAGGGCGGCGGCGCAGCGTAAGTTCGCCGCTCTGTTGGAGGCAGCCACGACCGACGCCTAGTTCGGGTGCACCTCCGCCAGGTGCAGCCGGTCCCAATCCGAATACTGGCCGTTGACGTGGATGATGCGTTTCAGGCCCGCCTGTTCGAGCAGGCTGGCCGCGATCCCCGCGCGGTAGCCGGATGCGCAGTGCACCGCCACCGGCGCCTCGTGCGGGATTTCGCTGGCGTGATGAGGCACGTCAGGCACGTACATATGCACGGCGCCCGGTACGTGCCCGGCCACCCACTCGTTGTCGTCCCGCGCGTCGACCACGGTCATCGGCTCCGCGCTGATGACCCACTCAGCCATGTCCTCGATATCAACGGATTCGAAAGCGGAAACCTCACGGCCGCTCGACCGCCAGGCATCCATACCACCATCGAGCGCTCCGGCGATGGTGTCGAAACCTATCCGCAGCAGCTGGCGCCGCGCCTTCTGGTGCTGCGCATCCGTTCCACCCACCAGCACGATCAGCCGGCCTCGCGCGATGAGCCAGCCGACCCACGCGCTCACGGGCCCATCGATGCCGATGCTGTAGCTCCCCGGGATGTGCTCTCGATCGTAGTCGCGGCCGGGCCGCAGATCGACCACCGCGGCGCCCTCGTCCATCATGTGCGCCACCTCATCGGCGCCCAGCCGCGTCAGCGGCGGAAGCGAAATACCAATGAGTGGCGCCCCGCCTCGATTGATCGCGGACATGTCGCGGTAGTAGGTCGGATATCGGGCCTGGTTGAGGGCTCGGGCGAGAAACGTCATCACGTCGGTGGTCAGGAAGAAGGGATTGGTCTCTCGCTCATGTCCTAGCGTCGTCTCGTGCCCGCTGCCCCCACCCGCGGCGCAGAAGGAGCCGGCCCCGTGCGTGGGAAAGATCCGAATGTCGTCAGGCAACGCGCGCAACCGGACCTGCAACGTGGTGAGGGCTTCGAGCGCCAGGTGCACAGCCAGGTGCGGGCCGAAGAGATCTGTCCGCGCGATGGCGCCGAGCATCACCGCACCGCCTGAGAAGAGAGCGCGCGGCCGGCCGCCTTCGCTCAACAAGTAGCTCTTGTGCTCAGGTGTGTGGCCGGGCGTGTGGATCGCGTGGACCGTCATGTTGCCGATCGTGAGGTCGCGACCCGGATCGAGCTCGTCGATGTTTGCTCCGACTTCCGCGGCCAGCTCGCGCCGCCCCGAAACGAAGTCGTTGTGCAGATGCGTATCCAGCGAATGGCTCAGCTTGACGTGCAACCTGGAAGCGGCCTGGAGGTAGCGCTCGATGTCGCGCAGCGGGTCGACCACGAACCCCACCCCGCTGTCGGGATCTGCGACGAGGAAGCTGCTGTTTCCCAGCTCGTGGGCGGGGATCGCCTCGACCGTGTACACGGCTATCCGAACGAGATTGGGGCTGTCGTCAGCAACACCCAGATCGTGACCGCTGTGACCACGACCGCGCCGCCGTAAAAGATCACTTGCGCCGGCAGAGTGCGCGCCGCAGGCACCCCCAGATCGACCAGGAAGTAACGCAGCCGGTGCGCGAAGTGGAAGAAAGCCAACGATATGAGGGCGAGCAGGTAGAGCTTCACGATCGGGTTGCCGAGGACGCTGATCCAGGTGTCGTAGTGGCGATCCACCACATGGACCACGCCCAGCGGCCCGAGAACGCCCTGCACCAGGATGTGCGCCGGGAGCACTAGCGCCGCGAGTCCTCCCCCATTGGCGAACAGGAACCACCACACCAGGTGGTCTAGCGCCGGCTTTTGCCTTTTCGCTTGGTTGTGGCTCATCGCGCGAACCCGATGAGAACCGCGGCGATCACGACCGACGCCACCAGCCAGGCCCCAAACATCGAGAGGACGATGACCCGCGCAGAGATGGCCTTGCCCAGAACCTTGATGTGCATGATCACGCCGGCCAGGCTCAGGAACGTATAGCTGTGGTACAGCGCGAAGCCGAGGCAGATGACGCTGAAGACGATGAACGCGGGTGACGCCGGCGGGTAGTAGGCCTTCGGCCCGTTCCCTGCGCGCTGGATCTCGTAGAGCAGCCAGATCAGCCATAGCGCCATGGGCACCGCGGTGAACTCTCGAACCATGTACAGGAAGTAGTGGCGCCGGCGCAGCCACCAGCCGCGCGGCATCTCCGGTTTGTAGACGCGAGGAGCCACGCCTGCCGCGCCCGCCTGGTCGCCCTCGAGGGGCGCCTTCAAGCTCACTCCTCGCGGTTGCCGTACGGGAGGACGAAGCGCGTGGTCGTGTCGAGCTTGGTCTGCTGGATGGCCTTGGCCGGATCGACGCCCTTGGGGCACACCACCGAGCACTCCCCCACGAAGCTGCACTCCCAGACGCCCTCGGCGTTCGCGAGCACCGGCAGCCGATCCTTGAGGCCCTGGTCGCGCGAGTCGAGGTTGTAGCGCCGCGCGAGCGCGGTGGCCGCGGGGCCCAGGAACTCGTTGTTCAGGCCGTAGACGGGGCAGGCGGCGTAGCAAAGCATGCAGTTGATGCATTCGCTGAACTGGCGGAACTCATCGATCTGATCCATGGTCTGCCGGTGCTCGCCGGCGCCGAGCGGATATTCCTGCTTGCGGATGATCCACGGCTTGATGGACTTCAGCTTGTCCATGAAGTCCTCCATATCGATGACAAGGTCACGGACGATCGGGAAGTTTTGCAGTGGTTCGACCGTGATGGAACGCGGCCAGTAATCGCGCATGAAGGCGTTACAGGTGAGCTTGGGGACTCCGTTGACCATCATCCCGCAGCTGCCGCAGATCCCCATGCGGCACGACCAGCGATAGCTCAGGCTGCCGTCGACGTGCGCCTTGATGTGGTTGAGCGCGTCGAGGACCACCATGCTCTCGTCCGAGAAAGGAATGTCGTAGGACTGCAATCGCGGCACTTTGTCCTTGTCGGGATCGAAGCGGGTGGTCCTGATCGTGATCCGCTTTTCTGCCATCAGTAGGTCCTCGCCTGGGGCTTGAAGTTGGTGATCCGGACGTCGGTGTACTCAAGTTTGGGTTCGGCACTGCCGGTACGAAATGCAAGCGTGTGCTTCAGCCACCTGGCGTCGTCCCGCTCGGGAAAATCGCGGCGGGAGTGTGCTCCGCGGGATTCCTCGCGCGCCAGCGCGGAATAGGCGATCGTCTCAGACACCTCGAGCATGAAATCGAGCTCCAGCGCCGCGGTCAGCTCTGTGTTGAAGGTGCGGCTCGAGTCCTCGATCTTGATCTTCTCGAAGCGATCGCGGAGCGCGCCCAGCTGCCGGGTCAGCTTTTCGAGGCCCTCGCGGGTCCGGAACACCCCCGCCCCCGCATCCATGTCGTGCTGCATCTCCTCGCGGATCGTACCTATGCGTTCCTCCCCACCCTTCTTGTCGAGGAACGAGGACTCGATGCGCCTGGTCTCGTCGGCGAGCAGGGCGGTCACCGGGTTGGCGCCGACAGGACCCGTCGAGCTCGCATGTTCGGCCGCGGCGCGACCGGCGGCGGCTCCGAACACCAGGCACTCGGACAGGGAGTTCGAGCCGAGCCGGTTGCCGCCGTTGAGCCCGACATTGGCGCACTCTCCCGCCGCATAGAGGCCTGCGATGGGCGTGGCGCCGTAGATGTCGGCGTCGACGCCCCCCATCATGTAGTGCTGGACCGGGCGCACCGGGATCGGGTCCTTGACGATGTCGATCCCGACAAACTCGCGACCCAGCTCACGCATGAAGGGCAGCTTGGCATCGATCGTCTCTTCGCCTAGATGCCGGACGTCGAGATGCATGTACTTTCCGTGGGGTCCCTCGAATCCGCGGCCGGCCTCGAATTCGGTGACCATGGCGCGAGAGATGATGTCGCGCGGTCCCAGCTCCATCTTGTTGGGCACGTAACGCTTGAGGAAGCGCTCCCCCTCCTTGTTGAGCAGGTAGCCGCCCTCGCCGCGAACGGCCTCCGTGATGAGGATGCCCGTGAACGGAAGTCCGGTGGGATGGAACTGCACCATCTCCATGTCCTTCAGCCCGACCCCAGCGCGGTACGCGAGTGACATGCCATCCCCGGTGCAGATGTTGCCGTTGGTGGTGAATGCGTAGACGCGTCCAAGGCCGCCGGTCGCGAGGATGACCGATTTCGCGGTGATCGCCTGGAACCGCCCGCTTCGCATATCGATCGCGACCACGCCGACGCAGCGCGAATCCTCAACAAGGAGCTTGGTCGCGAAGGCCTCGTCGTGCCGGTGGATCTGGCTGTACTTGAGGGATGTCTGGAAGACGGTGTGCAGCATGTGGAACCCGGTTTTGTCGGCTGCGAAGCACGTACGCCACGTGGTCATACCGCCGAAAGGGCGCGCCGAGATCTTGCCGTCTGGGTCGCGGCTCCACGGGCAGCCCCAGTGCTCCATCTGGATGACCTCGGTGGGGGCCTCGCGCACAAAGGCTTCGACCACATCCTGGTCGGCGAGATAGTCCGACCCCTTGATGGTGTCGAAAGCGTGGTTCTCGTAGCTGTCCTCCGGCCGCAGGGCGGCCGCCGCCCCGCCTTCGGCCGAAACGGTATGGCTGCGCATCGGATAGACCTTGGAGACCATCGCGATCTTGAGCCTGGGGTTGGCGTCAACCGCAGCAATCGCCGCCCTGATGCCGGCCAGCCCACCGCCGACCACCAGGACGTCGTAGCTCTCAAAATCCATGCCGGATGTCCATATTATTCGGTCCCCAGATTCAACCTTGACCAGCACGCCCTACTGGCCGCGGCCCGCGGAACGCTATCCGGAGGGGTTGCCGGAGCGCGCGGATGTGCTCGTGATCGGCGGAGGCATCACCGGCGCCAGCCTCATGCATCACGTGCGCGCGCGACGGATGAACGGCGTGCTGGTCGAGCGAGCGCACATGGCCGCGGGCGCGAGCGGGCGGAATGCCGGCTTCCTTCTCGCGGGCGTGGCGGACAGCTATGCCGAGGCGGTGCTCAGTTATGGACGTTCGAGGGCGCGCGAGATCTGGGGCATGACGCTCGCCAACCACGCCACGATGATCGAAGCGGTGGCCGGCCAACCGGTCGGGCATCGCCGCCTTGGCAGCGCGATCGTCGCCTCCGGCGAGGAGGAGGCGGCTTCGCTCGCGGAATCCGCTCAGCTGTTGAACGAGGACGGGTTCGAAGCGTCATGGGATGGCCGCACCCTGGTCAATCCGCTAGACGGTGAGGTCGATCCCGCCGCGGTGGTGGGTGCGCTGGCGCGCCAGGCCCCGCCAGGCGCAATCCGCGAAGGCGTGAACGTCACCGCCATAGAGGCCCGGTCGAGTGAAGTCTTGGTGCATGCAGATGGCGCCGAATGTCGCGCCGGCTGCGTGATCCTCGCCACCAACGCATACACGCCACAGCTGCTCGCGCAAGTCGAGATCCAGCCGCGCCGCGCGCAGATGCTCGCGAGCGCACCCGCTGCGGCCGGTCTTTGCGATCTCCCCACGTACTCTCACTTCGGATATCGCTACTGGAGGCAGCTGCCCACGGGTGAGGTTCTCATCGGCGGCTGGCGCGACACCGCGTACGAGGCGGAGGTTGGTTACGACGAGCGGCCGACGGATGCGATCCAGGCCCACCTCGACGCCCAGCTGAAGCGGATGGGTGCCGACGCAAAGGTCACACATCGTTGGGCCGGGACCATGGGATTCACGGAATCCGGGCTGCCCCTGGTCGGGCCGGTCGACGGAATGCCGAACGTTTATCTGTGCGCGGGGTTCAACGGACACGGCATGGGCTTCGCGTTCATCAGCGCGAAGACGCTGGTTGATTCGCTGTAGGCACTCACGCCCCGCTCCCCGACCCTCTCCCCGTTGGGGAGAGGGAGACCGGTGGGAGCGACCGCCCTAGGAATTCAATCCAGTTGGCGCCCATGATGCCCTCGACCTGAGCGGCGCCAAAGTGGCGGCGAAGGAGACCGGGCAGCGATTTCTTCATCTCGCGGAGGTCGTTAATCGGTCCGTAGCGAGAATCGATGCCGCCGTCGAGGTCCGTACCCAGTCCGACGTGCTCGGGGCCGCCGGCCGCCCGTGCGAGGTGGACCGCGTGGCGGACGACGTCGTCCAGCGTGGTCCGGCCTTTCGCACGCAGATGCGTCGGATAGAAGCTGATGCCGAGGATGCCGCCACGACGCGCGACCTCGGCCGCGGTCGCATCCGTGATCTGGCGATCGCCGGGGACGATGGCGCGCGAATTGCTGTGCGAGCAGATGATCGGCCCGCGCCACAACTCGAAAGCGTCGGCCACCGCCTGGTCAGCCATGTGGCTCAGGTCGAGGATCACATGCTTTCGCCGCATCGCTTTCAACAGCTGCACGCCGAGGTCAGTCAGCCCGCCAGGGGCTCCCGTGCCGCCGCTGTAGCGGGTCCGGCTCCAGGCCGGGCCGATGATCCGCACGCCCATATCCGTCCACGCGCCGAGCTGCGATGGGGTCTCGATCGGGTCGGCGCCTTCCATTAGCAGCACCGCCGCGAGCTGTCCTTTTCTCCAACCGCGGACATAGGCCTGCAGCTCGTGGGCGTCGCGAATCAGGTGGAGGTCGCAGGACTTGTAGTAGTTGACCTGCGCGACGGCCATGATGTGGGCCTCGTGCGCGTTCTCGTAGACGAAGCGCGTGCGCATCGCCCGCCGCGCGCGAGCCGGCGCTGTGTAGAGCGTCGCGCAGACCAGGCCCACACCCGCTGACATAAGCGCCGGCCGGCTGATCACATACCCGGGAGCCGGAGGGGCTAAGAAGCCACGACCATCGGCGGTCGCGTTCCAGGCGATGTCGAGATGGGCGTCGACGATCATCGGGCGGCCACGAGCACGGCGCGGCCGGCCGCCTCGACCGGAGCCTCGCCTTCGACCAGGGCGACGCAGAAGGTGGCCGCGAGGGCGTCCGGATCCTGCTCGAGGCCGGGTCCAAGCAAGCGCCTGCCGTGCACGCTGCAGCCTCCCGGAAGCCGGGTCACGGCTACCGGAGCGATGCCCTCCAGCGGCACGCCGAGCTCTGCCGCTGCTTCCTCGCCGGCAAAGAGGACGTCCGGGTGGATCTCGGCGAGCTCGTAAGCGGCCTGGGGCCCCTTGGCCCGGATCCAATCTATGTCTCCCAGCTCCAGCGCGAGGACGGCTCCGTGCCGCCTGGCCGCTTCCACGGTGGCGCGGAACTCAGCCTTCCGGGACGGCTCCAACAGCAGCCTCGCCCGGAGGTAGACCAGCGTCGCCCCGGACCAGCCCCCGCGCCCGGTAGGGGCTGCGAGCGTGGCCTGCCGGCCCAGCCGGCCGACCCACTCGCAGAACCCGGCCTCCTTCCCGAAGGCAGCGAACATCGGGTCGAGAATAACTTGACTCCGATCCCTGTATAGGGTGATAATGAAGTCCTTCACTATGAACCAAGACACCATGAACCCCCCCACCTCTCAAGCAATGCGCGAGCTGCACGCCGTCCACGAGCTCGGCCGCGATGAGGCCGGACGCCTGTACAGCATCCGGATGCGGGAGATGTTCGCTCCTCTGGGCCTCGACATGAGCGCCATCGAAGCTCTGGGCGCCCTGAAGATCGCCAGCCACTCGCTCGGCATGCTGATGGAACGGTGGGCGGAGCAACACGGCCTCAGCCAGGGCCGCCTGGGCGTGCTGTTCCGGCTGATGCGCTGCGGCGACACCCCCCTGGGTGACCTGGCGGAGGACCTCGGGTCGACGCCGCGCAACATCACCGGGCTCGTGGACCACCTCGAGCGCGACGGCCTGGTCGAGCGCGTCCCCGACGCGGCCGACCGGCGCTCGGTCCGGGCGCGGTTGACAGAGTCCGGGCGTGCGCAGATCGAAGCGATCTGGAAGCAGGGAATCGACCACCAGTTCGAGATGGTTGAAGGGTTCAGCAAAGAAGACCTGGCGCAGCTCCGACACCTGTGCCTGCAGCTGGTCGAGAACGCCAGGAAGGAGCTCGCAAAGTGATAACCCAGGGACTCTCCCGAAGGCGCGTAATCCTCGCCACGGCCGGCACGATGCTGGCGCTGTTGCTGGCCGCGCTCGACCAGACGATCGTCGGCACCGCCATCCCCCGCATCGTGGCGGACCTGAACGGTCTGGACCGTCTGGCCTGGGTTACCACCGCATACCTGGTCACGTCGACCACCATGACCCCGATCGCCGGCAAGCTGGGCGACCTGTTCGGCCGCAAGCCGTTCCTGCTCGCGGGGATGATCGGCTTCGTCGCCGCGTCCGTGGTGTGTGGACTGGCGCAGGACATGACCCAGCTGATTGTGTTCAGAGGCATCCAGGGCATCTTCGGCGGGGTGCTGTTCGCCACGGTCTTCACCGTCATCGGCGACCTGTTCCCGCCCGAGAATCGGGGCCGCGTGCAGGGCCTGTTCGGCGGCGTGTTCGGGCTCAGCGCCATCATCGGCCCGACGGCCGGTGGCTTCATCACCGACCACTTCGGCTGGCGCTGGGTCTTCGAGGTCAACATCCCGGTCGGCATCATCGCCGTGGCGGTCGTGCTGGTCGGCCTTCCCTACGTCCGCTCGAAGGCGTCGTGGCGGGACATCGACTTCTGGGGCGCATTCACGCTGGCTGCCGGCGTGGTCCCGCTGCTCGTCGCCCTCTCCATCACCCGCGACCACGCCTGGACCTCGCCCGAGGTGGTGGGCCTGCTCGCCCTCGCGGCGGCGATGCTGGCGGCATTCGTCTTCGTCGAAAGCCGCGTAGAGCAGCCCATCGTTCCCCTGGAGCTTTTCAAGAACACCACCTTCACTGTGTCGATGATCGTGGGCTTCCTCACCGCGTTCGGCATGTTCGGCTCGATCCTGTTCACGCCGCTCGTCTTCCAGGGCGTGCTTGGTATCAGCGCGACCAACTCCGGCGCGCTCATCACTCCGATGATGTTCGGCCTGCTCGCGGCGAGCACGCTCACCGGCTTCGTGATGCGCCGGATCAAGTACTACCGGTTCCTCGGCACCCTGGGCGTGGCCGTGATGATCGTCGGCATGTACCTGCTCTCGTTGATCACGCCTTCCACTCAGGAATGGCGCGTGGTGGCGGCCCTGATCGTGGTCGGGCTCGGCATCGGCACCACCTTCCCCCTGTACCTGACCGCAGTCCAGGTCGCCCTCCCCCGCAAGCACCTCGGTGTGGCGTCGAGCCAGATCCAGTTCTGGCGCAACCTCGGCGGCACAGTCGGCAGCTCGATCCTCGGCGCGGTGCTGGCGAACCGGCTGCCGAGCTACCTGGGCAACAGGATCGCTGCCCTGCACCTCCCTGCCCAAGCGCTGCAGCACCTGCCCTCAGGCGGCGCGAACTCCATCCTGCAGCCCGGCGCCCTCGCCCAGCTGCCGCCCCCCGTGGCGGCCGCCATCCGGCTGGCGCTGGCCGACACCCTGCACGACATCTATTTCTTCGCGGGCTTGATCCTGATCGTCGCTCTCATCTCGACGTTCTTCCTGAAGGAAGTCCCGCTCACCAGTGCCCCCAGCCGGACGGGATTCGGCGATCCGGTGCCTGAGGACGAGGCGACCGAGCCGCGCGAAGCCGTTCCCGCCTAAAGGCCCGTCTCCAAATTCCCGGCAAGCGCGTTAAAATCGCCCCGCAACGCTAGAGGGGGGTAGACCGGTCAACTTCGTCCGGGCCTCTGAGCGACTTTCTAGGGGAGGCCAGACGGTGAGTTTCTCGGACAGGACGTTGCAGTGTCGTGACTGTGGGCGCGATTTCATATTTACGGCGGGGGAGCAGGAGTTCTATCAGACGCGGGGGCTCCAGAACGAGCCCCGGCGGTGTCCGGAGTGCCGGGCGGCGCGCCGCTCGACAGAGGGCAACGGGCGAGCAAGGGTCATGCACGACGTGATCTGCTCCAACTGCGGAAAGCAGACGCAGGTGCCGTTCGTGCCCACGGGGGCCCGGCCGGTCTACTGCCTGGACTGCTTCCAGACCGTGGGGCGCCGCTAAGCCGGATCCGACTCGTCAGAAATCGCCAGGCGGCCGGGTTCTCCCGGCCGCTTTTTTTGTGCGTTTCAGGCCAGGGCTATCGGCCGCACAGGCGAACCCGTGGCGCCACGCATCTTGAGCGGCAGGCAGACGAACGCGAACTCGTGCACGCGCGCTTCCGCCAGCTCCTCGAGGTTGAGGTTCTCGATGATCGGAATCCCCGCCCGCACCAGCAGGAGCATGTGGCCGGGAAGGGTGACTCCGAGCTCAGGGTCGGGCGGGCCGATCACGTCCCACGCGATGTTGTCCGCGCCGACCGCGCGAACCTGCCGCTCCACTAGCCAGCGCGAGCCGCCCGCACTCACACCCGCGGCGTGCAAGTACTGCGGCGCGTCGGCCCAAAGCGCTCCGTAGCCTGTGCGCACCAGCACGACGTCACCCGCTCGTATCTCCACCCCACCGATGCTCGCCGCCTGTTCGAGCTCCTGGCGGCTGATGGAGTGATCGGCCGGCAAGCGCTGGGTACCAGCGACATCGAGCAGGACGCCGCGGCTCACCAACGGTTCGAGAGTGTCGACGCCGTGGACTCGGAAGCCGACCGAAGTCTGGACGCCCGAGTCGACGTGCACCCCGCCGTGCAGGATCATGTTTTCGGCCTGGTGTGCGAGCGCGTCGATGTGCGTGCCCGAGTGCTCGGGCATCACGACCAGGCCCGATGCGCTGGTCCTCGCCTCAGGGGCGCCGCGTGCGTGGTGGCGGTGCAGAAAGTAGTTGAAGCCCGGGGCGTGGGCTGGATGCGACGGCGCGCCGGCGAATCGCGGCTGTTCGAGATCGAAGACCCGGGCGGAACCCAGCGCGTCGACGAGGCTGGGCACTACTCTCGGTAGCGGTAGACGATGCGGCCGCGCGTCAGGTCGTAGGGCGAGAGCTCGACGCGGATCCGGTCTCCTGGGGTGATGCGAATGAAGTAGCGGCGCATCCGGCCTGCCGCGTAGGCGATGAGCTTGTGCCCGCCCTCGAGCTCGACCTCGAACATCGCATTGGGAAGCGCCTGGGCGACAACCGCATCCATGACGACGGCCTGCTCTTTCTGGCCGCCATCGTCCTTCTCCGGCTTGCGCGCCTTCTCGGGCCGCCTTGGACCCCTGCGCTGACTCTTGAACTTTCCCAAGACGCGTGCAGTCTACGTGGAGCCGACTGTGGCGGCGAGCCGAGCCTCGATCGCCGCGGCCACGTCGGCCGGCACGCGACCCACAATCGCCAGCCGTCGCAACGTCTCCATCCAGCGTTCGCCTTTCTCGCGCACCACCTCCGCCATGAGCCTGCAGCCGCCGTCCATATCCCCAGCCATGGCCATGTCGAGCCCGGTCCAGAAGCGGATCTCGACCATCTCGGGCGCGATCCGGATCGCCTCAGCAGACTTGGCATTCGCAGCCGTCCTGTCACCGGCCTCTGACAGGCGATCCGCCTCCGACAGCGCCATGTATGCACGCCTGATACGCAGCAGGCGTCGCAGTTCGGGCAGAGGCTCCGGCGCGTCCTCGACGCGTAGGTCGATGATCCGGTCTTCCCAGAACCGTCCCGTGGGCGAGCCGGTTACGACCAGCATCGCAGCCGACTGCTTGCCGCGGATGTCACCGCCTTCAGCTTCGGCCGCCTCCAGGGCGGCCATCATTCGTTCCGCGAGCGGGGCGTCGGTGGAAGTGAACGCTCGCGCCATCGCCGCCCAGACCGTGTCCTTCTCCATCAGGTTCGCCTGGCAGCTGAAGCCGTCACCGACGTGGTGGCCCGCGGCCGGGATGCACTCGCGGCCCGTGTGCGCGGCCACGCCGCCCTTGGCGTCGACGATCGCGCACTGGCGCATCTCAGCCCCAGGATCGCCGGAGGTCAGGGCTTTGAGCGCCTGCTCGGCCGTGAAGCCGGCCTGCAGAAGCTCGAGGCCCAGCGGTCCGAAGCTGACGTTGACCCGCGACTGGGTCGCCACCGCGCCCACCCCGGCCAGCGCCCAGGGCACGGCGGGGCTCACCTGGAAATAGTGCGACTGGACCGCGACGCCGAACTCGCCGGTGTCTTTGTCGCGCGCAACGATCGAGTACGTCACGGCCGCTAATCGTATCGAGCGCCGGGCTACTCGATGTACTCGGGTTCGCGCGGCTTGAGCGCGCGCCAGCGTTCGATCCACGTTCCCTGCAGCTCCGGCTGCCGGGGTTCCTTCGCCAGCGCACGGACCGCTTGCTCCACCCGCGACGTGAACTCGCGCGAGCCTTCTTTAGCTTGAGGTGTCATCGGCTTGCCGATGCGCACGCGCACTGGTCCGGGCAGCGGGAGCTTCTGTCCCTTGGGCATGATCCGATGCGCCCCGCGGATGTGCAGAGGCACCACCGGCGTGCCGGTTTCCTTGGCGAGGAAGCCGACCCCGGGCTTGAACTCCTGGATCCGGCCGTCGGGCGAGCGGCTGCCTTCGGCGAAGAAAACGAGATTCCAACCGGCCTTGAGCAGCTGGCTCGCGCTGTGGAGCTGTTCCTTTGCTCCGCCCGTGCGCGAGAACGGAAATGTGTTCAGAAACAGGCCGACGAGGTTGCCAAGCAGTGGTCGCTTGTACCAGTAGTCGGCCGCGGCCGCGACGACGGTCCGATCTCGTGCACGATCGGAGAGCGCGTGCAGGACCAGTGAGGTGTCGGCGTGGCTCGAGTGGTTGGCCGCGAAAATGACCGGGCGTTCGAGCTCCGTCACCCACTCGCGCCCCTCCACCTTGGGATGGGCCATCGCCTCTGTGAACGGGAGCAGGAGGCCATGCTGGATCAGCCACCTGATCGTGCGCACCGGTTCCTGGCGCGCCCATCCAAGATCGCTCGGCGGGGGCGGCACCACCGCGCCCTGCTCCGGCCACGTGCGCGGTCGGGGCGTGTCCCAACCCCAGCCTCGGCGGACGCGCTGGACGTCATTAACAACGCCGCCGATGGCGCGAGCCACCTGCATGGGCCCGCGGTCGCCTGAATACCACGGCATCGGATCTATTACTCCACGTCCGCGAGCAGGATCGGCGGCATGCGCATGTGGGTCACGCTCGGATGGCGGCCGACTGTTTGCTCGGCCATCTCGAACGCGTCTTCGAGCGTGGTCGCGCATTTGAAGCCGAGCCGGTGGACGACCTCGCGGTCACCGCCGACGATGATGATGTCGCCCGCATGCTCCATCGCATGGGCGGCCCAGTACCACGCGTAGAACGGGTGGGCGCCGTGGTACGCGTGCGACTTGCGGTAAAGCTGCCGGAACCAAGGATCTTCCGCGAACCGCAGCTCGTACTTGGCCTCGATCTCGGCCGGCTTCGTCGTGTCGGCCAGGACCTCGTCGTAGAAGTCGATGTAGCTCGGATGCTGGACGGCGTCGAACTCATAGCGGCAGGGGTGGGTGAGGATCGCGACTCCGCCCTTTCTCAGCACCGGCTTGTTCCGGTAGAAATTGAACAGATAGCCCAAGCCCATACAGACGACCAACACCGGGTTCATGGGCGCGTTGACGTTGTACGGCCCGAGGTACGGAACGCCGATCGTGACGACGTCGGTCTGGCCCTCGACCCGTACCGCGATCTGGTTGCGCACGGCTTCCAGCGTCTTCTCATGCACCGCGTCGACCTGACCAGCGTTCACGCCGGTCAAGCCGTATGGCGCGCGCATGGCATGGAAGACGTTGCGCTTGAACGCCGTCGGCGCGAGGTCGGTGAGCTGCTTCATGCCCAGGAACATCGCTTGGTCCTGAGCGGACCAGTCCGTCTCGCGCTTCTGCATGAAGTTGGCGATGGAGGGGAAGGCGTGGTTGTTGACAGTGGTCTCGATGTGGAACACGCGCACCGTGTCCTCGATGAGCTGACCCTGGCGTATGCAGGAGTGGTGCAGCGCGGAGTCAGGCGGGTTCATGTACGAACGTGAAGCCAAAAGTGTCTTGACGTTGTGGTGGGCGCGAATGCCCCGATAGCTCGCGAGCCCGGTGGACATCGACTTGTGCCCGCCATCCATCGGCACGAGCGTCAGGTTCACGTAGACGACGAGGTCCGACTCAGTCGCACGTTTGTGGAGCGTGACCTCTTCGCCCTCCGCGGTCTTGCCGATGTAGACGTTGGCCTCGGGATCCTCGCCGTCGTGCTGGTAAAGGCGGTCGGGCCAGAAAGTGCTGAAGATGCGGTCGCCGACGATGTGGCGGATCTCGTCGGCCGTCATGCGGCGATGCAGGCCGAGGGCGGCGATGAGGTGGATGTCCTCGACGCCCGCCTCGGCGGCCATGTCGATCACCTCTTCCATGACCAGCTGGCGCACGTCGGGCGCGGCCATCGGCGGGAGGGGCAGCGAGAGGTCGTCGAACGCAATCGTGAGCTTCATGCCTTTCCGAAGCAGCGACTTGAGCGGATCGTCGTCCAGCGGCTTGGTCAGCGCCCGCTTGATGGCGCGCTCGGGATGGGTAATGGGCTCGAGCGGGTCGGGGGGGTACACAATGCGGGCGCCGAGCGGCAGCTTCTCGAGCCGCACGCCTTCCCCGAAATGGAAAAGAACGGGCGGCGTGTTGCGGTCAACCTCGATCACTGCTCCCGGACGCGCCACTACTTCAATCCTCGCAGGTCAAACGCGACCTTCACAGCGCCCAGGCGGCCGGCGCTCATCGCGTACGCGATCGCGTCGCGATATTCGCCCAGGCCGAACAGCGGACCCGTCAGCTTTTCCAGGTGCAGATCCGGCGCGGCCTCGAGCGCAAGCTGGAACGTGCGCTTGCCCTTTTTCTTCGGCTCTGCGCCATACGCGTAGGCGCCCATCACCGTCAGCTCGCGCTGCCAGATCGCGGCCCAGTCGACTTTCTCCTCGCCCGGCATCCCGACCGCCACCAGGGTGCCTCCTTCGCGCGTGAAGCGGACAGCGTCGTTGAGGCTGCCGGCGCGGCCCACGCACTCGAACGTGACATCGGCGCCGCCGAGCAGGAGCGAGCGGTCGAAGCCGTCGAGCCTGCGAGCGCCGGTGGCGAAACGGATGCGCTGAAAGATGTCCGCAGGATTGATCACCTGGTCGGCGCCCAGCTTGGTTGCGAGCTCCCGCTGGGTCGGGTGTTTGGCGACCGCGATCAAACGCTTCGGTGGCGTGAACAAGCGGATCGCGGCCACTGTCAGCAGGCCGATCGTGCCCGCGCCAAGCACGACGACGATGTCGTCCTTGGTGGCGCCACCCCGGAACGCAGCGTGGATGCAGCAGGCCAACGGCTCGATCAGCACCGCTGCCTCATCCGACAGCGCTTGTGGCACCGGATGCAGCTGGCTCGAGTGCGCGACCAGCGTCTCGCCCCAACCTCCGCCGGTGTCGGCGCAGTAGCCGGTCTGGAGGCCGACCTCGATCGGGCCTTCGGTGACGTTGTAGCAGAGGCCCGGACGGCCCTCGGCGCAGCGCGGGCAGGGAGGCTCGACGCCGCGCACCTTGCAGCCGAGGGCGGGTTCGATCACCACTCGAGAGCCGTCGCCAAGCGTGCCCACCACCTCATGACCGGGCACGAAGGGATAGCTGGTCAACGGATCGAGATACAGCGACGCGTGGCCCCCGATCGCTGAGAGGTCGGAGCCGCAGATCCCCGACACCGTGGGCGACACGCGCACCCAGTCGTGAGCCGGCAGCTCAGGCTCGGGCACGTCGCCCAGGTGCAGCATCGAGAGTGCGCTGGTCGCGACTTCGGGTCTTCCGCCGGCCGCCCTGACGATGGCGTACGACGGGATCGACCTCTCGTAAGTAAGAGCTAGCACACGCCCCTCTCCCTGGCCCTCTCCCCTTCGGGGAGAGGGGATGCTGCGATCACCGTCGCACCGCCTCCTTGTACTCGGGCGAGCGCGGGTCGGGCATCGGCAGGCGCCAGTTGCCCGGCGCCATCCGCCATCGTTCCACGCGCCAGCCGCGCTGCCCGGCGACCTGCGACAGGCGTGCGTCAGGGTTCACAGCCACAGGCGTTCCGACCAGCTCCAGCATCGGCAGGTCCGACAAAGAGTCCGCGTACGCGAAGCTCTCCGCCAGGACGAGCCCGTTACGCGAGGCGTATTCCTCGAGCAGGACGCCGCGCGCCTCACCGGCCGGCGGCGGCGCGTCCAGGTCTCCAGTCAGGCGGCCGTCCTTCACGAGGAGGTGGGCGCAGTCGACCTCCACCTCCAGCAGCTCCGCGAGCGGCTCGACGACGACGTCGAGCGCCCCGGTCAGGAGGAGCACCCGGTGGCCGGCGCGCTTGTGCTCACGGATCCGGCGCATGCCCTCCGGATAAATCCGCCGCAGGGTCACCGCATTGAGCGCCTCGCGCCCGAGTCGCTTCATGACGTCATAGTCGAGCCCGTCGTACTCGCGATAGAAGCTCCGCTGGAACTCTGCTCGCGACCGCCGCTCGAGGTAGAGCCAGCGCGGAGCCTCGCGCGCCATCTGGGCCATGAAAGCCGGCCACTCGTCCACGGGCTGCGCCCGCAGGCGCATCCAGAGGAAGTACTCGACGACGTTGGTCTCGACCAGCGTCCCGTCGACGTCGAACACGGCCAGCACGTCGGCTCGGCCGTTGCGCTTCTCGATCGCTGAGCGCACGGAATTGGACTCCGGCTTGGGCGTCGTGCTGCCACTCGGCTGGCGGCCTTTGCGCGCGACCGTCTCGGCGCGGGACATGCGCACGACCGTGGGAAAGTGGACGTCCTGGAAGTAATGCTCCCAGTCGTAAAGGGACGCGTCGAAAGGAAACGTCTTGCGCTCGTCCGCCGGCACGCGCTCCCAAACCGACATCAGGTTGCGCGTGTCGAAGATGCAGTCGACCTCCGTGTAGACGCCATACAGCTGGATCAGGTTGAGGCCGCGCTCGAGGCGCTCCCGCTCGCCGTTGAGATCGTCTGACAGGTCGGCGACGCTCGCCCCCAGGGGCAACCGCTCGACCGCCCATTGAGCGGCGCTGACGAATTTCAGGGCCGCTTCGCCCTTGGCGGCAAGCTCACCTCGGGTCGGGTACGTCCACGTCGGGGTGCCGATCGCCTGCCCGTAGCGGTCGCGAAGCGGATGTTCCGTGAAGTAGCGCGTCGCCTCGTCCGTCATCTTGCGGAAGCGCAGCGGGTTGCGGCTTCCGGAGGCTGCGTGGTAGATGCGCGGCTTCGAATCTGGCGGGGGGCTCGCCGCCACGGCGAGCACGGTGTTGACGACGAAGTCCGCCGGGATGATGTCGAGCAAGGAATCGGGGAGTCCCGAGAAATCGCGCAGGATGCCGCGACCGAACGCGAGGATCAGCGGCTCCGCCATGCGGAACCCTTCCAGCCAACCGGGGAATGGCTCGTCGAGCGCGCTCTCGATGATCGACGGCCTCACGATCGAAAGTGGGATGTCGCCGTGGAGCTCGACGATCGCGTGCTCCGCCATCGCCTTGGTGAACGAGTAGATGTCGGCAAAGCCCATCGAGTTCGCGTGCACGCGCCCGCGTTCGATCAAACGGTCCTTGACCCATCGCTCGCGCAGGCGCTCGGTTGCGCGCGCCACCGCCGGAGTGCCGGCCGGACCCATCCGCGATTGTGCCTCCCGTCGGAGCCGCTTCAGAATCTCGGGCCGCCTCGACTCCTCTTCGACCGGACCGCGAAGGGTGGTCAAAACAGCCGCTTCGTGGCGCCAGTTGAGACCGGGGTCGAGCGGCGGCTCTTCGCGTACGAGGCCGCGCAGCATCCCGCCCACGTACGCCGTCGAGACGTGCACGAGATGCGGTCGCGCGCCTGAAGCCTTCAGCGCTTCGACCAGGCGCGCCGCGCCCATCAGGTTGGTCTGAGCTGAGAGATCCGCGGGGTTGTCGAACTCGACGGCCGCGGCGGAGTGGATGACGACGTCGCACGAGCGGATGAGCTCGCGTCCCTCATCGGTGAGGCCGAGCCCGTCGCGTCCGAGGTCGAGCTCCAGCACTCCGAGCTTGGCTTTGGCCAGCTTTGCGAACGCCGGCTCGCCCAGCTCGTCCTTCAGACGTTTGAAGGCCGGGCTCGCCAGCACCTCGCGCTCGAGGCGCTCGGCTGCCGGGCGGCGCGCGCTCGAACGGATCGCGAGGTTGATGCGGCCGACCTCTGGAATCGAGCGCAGGCATTTCTCGACGATCGACTTGCCCAGGAAGCCTGTGCTGCCCGTGATCAGCACGGTCTTGCCTTTGAAGGCTTCGGCTATCAAGACTTGGTGATTCTAGAGTCGGTGGTGGGGCGCCCTGCTATACATCCTGTCCATGCTTGAGGGTCGGTGTTTGGACTGAGCCAGAGCCTGCGGCGTCGCTCCAGCCGAGGTCAGTGACCACGGAGACCCAGAACCAGTAGGTCCGGTTCGGCCGGCCGTGGAACACCGCCGTCCCAGCGCTGACCTGGGCCAGCCACGGCTTCATCTGCCCGTCCTGAGTGACGACTTCGACCTTGAAATTGTTTCCGGCCCCTGGGCTCGCCCAGGACACGTCGATCGAGTTGACATCCTTCGTGTCCAACGCCGCCGCGACACTTACCGATGGCAGGGGCACGTCGGCGAATCGTGGCGATCCGGAAAGCCAAAGGTTGCCCCGGTCAAATTGATAGGGATCTGGGTATGAGCCCGACCAGCCGTAGGGATCGATCGGGGTCTGGCTGCGCCGGACGTCGTAGATCCCGAAGTGAAGGTGAGGGCCGGTGGCGGTGCCGGTCATGCCCGAGATTGCGATCACCTGTCCGCGCTGAACGCGCTGCCCTTTGGAAACGTCGATGCGCGAGAGGTGCCCATAGAACGACAGGAGTCCGTTCCCGTGATTGATCTCGACGGTCAACCCGCTCAAGCAGGTGTGGCAGTTGGGATCGAGCCAGTCCGCCCACATGACGGTGCCGGGTGCGGCCGCCGCGACGGGCTCATACGTGAGCGCGTAGTCATAACCGTCATGGCCGTCGTAGTAGAGGTAGTCATGGCCGCCAGGGGATTGCGCGTAGCCCTCGCTGAAACCCGGATCGGGTCCGCCGACGCTCTGCGTCGCCACCTGGCCGTCATACCGGCAGATGCGGCCATTGGTTCCGTAATCGGGGTAGCAGTGGTCGAAGAGCGAGGTCACGATATGCGGTCCCATGAAAGGCAGCGTCAGGAATGCCGTGGTCGCCGGGCCCGAGCCAGATTCGCCGGCCCCCGTCTCGACGGTTCCGTACGAAAGCTGGGCCGGATAGAACCACCTGACGTAGCGGCCTTGCTTTTGGCCAGGCGGCAGCGCCTGCGCCGCTTGTGCGGGCACGCTCTGCAACAGCAGGGGCGCCGCGGCGACGAGTGCGATCAGGAGGCGGATGGGCATCGGTTTCAAGATTCAACCCGCCGCACGTCGGGGCGGCGGATTGGTTAAGTTTCGCAAATCGTGGCCGACGACCCTATCGAGCACGCCTCAGTCAGCCAGGGTCGTGCAGCTGTATTCGAGGAACCGATCGGACCGCCAGGGGTCAGGATTCGCGAGCTGCCTCGCACGCGGCCGCGCTCGGGTTCGGTCGCGGTGGCCATCCGCGCCGCATCCATCAACCACCTCGACCTCTGGCTCGCCCACGGTGCGCAACGCATCGCGCCTCCACGCGTCATCGCTGCCGATGGCGCCGGGATCGTCCACGAGTCGGGCGATCCCGCGTGGAAAGCCGGAGACGAGGTGGTCATCTTTCCGACGCTGTGCGACTGGGAATGCGCGTGGTGCCGCGCCGGTGAGAACGTTCGCTGCCCGCACTTCGGCGTGCTCGGGGAGCATTCCGACGGCGCCGCTTGCGAGCTGTTCCACATCGACTCGCGCAGCGTGTTTCGCAAGCCCGCCGGTCTCAGCTGGGAGGAAGCCGCGGCCTTTCCGCTCACATTTCTTACGGCGTGGCGGATGCTGACCACCCGCGCCCAGCTTCGCGCCGACGAGACGGTACTCGTGATCGGCGCAGGCGCCGGCGTGGCGGTCGCGGCGATCCAGATCGCGAAGCACATCGGCGCGCGCGTGCTCGTCACCAGCCGTTCGGAGGCCAAACGGGCACGCGCCCTGGAGCTGGGCGCGGAAGCAGCGTTCGACTCCGCCAATTTCAGCAAGGCGGTTCGCTCCGCGACCAAGGATGGGGTCGATGTCGTCTTCGAGCATGTCGGTCCGGCGACGCTCGAGGAGTCGATGCGGTCGCTCGCGATGGGCGGGCGAGTCGTCACGTGCGGGTCGACGTCGGGGGTCAAGGCCGAGGTCACGATGCCGCGCCTGTTTTTCCGTCAGGCAAGCCTGCTCGGGTCGACGATGGGCAATGCCTCGGAGTTCGAGGCTGTCCTCACGGCGATTGATCGCGGGCTTCGCCCGGTGGTCGACTCCGTCTATCCGCTCGACCAGGTCGAGGCGGCGCTCACTCGCCTCGACGCCGCCGAACAGTTCGGCAAGGTGGTCCTCTCAATTTCAACCTGACCAGGGTCCGCGGCCACGACGATGCCCGCCAGCAAGGCACCCTGAGCCTCCGCCATGGCAGACCGATGCATCGGCTTGAGTCCGTTGGCGCTTACACCCTGGCTGCGTACATGAGTTAATGGAGTTCGGCTCATTTCTGCGGGGCCTCTGCTGCTTGCGGCCCGTACTTCCCGCGAATGGCGGCGAGTTCCTTCCATTGCTTGTCGTGTGCTGCAAGGATTTCCTCATAAATCTGCTCGGACGTTCTCATTGGATGCTTCTTCCAGTGCCACGCAAGTCGGCATCCCTGAACAACCATTACGCCGAAAAAGAAGAGGGCTACGAGCGTCCAGACGGTTTTCCAATCAGACGCCGGGATGAGCAAGACGCTTTTGAAGTCGGTCGTTTGGGCGACAAGTGCGATCGAGACAAAGATTCCGGCTGAGGCAATGAACCAATCTGAACGAGGTGCTTTATCGCGCTCATCCCGAACTTGATCAATCATTCGGAGCAATTCATGGATGTTCATGCGTACGCCAAGGTCGGGACCGCCATATGTGTAGTTGGTTGTTTCCTGTTCTAGGGAGGGGGTGCCGGTCGGAGTGGGCTCGCTAGCCATGCTGTTGCTCCGGCGTAGGGGGGATCTCGATCTTCATCGATACGATTTCCTGCTCGGTGAAGCCAAGCAAGACGAGGTTGACGAACTGGATCGTTCCGCAATTTGCACAATGGAGGGCGATCGTCGGATACGAGCGCCCTCCCAGCTGAATTCCTACGGGCGTCTCGGCGGCTGGTAGCGTCACGAAAGCTCCGACATTGAACTTGTGCGTATGGCAAATCGGGCAGGTTGGCTGGCCCCCGCCCTTGGCGACAAGTCTGTCCACGATCAGCTGCTGCGACGTCTTGAGCACGGTGGCTGTTGCACGTTCCGGTTCGCGCGGTTCCGGTTCCCTGCGCTCTGGCGGCTGATCGGGTGGCGGCTCTGCCTCTGGGGGTTGATCACTCATGCCCGAGACCGTACTCTGGCCTTCTACCCGCGTCGAGTAGACCATCACCAAAGGAGCCGGACGTTCCTTAAACGGGGATGACCCAGAGTTTGGCGGCGGTGTCGTGGCTGAGAGTGACCTCACGCTTGCCGGCCCGGATCCGAATCGTGCGCCCGATGTCGTCGACCTCGACCACGTCGACCTTGCGGCCGGGCGTCAGCCGGCGCTGATCGAGATAGGCGAGCAGGAGCGGAGCCTCGCGCTCGGCGACCTCCGAAACGCGTGAGATGGCCGCCCTGGCGCCGGCTTGGAGGGTCGCGAGTCGCCGTTCTCTCGGCGAGGCCTTCGAGTGACCGGGGATTGGGTTCCCGTGAGGGCAAGTTCGTGGACGGCCCAGGGTCTCGTAGAGCCGCCGTTCGACCTTCTCGGAAACGGCATGCTCGAGCCGGGCGGCCTCTTCGTCGGCTGCGACCCAATCGAGGCCGAGCACGTCGGTCAGCCAGCGCTCCATGATGCGATGGCGCCTCACGATCGACTCAGCGGCCCGGCGCCCGGAGCTGGTCATCTCGATCTCCTTCCGATTGTTCATGCGCACCATCCCATCGCGCGCCATCCTTCGGAGCGCGACGGTCACGGTCGGCCGGCTCACGCCCAGCCAGTCTGCGAGGCGGGCGCTGCGGGTCGGTTCGCCCTCCGACCACATGTAATAGATCGCTTCGAGGTAGCGGGAGATGACCTCAGACGGCTCGTTAGACTTATCTAATTGCACCTTTTGCACGTACTAACCTTGTGAACACACTATGAGCCAAGGGACTGCGGTTCTACTCGGCGCCATCGCCGGGATCACCATTTTCCTCGGGCTGCCGGTGGCCCGCATGCACGGATTGCCCAAAGCGGTTCAGGGCTTCTTGAATGCGTTCGCGACCGGAATCCTGATCTTCATCCTTTGGGACATCCTCTCCCACGCCAGCGGCCCGGTCGAGGCGGCTCTGGCGGGAGCCCGCACAGGGTCGAGCACGCCATTCGTGTGGATGGCGATCATCTTTGCCGGCGGTATTGCTGCGGGCCTCCTGGGACTCGTCTACTTCAATCGCGCGCTCTTCGGCCGCTTGAAGCACGGCACCACGTCACCCAGCCCGCGCAGCCTGTCGCTGGCGATCGCCACCGGCCTGGGCCTGCACAACCTGTCCGAGGGACTCGCGATCGGCCAGTCCGCCCGAGCAGGTGCGATCGCATTCGTCGGAGTGCTGGTGGCGGGCTTCGCGCTGCATAACATCACCGAGGGCTTCGGGATCGCCGCGCCGATGACGATGGAGCCCAAGCCTGCGTCGTGGGGCTTCCTGGGCCTGGCCGGCCTGATCGGGGGTGGCCCCACCTTCATCGGCACCTGGATCGGCTACCTCGCGAGCTCGAACTACCTCTACGTCGCGTTTCTGGCGATTGCCGCGGGGGCGCTCCTCTACGTCGTCAACGAGCTCTTCCATGTTGGCCGCCGGCTGACCACGCCGCCAGTCTTCGCGTGGGGGATGCTCTTCGGCTTCTTGACGGCCTACGCCACCGACCTCGTGCTGACGCTCGCGTCTTAGCTCGGGACCCCTTAAGTCGCGTAGTCGAAGTCGTCGGGCTCGGTGTCGTCCCAATCCGGGAAGCGCCAGCGGAAGAGGCGCTCCTGGATCTCGAAGAGGCTGTCGAGGGCATCCTGTACGTGACCCGAGTCCTTGAGCGGCTCGCGGACGTGATCGGGCATGAGCTCCACCGCCTCCCGCAGCTCGGTGCGAACGGGCGCGGGCACGGTCTTGACGCCGTCCCGGTTCATCTCTTCGAGCTGCCAGAGGACCCTGTCGGTCGCCTCCAACATGCGCTGAAAGGCGTACCGGCGCCGGTTCTGCCGGCGCAGGGCGGTCTCCTGCTGCTCAATACGCGTACTTGTGTGATCGATCATTTCCTTACCTTGGTTCAGCTACCTTTCCTAGCTTACCGGCTCCGGACGAGTTCACCAAGAGGTGGAATTGGCTGATTTCCTGGGCCGCCTCGAACACCTGTTCCATCCGATCGACGGCTGGGGCGACTTTCGGCGGGGCGCTCGCAAGGCCGCCGTAGCGCTCGTCCTCTACCGGGCGGACGGCCGATGGATGGTCCCATTTGTGCGCCGGCGCGCCGATCTACGGGATCATCCAGGCCAGGTGGCGCTGCCCGGAGGGGGCGTCAAGGAGGGGGAGTCCGCCTGGTCCGCCGCGCAGCGGGAGGTGGCCGAGGAGATCGGCGTTCCGGTCGGCCGCCTGGTGCCGCTGGGCGCCGGCGACCCGATCTACGCCGCGGTTTCCAACTTCTCAGTGGTGCCATTCGTGGCTTATCTCCCCGACCCGGTGCCCCGGTTCGTGCATGACGTGCGGGAGCTGGATGGTGTGCTCGAGATCCCGCTCGACCGGCTGCTCGACGACAGCGAGTGGCTGCAGTCCGACGACCCGTGGCGCTTCCGCTACCTGGCCCACGAGGAAAGCGTTGTATGGGGCTTGACGGAGCGGATCTTCGCCGGGCTGGCTCCGAAGCTCATCCAAGCACTTTCCGAAGATCAAAAGCGGGATCCGCCAGCTGCTCGGAAGTGACGGCAGCGCGAGCTTCCATCGCGCGACGCGCGCGCGCGACCGTGTGGTGGTCGTTGATGCCGGCCACCGCGATCATCGATCCGCGCCGCAGATAGAAGACGCTGAAGGGAGGCTTTCCAAACGTGCCGCGCGTCAGCGTCTCGTCCCATGCGAGCCCGGCGCCCGCATATTGAACGTTGATGTCGTACTGGTCCGACCAGAACCAGGGCGCTTCCGAGAACGGTACCGCCACGCCGGCCATCGCGCGCCCCACGGCGAAGCCCTGGCGCTGCGCGGTCTGGAAGTGCTCGACCCTTACCCGCTCCTCGAACAGCGGACTCCAGAACCTGGTGGCGTCGCCGGCGGCATAGACGCTCGGCGCCGAGGTGCGGCCGAGCTCATCGACCAGGATGCCACCGTCCACCTCGATGCCGGCCGCGACGGCAAGCTCTGTGCGCGGCGAAGAGCCGACCCCCACGACCACGGGCCGCTCGATGTCGAGCGAAGGGGCCTCACCCAGCCGTAGGTCGACGCCATGCTCACGGTGGACGGCGGCGAGGTAACCGCCCAGCGCTGGGCCCAGGACGCGCTGCAGCGGCTGGGCAAGGGCTTCGAACACCGTGACGCCGCCGCCTCGCCCGCGGGCGGCGGCCGCAACCTCGCAACCGATGAATCCAGCTCCGACCACGTGTAGCCGCGGTCCTCGCTCGAGGACGGTACGCAGGTGCTCCGCGTCGGGCAGCTCGCGCAGGTAGATCCCGTCATCGAAACCGTCGAGCCTCCGCGCCGACGATCCAGTGGCGATGCACAGAAGATCCCAGGCGGCGCGCCGGCCGTTCTCGAGCAGGATGTTGCGACGCTCGAGGTCGAGCTCGGCGACCCGCGCACCCAGAAGCAGCTCGACCCCAAGCTCGCGATACTGCTCGCGAGGACGCAAACCCAGACGGTCTCGGGGCACCGTTCCGAGCAGGAAGCCCTTGGAAAGGTGAGGTCGCTCGTACGGGATCTCCGGTTCCGAGCCGGCGAGCAGGATCTCGCCCTGAAAGCCCGCGTCGCGCAGGCCCGCGGCAGCAGCGTCCCCCGCGGGACCACCGCCGACGATTACTGCTTTCTTTGTAACTCGCGCACCTGGAGCAGCGACCAGGCCAGGTAGCCCCCGAGAACGGCGACCGCGAACGCGTAAGCCGCGACCAGGTACATCATCTGGCGCTGCCTGCCTTGGTCGGCGCGACGATGGGCGCCGGCACCACCTTCTCCGCGGCCTGGTCCGTCAGCAATTCGATGCGATAGCGGATCGCGACCATCACGGCCGCGAGAAACAACGTGCACGCCATGGTGACGAAGAACGCGATCAGCATCTGAGGTGGCAGGGCGTCATTGATCACGATCGGACCCGGATGCTGGGTTCGCCACCACGTGACGCTGAAATGCACAACGGGTACGTCGATGAAGCCGAAAATGCCCACCACGGCAGCAAAGCGCGCGGCCTGGCGGCCAGGGTCGGCAAGCCGGCGGATCATCAGGTAGCCGGCGTAGATGATCCAGAGCACGAGGGTCGAAGTCAGGCGCGCATCCCAGGTCCAGTACGTGCCCCAGATCGGCTTCGCCCAGATCATGCCCATCACCAGCGTCACGGTCGTGAAGACGAGTCCCACCAATGCCGCGGCCCGCGCGAGCCGGTCGGCGGCGGCGTTCTCCTTCCACAAATACGCGATGCCCCCGATCAACACCAAGGCAAAGCAGCCGTAAGCCGCGATGGCGGTACTGACGTGCAAATAGAAGATCCGCTGCACCGGTCCCTGCAGTGCATCGGTCGGTGCGTACAGGAAGATGAAGCCCGCAGCGACGAGCATGAGCGCCACCGCGGCGATCGCCCCCTTCTCGTAGCGATTCGGGCTAGTCATCGAGCACGAACCGAGCCGTGAGCGAGGTGAGCACGACGAAGAGTATGTCCAAGTCGATGAGAAGACCCAAAGCGTTGCCGGTGCCGCCGCTCCCCCCCATCGCGACCTGAACCGCCTGGCCACCAAAGACGATGAACGGGATCCACAGCGGAAGCGTCAGCAGCGGCAGCAACAGCTCCCGCGCGCGCACTCGCGCGACCATCGCCGCGAACAGGCATCCGAGCACGGCCATCCCGACGGTGGCGAGGAGGACCGCGGAAACGACTTCGAACGACAGCGGCACGCTGAAGAACAAGGCGAGCGCAGGCAGCAGCACGGCTTCGCAAAGTACGAGGAGCAGCCCGGCCGCCAGCGCCTTGCCCGCGAAGATTGCGGCGGGCGAAGCCGGCGTCATGAGCATCGCCTCGAGTGAGCTCTGCTCGCGCTCGGCGGCAAAGGCGCGACCAAATGCAACCAGGCCCGCAAAGACGAGCGCCATCCACAAAACGCCGGGCGCGATGGCGGGAGCGTTGCGCGCGTCGATCTGAAATCCAAAGTTGGCGATCACCAATGCCAGCACCACGAACTGGGCCAGCGCCGGAACCAGCTCGCGCGTGCGCCATTCGGACGTCAGGTCTTTGCGCGCTACCGCAAGAGCGACGGCGATGCTTCGCACTTAATGCACGACCCGCAATCGCGTCGGGACGCCGACCACCCGGCCGCGACGCAGCACGAGGGTGCGCTGGCACAGCCGGTTGGCCAGGGCGTGGTCGTGGGTGGCAAGAACGGCGGTGCGCCCGCGCATCACCCGAGCGAGCAGGTCCGCGCCGCCAGAGTCGAGGCTTGCGTCCGGCTCGTCCAGCACGAGTAGCTTGGGATCGTGGAGCACCGCCCTGCCGATCGCCAGCCGCTGCTGCGCGCCGCGCGACAGCTTGTCCGCGGGCCGGCCCGCGAGCTCAGCGAGACCAACCAGCTCGAGGATCTCCGCGACCCGACCACGGTCAACGCCGTGGAGTGTGCAGTAGAACTCCAGGTTCTCCCTGGCCGACAGCGCCGGATAAAGGCCGGGCGCGTGAGCGACGAAACCAATGACCGCGCGCAGCCGCCGCCGTTCGATGGTTGCGTTGAGCCCGAAGATCTCGAGGCTGCCAGACGTCGGGCGTGCGGCGGTGGCGAGGATGCGGAGCAGGGTCGTCTTGCCCGCACCGTTATCGCCCAGGACCGCGAGATGCTCTCCCGCATCGACGTCGACGTCGACCCCGTCGAGACCGACCTCGGAACCGAAACGCTGCGTCAGCGAGCCGGCGACGATGACGCTCATCGGCCCAGATCGTACCCGCCGTCGTCGGGGGTCCTGATCAAAGGCCACAGCACAAACGGACCGGCGAAGAACAGGAGCAGCGTCGCGACGACCAGCGTCATGACGCGCCCACGGGACTGCGCACGGGGGCGGCCGCCAGGGCCACCACGATGCGCCGCTCACCGGCGTTGCCGAGGAGGACGCCCAGGATGATGATCACCCCACCCGCCCAGATCCAGCTCACCAGGGGATTGACGAAGATCCGAAACGAGGCTGAGCCGTCGCCGCTGGTGCCCACCAGCACTATGTAGACGTCGGCGATGGGGCTGCTGCTGATCGCCACGTGCGTGAGCGACTGGCCGCCAAGCCCGGCGTACGTCGCGCGTGCAGGCTCGAGGGTCTGATCGCCAAGGGTCATCGACGCCACGAGCTCGGAGTGGTCGGCCAGCTCCCGGTTTTGCAAGCCGGCGTAGGTGAGGGCGTACCCGGCGACCGAGACCTGCTGGCCGGGCTGGAGCGCGACGTCCTTTTCCTGCTGCCAGAAATGCGAGGCCGCCAGGCCGAGAACGAGCACGGCCAGACCGAGGTGGGCCAGATACGCACCGTAACGACGCCTTCTCTTCCCCACCATCGCCACGGCTCGCGACCAGCCTCCACCGGCGAGGCGCCACCGGCCGGCGGCCCGCGCGTACTCGTAGACAACGGTGCACGCGACGGCGAGCGCCAGCGGGATGCCCAGCAATGCGGGCACCGATCGAACGCCTGCAAGGAGCAGGACTGCCAGCATCAAAACGAAGGCTCCCGCCGGCCATAGCATCGACCGCCAGAAAGGAGCGCCCGCGTGTCGCCACGGCACCAGGGGACCGGCAGCCATGAGCGCCAAGAGGGCGACAAACAGCGGGCCGGCCGCCCGCTCGTAGTAGGCGGCGCCGACTACACGCGGCTGGCCCAGCATGCCCGACACCAGGGGCAGCATCGTGCCCCAGAGCACGACCGCGATCACCCCGATGAGGAGCAGGTTCTGGAGCGCGAACGCGCCCTCGCGCGACACCGCCGGCGCGGGCTCGCCGCGGCTCTTGAGGCCGCCGGCCCGGAAAACCAGCAAGCCGACCGAGAAAACCAGACAAACGCCCAGGAACCCGAAGAACCACGGCCCGATCGAGCTGACGGCGAATGTGTGCACCGACGGGACGATCCCGCTGCGCACGATGAACGTGCCGAACACGACCAGAAGGAAGGCCAGGATCACAAGTCCGAAATTCCAGCCGCGCAACCGCCCGCGCCGTTCCTGAACCTGCGACGAGTGCAGGTACGCGGTGGTCGCGAGCCACGGCATGAACGCGACGTTCTCGACCGGGTCCCAGCCCCAATAGCCGCCCCAGCCCAACACGTGGTACGCCCACCACATGCCCAGGACCAAACCGGTGCTCTGCAGGCCCCAGGCCACCAGCGCGAAGCGGCGGGTGTGCGCGATCCATGCGGCGTCAGACCGTCCGGCGAGCAGCGCCGCGGCCGCGAAGCTGAACGGGATCGCGAACGAGGCAAAGCCCGCCAGCACGACCGGCGGGTGGATGAGCATTCCTCCGTCGCGCAAGACCGGGTTGAGTCCCAGGCCGTCGGGAGGAGTGATCTGCAGGACGTCGAATGGACTGGCCACGAGGACGAGCACGACGAGGAAGAAGGTCAGGATCACCGCCATGATCCCGGCGGCGTACGCGGCCAGGCGCAGGCCGATCCTGGCGCTCGCGAGCAAGGAGGCGCTGCCGAGAATGCCAAGGATCAGCGCCCAGTACAGGAGCGATCCCTCCTGCCCTCCGTAGAAGGCGGCCGCCACCAAAGCGGTCGGGGTCGAGAGGTCGCTGTGCTCGACGACGTACGCGAGCGAGAAGTCGTGGGTCAACAAGGCTGATTCGAGCAGCACCGACGCTCCGAGGATCATCACGGCCGTCGCGTAGAACGCACGCCGCCCGACCTGGATCATCACGCCGTTCTGCGCCGAGCCTGCCCAGAACGACAACAACGCCGAGAACGCGGCCAGGACCAGGCCGGCGAGCAGGGCACCGGATCCGAGGAATGCGAGTATCACTGCGTGTAAGGGGTCGTCGAGAATCGCGACGGGCACTTCGCCAGGACAGCGCGCGCGTGGAAGACGCCATCCGCGCCCAGCCTGCCGTCGGCGACCACCGTGATGCCAGGCCGGAAGATGTCCGGCACGGTGCCGGTGTAATCGACCAACATCGACGCGGTCCCATCTTTCTCGGTGAACCGGAGGTGGAGGCCTCCTTCGCTGCGCTGGATGTCGTCCTGCACGACGCCGGCGACGCGTACGTCACCCGCCGCGGGCGAGTGCGAGCGAAGCTCGGACACAGTGAGGTAGTACTCCGACGACCCACCCGACGCGGAATACACCAGATAGCCAACGCAGGCCGCGACGACCGCCATCGCAATCCCCCAGCGGATCATGCGGCGATGAGTCTCATATAACGATCGAGAGTCGAGGCGTCGAGCGGCCCGGCGAATGACGCGACCACCACGCCGTTGACATCGATGAAAACCGTGACCGGAGGTCCGACCACGCCATAGTCCTGATATCTGCCCAAGATGATCGGCCCCACCGGATATGTGTGCGGGTGTTGCTGCTCGAAGGATTTGACGCCCGGGGTCGTGTCCTGCATGTCCGCGCCGACGAACGCGATACCAGGATGGGCGGCGGCAGCGTCAGTCAGGATCGGCAGCTCCTGCGCGCAGGGTCCGCACCATGACGCCCAGAAGTTGACTATGACCGGCTTGCCGCGCAGATCGTGGATGCCCACCTGGCGCCCATCGAGCTGCTGGATCGCCAGGTCCGGGGCGGCGTGGCCGAGGAGGTGAGGGCTCGTCATGGCCGCGTGCTGCAGGCCCCATGCCAGCGACACCATCAGGGCGGTGCCGAGTACGATCGCGCCGGCCGAGATCAAACCGGACCTGACGTTCAACGCGCTGAGTCTAGTGGACGACAGAGAGCGAATTCGCCGCCGCAATTCGGCCGTAGAGGCGGCCGCTCGGCTTGATCGTGCGCTCCAGAGTCTTGCGGTCGACTCCGATGAGGCCGAAGTGGGTGGCGTACCCCCTCGCCCACTCGAAGTTGTCGGTGTTGGTCCAGTGGAAGTAGCCCCGTACATCGACGCCATCGGCGATGGCCAGCTGCACGTTGGAAAGGGTCTCGGTGATGTAACGCTGCCGCCATTCGTCGTCGTTGGTGGCCAGCCCGTTCTCGGTGATGTAAACGGGCTTTCCCAGCCCACGTAGATCGTTCAGCACCAGTCGCATCCAGCTCGGGTCCGCGCTCAGCCCCATGTCGGTCACGGGCCGCCCCGGAACGTTGAAGCGCCGGATGAACTGGTCCTTCGCGCGCCCTGGGTCGAAGGCGCACATCTGGCCCCAGTAGTGGGCGATGCCGATGTAATCGCAGGTCGCTTCGACGACCCTGCGCAGGCGCCCGGGAGCGACCGGCCAGCGATCGAGGGCCAGCTGCGAGGTCGCGGCGGCCCACCTGTCGCGTCGTTTGTCACTGGCGGGCAGAAACAGCAATTTGTGGTGCGAAAGGCCGACCGGCGCATCGGGCCACCTGCGCTTGATGGCGCCGTAGGCGAGCTCATGGGCCTTGCGCATGTTGTTGGTGACGCGATACAAGGCGGCGATGTCACCCCGCCGCCCGGGCGGGAATTCGCCCGAAACCCACGCGTTGGCGCCGTAGAGGTTGGGCTCATTGATGGTGCACCACAGCCCAACTAGATCGCCGAGCTGGTCGACAACACGGTGGACGAAGGGTAGAAAACCGTGTGCGGCGTCATTCGCAGCCCATCCCCCCTTGCGAGCAAACCAGAGCGGGTTCGTGAAGTGGTGGAGCGTGACCATGGGCTGAATGCCCTGCTCGCGCAGCTCGCCCAGGACGTCACGATAGTGGCGGATTTGTCGCGCGTCGAACTCACCTGGAGACGGCTCGACGCGAGACCACTCGACGGACAGCCGATGAGCGTTCTGGTTCAGCTCGCGCAGGAGCGCGAAATCCTCGCGGTAGCGGTGGTAGTGGTCGGTCGCGATCTCAGAGGTGTCGCCGTTCGCGATCCTGCCGGGCTGCTGCTCGAACTCCCACCAATCGCTGTTGGGGTCGTTGCCTTCGACCTGGTGGGCGGCGCTCGCGGTCCCCCACAGGAATCCCTCGGGGAACCCTCCCACGGTTGCCGTCATGCCGCAGTGACGGGCTTTTCGACCTTGGGCGGGGCTACGTACTCCCAGCGGACCGGCTTGTCACCATCCATGTCCACCACCAGCATCCCGGCCTTGTCCACGGCCTTGCGATACATCTCGCGCTCGTTGTGTGGGCGGCCATCGAGCACGATCCAGGCTGCTTGCAGGGGGTCGGCGTGGCTCACGACGGCCATCGTTTCGCCTGGATGTTCACGGGCCAGCCACCGCATGACGTCGAGGATCCGCCCTCCCATGCGGTCGACCGACTCGTCGCCAGGAACCAGGCCACGTTTGGCTTTGTGCACGAACCAGAGCGGGCGCCGCAGCGGGATATGCCAGTACGGCAGCCCCTGCAGGTAGCGGCTGAACTCGGCCTCCCGCAGCTCGGGGTCGGCTTCGAGGATGGCGGGCGGATCGAGCCGCGTGTTGATCAGCTCGGCCGTCTCGACCGCGCGAGCGAGCGGGCTGTGCACGATCCGCCGCACATTCTCCGTACTAAGCCTGTCCCCCACCGCCAAAGCCTGCGCGCGGCCGAGGGCGCTCAAGTCGAAGCCATCGAGGTGCCCGTACAGGAGCCGGCGCGGGTTCTCGACGTCGGCGTGCCGGATCAGGTAGACGCGTGTGAACACTGCCTTGATCGTAACTGGGGGAGTGATCGCCCCCACCGGCGCTGCGACCACTCCCGCGCCTGCGGCGCGGGGGCCCCAGCGGTTGGCGGGGAGGCTAGGAGCGGAAAGCGCCGACGGAGGTGCGGTTGGTCCCAGACGAGCGACCGGACTCGAGTGCGTGAAACGCCTCGCGAAGCAGGTTTCCCGTGTACTCGCGGCGGTTCATGAGGCCTGCCTCCGCGTCGCCCGACGCCTGAACCACATCGATCGTGGCCGCGCCGCAGCTGACCGTGATCCGCTTCCAGTTGCCGCTGGTCGCGAAGTCGTGAGACGCGATGCTGCGCCGGATCTTGTCGCCGGCGAGGGTGGCGCCCTGCTCGTCGGTCTCGGGCAGAACGATGGCGAAATGCGGGGGTCCTTCTACGTCGAGGAACGCGACCGTGTCGGTGTCGCGGATCGCCTGCCCGAGCCGCTCCGAGATCTCGCGCAGCAGGCCCTCGAGCTGGATGTGCCCGAGCTCCTTGTGAACGTGCTCGGCGTGATCGAGCTCGACGACCAGGACCGATAGCGCGCGGTGGTAGCGGACGGCCCGGTTGGCCTCCTGGCCAATGAGCGCGTTGACGAACTGGGAGTTCCAGATCCCCGTCACCGGGTCGACGACGCCGAACAGCGGGCTCGAGGTTCGATCCGACTGGCTGTGGCCGCACGCGGGGCAGTATTGGGCCCCGTCCGGCAGCTCCGAGTTGCAGTACCAACAGGAGGCCACGGCGGGCATTCTACCCCTCGGGTCAGAATCTCAAGTCATGAGTGACCAGGGCGAGCTGTTTCAGCTTCCGGCCGTCGCCGAGCCGAACGCCCCGCTGGCGACCAGGCTGCGGCCCAGGAGCTTCGACAACCTGGTCGGCCAGAAGCGGGTGGTTGAGGTCCTGAGGGGGCTCACCGCCTCCGGCCACCTCCCGAGCATTGTCCTCTGGGGACCGCCCGGGAGCGGCAAGACCACCCTTGCCGGCCTGCTGGCGGCCGAGACCAAAGCCCGCCTGGTCGCGATGTCGGCTGTGACCGCCGGGGTGGCGGACCTCCGGAAGGTGGTCGCGGAAGCGCGTATTCACCGGCGGGCCGGCCTCCGGACGATCCTTTTCATCGACGAGATCCACCGCTTCAACAAGGCCCAGCAGGACGCCATCCTGCCGCACGTCGAAGACGGTACGGTCACGCTCATCGGCGCCACCACCGAGAACCCGTCGTTCGAGGTGATCGCGCCGCTGCTTTCGCGCAGCCGGGTGTTCCGGCTCGACGCGCTGGAGCGCGAGGACCTGAAGAGAATCGTGGAACGGGGTGCGCAGGAGCTCGGCGCGAGCATCAGCGCAGAGGGGATGGACGCCCTCCTCGAAGGCGCGCGCGGCGACGCCAGGGTGGCGCTGAACGGGCTCGAGACGGCGGCGGCTCTGGCCGCCGGCAGCGAGATCACGGCCGGCCACGTCGAAAAGGCGCTGCAGGAAGGCCATCTGTTGTATGACCGCGCCGGCGACCAGCACTATGACATCGTCTCCGCGCTCATCAAGAGCGTGCGCGGCAGCGACCCTGATGCCGCCGTGTACTGGCTCGCGCGCATGCTCGAGGCCGGGGAAGATCCACTGTTCGTGGCACGCCGGCTTGTCATCTCGGCGGCCGAAGACGTGGGACTTGCCGATCCGCAAGCCCTACAAGTCGCAATGGCCGCGCAGCAGGCCGCGCATTTCGTAGGCATGCCCGAAGCGGTTCTGCCGCTGACCGAGGCAGCTCTTTACCTGGCTCTCGCTCCGAAGTCCAACTCCGCGCTCACGTCGTACGGGGCCGCCCGCGAGCTCATCGCCCAGACCGGCAACGAGCCGGTGCCCCTCCACCTCCGCAACGCCGTCACGGGCCTGATGAAATCGATGGGCTACGGACGGGACTACAAGTACGCGCATGACTACGAAGGCGGCGTCGCGAACCAGGTCCACATGCCGGAGAAGCTGAAGGGTCGCAAGGTGTACAAGCCGGGCCCCCGCGACCTGGGCTCTCCGCCACGCGGGGAGCTCCCACCCCGCCCGAAGGGCGACGCGGGTGAGGGGAAAACTTAGACTTTCCAATTCGTGGCCGACGCCCTCGTGATATTCAAGCCTGATGCCACCTACCGGCTCGCCGCGCGCGCCGGCATCTGGGGCTGGCTGTCGTCCGAGCGCGAATGGAAGATCGAGTCGCTCGCGCGCTTCCAGCCCCCCGCCGCTCTCATCGAGAGTCACTACGACTTTCTGAAAGGGAGGCCTTTCTTCGCCTGGCTTGTCGACTTCATGACCGCGCTCCCTATGTTGGTCGGCCGGGTCAGCGCGTCAGCCGAGGCCCTCGAACGCATGCGTCATGACCTCGGCGAGACGCGCATCCAACAGTCGCGCCCCGGCTCGCTGCGGGAGCGATATGGAATTTTCGGCGGCGTCAACTGCCTGCATCTATCGGATTCACCCGAGACCGGCGCGGCCGAGGTGGGCAGATGGGCCGGCCACGTTCAGCTCGACAAGCTAGACGTGAATCTCGACGTCAGCGCCGGCAAGCCCGACCACACCTTCCACCTTCGGTCACTGGCCACGCAGGTGGCCGGAGGCGTCCACGTGGAACCGGCGTCGCAGATGATCCGCGAGCTGCTGGCGGAGGAGTCTGACCTCGAGGGCCCTCGGCTCGAGGCCCTCTGGCGGATCATCCTGGGGGCGTTGGCGTAGCCTCCGGCGAAGGCGGCGGCATGCGTCCGTGAACTGTGACCGGACGGTTGAAGAGCTCTGAATTCGGAACCACGATCATGTCGCCCGCATCGCTGCGCAGCAGCGTGACCCTCAGCTTGATGTCGGTGACCGTGCCGGAAAGCAGGTCGATCGAGATCCGATCGCCAACCCTCATGTGACGCTCCAGGAGGACGTAGTAGCCCGACACGTAATCCTTGAGGACGTCCTGCACACCAAAGCTCGCCACGATCGTCGCCAGCACAATTCCGGCGAGAGCCACGTTCGCGCTTTCGACCGCGATTCCGATTGCAAAGACCGCGCCGAACCCGATCAGAACGAAGGCCACGACGCGGCCCGCGATCACGACTTGTTCGGGTCGCAGCTGGCGTCGCAAGAGCGCCCTGGCGGCAATCGGGGCTGTCAGCCGCGCGGCGATGGCAAAGACGATGAAGACCAGCAGGCCCACGCCGAGGGCGATGATCTGGCTGATGGGGACGCCCAACAACTCTGCCGCCAGCGGCGGCGGCGTCACCTCTTTTTCTCGGCTGCTTCCTCCGCGGCGGGAGTCTCGCCCTCACCAGCGGCCTCACCCTCAGCGCCGGCCTCGCCCTCGGCAGGAACCACAGCCTCGGCGGCGGGGATCTCCTCCTCGACCTTGAGCTCGCGCTTGTGGACGATCTTCACGACCAATTCCTCTGGGTCGACGAGCACTGTCACGCCCTTGGGCACGTTGATGTCGGACACGCGGACCTCCGACTCGATCTCCTCCAGCGGAGTGAGGTCGACCTCAAAGGCCTCGGGGATGTCGGTCGGCAGGCACTCCACGCGGAGCGCGTGAATGGGCTGGAGGATGTCCGCGTCGCCACGCTTGACCGCGGCAGACTCGCCCGTGAGGTGCACCGGAACCTCGACCGTGATCTTCTCCTCGAGGCTGACCGCGTAGAAATCGACGTGGGTGGGACCGAGGCGCCGCGGGTGGGTCTGGATCTCGCGCACGAGCACCTTCTCGGATCGATCGCTGTCGACCAACAGGTCCACGAGGTGCGTCCGCCCCGACTTCAAGAAGACCTTCTGGAACTCGAGGCGGTCGAGGACCAGGGCGGTCGGCTTCGTGTTATGGCCGTAGACGACGGCCGCCAGCTTGCCCTGGCGGTGTAAGCGCCGGGTTCGCTTGCCGAGCAGTTCGCGGGTGGAGGCGTTCAGCTGCATGGTTGAGCCTCGGATGGAGAGGCCTCGTCATGATATCGCAACCTTGCCTCCCCACCGCTTGGGGACGCCGCAACCTTACGGCGAAGGGCTCGGAAACGCGTTTTGCAGGCTCCCGATGGACACGGCGAAGATCAGGATGAGGACGCCGGCAATCAGTGCCAGCCCGATCGCAACGAAGCCAGTGATGAGCCCAGCGAGCGCCTTCCCGCTGCCGCCCAGGGTGCCCTGAGACTGCGCGATCCGGCCGCGAGCGCGGAAAGCGAGCACGACGGCCACGATTCCCAGTGGGAGCGCCACGATCTCGAGGAACCCGCAGAAGCATCCGATCGGCGCCAGGACCACGGCGACGATCCCAAGGATCATCGAAGCGGTGGCTCCGGGCGCCTCTATCGGCATCCCACCCGGAACCATGGGGTACGGCTGCGGCTGGAAGGGCGGCGGTGGGCCGGGCGGCTGCATGCCCGGGGGGGGCGGTGGCGGCTGCATCGGCGGGCCTGGTGGGGGTGGCGGTTGCATGGGCGGGGGCGGGGGCGGCGACCCTGGAGGAGGCGGAATGGCCATTGGCCCGGAATGTTAATGGCTGCTTTGCAAATTACAAGTGAAATCTTGTGTTGGGTCTCGCCGACCTGACTAAGGCGGGGCGTTCGGGAACCGCTTGCGGAGCCAATCCACGATGCCCTGGAGCGGGGTGCCGGGCGTGAACAGCTCGGCCACGCCCTTCTGCTTGAGGGTGGCGATGTCGTCGTCTGGGATGATGCCGCCGCCGAAAACGACGATGTCGGTTGCATGGCGGCGCTTGAGCTCCTGAACGACCGCTGGGAAGAGGGTCATGTGGGCGCCGGAGTGGATCGAAAGGCCGATGACCTGGGCGTCTTCCTGGAGAGCCGCGTCCACAACCATCTCTGGCGTCTGGCGCAGTCCCGTATAGATGACCTCATAGCCGGCATCGCGCAGCGCGCGGGCGACGACCTTCACCCCGCGGTCATGACCGTCGAGGCCGACCTTGGCCAGCACGATGCGCACCGGGCGGACCGCCGTCGATGCCGGCATCAGATCACCGCCCTTTCGGTGTACGTGCCGAACACCTCGACCATCGTGTTCATGATCTCGCCCTCGGTCGCGTAAGCCCGCACAGCCTCGAGGATGTATGGCATCAGGTTGTCCGTGCCCGCCGCCGCCTTGCGCAACTGGGTGAGCGCGGCCGAGCAGCGGGCGTGGTCGCGCTTCCTGCGCACCTCCTGCACGCGGGCCACCTGCTCGCTCTCGAGCTTCGGATCGATGCGCAGGATCTCGATTGGCTCTTCCTCGTCGACCTTGAACTCGTTGACGCCGACCACGAGCCTGCGCTTCTGCTCCAGCTCCTGCTGATAGCGGAACGCCGAGTCGGCGATCTCCTGCTGAAAGAAGCCGGCCTCGATGGCCGGAATGACGCCGCCGAGCTCCTCGATGCGCGTGAAGTAGCCCTCGGCCTGGCGCTCCATCTCGTCCGTCAGCGCCTCCACGAAGTAGCTGCCGCCGAGCGGATCGACGGTGTTGGCGACGCCGGTCTCATACGCAAGTAGCTGCTGCGTGCGCAGCGCCAGGCGTGCCGCTTTGTCGGTAGGCAGGGCAAAGACCTCGTCCATGGCGTTGGTGTGCAGCGATTGCGTGCCGCCCATCACCGCCGCCAGCGCCTCGATGGCGGTGCGCGCGATGTTGAGCTCCGGCTGCTGGGCGGTCAGCGAAACGCCCGCGGTCTGGGTGTGGAACCTGAGCTTCCACGAGCGCTCGTCCTGGGCGCCGTAACGCTCGCGCATCCATCGGGCCCAGATGCGGCGCGCGGCGCGGAACTTCGCGATCTCTTCGAAGAAATCGATATGGGCGTCGAAGAAGAACGAGAGCCGCGATGCGAAGTCGTCGATTCGCATGCCTCGCTCGATGCAGGCGTCGACGTACGCCATGCCATCCGCGAGCGTGAATGCCAGCTCCTGCGCCGCGGTCGAGCCTGCCTCCCGGATGTGGTAGCCGGAGATGGAGATCGTGTTCCACTTCGGCACCTCTTTCGCGCAGTACTCGATCGAGTCGACGACAAGCCTCATCGACGGCGCCGGCGGAAAGATGAACTCCTTCTGGGCGATGAACTCTTTGAGGATGTCGTTCTGGAGAGTGCCTCCAAGCCCGGATGCGGGCACGCCCTGCTTTTCGGCCACCGCGATGTACATGCACAGCAGGATCGCCGCGGGCGAGTTGATCGTCATCGAGGTCGTGATGTCCCCGAGCGGGATGCCCTCGAACAGGGTCTCCATGTCGGCGAGCGAATCGATGGCCACGCCGCAGTGACCGATCTCGCCGCGGCTGGTCGGCGCGTCCGAATCCTGCCCCATCAGGGTGGGCATGTCGAACGCGACTGAAAGGCCCGTCTGGCCGCTTGCGAGCAGGTACTTGTAGCGGCGGTTGGTCTCCGCGGCCGTCGCGAAGCCTGAGAACTGCCGCATCGTCCACAGGCGGCCGCGGTAACCACTGGGGTGGATGCCCCGCGTGTACGGGAACTGGCCGGGCAGCTCCTCCTCGCGCCTCGATACGTCGGCGGACGTGTAGAGCGGCTGCAGAGGAATCCCGGAGATGGTCGACGTCTCGATCCCGTCATCGCGCGTGGGGGCCGACTCGTAGTCCTCCTTCCACGCCTGCTTGGGGTCACGCGCTCGGACTTTCACTGAACTGATTATCGCTTTCGGTCCAGGATCTCCTCGGCTGTTCCATACGGAGTGCCTTCAGCCACCAGACGCTCGGCCAGGGTCGGATCCTCGGCCAGCGCCTTCCGCACCCGGTCGCGAGCAATTTCCGCCGCCACCTCGGCGGTCTCATCCTCGAGCCGTTGCCGCGCCAGCTCCTGTTCGCGGCCACTCGATTCAAGATGGCGGCGGTGGGCGAGAACCGCCTCCCAGAGCCTGTCGATGCCTTCCTGTCGTGTGGCCGAGGTCGCGATGATGGGCGGTTTCCAAACCTTCGGGGTCCCCGGGACATTCGAAAGGCTCAGCATTCCCCGCAACTCCGTGACGGCGCGGTTCGAGCCTTCGAGGTCGGCTTTGTTGACTACGAAGATGTCGGCGATCTCGAGGATGCCGGCCTTGATCATCTGGACGCCGTCACCCAGGTTCGGCGTCAGCACCACGATCGTTGTGTCGGCCACGGCGGCCACCTCGAGCTCAGACTGCCCGACACCGACCGTCTCGAGGATGACCGGGTCGAAGCCGAACGCGCCAAGCAGCCGGATCGTCTGGCGCGCCGCCAGCGACAGGCCGCCGAGATGGCCGCGCGCGCCCATGCTGCGGATGAAGACCTTGGGGTCGAGCGCGTGCCGCTGCATACGGATGCGATCGCCGAGGATCGCGCCGCCGCTGAACGGCGAATTGGGGTCCGTGGCGATCACAGCCACCGAGCGATCGAGCTTCCGCAACAGTGCGACGAGCACGTCGACCAGGGTCGATTTGCCGGTGCCGGGCGCGCCCGTGAAACCGACGACATAGGCCTGGGCCCGATCCTTCAACGCCTGCTCGAGAGCCCTGACTGACGGATCGCGTTTCTCGACGAGGCTGATCGCCCGGGCGAGGGCGCGGACGTCGCCGGAGCGGAAGCGCTCGACTAGATCAGGCTCGCTCAGCTCACCTGCCATACCAGCGCCGATCGAAGTCGCGGCCCAGAACCACGACCAACCCGTAGGTCTGCTGGCCGCTCGCCGGCGGCGCGCTTGCCGGAGTCACGGGTACCACCGTACCGCCAAAGTAGCTCGTGAGCCATCTGGCCGTGAGCGGAAACTGGCCGTTCGAGTAATCGAGGATTACGGTCTGTGATACAGCACCGTGCGCGACCGGGTCGGCGAGCTGCAGGCCGGTCGGGTCGAACATCGACGTGACCGTGCTCTCCAGGCCGGCGTCGTTGGCGCCGTTGGCGATCTGCACCGGGGCTTTCTCGCCGAGCACTGCCGACGGGATGAGGATCGACGCGAGGTACGAGTGGATCATCGTGAAGCTCGGATCGATTGCGCAGAGCTGCGACACGTTCGGACCCATTCCGCAGTTGTACGAGTCGAGGAGGTTGCCCGCTCCGGAACCGGAAGACGCGGTCAGGGCGACCTTGATGATCGCGGAATCCGGGAGGTTCTTGCCCCAGTCGTAAATAGCCCTCATGTCGGACAGCGACATGTCGGTGTTGATGTTGTTCTGGAGCGCAGTCAGCAACTGGGGTGCCTTCGAGAACCCGTTGACGCTCGTTACCTTCTTCTTGATCGCTTGCATGATGTCCTGCTGGCGCCGCGCACGCCCGAAGTCGGAACTCTGCTGGGGCTGTTCGGCGTGGCGCGAACGAGCGATCTCTAGTGCCTGCTCACCATTGAGGTGCTGACAGCCCGCCTTGAAGTGGATCGCATAGTAGCCATTCACGTAGTTGGGATAGCTGTAGTCGTCGAGGTCGGTGGTGAGGCAAACCTCGACGCCACCCAGGGCATCGACCATCTCGCGGAAGGCGAGGAAATCGACGGCGATATAACGGTCGAACGTCAAACCGGTCACCTTCCCCACCTCATGCTCGGCCGCATAGCCGCCGCCGTCACGGCCCTGATACTGCGAGGCGACGCAGCAGATGATGCTGACGTAGGGAACCTCGTATGCCGCGTTGATCTTGTTGACCCAGACCCGGCTCGGGTCTTCCTGCAGGTTCATTCGAACCACAAGGTCACGAGGGACGGAAACCATCGACACTCGGCTGTTGGCGGGATCGATGGTCACGGCCATTATGGAGTCGGTCAGGAAGGGCGCGTCATTCTCGTAACCGCCGCGGCCGAGTAAAAGGATGTTGACCTGCTGTCCATGCTTGAGCTTGTACGCAATGGTGCCCGGCGACGGCTCGATAGCCTGCACCACCTCGCCGATGGGGTTGATGTGCCGGCCGGTTGTGGCCGTGATGAAGTCGTCGATGCGCTTGTAGGTCAGGGTCGCGGTGACGATCACGACGACCAGAAGCAGGGCGCCAACGACCGCCGGGACCGACCTGGTCAAGCGGTAGGAGACGTTGTAGCGGGATCGCCTGGCCCTGGGCCTGGCCCTTTGCATAGGCACGGGGATTCTACCCTGCAAGACCCAGGCTCGAACGCGATCAGCCGCGGCGGGGTTACGCGGGAATGGGTTTTCGGCCGCTTGCTCAGCCCGTGGGCGTCGAGCTGTGGTTCGCGAAAACGAAGTAGAAAAACCAGATCACGCTGATGGCAAACGCGACGACGCCGAGAATCAAACCCGCCAGCGCCAGGCCTCCGCCGCCCAATGTGCCACCGCTCGACGCGACTCGCTGGCGCGATATGAAGCCCATGATCGCGGCCACCGGACCAAGGACCACACCCAGACAGATGAAGAAACAGACGATCCCGACGATGCCGCAGATCAGCGATGCAATCGCCAACCCATCTGTGCGAGGCCCTGCATACGCCATCGCGCCCGGTACGTATCCCATCGGCGCCGGTGGCACGTAGCCGCCGCCGGGGATGTAGCCACCGGGCGGAGGCGGCGGGGGCGGAACGAACCCACCGCCTGGCGGGGGCGGCGGCGGCGGCGGCTGTGGGGTGAAACCGCCGCCCGGGGGCGGCGGCGGTGGGGGCGGCGGCGGCAGGCTGCCACCTGGTGGCGGTGGGGGCGGCAAGTCCGACATCAACGTCCTCCTATCCGACTTTGGGAGTGGTCGAACCGATCTCGAAGCTTCGGAGGATCCACGCCTGCATCGCCTGCGAGTAGGCAGCCGTGAAGACCGCCCCGATCCCACACGCGATCACGCCCAAGGAGCTGACGAAGCTCGCGGCGATCAGCATCAGGCCGGCGATCAGCGTATCCATCGGTTTGGCACGGGAGCGCTTCAGGACCGCGCCCACGTGCAGTCCGGCTGCGATCCCGCCGGCGTCGGTGGCGAGGATCACGGATGGAAGCATGAAGGTAAGCGCGAGACTTCCCAACGCGATCAGGCCGAATGCGGCCAGCGTGAGAAGGAACGCGAGGGCTATCAAACCGGCGTTGGCATGCCCTTGGTTCTGCTGGACGGTGATCCCGAGCGCCGGTAGGTAGAGCACCATCCCGATCGCCACCACCGCGAGGGCATAGACGAGCTCCACGACGAAGACGCGAGCACCCCGCCCGAGGTTGTCCAAATTTGCCGGCGCGAGCTTTTCCTCGCCGGCGCGCAGCCGGTCCAGCGAGGCGAGCATCCAGCCGATGCCGTTGATCGCGCCGAGGATGGGGATCAGGTTGATCAGTCCGATGATGAGAATCTTGGTCACCCATTCGGGATCGCGGACCGGCCAGACGAAGGCGTCCGTGATGCGCTCCATTCGCTATGCAGCCGGAGTGGAGACCGAGACCAGGAAGAAGATCAGCCAGACCAGGCTGACCACCGCGCCGCCCGCGGTGGCGACGACACCCAGGATCGATGCCGTCCTGGCGAGACTGCGACCGCCCAACGCGCCCGCGGACGCTTCGATGCGAGTAACAGCGGACCTGCCCATGAAGTACGCGATCGGCCCGCACACCAGCCCGGGCACGCCCAGCGGCAACCCGAGTACCAACCCGATGATCGCCAGCGCGAGCGCGACTGCGGCGCGGTTGTCGAGCGCACCAGTCGCGCTGTACGAGGAAGGCGGATAGGAAGGCGGCGGGTAGTAAGGCGCGATCTGCGGCGGCGCCTGGACGGGGGTGGCCTCACTAGCCTGCGGCGCGGGAGCGCCGGCGGATGTCATTTCAGCAAGGCCCTGGCGATGACGACCCGTTGAATCTGGTTTGTACCTTCATAGATTTGTGTAATTTTGGCGTCCCGCATCATCCTTTCGACGGGGTAGTCGGAGATGTAGCCGTAGCCGCCCAGGATCTGGACGCAGTCCGTGGTCACTTTCATGGCCATGTCGGAAGCGAAAAGCTTTGCCATCGCCGCGGTTTTCGTCAGGCCTGGTGACTTGGCATCGACCTTGGTCGCGGCCAGGTAGACGAGATGTCGCGCCGCCTCGATCTGGGTGGCCATGTCCGCGAACATGAACTGGATTCCTTGAAAGCTGGAGATCGGCTGGTCGAACTGCTTTCGCTCTCGCGCGTACTTCAACGCGTAGTCGAACGCGCCTTCGGCGATGCCCAGCGCCTGGGCGCCGATTCCGGGTCTCGAGCGGTCGAGGACAGCGAGGGCGAGCTTGAAGCCCTCCCCCTCCTCACCTAGCCGATTGGCGACGGGAACCTTCACATCCTCGAATACCAGCTGCGCCGTCGGAGAGCCGCGAATGCCGAGCTTGTGCTCGAGCTTTGACGCCTGCCACGGGCTCGTCTCCCTCTCGAGGACGAATGCCGAGATCCCTTTGTGGTTGGCCTCCGGGTCAGTTTGAGCGAAGACCACCAGAGTCCCCGCAATGCTGCCGCCGGTGATGAACTGCTTGGTCCCGTTGAGCACGTATTCGTTGCCATGGCGCTTGGCGCGCGTCTTCATAGCCGCGGCATCCGAACCGCTTCCGGTCTCGGACAGGGCATAAGCCGCGACTTTTTCGCCGGAAGCCAGGGGCGGGCAGAGGCGCTTCTTCTGCTCTTCGGAACCGGCCACCAGAATCGGGTAAGAGCCGAGCGCCTGGACGGCCAGGATGAGCGACGAGGTGGCGCAAGCCTTGGCGATCTCTTCGATGCCCATGCAGATGGTGACGCTGGAGCCGGAGATCCCGCCGTACTCCTCCGGAAAAGGAATGCCCAGGATGCCGTTTTCGGCGAAGAGCCTTTCGATGTCCTTCGGGTATTCGGCCTTCTCGTCGATCTCGGCCGCGCGCGGCGCGACCCGGTCCTGCACGAGCTCGCGGATCGTGTCCCGAATCGCGACCTGATCCTCGCTGAAGTCGAAATCCATCAGGTTGAGATTAAACCCCATGCCGGACAGCTCACTTGAGCAAGTCCCGGGCGATGACGACGCGCTGGACCTGGTTCGAGCCCTCGTAGATCTGCAGGGCCTTGGCATCGCGCACGTGACGTTCGAAGGGACTGCCCGAGACGGCGCCGTCCTCACCGGCGAGCTGGAGGGCATCAAGGGCGATCTGCATGGTCGTGTCGGTGCAATGCAGCTTTGCGATCGAGGCCGACCGTGTGAATGGACGTCCGGCCCGGCACAGCCAGGCCGCGTTGTAAGCGAGCAGCCGGGCGGACTCCAGACGCGTGGCCATGTCGGCGAGGGTGAAATCGTCGCCTTGCTCGCGGGCACGTCCTCGCAACACGGTGGTCGCCTCGTCGACCGCGGCCTGCCCGATCCCCAGCGCCTGGCCGGAAATGCCGATCCGGCCGGAATCGAGGGCCCGCATCGCGACGGTGAAGCCCTGGCCTTCGGCCGCGAGCCGGTTCGCCGTCGGCACCACCACGTCCTCCAGCACGAGCTCGCCGGTCGGGGATCCGTTCAGGCCCATCTTCTTGAACATCTGACCGACCCGGATGCCCGACGCATCCGCAGGGACCAGGAACGCACTCACCCCGGCGGCCCGCTCCTCGGGGCCGGTGCGGGCAAAGACTATGTACAGGCCGGCGTGTCCGATGTTGGTGATGAAGACCTTGGTGCCGTTGAGGACGTACCCGTCGCCGTGGCGGCGGGCGCTCGTCTGCAACGACGCGGCGTCAGATCCAGCTGCCGGCTCCGTGAGCGCGAACGCTCCGAGCAGCTCGCCAGACGCAAGGCGGGGCAGCCATCGCCGTTTCTGTTCGTCAGTGCCGAACAGCAGAATCGGCTCGCTGCCGACGCTTGTGTGGACGTCGATGATCACCGAGGTCGAGGCGCAGGCCTGGGCAAGCTCGTCGATGCAGAGCGTGAAGGCCAGGGCATCGAGTCCCGCGCCTCCGTACTCGCGCGGGATGAGAACGCCCATCAGCCCCGCTTCCGCGGCCGCCTTCACCGCCTCTTCGGGAAACCTGTGGTCGCGATCGACTTCCGCCGCGAGAGGCCGCGCCACCGCTTGCGCGAGCTCGCGCACGGCGTCCCGGAAGCTCGCGTGCTCGGGCGGCAGATCAAAGTCCATGCGGGGGGCCAACTACAATATTCGGTTGCGCATGGAAGCAGGACCCCGATACCTCGAAGGCACGACTGTTGGCAGCGGACGCGACATCATCGGGGTGCGCAGGGACCGGATCGCCGACATCATCAGCACGGGCCGAGAGATCATCGCCCGCGCCAAGTCGGACAAGCTCCTGCCCGAGACCATCACCGGCGCCACCGCGGCGCTGCTGGTGACGATCGCCGGCTACGGCGAGCCGCTTTCCGAAGGCCAGTGGAGAGAGCTGGCCGGCGTGGTCGGAGGGATCATGCGCGACAGCACATACGCGGACCTGGCGCGGCTGAGGACGCTGATCACGCAGGAGCAGTTCCTGAACGTCGCGCGGAACCAGGGCTATGGGCGCTTCATACGCCGCCTGGACGACGGGCGGTGGGTGTGTGAGCTAGCTCCCAAGCTCGAGGACCTTCCCGACGAGTAAGGGCATCTCGTCGCTGGTGCGGTCCCGGCCCGTCCGCATCGCCACCGCAATCGTCCTCGCGCTGGCGATCATGAGCCCCGCGGTCGTCGTGTTCGCGGTGGTGTGGAACGCGCCGAGCGTGGCCCCGGCCGCCTCGGTGCCGGCCGACACCGAACCGACGCGATTGCTGCCGGCGCCCGACGTCCAGCCGGTGCCCCTTCCGCCCGGCGCGGTCAACGTTTACGCGAACACGATGTCGGGCGTCGTCCCATGTCCGCTGTGTGAGCTTCCGCCCCGCGTCTACGTCCCCAACAGCACAGCCGGCACCGTGGATGTGATCGACCCCCGTACGTTTGCGGTCATCGACCACTTTAACGTCGGCTATATCCCCCACCACATCGCGCCGGCGTGGGACATGAGCGCGCTGTACGTCGACAACGAGGGGTCGAGCAACCTCACCGTCATCGACATCCACACCGGCCGCCCCAGTGGGCAGACGGTCTACATCCCCTTCCCATACAACCTCTACTTCACGCCCGATGGGACCAAGGCGATCGACGTCGTCGAGCGTTTGCAGCGGATCGAGTTCCGCGACCCGCACAACGGGTGGGCCCTACTCGGTTCGGTCGGCATTCCGTGGCCAGGCGCGGATCATCTCGATTTCAGCGCCGACGGCAGCTACCTGATGATCTCGACCGAGTACTCAGGGGTCGTCGCGAAGGTCGATACCATCAACATGCGACTCGTCGGGTATGTTGACGTAGGCGGCCTGCCGATCGACGTCAAACTCTCGCCGGATGGCACGGTGTTCTACGTGAGCAACCAGGGCCGCATGGGCGTGTCGGTCGTGGATCCGGTGGCGATGAAGGAGATCCAGTTCATCCCCACGGGACGCGGGGCGCACGGGTTTCAGATCTCCCGCGACACCAACCTCCTCTACGTCTCCAACCGCCTCGAGGGCACTATCTCCGTCATCCAATTCTCAACCCGGCGTGTCGTCACGAAATGGACGATCCCCGGCGGGGGGAGCCCAGACATGCTGCAGCTCAGTCCCGACGGGACTCAGCTCTGGGCGTCGGGCCGCTACCATGCGACGGTTTATGTGATCAGCACGGTCACGGGGGAGACGCTTGCCAAGATCCGCGTCGGCGCGGAGGACCACGGCCTGACCTACTTCCCGAACGTCGGCCTCCACAGCCTGGGCCACAACGGGGTTTACAGGTAGCGCGCTAGCAGCCGAGCAGGCGGGCGATCAGCATCCTTTGCACCTCTGAGGTGCCCTCTCCGATCTCGTTGATCTTGACGTCGCGCCAGTAGCGCGCGACCGGGTAGTCCTCCATGAACCCGTAGCCGCCGTGGATTTGCACGGCCTGGTCCGCGGCGCGTTTCGAGGCTTCCGAGGCATAGAGCTTGCACATGGCAGCGAGCATACGAACCTGGTCGGTGGTCTTGGCGCCGCCATGGGAGTAGGCGACCGCGGCCCGATACACCATCGTCCGCGCCAGTTCGGTCTCCATCGCCATGTCGGCGAGCTTGAACTGGATCGCCTGGTGCTTCGATATGGGCACGCCAAAAGTGCGCCGCTCCTTGGCGTACGCAAGTGAGGCGTCGAGGCATGCCTGCGCCAGGCCAACCGACAGGGCTGCGATTGCGATGCGGCCGCTTGTGAGTGTGTTGAGAAACTGCCGGTAACCGCCGCCACGCTCGCCAAGAAGGTTCTCCGCCGGGACCTCGCAGTCCTCGAAGCTCAACGGGTGAGTGTCGGACGAGTGCCAGCCCAACTTTCGATACGACTCGAGGACGTGGTAGCCCGGTGTACCGGTCGGGACCATGATGGCGCTGATCTCCGGACCACCACGCTTGGTCTTGCCGGTGACCGCGGTCACGGTCACGCCTGCCGAGATGCTCGTGCCACAGTTGGTGATGAACTGTTTGGCTCCATTGACCACCCAGTGTCCATCGCGCTGATCGGCGCGGGTCTTGGTGGCGCCGGCGTCCGAGCCCGCCTCCGGCTCGGTGAGACCGAACGCCCAGAGCTTTTTTCCCGCCAGCAGGTCGGGCAGCCATCTCTGCTTTTGCTCTTTGGTCCCGAAGTCGTAGATAGGCGCCGCACCCAGGCACACGGCGGCCTCGAGCGTGATTCCGACGCCGGCATCCGCCCGCGAGATCTCCTCGATGGCAAGGCACAAGGAAAGGAAGTCCGCGCCCGCGCCTCCGTACTCCTCCGAAAAGGGCAGGCCGAACAGGCCGAGCTCGCCCATACGGCGGACGATGTCGTAGCCGAACTCGTGCGCGCGATCGAGCTGTTCCGCGGCCGGCGCCACCACCTCTTTGGCGAAGTCCCGGCACAGCTCGCGCACCGCCCGCTGCTCCGGGGTCAGGTCGAAATCCACACCGCGACTTAGTATCCCGTACGCGAATGGGCGGCGATGCGTACGAAGCTGGACTTGCGATCGCCGCAAGCATCCAGAACCTCGACGGGCCGAATGTCAACCCGCTCTGTCATACGCGCCTCTACACCCACGGCCGCCGCACCGACCGCTCTCTCGTCCTTCTTCATGGGTTTACGAATTGCCCTCAGCAGTTCGATGCGCTCGGGAAGCACTTCTACGGGCTGGGCTGGAACGTGCTCATCCCCAGGTATCCGCGCCATGGCTACTCGGACCGGCTCACGACATCGATCGCCGAGCTGCGCTCGGAGCAGCTGGTCGCGCTGGCAAACCGTGCTGCGGAGGCAGGTGCGGGATTAGGCGAGCGGCTGACGGTGGCGGGACTGTCGCTGGGCGGGGCCTTGACCGGCCTGTTGGCCCAGGAGCGCGAGGGTGTGGAGCGCGCGGTGCTGATCGCGCCGATGCTCGGCCTCCAGAGGATGCCCGGCCCGGTCCATCCGGTCCTCGCGGAGCTCGCGTACGTGCTGCCGAACTTTTGGATCTGGTGGGATCCCAAGCTGAAGGACAAGATCGAGCCGCCGCACGGCTATCCGCGTTTCTCGACCCACGCGTATGCCGCCCTGTTCAAGATCGCGACCGGAGTCCTCAATGCGGCTAAAGCAGTGGCACCCAAAGCCGGGTCTATCGTGGTCATCACGAACGCGGCCGAGCCCGGGCTCGACAACCGCTTCACTTATCAGCTGGTCGAGCGATGGCGGCGGCATGGAGCAGTAGTGAGCACGTTCGGGTTCCCCGTGTCGGACCGCCTGCCGCATGACCTCATCGATCCGGCAAACCCCGCGCAGAACATCGAGCTCGTATATCCGGTCGTGACCAAGGCAATCCTTAACACTTGATCAGATCGTCAGCGACATCTCGTATTCGATCCGAGGATCCCCAGGCCGCACCATCTGCACCGAGCCGGTGCGGTGGAAGCCGGCGCGCCGGTACAGGCTTTCCGCGGCCGAGTTGCCTTCAACCACCCAGAGCATGACCTGCTCATAGCCGGCGTCCTTCGCCCACTCGAGAACCGAGTTGACAAGCGCCTCGCCTACACCGCGCCCACGCGCTCCCGGCGCCACCCAGAGCGCCGTAAGCGCTGCGGTGCCGGTGACATCCGACGCGCCGGCGCCCACGGTGCCGATGACCTCGCCATTTGATTCCGCCACGAATCGCGCCCGATCTGCAAGCGCCGATCGCCACCGCTCCTCGGTGCGGTTCACCTCCGCCTCATACGTAGAGCCGAAGGCGTAGGGAGCGTCTTTCAATGCTGCCAGCCTGACAACGCGAAAGGTCTGCCACTCATCAGGCCCGAGCCGGCGGATCTCAGTTGCCGAGGACGAAAACCTTGAGCGCCCAGCTGATCAGAAGCGCGCTGACGCCGAACGTGATCAGCAGACGCCAGTGGCGCGAGTTCAGGCGCTGCGACCAGGTGCGACCGGTAACAAGGCCGGCCGCAAGTCCACCCGTTCCGAGGATGGTGCCCATGAAGAGGGCGGGCCCGAGGGGATAAAGCCGGACCGCGTCGGAGATGTTGCCCTCCCACATGTAGGCAAACGAGCGCGTGCCGCCGCAGAAGGGGCACGGATGTCCGGTGACGTAATAGAAAGGGCAGGGCGGGAAACCGATATGCGCCGCGTGCAGGGCCCAGTACGCGCGCGTGTAAACGAGCCACAGGGCCAGGCCGCCGAATATGGCGAGGTCTCGGATCCGTTGATCGCGACGCGGCTTGGTTATCGAGATTGGGAAAGCCATGATCAGCGCAGCAAACCCACGATATCATCGGTCGTCTCCGCCACTGCCACGCCCGCAGCCTTGAAGGCCTCTTCTTTACTCTTGGCCGTGCCGCGATTGCCCGAAATGATCGCGCCGGCGTGACCCATGCGCTTGCCCTCGGGCGCGGTGCGGCCGGAGATGAAAGCGACCGTCTTCAGACGCGTGCCCTTGCCGAGCAGCTCGGCGGCCCTCTCTTCGTCGCTGCCCCCGATCTCGCCGATGACCACCAGGTGGGTGGTCTGCGGATCGCGCTCGAACATCTCCACCACGTCCCGAAAAGTCAGCCCGAGCACGGGATCGCCGCCGATGCCGACGATGGTCGATTGACCCATGCCGGCGGCCGTGAGCGCCGATCCCACCTCGTAGGTCAGGGTCCCGCTGCGGGACACCAGGCCGACATGGCCAGGGCTGGTGATGCGCTGAGGAATGATGCCGATCTTCGCCGCCCCGGGCGTTATCAGTCCGGGACAGTTGGGGCCGAGCAGCCGCGCCTTCGGGTAGCCGCGCAGGAAGTCTTTGACCCGGATCATGTCCTGGATCGGAATGCCCTCCGTGATGCAAACGATTAGTTCGATCCCGTTGGCGGCGGCTTCCATGATGGCGTCCGGTGCAAACGGGGGCGGCACGAAGATGCCCGAGGCGTTTGCTCCTGTGGCCCCGACCGCCTCGGCCACTGTGTTGAAGACCGGCACTCCCAGATGAGTGGTCCCTCCTTTGCCCGGGCTCGTACCGCCGACCACTTTGGTGCCCATCTCCAGCATCTGCTCGGCATGGAACGTGCCCTCACGCCCGGTGATGCCCTGCACGATGACACGCGTGCTCGAGTTGAGAAGAATGCTCATCGGGCAGCCGGGGTGGGGACAAAGGAGCCCTCCACGCGCGTGAGCTGCACAATTTTCTGGGCCGCCTCCCAGGCGCTGGCGCCAGGCTCGATCTCGTGCTGCCGAAGGATCGCCCGGCCCTCCTCTTCGCGCGTGCCGCTGAGGCGCACGACCAGCGGAAGCTTCATCTGCAGACTGTCGCGGGCGGTGACGATGCCCTTGGCCACCTCGTCGCCTCGGGTGATGCCGCCGAAAACATTGATGAGCACGCCCTTGACGCGGGGGTTCATGAGAATTACTGCGAGCGCGTTCTCGACCACCTCGGCCTTGGCGCCGCCTCCGATGTCGCAGAAGTTGGCCGCGCGGCCGCCCGCGCGCTGGACGAGGTCGAGCGTGCTCATGCACAGCCCAGCGCCGTTGCCGATGATCCCGATGTCGCCGTCCAGCGATACGTATGTGAGTCCGCGCTTCTTGGCCTCGACCTCGTAGGGATCGCCCTCCAGGACCGAGCCATACCGCTCCTCGAGATCCTTGTGCCGCCAGGCGGAGTTCTCGTCGGTCTCGAGCTTGGCGTCGCCCGCGACGACGTCCCCTTTCTTGGTGATCACCAACGGGTTGATCTCGGCCGTGACGGCGTCGAGCTCTGGGATGGCCCGATAGAGCTTTTTGATCACCGCTACCAGCGGCCGCGCCAACTCACCCAGCCCGGCCTCGAAGACGAGCTGGCTGAGCTCAAAGTCGAGCGGTCCGCGCCAAGGGTTGGGATACAGGCGGGAAATCGACTCCGGAGACTCCTCGGCGACCTGCTCGATCTCCATGCCGCCTTTGGCCGAGAGCATGAGGATGTTGGCGCGAGCGTCGCGGTCGACGGTGAAGCCGAGGTAGATCTCGCGCGCGATGTCCAGAGCCGTCTCGCAGTAGACGAGCGGGACCTTGAAGCCTTTGATGTCCATGCCGATGATCTGATGGGCGGCGGTGCGTGCTTCGTCGGCCGAGCTCGCGAGCTTGATGCCGCCGGCCTTGCCGCGGCCGCCCACCGGGACCTGGGCTTTGATTGCGATCGGACCGAGCTCGGCGAAGGCCGCAGCCGCTTCCTCCGGCGTGCGCGCGACGCGGCCGGGCGGGATGGCAATCCCAAGCGATGCCAACACCTCTTTCGCCTGGTATTCGAGCAGCTTCACGTCAGGACGTTGACGTTAACCGATGCCTCGATCACAGCGGGATGTTGCCGTGCCACCTCGGGTTGCGGCGGCGTTCCTTACGCAGCGCGATGCGCAGAGCGCGGATCAGCTCCCCACGCGTGCGGCCGGGCTCGATGACGTCATCGATGTAGCCGCGCTCGGCCGCGATGTAAGGGTTCGCGAAGCGTTCGGTGTACTCGGCGACCAGCTCTCGCCGGTGCGCCACAGGGTCGGCGGCCGCCGCCAGCTCGCGATGGAAAACGATGTTGACCGCGCCCTCCGGGCCCATCACTGCGATCTCGGCCGTGGGCCACGCGACGTTGAAATCGGCCCGGATGTGCTTCGAGCACATGACGCAGTAGGCGCCGCCGTAGGCCTTGCGCGTGATCACGGTCAGCTTGGGCACAGTGGCCTCGCTAAAGGCATAGAGGAGCTTGGCGCCGTGGCGGATGATGCCGCCGTACTCCTGCGCTGTGCCGGGAAGAAATCCCGGTACGTCCACGAACGTGATGAGCGGAATGTTGAATGCATCGCAGAAGCGGACGAAGCGTGCGGCCTTCACCGACGCATTGATATCGAGCGCACCGGCCATCACCTTCGGCTGATTGGCCACTACGCCCACGGGATGCCCATCGAGGTGAGCGAACCCGACGACGATGTTCATCGCAAAGAATTGCTGGACCTCGAAAAAGTTCCCGCCGTCGACGACCATGCCGATGACGTCCTTGATGTCGTAGGGCTCCTTCGGATTGTCGGGGATCACGGTTGCGAGCCCGGACGCTGCTCGCTCCGGATCGTCGGTCGCGGTCACCGTGGGCGGCTTCTGGTCGAAGCTCTGCGGGATGAACGAGAACAGCCGGCGCACCTGGCTGAAGCACTCGTCCTCCGACTCGGCGAGGAAATGCGCCACTCCTGACTTGACGTTATGGACCTCGGCGCCGCCCAGCGAGTCGAAGGTCACATCTTCACCAGTGGTGACGCGAATCACCTCAGGGCCGGTGATGAACATGTAACCGACCTCGTGGACCATGAAGGTGAAGTCGGTCATCGCCGGCGAGTAGACAGCCCCGCCGGTGCAAGGCCCGAGGATCAGGCTGAGCTGCGGGATCACGCCGCTGGCCTCGACATTGCGCCAGAAGATCTCGGCGTACCCCGCCAGGGAGACCACACCCTCCTGGATGCGCGCTCCGCCCGAGTCGTTGATGCCGATGATCGGGATCCGGTTGCGCACGGCCATGTCCATGACCTTGATCACCTTCTCCGCGAACACCTCGCCGAGCGAGCCCCCGAAGACGGAGGCGTCGTGGCTGAACAGCATCACGTCGCGGCCGTCGATCTTGCCCATACCGGTCACGACTCCATCACCCGGAACTCGCTTCGATTCCAGGCCAAAGCCCTGTGCGCGATGGGTGGCGAAGATGTCGATCTCCTCGAAGGAGTTGCGATCCACGAGCCGAGCGATGCGCTCGCGGGCGGTGAGCTTGTGCTTGGCGTGCTGCCGGTTGAACCCCTCGGCGTCGCCGTGCCCGGCTTCGTACTTGCGCTGGCGCAATTGGTTGAGTGGATCGACCTTGTGGCCCTTCGGGGTTGTCATCAGCTTCTTTCCATGAACATCCAGCGGTGGCCTTCGAGGTCCTCGACGCGGTAGCGTTTGGCGTTTTCGTCGAGGTCGACCTCGGAGAGGATCCGAGCGCCCGCCTTCCGGGCGCGCTCGTAATGCGCGGGCACATCCGCTACGTAGACCAGCACGCCGTCGATGATGTACGGCACCGAAGACCACTTGTGCGCCTGTTCGCAGCCCTTGCGATGCTTCTTGGGGCCTTCGTAGTCAGGGCTCGGCGTGGCCAGCATGATGAGCCCGTCCCCCGCCTCCATCTCGCCGTGGCTCAGCCGGCCTTCCGGCGTGACCATCCTCATCCGCTGCTTGAAGCCGAATGCGGTCGCCAGCCAGTCCATGGCCTTCGGCCCGTCCTCGTAGGCAATCATCGGGATCACGGCGGGGTAGTCGGTCATCAGGTTCTCCTCTTCTCACGCAGCTTCCGGCGGGCGATATTCGCCCCACACCTGGCGCAGCACGGTGCAGCATTCGCCGATCGTGACGTAGTCGGCGAGTGCAGCCTTGAGCGGCGGCATGAGGTTGTCGGTGCCGCGGGCCGCGCGCTCGATCTCGGCCAGGCGGCGCGTGACGACGGCTTGATCGCGCTGCGCACGCAACCGCTTCAGCGCGCGCGCCTGGGCGGCCTGCTGCCGAGGCCCTACTTTCATGATCTCGATCTTGTCCTCGCCGTCGGTGGTGTAGCGATTGACACCCACGATGACCCGCTCCCCGGCCTCGACCCTGGTCTGGAACCGGTAAGCGCTCTCTGCGATCCGGCGCTGGGTCCACCCCGCCTCGATGCATTTCACCGCCCCGCCGAGCTCGTCGATCTCGGCCATGATCGCAAGCGCCTCCTCCTCGACGCGATCGGTGAGGCTTTCGACGTAATACGAACCTCCGAGCGGGTCGGCGACCTGCGGCACCGCGGTCTCATGGCCGATCACCTGCTGAGTGCGGAGCGCCAGCTCCGCGGCGTTCTGGGACGGCAACCCGAGCGCCTCGTCGTAAGCATTGGTGTGCAGGGACTGGGTGCCGCCGAGCACCGCGCTCATCGCCTCGAGCGTGGTCCGGACGACGTTGGTCAGGGGCTGCTGGGCGGTGAGCGTCACCCCACCCGTCTGGGTGTGAAACCGCAGCGCCAACGACCGCTCATCTTTGGCGCCGAACCTGTCCCGCATGACGCGTGCCCACATGCGGCGGGCCGCGCGAAACTTCGCGACCTCCTCGAAGAAGTCCATGTGCGCCGCGAAGAAGAACGAGATTCGCGGCGCGAACTCGTCGACCCTGAGGCCCGCGGCCTGCGCAGCTTCCACGTAAGCGATGGCATGGCTGAGCGTGAACGCGACCTCTTCCGCGGCTGTGGATCCGGCCTCGCGCATGTGATAACCCGAAATCGAGATCGTGTTCCAGTTGGGCAGGTTGCTCTGACAGTAGGCGAACAGGTCGGTGACCAGGCGCATCGAAGGCGCCGGCGGAAAGATGTATGTGCCGCGGGCGGCATACTCCTTGAGGATGTCGTTCTGCACCGTGCCAGTGATTTGTTCCGGCGGGCAGCCCTGCTTCTCGGCCACGAGCTGGTAGAGCAGCAGCAGCATCGCGGCGGTGGCGTTGATGGTCATCGACGTCGAGACCTTGTCCATGGGGATGCCCTTGAACAGGACCTCCATGTCCTCGAGCGAGCTGATGGCGACGCCGACCTTGCCGACCTCGCCATTCGCCATGGGGTCATCGGAGTCGTAGCCGATCTGCGTGGGCAGGTCGAACGCAACCGAGAGCCCGGTCTGGCCCTCTTTGAGCAGGAATTGGTATCGCTTGTTCGACTCGGCCGCGGTCCCGAATCCTGCGTACTGGCGCATGGTCCACAGCCGGCCGCGGTACATGTCTTTGTGGATGCCGCGCGTGTACGGGAACGCGCCGGGCGCCGGCTCCTCGGCCCGTCGATCGCCGGCCGTGTACACGGGTTTGAGGGGCAGGCCGGAGTCGTTGTGGACTTCTTTCATGTCTCCACGAACTCGGTAAGCACACCGCCCAGGCTCTTGGGATGGACGAAGGCGATCATCGAGCCGTGCAACCCCATCCGCGGCTCGGCATCAATGAGCTCGAGGCCCGCTGCCCGCGCATCCGCAAGCGCCTGCGCGATGTCGGTGACGCCGTAAGCGACGTGGTGGAGACCAGGCCCACGCTTGGCGAGGAACCTGCCCACTGGCGAGTCCGGTCTGGTCGCGCTCAGGAGCTCGACTTCGCCGGTACCGGTGTGGATGAACGCGGCCTCGATTCCCTCTTTCTCATTGCGCGCGCGCTTGACGAGCTCCGCGCCGAGGGCTGACTTGTACAGCTCGATCGACTCATCGAGGTCAGTCACCGCCACACCGACGTGGTGGATTCCCGTGAGCACCACTAATACGTGTACCAGCCCTCTTTCGTCTTGCGGCCCAGCTTGCCCGCCCTCACCTTGGCCTCCAGCTGCGCGGACGGCCGATAGCGCTCGTCACCGGTCGTCTGGAACATGTGCAGCCGGGCGTTGTACGTGACGTCGAGCCCGCTGAAGTCGCCGAGCCGGAACGGTCCCATCGGCCAGTTGAGCCCTTTCTCGACCGCGACGTCGATGTCCTCGAAACCGGCCACGCCGGCGTCCAGCAGGCGATAGGCCTCCTGGGTGGCGGAGTGCAGGATGCGATTGACGATGAAACCGTCGATCTCTTTGTTGATCAGGACTGGAGTCCTGCCCATCGCGCGCGCCATCGACATCGCCCTGGCGACAGTCTCATCTGAGGTCTTTGGACCACGAACCACCTCGACCAGGTCCATCACCAGCACCGGATAGAAAAAGTGCATGTTGACGCACCGCTCGGGCCGGGAGGTTGCCTCGGCGATCTTGCTGATCCCCATCGTCGACGAGTTGCTGGCCAGCACTGCCGCCGCCGGCGCGAGCCCGTCCAGCTCGGCGAAGATCGAGCGTTTGACGCCGAGGTCCTCGAAAACGGCCTCGATGACGAAGTCCGCGTCGCGTGTCGCGTCGGCCAGGTCCGTGGTCATGCGCACACGAGCCAACGCTGCGTGGGCGTCGGCCTGCGCGAGCTTTCCCTTTTCCACCCGACGCATCACGTGGCCGCGATTCGATTCGGCCGCTTTGCCGAGCTGTTCGTCGCTCTTGTCTTGCAGTGCCACCGCGATCCCGCCCAGGGCAGCTTGCTGCGCGATCTGGGCGCCCATCGAGCCGGCGCCGACGACAGCCAGACGTTGGAGTGTCACTGAACCGAGAAGATTCGGGTCACCGCGTTGAGGGTCAACACATTGGGCAGCAGGCCGTCGATCTTGAGCTTGCCCGTCAACAGCTTGAGCGCGACTCCGCGTCCGACGTCGTCGTAGTAGACCGGCAGCCCGAGCAGCCCGATCTTGAGGTTGCTAAGGCTCATCACGGTGTCCGCGTCCGTACGAATGGTGAGCGTGCGCTTGGGCTTGAGGCCGTTGTGAACGATCAGCATGCCACCCTTGAACTCGAGGGTCACGCCCTCATCGATGTCGGTGACCCAGATGCCCACGCGCGCCTTCAGCGACTCGAAGTCGAGCTCCTTCTCGGGGTGACTGCGGACGTTGGCCTCGATGAGGCCGCCCAGCATCGACGCAAACGCGCTCGGCTCATCGTCCGCGTAGACGACCTCCGAGCGGCTGTCCACGTCGAGTTTCGCCTTTACTTTTCGTCGGGCCATTCGACTGGAATCCGCGTAGTGCAGAGCGTCATCTCCTGCGAGGCCTTCGTGTAGCGCACGATCGTCGGCAAGTCACCCTTCAGCTTGAGCTTGCCCTGGAGCATGCCCTTGGTCGCGTCGAGCTGGTTGGTGGCGACCTCCTTCCACCGAGTGTACGGCGCCGTGATGACGAAGTCGCATTTCTGCGCATCGGAGGCGGAGCCGACTTTGATGTCGCGCGCCTCGCCGTCGAACAGGTCCATCACGATTCCCTTCGCCTCCGGGAAGTGGTTGGCCGGTTCGGCTTCAACTACGAGGCCCACCGTCCACTTCCAGCCTTTGCCCGCTGTCTTGTAGACGGTCGAATTGTTGACCTCGTCTTTGAACGCCTTGGCCCACTCGTTCGAGAAAGCCTTGACCGCCATGCCTCCCTCCTCACCCAATCGGAAACTTCGTAGTTAGCTTAGTCCGGGGCCGCACGGGTCGCCGGTCGATACCATCCCGCGTCGCGCGACGCGGCAGTACACGCCCATACACGTATCACTCGTTTTGGTCAGGACGCGGAGCAGCTCGGGCGATGCCTGGGTCGTGTCCGGATCGCGCGTGATGACCACGCAACGTTCGCAGCGGCTCACGACCTCGAGTTCCGCGTCACCTGCACGGATACGGCGGCCCAGCCAGCGCAGCTCCTCATGCGGCTCGAGACCTTCGACATAGAGGTTGGCCCGGAACCGGCGGCGGTCGACCTCAACGCCGGCCGAGAGCTCGAACGCCGCCACCGTGTTGAGGTTCACCACCAGCACGGGCGAGTCGTCGTAGTTGAGTCCGGCGGCTTCACGAAGCGTCAGTGGGCGCGACGTCTCTGCGGCCAGCTCTGCGACCAGCCTGTCGTCGAGCGCACGCATCTCGCCGCCGCGGGTTACAACCTGCACCCGGTCGTCAGCCAGCCGTGTGCGGTAGGTCAGCAGCTGTTCCGCCTCGCGAGCCGTGAGCGGCTTGCCCGCTCGATTCGGCGTGCCATCGACCAAAGCCCAGCGGCGGTCGCCCTCCAGCCCGCTCTCTGCGATGAGGCACGATCCGAGGCGCTCGCCGCCCATCGACTTGACGGGATAGCGCCAGATCTCAGCGACGGTGCCCTGCACGCCGAAAGACTACCCGCGTAAGCAACCCCGGCCGCTTAGGATCACGGCGTGAAGACGAACGCCGATCCCTTCTACGAGCCGCTATCGGCGCGCGACGCGTGGTTTAAAGCGCGAGGGGGATCAAGATCCCCCTTGCGGGGAACCCCCTCTCCTGGCGACGGTTGGCAGACGCAATGAACAAAGTCGCGGCCGAGCGGAGCTCGGCCGCCCTTGCAACGTCGGCATCGAAGGCGCCCATTAGGATCACGGCGTGACCGCGAGCAACCAGCCTTTCTACGAGCCCTTATCGGCCCGCGACGCCTGGTTTCTGTACGCGGAACGGCCGCAGACGCCGCTCGACCTGGGCACCGTCTACGTCTTCGAGGGCTCCTCACAGCTACCGGGCGGGCGCGGTGCCCTTGGGGTCGAGCAAACGGTCAGGGAGCGAATCCACCTCGTCCCGAGATACCGCCAGCGCATCCACCGCGTACCGCTCAACCTCGCCCACCCGGTTTGGGTCGACGATCCGCATTTCGACCTCGGCGCCCATATTCGACGGGAGGTGCTCGCTCCACCCGGCGACGGCGCCACCCTCCGGAAGCTGGTGATGCGGATCCTCGCGAGGCCGCTCGACATGCGCCGACCCCTGTGGGAGATGACCATCGTCACAGGTTTGCGGGGAGGCAGGGTCGTGATCGTCAACCGCGCACACCACGCCATGGTCGACGGCGTGTCCAGCGTCGACATCCTCACCTTGTTGCTGGACGTGACGCCCGAGGGCTTCACGCCCGATCCCCCCGCTGAAGAATGGAAGCCTCGGCCCGAGCCGTCCAACTGGGAGCTCATCCGGCCGATGCTGTGGGATTTCAGAACCGCCGCAAAGTCCGATCGCTCGAGGATGCCCGCCATCTGGAACACGACCCACCTGCCCTGGACGGGTCTACTCAAAGTCCTGCGCAAGACCATGACGCCGCCGCCCGACCTCTTCTTCAATCGCAAGATCGGACCGCAGCGCACCGGTCGTGGGCTGAAGGTCCCGCTTTCCGCCTTCAAAGCATTAAAGGATCGTTTCGGCTGCACCGTCAACGATGCGGTCCTCGCCGTGGTCTCGGAAGGCCTGCACCGTTGGTTCACAAGGAGGGGCGAAGTCGTGCCCGAGACGGTGCGGGTGTTCTGTCCTGTCAGCGTCCGCGGAGACGACTCGCATAGTCGGCTCGGCAACCAGATCAGCGGGATGGTCCTCGAGCTGCCGACCGGCGACCTGAGCATGGACGAGCGCCTCCGCCGCATCAAGGTCACGACCGGCGACTTGAAGCGCACGCGCCAGGCGGTCGCGGCCGACAAGCTGGCGGGTCTCGCGGATTGGGCGCCCCCCTCCCTTCTCGTGCTCGCGGGCAGGCTCATGTCCAATCCTCAGGCAGGCGCGAACATCAACGTGACCAACATCCCCGGGCCGCAGTTCCCGCTCTACTCCGGCGGGGCTCAACTCCTCGAGGTATGGCCGTTCGCGCCGCTGTATCCGTCCATGGGCCTCGGCGTCGCGATCGTGTCTTACAACGGTGATGCGTACTTCGGTCTTACCGCCGACCCCGGCATCGTCCCCGATGTCGAGGAGTTCACCGCCACGCTCCGCGAAGCCGCGGAGGAGTGCACCGCCCTGGCTACTCGCTCAGCGTAAAGCGCATCGTGTTCTGGCCGATGGCGATGAGGTCGCCGTCGGACAGCTGCTTTTCGATCACCGGCTCGCCGTTGACCAGCGTGCCGTTCGTGCTGCCCAGGTCGCTGATCCAGAACGCGCCCGCGCGCACCTCGATGCGGCCATGCCGGCCAGAGGTGGCCGGGTCGCTGACGACCACGTCGTTGTCCGGAGCGCGGCCCACGGTGACCATTTCATTGGGAAGGGCTACCACCCGTCCGGCAAACGGGCCGCTCTCGAAGCTGAGCTTGGCCGCGAATGCCTCGCCGGCCGCGATGGCTTCCGGCGACATGGCCGACAGGGAAACCGTCCTTCTGCTTTCTGAGGGCACGTCGGCGGGTTGCCAGGCCGGGATGATCGAGGTTGCGGGCTCGCCGGAATCGCTTTGACCGTTGTCCTGCAGGCCGGGATTGGTCGGCCAGCGGAGCATCGTCGCCTTGACGTCGGAGGCGGGTGGAGGCACCGTGGCCTGCACCGACGCCGCCGGCTCGGGCGCCTGCTCCTCGAAGACTGGTTGCGGTTCCGGCTCCACGGCCTCAGGCACCGGTTCTGGTTCCGGCTCTTGCGCCTCAGCCACCGGCTCGGGTTCGGGTTCGGGCGGGGCGGACTCGGCCACAACCGGCTCGGGTTCCGGCGCCACGGCCACGGTCTCCGGTTCCGGTTCCTGATCGGGCTCCACCTCAGCAGCGCCAACTGTCTCGGGAGCCTGCTCTTCAATCCCAGGCTCTGGCGGAGCGACGGGCTCCGGCTCCGGGAAGAAAGGCACGAAGGCCTCGATCGGAAGCTCTTCGACCGCCGCCGCCGGCTGCGGTTCCGCGGCCGGCTCTTCCGCGGGCTCTGCTTCGAATGCCGCGACCTCTGCTGCGGGTTCGTGTTCGAGCTCAGGTTCCGCGACCTCTGCCGGCGCCTCCGCCTGAACCTCCGGAAGCGTTTCCAGCACCGCCGTGGGCATCGACTCGGCTGCGGGCTGTTCGGGCACCTGCATGGTTTCCAGAACCGCGGTCGGCGCAGTCACTCCTTCGCGCGCCTCGGCCGCCTCCTCTTCGCGGTGCGCCGGCAAAAGCTGCGTGTCCACCTCGGCTGCCTTCTCAACCGACGCGGTACCCAGGAATCGCTCGTACCAGCCCGCGACGCGCTTGAGTCGCTCGACGCGGCGGTCAGGCCGTCCGTTGCGCGAGAGGTCGTGCGACTCCTCGGGGAAGCGGACCATCTCGACCGTCTTGCCAAGGAATCGCATGGCCCCGAAGAGCTCTTCGGATTGCGAGCTCGCGGTGCGCAGGTCCATCTCGCCGCAGGTGAGCAGCAAAGGGGTCTGAATGTTCTGCACGTATCGGATGGGCGATCGCCTCCAGAGCTCGTCCTGGTCCGGCCATGGCGGCGAGCCGAGCTCCAGCGCGCCCCAGAGGACGATGTCGTGCTGGGCGTATTCGCTGACCAGGTTGGAGATGGAGCGCATCGCCACCGCGGCTGAGAACCGATTCGTCTGCCCGATCACCCAGTTGGTCATGTAGCCGCCGTAGGAACCGCCGCCGATGCCCATGCGGCTCACGTCGACGCACCCGGTCGACTCGATGGCCTGGTCCAGCGCTGACATGAGGTCGATGTAGTCCTTTCCGCCCCAGTCGCGGACGACCTGACGCCGGAAAAACTCGCCGTAGCCGTCGGAGCCCCGCGGGTTGACGTACAGGACCATGTAGCCCATGCCGGCGAGGATCTGGAGCTCGTGGAAGAACGCCCATCCGTACTGCCCGTGCGGGCCGCCATGAACCTCCAGGACGAGGGGATACCGCCGACCCGGGTCGAAGTGGTCGGGGCGAAGGAGCCAGCCCTCGACCACCCAGCCGTCAGGCGCAGTGAACGACTGGCGCTCGGGCTGGGCGAGGTAGCGTTCGTGGAGCCAGGGGTTCAAGTCCGTGATTCGTGCTTCGGCGCCCTGCGTGAACATGTGCAGCTCGCCCGGGTTGGTCGTGTCCGAGGCGCAGAACGCGACTACGCCGGAAGCGATGTCGAAGTCGTAGATGCGTCGCTGGCCGGCGACCTCAGGCCGGACATTGCCTTCTAGGTCGCATGAGTAAACCGAGGCGACACCCGGCCCGCTGGACTGGAAGTAGAGGCGGTCGCCCTCGGCCGACCACACCAGGCGCGTGCCGTGGCCCGCGCGCATGTCGGTGATGATGCTGTCGCCCACCGACTGGTCCAGCCCGATGGTGAGGCACCGCTGGTCGCCGCCACCGGACGGGACGATCCACAACCGCTCCAGAAGTCCTGCTTCGAGCCCGTTGGGCGAGATGAACGCGATCAGGTCGCCGCGCGGGGACCAGGCCGGCGAGGCGAGATAAAAGCCGCCTGCAAGCCGAGAGCGCTTGCCGGCCAGGTCGACCACATACAGGTTGAGAGCTCGCTGCAAGTCGGCGTTGGGCTCGGCGTTGCCCGCGACCACGAGCTGCTTGCCGTCCGGCGACCAGTCGAAGCCGGAGACGTCCCAGACGCCACTCGTCAGCTGCGTAACGTCGCCGCCGGCTGCGGGCACTACGAACAGATGGTGGTAGCGGCCGTCGACGAAGCCCTGGCCGTCGTGCTTGTAGTCCAGGCGGCGGGCGATGCGCGCGACCGGAGCGCGGCGCAGCTGTTCTTTGCTTTCGGGCGGCCGCGGATCGTCCACGACAGCCTCCGGGTCGCTCAGAACCGTGCCGATGAAAGCGATGTTGCTTCCGTCCGGCGACCAGAGCGGGCTGCTCGCCCCCTCGGTCAGCCAGGTGACCTGGCGAGCTTCGCCCGGGCTCGCCATGTCGAGGACAAAAACCTGGTCGACCGGACCGCGCCGGCTGACGAAGGCAACCCGCCGGCCGTCCGGAGACCATTCGGGCGAGTGGTCGCGCCGCGGACCCGCCGTCGCGTCCACCGGCTCGGGCTCGAGCAGACGCCTGACGACGATCCGGCTGCGATTCTGGCGCGCCTCGCCATCCGCCCAGCTCAGCTGGTAGGCGACCCGCTCTCCATCGCGGCTGAGCCGGACGTGGTCGATCCAGCGAAAACGGTAGAGATCCTCGGGAACAATCGGAGCGGGCATCCGGTAAGCCGATTTAAGCAGCAAGCGCGTTGGTTTGCGCGCTCCGTGAGTGACCGCGACGTATCTTCAGTCCGTATCTCAACTTAAATGACGAACACAAACTGGCGGCCGGCCGCTTGGCGTGGATTCGCCTGGGGCGCGCTGGCGGGGCTTGCGCTGGTGGCGCTGATGTACCTCGCCCGCACGTTTCTCGGGCTCCGGCCCCTTCCCCAAGCGCTGAGCGGGCCGGTCCTGGCCATCATGCCAGGGTTCGTGTTCGGCTTCCTGATCGACACGCTTCAGCACGCGGGCAAGGTGGTCGAGGAGCTCGGTCTGATCGTGGCCATGGTCGTCGGGCTGGGCGTTCTCGGCGCCGCGTGGGCCGTGGCGAGCGCGCGCTGGCGCCTCGCTCAGTCAGCGCTCGTGTTCGCGGGCGTCGGATGGGTGGTGGTGACAGCGGTCCTCCTCCCGATCTCGGGTGACGGGTTCCTAGGGCTCAACGACGGCCCGACGACTCCCCTGGTCTGGGGGTTGCTCTTCGCGATCTACGGCGTGATCTTGCAGATGGGGTCGGCGAGCCTCCTGCCCGACCAGGCGGATCCCGGCCGCCGGCGCACGCTCGGCACGGTTCCGATCGCCATCGGCGTAGTGAGCCTCGGCGTGCTCGCGTTCAGGCTCGTGCCGGACTGGTATCGGGCGATCTTCAGTCCACCTGAAGCCGGTCTCAGCGGCGTCAGCCCGGAGATCACGCCGGTCGGCAACTTCTACCTCGTCTCCAAAAACTTCTACGGCCAAGATCCGGTGGTGGACGCGCAGGGCTGGAGCCTCAGCGTCGGTGGAGCGGTCGACAAGCCGCTGAAGCTATCCCTGGCCGACCTGCGCGCACTGCCGAGCTCGACGGAGTACGTGACCATGGAGTGCATCAGCAACAACGTGGGCGGCGGGCTCATGAGCACCGGAAGTTTCACCGGCGTGAGGCTGAGCGACCTGGTGGCGATGGCCAGCCCTCGCGCGAACGGCACCTGGGCGGCGTTCAAGGCGCGCGACGGCTACGCCGAAAGTCTGCCGATGAGCTTGATCCAGGGCGCGCCCGAGCTTCTGGTCGCATACGACCTCGACGGCGCACCTCTACCGGCCGCGCACGGTTATCCGGCGCGCATCCTGCTGCCCGGCCATTACGGAATGAAGGGGCCCAAGTGGCTCGACTCGATCGACCTCGTCGACCATGAGAGCGGCGGCTACTGGGAGATGCAGGGCTGGGACCACAACGCGGTCGTCAAGACCACCGCGCGATTCGACGTCCCGCGCGACGGGGACATCGTCAAGCTTGGAACGATATCGCTGTCGGGAGTCGCGTTCGCCGGCACCCGAGGGGTGAGCAAGGTCGAGTACAGCACCGATGGCGGACGGAGCTGGGCGGTGGCCGACTTCAAATCCCCTCTCTCATCGCTCACGTGGGTCCTGTGGTCGGCGGCATGGACGCCGGGGAACGAAGGCTCCTACAAGCTGCAGATCCGCGCGACCGATGCCAATGGCCTGGTCCAGGAAGCGAAGGCTGCGGCGAGCTACCCAGGCGGGGCGAGCGGCTACCACACGATCCAGATCAACGTCAGCAAGACCTAGCCCCGTCGGGGCTACTTCATGGCCCAACCGGCTTTGATGGTGTCCCAGATCATCTTCAGCCCGCCTTCCTTGCGGACCATCTTCAGGATCTTCGACTGCTTCTCCCACTTCGAAGCTCCGTCGACCCTGAAGAACTCGTCGAGGGCGCGGTCGGCGATCTCGGGATATTTGGTCAGCAGCTGCGGGTTGTGCTCCAGGAGCGGCACGGCCTTGTCGTACTTGCGCATGTCTTGCATGATCCAGGAGTTGTCGAGCTTGCCCTTGTACTCACCCAGGCGGCGCTCGGAAAAGTCGCCTGTCTCCTTGGCGTGCACCACCGTTTCGCCGGCCAACCGGCCAGAGGCCATGGCCAGGTTTGACCCTTCGCGGTGGACCGGGTTCGACAGCATCGCCGCATCTCCGCAGACGAGATAGCCGGGGCCGTAAACCTTCGGGATGCCTCGATACCCGCCCTCTGGGATCAGGTGCGCGAGGTACTCAACGGTCTCAGCGCCGCGCAGCAGCGGCTTGACGCTGGGATGGCTCTTGAAGTGCTCCATCAGCTCGTTGGGGCTTCGCAGCGTGGCGTTGAACTCACTCAGCAACGCACCGCCTCCGACCGACAGCGTGTCCTTGTTGGTGTAGATGAACATGAAGCCGGACATGCCCATCGTCGAGTCGCCGAAGCACTCGATGGTGCAGCCCTCGCCCGCCTCACAGTTGAAACGTTCCTCGATCAGACCGGAATCGAGCAGCATGATCTCCTTGACCGCCATTGCAACCTCGTTTGGGCGCAGCTTGCGGCGAAGCGGCTTGCCGTTGATGACCGTCTTCTCGAGCAGGCCCACTCCCAGGCCGATGCCTTCGCAGACGACGACGACGTCGGCGTAGAGGTCGTCACCACGACCTGTGCCGACGCCAACCACGCGATTGTCCTTGACGATGAGCCTCTCGACCACGGTCTCCGGCACGACCAGCGCCCCGACCTTCTCCGCCTGCTCGGCGAACCACGGATCGAAACGCGCGCGGAGGACAGAGAACGAATGCGGATGCTCGCGATTGCGGAGGTTCTTGTAGTCGATGCCGATGTAAGCCTTGGGTGTCATGATCCAGCGCCGCTCTTCTACGATCGGACGCTCCAGTGGCGCCTCTTTCCAGGCGTCCCCTACGATCTCTTCGAGGTAGTGGTTGTAGAGGATGCCGCCCATGACGTTCTTGGACCCAGGCTTGGGCCCGCGCTCGAGCAGAACCACCTGCAGCCCTGCCTTCGCCATGGTGTACGCGGCGGCGGTGCCGGCCGGCCCGGCGCCGACGACGATCGCGTCGAACTTCTCCTCGTCCCCCACCAGGGCAAATCCTAAGTGAAGCTCGTGGGATTGACGGGAGGCGTCGGGTCGGGAAAAACGACCGTGGCGGAGATGTTGCGCGAGCTGGGCGCACAGGTCGTGGACGCCGACGAGGCCACGCATGCCGTATACGAGCCCGGCAGCCCGGGCTTCGACGCGGTCGTCCGCGAATTCGGTGATGAATACGTGGAAGGCGGCCGCATCGATCGGAAGCGCCTCGGCGAGCTGGTCTTCCACGACGACGATGCCCGGCGCCGGCTCAACTCGATCGTGCATCCACTCGTCCGCGACTGGATGGCACAGCGGACGGCTGAGGCTGCCGAGCGAGGAGCCGATGTGGTCGTGCAGGACGTCCCGCTGTTGTTCGAGAACGGGCTCGAGCGCCTCTTCTCGACCGTCGTCCTCGTCTACGCCCCCGAGGAGGTGCAGGTCGAGCGGTTGGTCTCAGGCCGAGGCATCGCGCCCGAGCGCGCGCGCGCGATGATCGCCGCCCAGATGCCGATCGAGGCCAAGCGTGGGCTCGCTCACCACGTCATCAACAACAGCGGCACGCGCGACGATACCCAGGCACAGGTCAGGGCGGTCTGGAAGCTGCTGACGAGCGGCTAGACCGCGCCTTCTTTCTCGAGCGAGGCTAGCTGCGTCGCATCAATGCCGAGCTCCGACAGGATCTCGCCCGTGTGCTGTCCCAGAGTGGGCGCATCGCGCCGGCGCCAGTCGGCGCGCATCGGAACCGCAGGCCTGACCTCGACGCCGGCTGGACCATTGACGACGAGGCCGCGAGCGGCGATCTGTGGATGTGACGCCACCTCGCTCAGGTCGAGGACCGGCTCGCAACAAACCTCCAGCCCCGCAAGCTCCTGCTCCCACTCGGATCTCGTCTTCGACAGAAAGGCAGCTTCCATCGCCCGGTGGGCGCGCGCGGCCTCATCGCCGGTCGCGAACTGGATCTCGATGAGGTCCGGTACGCCCATTGCGATGCACAGCGCTGTCCAGAATTTCGGTTCCAGAGCGCCGACGCTGTAGTAGCCGCCGTCCTTACACGTGTAGACGCGGTAGCAGGCGTACCGGCCCGTCAGCCGGTGGTCGGCACGCCCAACCTCCTCTCCGGAACCGGCCTGCGCCAGCACCAACGCCAGCCAGCTGACCGCGCCGTCGGTCATCGACACGTCAAGCCACCGCCCCTGGTCGCCGCGTTGGACGCCGACGACCGCGCCGAGAATCGCGACCGCCGGCTGTAGCCCGCCGCCGCCGATGTCGCCGACCTGCACCGCCAGAGGCACCGGCGGTCCACCCTGGGTACCGTTGAGTCCCAGCACGCCGGCGGTGGCGACGTAGTTGATGTCGTGGCCGGCGCGCGACGCCATCGGGCCGTCCTGGCCGTAGCCCGTGATCGAGCACATCACGAGAGCTGGGTTGCGCGCATGGACGACAGGCCAGCCGAGGCCGAGACGCTCCATAACTCCGGGCCGATTGCCTTCGACCAACACGTCCGAGCGCTCGACCAGACGCAGCAGCAGATCGCGGCCGGCCTCGGACTTCAGGTTCAGCGTGAGGCTTCGCTTGTTGCGGTTGAGGGCGTTGAAAAGGGCGCTCTGGCCGTTGACCAGAGGCGGCGTCCAGCGCATATAGTCGCCGGCGCCAGGCTCTTCGACCTTGATCACGTCGGCCCCCATGTCGGCCAGGAGCATCGTGCAGAAAGCGCCGGGCAGCAGCCGGGTGAGATCGAGCACGCGGATTCCACTCAGCGGCATCTGGACATCCGCCCAATTCTCGGCCACCCGAAGGAGACGTTTATGGGGCCTCCGTGCGTTAATAGGTCATGAAGAGCGGCGGTACGAGAATGCGTCCCAGCAACCAACCCCTGTCCGAGGTGACGATCAAAGTCCCGGCGCCGTTCGCCGGGATCTCCGATCTTGGGTTCACAGCCCAATATCGCTCCCAGAACTTCCAGGAGCCGGCTCGGGACGTTCCGCTGCTGATCGAAGGGCCGCCGCCACCCATGCGGCGGCTGGCCGAGCTGCTCCAGCTCCTGCGCGGAATCGAAGGCTCCGCCTACGCCTGGAGCGAACCCGTGATGCTGAGCGACGAGGTCGTCGTGCTGGCATTCCGCGACCGAAGCCTGGTCGGCCCAACGCTCTCCGACGGCGCACCCGCCCACGCGGCCTACGTCCTCAACCTCGTGCGCCCCGTGGTCTTCACGTTCTTGCGTGACTGCGCCCAGACAGCGCGGTTGCGCCTTGCGGATGTGATCGAGATGCGGGTCAGCAATGGGAGCACGCCGGTGGCCGACCTCGCATTGCCTCTGGACGACATCGTCCGGTCAAACGGCGACCGGCTGCTGTGGCAGTTGGCCGGCTGAAACTCCGGTAGCTAAGGCGATTTCGAGGGAGTCGGCGTCGGCGACGTGACCCCGCTCGCGCGGGTGCTGCTGGCTGCCGAGGGAGACGGACCCGGCACCGGGCTGGGACCCACGTTCGTGAAGTAGAGCGCAACCGGCACCACCACCATGCCGACGAGCACCGTCAGCACGAAGGTGACAGCACCCCACTCCCGTCGCACAAAAGCCCAGCTCACGAGCGGTGAATTCTAACTAGACCTAATAGTCGTCGTCGTCTAGACCTAGTAGTCGTCGTCGTCGCGCGAGCCGGCGAGCCCTTCCTCTTCCTTCTTCTTGCGCTGGTTCAGGAGGCGGATAAAGTCCTGGGCGCGTGCGAGCGCCTTCCAGCGCTCCGGGAAAAAGTCCTGGACCAGGATCTGCCTGTCCGGCATCTGGTAGACGGTGACGCACCACTTGTTGAGGGTGCGCGAAACCTCAACCTCGAAGTCCTTCTCCGCGGTCTCGTACTTGACAACCTTGTCGTCGTCGAATCTTCTTCGTCCTGAAATAGCCATAGGTACATCACTCGGGCAGGCATTCGGCTCATAGAGCTCAGTTCAAAGTATAGCCCTGTGTCGGGCCCTTCCAAACCTCCGCCGAGGGACCCGCGAGGCTACTCGCCGAGAAGCTCCCTCAGGAAGGAAACCAACTCGTCCCGAAGGCCTTCGCGGCGCATCGCCAGGGTCATGTTTGCTCGCAGGTAGCCGGCCACCGTGCCAAGGTCGTAGTAGTCACCTTCGAACTCGAGCGCAACCACCCGGGACCGCGTGAGCGTCCGCCGGACCGCATCGACGAGCTGTATCTCGTTGCCGGCGCCCGGCTCGGTGCGTCCGAGCTCGTCGAAAACCGCCGGCAGCAGCACGTAGCGGCCGATGCTGGCCAGGTCGGAAGGGGCCTCGTCCGCGGCCGGCTTCTCGACCACGTCGGTGACCTCATGCAACGGGCCTCGCGACTTGCCGGTCGCGATGATGCCGTACCGGCTCACCTGATCCTTGGGCACCCGGCGCGCCGCCAGCACCGTCGCGCCGGTCTCTTGATAAGCGGTGATGAGCTGCCTGAGGCACGGCTCGGCCCCGAGGATGACGTCGTCCGGCAGCAAGGCGGCGCAGGGCTCGTCGCCGACGAGACGCCGAGCGGTCCAGATCGCATGTCCCAAGCCTCGAGGTTCACGCTGCTGGATGTAGGTGATGTCGATCTTGTCGGCGATGGCATCGACGTCGGCCAGGATTCTCAGAAGGTCCGTGCGGCCCCGCTCGCGTAGGTAATGCTCGAGCTCGTGAGAGCGGTCGAAATGGTCGACGATGGCGCGCTTGCCGCCGCCGGTGACCATGATCACCTCTTCGATGCCGCTCGCGATCGCCTCTTCCACGCTGTACTGGATGGCGGGCTTGTCGACCAGGGGCAGCATCTCTTTTGGCTGTGCCTTGGTGGCGGGCAGAAATCGGGTGCCCAGCCCGGCCGCGGTGATGATGGCCTTGCGAACCGCCGGTAGCGTCGTCACTGGCAAACCGTCATCACGGACAATCTAAGCCGTGGAGAGCACCGACCGCATCGAGCCTGGGCTCGAGAGCCGCATCGAACGCGTCGTCGACGAGCGCTTGATCACCCGGCACGTCGGCGGCAAAGGCATCTTTGCAACGCCGGCCATGATCGGTCTCATGGAAGGGGCCAGCCACAAGTGCGTCGAAGACCTGCTGCCCGAAGGGCACACGTCGGTCGGCTATGAGGTGCATGTGCGCCACCTGGCGCCGGCTGCGCCGGGCAGCACAGTCGTGGTCACCGCGAGATTGACCGAGGTCAAAGGCAACAAGCTCTATTTCGACGTGGCGTGCCACCAGGGCGAGGTGCTGCTGGGGTCCGGGACTCATAAGAGGGCCATCGTCCCCGCGGACTTCTAAAAGACCCGGCCGCCCAGGCCACGTCACGTCGGCTTTGGTTTCTTGCGCTTGTCGGCGATGTGCAGGGCCAGCTTTTTCAGCCCTGGATTGACGGCGATCACCTTCGGCCCACGCACCTTCTTGTCACGGGCTTTGACGTGTGCGCTTTCACGTGGTTCGATCCTGTCGAGGTCGTCAGTCATCCACCTATCATTGACCGAGCGTTGAGGGAAGTCGAGGCCGACACGACCGGCATCACGCCCAGCTCTGTGGAGGCCGCTGCGCGCGACCTCGCCCAGTACCTTCCCCCCACCCCCCTTCAGTACTCGCGTGCATTCACCGACAAGGCTCGCTGCTACGTCCACATCAAGATCGAATCGATCCAGCCCATCCGCGCCTTCAAGGTGCGCGGAGCGCTCACCAAGGTCATGAGGCTCCACCCCGAGGAACGGTCCGGCGGCGTCATCACGGCTTCGGCGGGAAACCACGGCCAGGGCGTCGCATACGCCGCCGCCGCGTTCAAGATTCCCGCCACCGTCTACGTCCCGGAAACGGCTAACCAGCTCAAGGTCGAAGCGATCCGGCGTCTCGGGGCCGAGGTGGTGCCCGCGGGCCGCAACTACAACGACGCCTACCTCGAGGCGTTGCGACATGTGGAGCGGGGCGGCGCGACCTTTGTGCACGCCTTCGACGACCCTGATGTGATCGCGGGACAGGGATCGATCGCTGTGGAGCTGCTCCGCGATCTCGAAGATGTGGACACGGTGCTGGTGCCGATCGGCGGCGGCGGGCTGATCGGAGGCATCTCGCTCTACCTCAAAGAGAAGCGGCCGCGCGTGAAGGTGATCGGCGCCGAGCCTGTGGGAGCCGATGGCATGCGACGCTCGCTCGCGGCGGGCCGGATCGTCACTCTCGATCGGGTCGACACCATCGCGGACGGGCTCGCGGCCTCGGCTCCTGGAAAGCTCACGTTCGAGCTGGCCAAGCGCTACGTCGACGAGGTCGTGCTCGTGGAGGACACGGAGATGCTCCGCGCGATTCGGCTCCTGTTCGAGTGGGAGCACCTACTCGCCGAGCCCGCGGGCGCGGCTGCTCTGGCCGCTCTCCTCTACCACTACAGCCCGAGCCCGAACGAGAAGGTCGTCGTCGTGCTGTCAGGGGCCAACGTCACCGACGAGGTCATGATCCGTGCCCTCAAGTCGCGCTGACCGCGTTACGCTGACACCGTTTTGCGACGGCCGGAATTGGGGGTAGACGGATGAAGGCTTATGTCTTGATCAACGCGTCGCCCGGGCGGGCGATCGAGGTCGCCAAGAGGATGGAGGGCGTCAAAGGCATCACCGCGGCCGATGCGATCACCGGCGAGTACGACGTCATCGCGGTTTGTGAGGCTCCGGACGTCAACTCGATCGGTTCGCTGATCGTCGAGAACATCCAGAAAATCGAAGGAGTGTTTAAGACGGTCACCTGCCTGGCAGTCAAATAGATTCGTAATTGGTCAGATAGGTCGCCAGCAGGCCCGATTACTCGGGCCGGCACCCAAACGTGCAACTACCAATCGCCTCCTAGCGTGGCGGGGAGCCCGCGGTGAGGCCTGCCTCACCGCGCTTTCATCGCGGTTTGTGAGGCGCCGGATGTCAACTCGATCGGGTCGCTGATCGTCGAAAACATCCAAAAGATCGAGGGTGTGTTCAAGACCGTCACCTGCCTCGCAGTCAAATAGATTCGTCAAATAGATTCGTAATTAGTCAGATAGGTGGCCAGCAGGCCCGATTTATTCGGGCCGTCACATAGCGTCCACCTTCCAAGCGCCTCCCGGCGTCGGGTGCGGGTATCCGCGGCGAGGCCAGCCTCGCCGCGTTTTTACGTGTTTGGCGGTGAAATAGCCTCAGGCTCGCGAACCGGAACGACCCCGGGCAGCTCGGACAACCAGGCCGACATTTGCGGCATCGCCTGCTCGAAGCTGCCCACTGACGGGGACCATGTGAGCTCCCGGCGGGAGTGCGAATCGTCGACCAGGTGCGGCTTGCCGAGGACATCCACGGCATAGGCGCTGGGCCAGACGGGCGCGCCGCGCGACGCCATCGCTTCCGCGGTCAGCGCGCGAACGTAAGCGAGGTCGTGCGGGAGGTTCACGATGTCCGCGCTCACGCCGGCCGCGCGCGAGCATGACTCCAGGAGGTCTCGCCAGGTCGCATCGAAGCCACCGACGAGGTAGCTCTTCCCAGGCCGGCCGCGATCAGCGGCGGCCAGGCAGGCGCGCCCGACATCTTCGGCGGCGATGAATGTCTGCGTTACGCGCCCGCCGCCCGGCAGCCACACGCGGCCGTGAGCGAGCGACCCCATCAATCGCGGCAGCATCCAGTCCTCGCCCAGGCCGAAGATCCTTGCGGGGCGGAGCACCACCACCTCGAGATCCTGGGCGTTATCGAGAAGCCAGGTCTCCTCGAGGAGCTTCAGTTTCTCGTAAGCGTGCACAGGGTGAACCTTCGACTTTTCGGTGACCCTGGTCGCGTTATCAGGCCCGTAGACATCTGCCGTCGAGACGTGAACGATTCGCCGCACGCCCGCGTGCCGGGCGGCATCGACGACCCGCTTCAGGAGCTCCGGTGTCTCCCGTCGGTACCGCAAGCGAAATGCCGGCGACCAGATCTCCGTGCAGAAGTGCACGACCTCAACCGTTCTGATCGCGTCGGCCAGCGTCTCATCGTCGGCGTCGGCATGCAGCTCGATGACCGGCGCTTCGACGGCCAGGGCCTTCGAGACGTGGTTGCCGAGGAACTCCCCGGCGCCGATGACAAGATGCAAAGCCCACGGATTAAAGCACGGGGTGCTGCATCCGAGTTCAGCTCTTTGGGCGCCGCCCTCGAGTCCGCTGGAGGCCGGTGGTGATGGCGCGCTGAACGTTATCGACCACCTGCGCAACCTTTTGCCCGACCGACCACCATGCCGGCGGATCGGGCCTTACCGGCGGGCCGATCGTCACATCGACCCGACTGAAAGGACGCAGAACGTCCGTCCCCCGCACCGCGACCGGAGAGATCGGCACACCGGCCTGCAGGGAAAAGTGGCCGATCCCAACCTTCAGGGGCCTCAGCCCACGCCCTCGGGAATAGCGTCCCTCAGGGAAGATTAGGACGACGCCGCCCCGCTCGAGGATCTGGTACACGGTGCGCAGTCCGGCCTCATCGAGCTCGCCGCGATGCGGAGAGATTGGAAAGACTCCGATCAGCGGCAGCAGGCGGCGTTTCCACGCCCGGTTGAAGACCGTTTCGCGCTTCGCCATCGTGTAGATCATCGGAGCCTCTGGAAAGAACGGGATGATGAAGGCCGGATCGAACCAGGCCTGGTGGTTCGCGGCGATGATGTACGGCGGCGAGGGAATGTTCTCGAGCCCGGCGACCGTGATCCGGAACAGGTGCAGCACCAGCCACCGGACGATGCGTCGGATCATCCGGTAGAGGCGCGGCGGGTGTGTGGGGTCGGGATGGACGAGGGGGTCGAGCGGGGCGGCGACGAGCGCCCGGTACTCGGGGCCCGTGTACTGCTTGGGCGGAGGGGGCGGGTCAGCTATCGATGAACTTGAGGAGGACGCGGTTGAACTCCTCTGGCCGCTCGGCCTGCGGTGAGTGACCCGCCCCCTCGATGACGGCCAGGCGCGAGCGCGCAACCAGGGCCTGCGCGCGGGCGGCATGCGCGACCGGGAACAGCGGATCGTCCGCGCCCCAGATCAGCTGCAGCGGGACCTTGATCTCGTTCAACCGTGCGGTCACGTCGTGGTGGCCTCCGAAAAGGGCCCGCGGATTGATCAGCGACCTGACCGTGGACAGGTACGCATTGTGGAAATCATCGCCCGCGTACATCTCGCGAAGGTTCCCAAGGTAGACGTCGTCCATCGATCTCTCGAGGTCTGAGCTAGCGCCGGCGTAGCGCCCAGCCACGCGGCGGATCATCTTCGGCGAGGCCCAGCCCAGGGCGTCACGCGTGAACCTCATCACCGCTTCACCCACGCGGGGGATGGTGACCAGGCCGTACGCCATCTGGGCCATCCGGATCTGCGGCCGGCCAAGACCGAGCGTGTTGACGAGGACCAGCTTGCGCACCAACCGGGGCTGTTCCAGCGCGAGCTCGAGCGCGATCCGACCCCCGAGCGAGGCGCCGACCAGCACCACAGAGCGCAGGCCGCGATTCTCGATGTACCGCTCAACAAAACGCGCGAAGTACGGGATGGTGTAACGAGCGCGGGGCTTTTCGGTACGGCCGTATCCCGGTAGGTCGGGCGCGAACACACGGTGTCGTTCCGCCGCAGGCTCGAGGGTGAAGCGCCACTCCATGTAGCCAGATGACCCGAGGCCGTGGATGAAGACCACGGGTGAGCCGTGGCCGCCGTGCATGTGGTGCACGCGCAGCGAGCCGATGTCAACGAACCCCGGCCGGATCGACGCAGGCGTGCGGCGTGCCATCCCGATCACTGGCTCGGAAGTGTACGGGCGGGGGGCCGCAACCCGGTCACCTCCTGCCCAGATGCAAAGGTCAGGACCTTCTTGCCTTTGATAACGGTGACCGAGCCTGGGCCCATGGCATGCCACGCCTTGTCCTTCCACAGGGCGGCGCTCCGCTCGTCAATGCCGAGCAGGGTGGTGCCTGGCAGCGCCATCTGAGCGGATTCGATCCAGCGATGCCCGAATGTGTCGTAGTGAGGAAGCAGCGCGGTGTCTGGTACCAGACCGAGCGCGTCAGTGGGCCGTCGATTGAATCGATTCGGCCAGCTGGCGCGGATCAGCGTTTGGCTGCAGAGGGCCATCGCGCCGGCGGAGGAGCCCGCGAGCGCCGCACCCTCGCTCCAGGCTTCGAAGATCGCGCTCCACACCCTCGAGGAGTGCAGCACTTCGACCACAAGGCCCGGATCGCCGCCGACCAGATAGAAGAATCCGCCTGCGCGAGCGCGGGCGGCCAGGTCCTTGGAGTTGGCATCGGTCCGTTTGAGGACGGGCAGCTCCTCCAGGTCCAGGCCGAGCTGGCGGAACCAGCTCTGGGCATGGGCCACAGCGCGATCCGGACCCTGCCGCGCGGCCGCCGTGGGAACGACAAACGCTGGCCCGGAGCCGGCGCCCTTCGCGAGGACCCGATCCTGCTCCTCGTTGCCCGGGTTGAACTCGTTGCCTCCGACCAGGGCGAGCACTCCAGGCACTGCCGGCACCTCCCTAGCATATGGAGGTGCCCGAAGCTGCAGCCGTTCGCGTACGCATTGCGCCCAGCCCGACCGGGTTCGCGCACCTGGGCACCGCGTCGACCGCGCTGTACAACGTTCTTTTCGCGCGGCAGCACCACGGCAGTTTCGCCCTGCGCATCGACGACACCGACGTCGAACGCAACCGTCCCGAGTACGAGCAGCTGATCTACGAGGCGCTGCGGTGGCTCGGTCTCGACTGGGACGAAGGACCCGACAAAGGCGGTCCGTACGCGCCCTATCGACAGTCCGAACGCATCGACCTCTACAAGCAGCACGCGGTCAGGCTGCTTGCCGAGGGCAAGGCCTACAAGTGCTACTGCACACCCGAGGAGCTCGAAGCGGAGCGCAGGCAGGCGCAGGCCGAGAAGCGTCCGTACAAGTATTCGCGCCGGTGCTTGATCGACCCACCGAAAGACCGCACCGAGTTCACCGTGCGCTTCAAGGTTCCGGGCGGCGAGATCAAGTTCACAGACATGATCCGCGGCGAGATGACGTTCGATGCCGGGCTCATCGGCGACTTCATCCTGGTCAAGTCAGACGGATTCCCCACCTACCAGTTCGCGAGCCCCGTTGATGACGCGACCATGAACATCAGTCACGTGATCCGTGGCGAAGAACACCTGTCGAACACGCCGTACCAGCTGATGATCATTGACGCCCTGGGCTACGAGCGGCCCGACGCGTTTGCGCACATGCCTCTCATCCTGGCCAAGGACGGCGCCAAGCTGTCCAAGCGCAAGCACCCTGAGTCGAACCTGATGCTCTATCGCGAGCAGGGCTACCTGCCCGAGGCGCTGATCAACTACCTCGCTTTGCTAGGCTGGAATCCCGGCACCGCGCAGGAGATCTTCACATTCGACGAGCTCGTCCGCGTGTTCTCGTTTGATCGGGTGCAGCACGCGGGCGCGCGATTCGACTGGGAGAAGCTCAACTGGATCAACGGCGAGTGGCTCCGTGCCATGGCTGACGCCGAGCTCGCCCAACGGCTCGAGCCGTTCTTGCCCGGCCTCGACCAAGCCACGATCATGCGCGCGGTCCCCCCGTTGAAGACGCGCATGACCAAGCTCGCCGACGCGACCGAGTACCTCGACTACCTCGACCAGGATCCGGAGCCGCCGGCCCTCGATGCCGATTCGATCGAACGCCTGAAATTGGCTGCGGAGGCGATCAAGGATGTGCCCTGGCAGCCCGAGCCGATCGAGCACGCGCTTGAAGAGGTCGTAACGCAAACAGGTATCAGCAAGAACAAGCTCTATACGCCCATCCGCCTGGCCTTGACAGGCAAGAAGGTCTCGCTGCCCATCCACTACACGCTCGTACTGCTGCCCAAAGAGGTGGCGATGGCGCGGATCAACAGAGCGATTCACTAGCGATGCTCCTGACCATCGTCATCAACATCGATCCGAACCTGTTTCAGATCGGGGCGTTCCTCATCACGTGGCATGGCGTGTTCTCCGTGCTCGGCATCCTGTCCGCGGCTCGGCTCGGCCTCTGGCTGCTGAGCAAAGACAGAGTCGACGTCAGTCGCGGCGCAGATGGCGTGACGTGGATGGTGCTGCTCGGCCTAGTCGGCGCGCGCGCCCTCTACGTCTGGGAGAACTTCAGGTTTTTCTCCGGCCAGCTGCTCCACATCTTCTACATCACCGAAGGTGGCATCAGCCAGTGGGGCGGGTTGTTCGGTGCGATTCTCGGCGCGTACATCTGGGCGCGGCGCGCACGCTTCTCGTTCTGGAAAGTGATCGACGCCGGCGGGCCGGCGGCGATGATCGGCCTGGCCGTGGGCCGTATCGGGGACGTGATCAACGGCGAGCATCACGGGACGCCCACGCACCAGCCGTGGGGAGTCGAGTACGTGAACCCGAACACACTCGGCCAGCCTGGCGAAGTCGTGCACCCGGAAGTTGCGTACGAGATGATCCTCACGCTCGGCCTGCTGGCATTGCTGCTTCCGTTTCACCAACGCTTGAAAGCGAGGCTTCCCAACGGCGTCCCGGGCCTGATCTATCTGGGCCTCTATGGCCTCGGCCGGTTCTGGCTGAGCTATTACCGAACCGACCCTGCAATCGTGTACGGCTTGCGCCAAGCGCAGCTCGCATCGCTGTTGATGTTCGTCGTCGCCGCGGTCGCCATCCCGATCCTGGTTCGGCGCGCGCGGCGCTCCGCTGTGCCCGTGGAGCCGGCCGCAGTGATGGAACCGGCAGAGCTGGCAGAGCCGAACTCGGCGCCCGTCGAGTCGACCCAGCCGGAAACGGTGGCTGTCTCAACCGAGATAGCGGAGGTGGCGCAGCCGGCGGACGCCGCAAGCCGACGGAGCCGGCGGAGCCGGAGGCGCCTGCGAAGGGCTGCGGAGTCGACGCGCGCGACGGAGCCGATGGTGCCTGCCGAAGACTCCCTTCCGGAGGAAGCGGAGGCCAACTGATTACGCCGCGGCGATGGCCCGCTGCACGCGCAGCGCCAACCGCGGAGCCTGCGGATCGTGCTTGAAATAGACATGCACCTCGTCATGCGAAGCGAGGGCGGCGCGCAACGTGTCGATCCACGGCGCCAGCGTTCGCGACGTGTAACCGCGCCGCAGGCGGAAATACGCGATCGGGCCGAGCTCGACGAACGGCGCGCGCGGCCACTTCTCCTCGTCGGTGACAACCAGCGCCGCGCCGTGTGCCTTCAAGACCGCGTAGGTGTCGTCATGGAACCAGGACTCGTGACGAAACTCGGCCGCGGCAGGTAGCCCCAGCGCGGATAACAGTCCATCGAGCAGAGCCACATTGAGCGGACGCGTCGGCGGAAACTGCAGCAGGATCGGGCCGAGCCGATCGCCCAGCGAACCCAGCCGTTCGCCGACCAGTCCGGCGAGGCCCACCCGATCGAAGGCTTCGCCCGAGTACGTGAGTCCCCGGTTGGCCTTCATGCAGAACCGGAAATCCGCCGGCGTCCCCTCGGCCCATTTCACCAGGGTGGTCTCGGGCGGCGTGCGGTAGAAGCTCCCGTTCAGCTCGACCCCATGAAGCCGTTCGGCGTAGTAGGCGAGCATCCGCGCGCCAGAGAGCTGGGCAGGATAGAAGATCCCTTTCCAGGTCGAATAGCTGAAACCCGACGTGCCGGCAAAGAGACGGCTTATGACGCAGGGACCGGAGCGCGATCGGTTAGAAGTGCGCCCTGCGCGCGCCCGGCCCGCATGACACGTTCGTGCAGCTGCCCGCACGCCGCGTCCGCGTCGCGGCCGCGTGTATCCCGCACCGTGACGGTCAAGCCCTGCGCCTCCACCAGATCCCTGAACCTGCGCACGGCGGCGCGATCGGGCGCGCGATATGGGGTGTCTTCGACGGGGTTGAACGGAATGAGGTTGACGTGCGCGAGCTTGCCGCGCAGCAGCCGGCCCAGCTCCTTGGCGTCGCGCTCGGTGTCATTGACGCCGGCGAGGAGTACCCACTCGTAGCTCACACGCCGGCTCGTCTTGTCGGCGTAGGCCTGCGCCGCCGCGACGAGGTCGGCAATCGGATATTTGCGGTTGATCGGCACCAGCACGTCGCGCAGCTCGTTGCGGGCGGCGTGAAGAGAGATCGCGAGCGTCACGGCGATCTTTTCCTCCCCAAGCTGCGTGATGCGAGGAATGAGACCGCTCGTCGAGACCACGACGCGCCGCGGGCTGATGCCCAGCAGCTCGGGATCGGAAAGGCGCCGCACCGACTCGACCACCGCCTGGTAGTTGGCCATCGGTTCGCCCATGCCCATGAAGACGATGTGGGACAACCGCCTTCCTTCGACGCCCAGCACGCGCACCGCATCGAGCGCTTGCTCGACGATCTCGTTGGCCTTGAGATTGCGGCCGAACGGAAACTTTCCCGTCGCGCAGAAAGGGCAGCCGATCGGGCAGCCCGCCTGCGACGAGATGCACAGCGTCGAGCGGCCCGAGTAGCGCATGACGACCGCCTCGACGGAGTGCCCGCCGTCCAGCTCGTAGAGGGTCTTGGTGGTAAGCCCGCGATCGGCCTCGGAGACGGCCACCTGTCGCAGCGAGGTGATGCGAAATTCGCGTTCGAGCTCCGACCGCAACGCCTTGGGGACGTCGGCCATCTCATCGAACGACGCCGCGCCGCGCGCGAGCCAGCCCCACACCTGCTTGCGGCGGTAGGCAGGCGCCGCATTCGAGGCAAGCCACGCCTCGAGATCCGGGGCGGAGAGGGAAAGGATCGCCGGTCGGCCGACCTCTGAAATCACGGGCCCACTTACAGGTTCCAGAGACACGCAACGGAGGTTACGTCAGACACGGCATGGCCTGTAGGCCGGGTTCATCCCGGCCGTCACCCAGCGTGCAACTTCCAGGCGCCTGCCAATCGTGGCCGGGAGTACACGGGGAAAATCGCAGATTTTCCCCGTATTTCATACGGATCTTTCGAAGACCTCTTCGCCATTGACGGTATGCACGTTGACCGCGCCATCGTCGACCAGCTTCTTGAGATGTGCGCGCAGCGTCATCTCCGCCGCGGCCAGTAGCTCCTCGCCGAGGTCGGGTCCATAGACCCTGCGGGTCAGCTCCGCGGCGGTACCCTTTCGCCGGGCCACCTCGGCGAGCACCTGGGCCTCTCGCTCGAGTCTGTGCGTGCGGTACTCCTCCAGCTTCGCCATCGCGTCGGTGACCGGGTCCCAGTGGCCGGGAAAGAGAATCCGCGGCTCCATCGCCGCCAGGCGTTCGAGCGAGCGCAGGTAGTCCGCGACGTCGCCCTCGGGATACGTGACCATCGAGCTGCCGCGTCCCAGGACCAGATCGCCGGTGAACACCGCGCGGTCGCCGGCAAGCCAGAAGCTGAGGTGGTCGGCGCTGTGACCAGGCGTGTACAGGGACGTCACATTCAGGTTGCCCACGCGAACGATGTCTCCATCGCTGAGCTCCGGGTACCGCCGCACCGCCGCGTGGTGCCGCCGCGCCAGGCGTTCAGCCAGAGGCAGGTGATCGGGATGCGAGTGCGTGACCAGCACCACGCCGACGGCGGTCGACCCGAGGCGCTTGTCGATTGCGGCGAGGTGCTCGTCGTCGTCGGGACCCGGATCGATGACGACCGCCACCGGGCCCGCGTCGACGATCCAGGTGTTGGTGCCCGGTCCGGTGTACGGACCCGGATTCGGAGCCACTACGCGTTGGACCGCGGTCAACGGGAGGGCTGAGCGCGGAGGTAGACGTCGGCGCCGTCGGGCCGGCCGGCATCGAGCCAGCCTTCGAGTCGCGTGTCGACGATCAGCCGTATCAACGGCTCGCCCATCTCAGGCACGGCCAGCGGCCGGCGCTCGCCGACGGGTGTCACGGTGACCTTCCACCACGAGCCGACCGGCTCGGCGGCGATGGTCATCCCGGGCCCGCCCATCCAGTCCTGGATGCGGGTGAACGCCTCCACGAGGGCGGGCTCGGAGCCAAGCACCACCGCTCCAGGCGGCAGCCCTTGAGAGGCGATGGGCAGAGCAAGGTTCAGGACCGCTCCGAGCACGACTCCGCGCGCCGTATCTTTCGATTGGATGGCCGCCACCTCGACCGCCGCGGCTCGCCGCCCCACCTCCTGCGCCTGCTCGAAGACGGCCTCGAGCAGCTCGGGGCGCCCGAACGCCGCCTGGCGAGAGGACTCCTGAAGGGCGAGCACTGCCGATCGGAGCTTGTGTCCGAGTCGCCCCAGCAAATACGTCTGCTGATCTTCCGCCAGCGCCTGTCCCATCTCGGAGCAGCGCCGCGCCTGCGCCAAACCCCCATGCTCGGCCCAACCGACGAGCTTCCCATTCAGCAACACGGGTTCCCATGGGCCGCCGGGCGGGGGGAATTGCGGATCGGCCGGGCCATGCCGGGCGTGATCGGGCATCGATTCCATCCCACCGCCGACCCGCACCCACAAGGGCGCGGATGATGGCGCGCGCCGGCCGGCGGCCCCCACCCGTGATTTCAAAAACTACCTAGAGGTAGTGACGGATTCGCCGGCCCGAGTCTTGCCTGCGGGCACCGAAATCGCGGGCACTGTGAACTTGAAGGTGGTGCCGCCGCGATCGCTTGAAGCCACCCAGATCCGGCCGCCGAAGCTGCGCTCGACGACGAGACGGCAAAGGTAAAGGCCCAGCCCCAGTCCGCCCTGGGAGCGGTTGCGGCCGGCAGGGCCGGTCTTCTCGAACAGCCCTTCGAGGCTTCCCGCCGGCAGGCCGGGCCCGTGGTCGGTGACGGTCACCTCGAGCCAGCCGCGCGACGCGGCGCGCGCCTGCACGGACACAGCCGCGGAGGTGTACTCGAGCGCGTTGCCGATGAGGTTGGTCAGCACTTGCGCAAGGTGAGCGGGCTCGCAGTACGCGGGGGGCAGGTTTTCGCGGAGGTCGATATCGACGGCCAGCGTGCGTTCGGCGTAGCGGTGACGGATGACACCGAGCACGCCGTCGAGTGCAGAGGCGAGGTCCACAGGCTCGGGACTCGGCTCGAAGTGACGGGTCTCGAGTTTGGCGATGATCAGCTGGCTCTCGACCAGGCTGAGCAGCCGGTCGGAGGATTCGTACGCCTCCTGCAGGAGCTCGCGCCGCCCGGAGGCATCGATGGTGCCGTCCCACTGCATGATGCCGGCGAGCGTGTTCTTCATCGCCGCGGCCGGGCTTCGGACCTCGTGGCCAATGGCGCGAAGCATCAGGTCTTTCGCCTCGAGGGCGAGACGCTGCGCGGTGACGTCCTCGTGGAGCGTGAGGATGCCCGCGGGCTCGCCTTCGAGACCAGGGATGACGACGCGCCGCACATGCACGATGCGCACGGGGTCGCCCATCCGGAGCTCCAGCGTGCCATCGGCCGGGTCCTCGTCGCTGCGCTCTGCACCCGCTGCCGCATAGATCTCGGAGAGTTTCTGGCCCGGCATGTCCGCCGCCTGCAGGCGGTAAATCGCCTCGACCTCGGGGTTCGCGTACACGATGCGGCCGGCCGCGTCTTCGAGCATCACGCCCACCGGCGAGTGCCGGAGGATGGCGTTCATCATCTGACGCTCGCGCTCGAGAGCGTCCACCAGCTCGAGCTGGCCGATGAGCACCGCCGCCTGGCCCGCAAGCACAGTGGCGAGACGCCTCGTCTCGGAGGCGCCGGCAGTCATCCTCGCGACCAGAAGGCCGACCAGCCGGCCCTCGACCTGGATCGGCAGGCCGAACGCATCGGGCGACGCCCCCAGCAGGTCGAGCAGCGCACGCAGCCGCCGCTCACCGGTCGCAGAGGTGATCGCCCGCAGCAGCTGGGCTGGCTCGTCGACCGGCACCTTCGGCGTGACTTCGCCGTCGGTCGCGCGGCGCACGAGATGGCCGTCTTCGAGCAGCCACAGTTCGCCATGAGAGCTTGCCAGCGCACGGCCCACGAGCCTGCCCATCTCGGAACGCGAGCGATCGGGCTCGGTGGGCGTCAGCTCGGTGAACGCTGCGACCGCTTCAAGAGTGCGAATCCGGCCACGGGTCTCGGCCACGAGCCGTGAGTTCTCGATCGCCACCGCCGCATGCCGCGCGAAGTCGAGCGCGGGCGGCTCCGCCAGCTGCGTCGCCGCGTGGACCGAGCCGATGGCGCCGACGAGGCGGTCGCCATACCAAAGCGGGATCAGACTCCACGCCTGGCCGTTCGCGCTCCCGCTGAGCACCCCAGTCGGTGCCTCGCGCCAGCTGTCCTCGGAGTTGAGACCGGCCCACGAGAGGACAGACTCCGCGGCCGGATCGCCGCTGCCGCGGGTGGCACTGATGCGACCCTCGGTGTCGAACGCCCAGCAGGCAACGCCGGCTGATTCCAGCATCGTGCGCGCCTGGTCGGCGATGTTCGACACGACGCTCATGAGCTCGTGGCCGGCCAGCGCTGCGAGCTCCTGAATGCGCACCGACTGCGCAAGCGCGAGCTCATTGGCATGGTGAAGGCGCATCGTCCTCAGCGCGATGCCGACCACGGGCGCCGCGGCCTCAAGCAGCTTCAGGTGCTCCGGCAGGAACGTGCCGCCATCGTCACGCAAGGCCGAGATGCCGGCGACTACGCGCTCGCCCTGCATAACGGGAACCCACACGACATGGCTGGGCTTGAGCGAGAAGATGTGGTCGCCCAACGGCCCGACCAGGTCGTCATCGACCGGTTCGACCGAATCCATGACCTCTCCGCCCGCAGCCATCAAGCGTTTGAAGAAGGGCGCCTCGTCAATGGGCACCGGACCGAGGACGCCGGTCGCCCCGCCCCGTTCGCCGGTGAAGCCGACGACATTGCCGGCGGCGTCGAGGTGGGCGAGGACTACATGAGTCGCATCGGTGTAGTCGCTCACCGCGCCGAACACGGCATCGGCGATCTGGCTCTCGTCGGACGCCCCCGCGACTCCCATCTCGAGCACGTGAAGCGCTTCCAGGCGCGCTCGCTCGGCCTGCGCCTCGGCGAAGTGATCGGCGTTGGCGAGGGCCAGGCTCACGTGGGCCGCCACGCCCTGCAGGATCTCCACGTGCCACTCGTCGAATGCGGATTCCCGGTACGACTGCAGCGAAAGCATCGCGGTGATGCGGTCACCGCTCAGAACCGGCACCCACACAAATGAGCCCGATATCAGGCGAGGGTCCCCGGGAGGGCCCGACGGGAAAATCGCGGCGCCTTCGGCGACGTTCCAGCGTTCCCTCTGCAGGCCTTTGCGAGCGAAGGCGTGCGCCCACGGGTTTTTGCGCACCAGCACCGGCCGTCCAGTCTCGTATGCCTCGCGGGAGGGCCCGGTTACAGCCAGCGCGACCGGCGGCACCACCTCCTCGACCCCGGCGACGTATTGATAGCCCGCCGCCACCGGTCCGTCCTTTGACTGTGTGATGGTCGCGAGGATGAATCCGTCGAAATCCAGGAAGCTGGAAAGCTCCTCGCGCAAGGTGCGCATGATCGACCACCGGTCCAGGCTGGACGCAAGCCGGCGGCCGACTGAGTTGACCACCTCAAGGCGGCGCCGCTGGCCCTCGATCGCCTCGTAGCTCCGCGCGTTGCGCAGTGCGAGGGTCACCTCGTCCGCGACCAGCTCGAGGAACTCCGCGGTCGAGGACTCGTACGCGTATGACCTCTTGGTCTTGATCCCCAGCGCTCCACGCAGCGACCCGCCTTCTTTGATCGGCACCCACAACGTAGAGCCTGGCTCGTGGGTGAGAAGTGGCTTGGGGTCTTTCACGATGGCGCGGAGGGGAGCCGCCGGCGCTGACTTCATCGCCACCCAGCGCGACGTCGACGCCGCGTCCGCCTCGACGTTCAGCAGGCGCACCTTGTCCGGCTGATCTGGATCGAGCGCCGCCATGTGCAGCACATCGACGGGAAGCAGCTGACTGAGGGTGGCGTGCAGAGCGGTCAGCACACTCGCCTCGTCGAGCGTCGACGCCATCGCCCTCGCGATGCTGTTCAGGGCGTCCAGGCGCCGCGCCTGGTTGCGCGTCAGCTCATTGAGGTATGCGTTGGCGAGCAGGACTCCAAGGCGGCGGTGGACCTCATCCAGGAATGCCGTCTCGGTCGGCGGCACACGCCGGCTTCGATACGACTGGTAGATGACGCTGCCGATCACCTCGCCCTGGTGCTCGATCGGGACCCAGATCGCGAACTTCGTCTCGCGCCCGGCGCCCGGCCCCTTGCTCATTTCTTGCCGCTTGGGGTCGAGCGGAATGACCGTGGTACGCGGGTGCGCATACTGCTTGGCGAACACCGACCCGCTCAAAGGCCGTCGCCGCAGGTCTTGAAGCACGCCGGAGTCCATCGGCAGGGAGTGGTACCAACCCTCGCGCTCGAGGATGTGGAGGTTCACCACGTCGTAACCGAACAGGGGCGCGAGACCGCGGTACAGGACCTGGACGATGTCGGCCTCCGTGACGCAGCTCCCAAGCTCATGGACGAGGGCAGCGGGCGTCGCCGCCGCGGCCGCGGCGTGCGACCGATGCGCCGGCGCCGGCCTCTCGGGTCCGGACCCGTTGGGGGCTGGTGCCTTGGCTGGTCGGGACGGCCGGCGGCCCTTGAGCTTGCTGCGCGCGGAACTCGCCATGGCCACCGATATACTGCGCCACAATTCACCGTGCCCTTCACTCCGCCTAAGCCGATCGCGCCGACGCCCGAAGAACTGCGCGGCTCCACAGTCCTGGTGGTAGATGACGAGCGCGCTTGGCGGGTGATCCTCGAGACCGACCTGCGGATGCTCGGCTACAAGGTTTCGATGGCCGAGGACGCCGACCAGGCGCTCGAGAAGGCGCAGTCGGACACGCCTGAGGTGGCGATCATCGACCTGATGCTGCCCGAGCCCATGGACGGCTGGGGGCTGCTGAACGAGCTACGAGCACGTGGGCAGAAGCTGCCTGTGATCTTCTACACGGCGTATCCAGTGTTCCCGTCGGGAACGGACGATCCTGACGTTGTGGGATACATGAGCAAGGCAGTCGACCGCGCAGACCTGTACGCGCTCCTCCCGGCGGCGATCCGGCGCTCACGGGAGCGCCGGGAGACTCAAACCTAGTTGACTACGCGCCGAGCGACAAGTCGGACAGGCTGTCGGCGAAATTCGCAGCCAGCGCCATGGCCAGGGCGGCCACGACTGCCAGTGCGAACACTACGCGGATTACTTTGAGCTTCCAGGTCATCCCCATCTTACCCCTTGGTTTTACGAACTATGGCCAGGCGCGGATGAGAGTATGCGCTGGGCCGGTTGAGATTGAATGTTCACACACCGCCAATAATCGTTAAGAGTCGTGTAGGTCGAGGCTTGGAAAACCCCAGCATTACGCGCCAGCGCAACAAGAACCGCGAGGTGCGGCTCCCCCCCTTGCCGCCGGGATTGGAGGTTTACCGCCCGGCCGAGGTCCTGGGCTCGGCGGTGCTGGTGGTGGAGGACGAGGCGGCGATGCAGCAGCAGCTGCGAATCGACCTCCATGACCTCGGTTACCGGCCGTCGACGTCCTCCTCGGCGCCCGAAGCGATGGAGCTGCTGTCGCGAGAGCGGATGGCGGCGGTCCTGCTCGACCTTGTGCTCGATGAAGGCGAGGACTCCGGCTTCGAGCTGCTCACCTGGATCCGCGAACACCATCCCGGCCTGCCGGTCATCGTCCTTTCGGCGGCACAGGTCAACTCGGCCGCGATCCGGCGGGCGTATGAGCTCGGGGCCAGCTCGTACTTCGTCAAGGGCAACGTGCCCATGGCCCACATCTACTCCGACCTCGCCGCCCGCCTGGTCGAGCGCGGCACGGGCAGGCCGGGCAGCTACAAGTTCGGGCGCCTGGAGTTCGACCCGACGCGGCGCTCGGTCAAGCTCGGCGACCGCGATATACGCCTCACGCCACAGCAGACCGCCCTGGTGCTGCACCTGGCCCAGGGATCGAAGCCGGCGACTGCGCGCGACCTCATCAAGGCCGGGCTGTTCCGCACCGACGCCGCGCATTCGACGGTGCATTCGGCCTTGCTCACATTGAGGCGACGGCTCGACGAGCTGGAACCTGGATTGGGGCCCAGCTTCGTGCGCGCCACGGCGCGCGGCTACAGCCTGGTCGCGATTCCGTGAGCGACGACCGGGCGACCACACCGCTCCCGAGCAGCTCCGTGCTCGAGGAGGTGATCGAGCTCCGCCGTCACTTCCACCGCCACCCCGAGGTCAGCTTCAGCGAGCACGAGACGAGCACGCGGCTGGGCGAGCGCATGCGCGAGCTGGGTCTGGAGCTGAAGCGCTGCCCGACTGAGACAGGCGTGGTCGCGATGCTCGACACGGGCAAGCCCGGCAAGACCGTGATGCTGCGCGCGGACATCGACGCCCTGCCGATCCACGAGGAATCGGGGGTCAGCTTTCCATCGGGAACGGACGGCCGCATGCACGCGTGTGGGCACGACGCGCACATGGCGATCATGGTCGGCGTCGCGCGCACGCTGGTGGACCGCATCTGGGACGTGGGCGGCCGGTACCTGTTCGTCTTTCAGCCCGCCGAAGAGATCGTCAGCGGCGCCAAGGCAATGATTGCGAACGGCCTGCTCGACGACCATCACCCCGACTCGGTCATCGGGCTGCATATCGTCAGCTTCAATCCGTCCGGTACGGTGATCACCAGACCGGGCCTGATGTGGGCGGGGTCGGATGCGTACGAGATCAATTTCGCGGGCCCCGGCGGCCACGGCGGCATGATGGGCAGGCGTGGCAACGTCCTTTCCGCGCAGGCCTTCCTGGTCGAACGCCTGCATACGATCGTCGAGGGACTGGAGCACGACGGCGTGCAGTGCCACACGACCGTGGGCAACATTTCCAGCGACGGCGCCTGGAACATCGTCCCGCGCGGAGTCGCAGTCAAGGGCAGCCTCCGAACCTTCACACCCGGCCTACGCGAGGAGGCGTTGGGGCGGCTGCGCGACCTGCTGCTGGAGGTGGACGGGGAGTTCGAGGTGCGCTCGACGCTCGAGCTGGTGCATGGGACCGTCCCGATCATGAACGAGCCCAACGTCACGCGCACAGTGCTCGACGTGGCCACATCGTTGGTCGGGGACAAGGCCAGCGTGCTCGGCCGTCCGCTGACGGTCAGCGACGACTTCGCCGAGTTCCTGACCCGGATCCCAGGCTGCTACTTCATGCTCGGGGCCATGCCGCCGGGCGAGAACGCGCCGGCCCACCATTCACCTGGATTCCGCATCGATGAGGACGCGTTCGAAGTTGGTGTGAAGGTGCTCGCCGGCGCGGCGTCGCGCCTCGCGGCCGAATAGCAAACTCGGGGGGTGCTGGTCCTGGTTCCGCTCGTTGCCGGGCTGGCGATCGGCGTCGCCACGGGCGGCAAGCTCGGGAACCTAGCCAACCTGCGGTTTCGATGGCCGTGGTTCGTGCTCGCGGTGCTCGTGATCCGGGAGGCAGTTCTGCTCAGGCCGTTCAACCAGATCGACGGCATTCAGTACCTCTATGTGGCGGCGCTGGCCGGACTGGTCGCGTGGACGTTCCTTCACGTGCGCAGGCTGCAAGGGGTTTGGCTGGTCGCGGGCGGCGCGGCCCTCAACCTCCTGGTCGTGGTCGCCAACGGCGGCCGCATGCCGGTGGCGCCCGCGCTGGCAGGCGCGCTCGTCCAGCGGAATCACATCGGCCAGTACGTGCTGATGGGCTCGAATACGAACCTGAATTGGCTCGCCGACTGGATCACGGTGAGCGGGCCGGTAGGGATCCGGGGAGCCTACAGCCCGGGCGACCTGGTGGTGGCGGTGGGGATCGGGGTGGTCGCGTTCTTCGCTACGCGACAGCAGGCTCCACCAACTACTAAGCTGGTCGAAACCTCAAGCCGTATAGGAGATTACCCGCCGTGATCATCTTCTGGATCTTCACTTTTTTCGTAGGCGCTTCGACCTTCGCGTTCACGTACATCTTCCTCCAGCTCGGCCTCGCCTGGTCGGTCGCCGATGCGCTCGTGGCGATGATCGTGTGCCGCGGGCTGCTCAGCCTGATCCGGCGCCGCTTGATCCTCGCAGAGCGAATGGCGCCGGAGACGGACACGCTCACGCGGACTGTAGAGACCAACCGCGCCATCTTCTGGCGCCGTGTTCTTTACCTGGCAGCGCTGCCGGTCCTCTATTTCGTGGGCGCGTACTACCTTTTTGGTCTCGCCCCGCAGGACGCATTGGACGCACTGCCGGGGGCGATCGTCGCCGGCCTGACCAACCTCCTCTACGTCCTGTTCCTGCTCGGCGCGAACTTCGTGCTCTTCCTCGGGCCTTTCTATCTGTACACGCGCATCGGCAAGACGATGATCAATCCGGATGACGCGAACTTCGGCGTCAATATGGACGACGTCCGCGGCCAGAGAGGAGCCGTCACCGAAATGCGTCGGATCCTCAGGCTGATCGAGCACGGCAGGCTCTATGTGAAGGCGGGTGGAAAGCGCGAGCGCGGGGTGCTGATGGTCGGCCCCCCGGGCACCGGCAAGACAATGCTCGCGAAAGCGATCGCATCATCCCTGCACGTTCCCATCTATATCGCTGCCGGCGGTTCGTTCGCGGGAATGTTTCTCGGCATTGACGCCCTGAGCGTCTTCCTGATGGTCCGGGCCGCCCGGAAGCGCGCCAAGGTGTGGGGCGGCTGCATCGTTTTCATCGATGAGATCGATGCTCTCGGCCAGAGACGGTCAAGCGGCGGCGGCGGCGGAATGATGGGCGGCATGGGCGGTATGTTCGGAGGCGGCCAGCTTGGGCTGAACATGCTCCTGGTCCTGATGGACGGCATCGACAACCCAGGCTTGATCATCAGGCAGGTTCGAGGTCTGGTGAACCTCACCCTGGATGGGCTCTTCCTGCCACGCGTGATCGCGTTCAACGGGACGCGGCTCCAGCTACGCATTCCCGCGCTCAAGGCGCCCAACTACAACATGCTCTTCATCGGCGCCACCAACCGGCCGAACGTCCTCGACGAGGCTCTCACGAGGCCGGGCCGATTCGGGCGCCAGATCGTCTTCCGCCTGCCGAACCGCGAGGATCGCAAGGACATCGCGGCCCTTTACTTCGACAAGAAGCAGCACGACCCTGCGCTCGATACACCGAGCCGCAGGGAGGAATTTGCTCGCATCACCGACGGCTACTCGCCGGCCGACATCGAGCAGGTCCTATCGCTGGCGCTGCTGTATGCGTTCGAGGATGGCCGCGATTCTCTGTACTGGAAAGATATCCGCGAGGCGATGGGCAATGTGGAAGCAGGCCTCGCGATTCCAGTCGAATACACCGAGCGCGACAAGATTGCGGTCGCGCGTCACGAGCTGGGACATGCTGTCGCTTCGCATTTCTTCCAGAAAGATCACTCGCACGTCCGCCTTTCGATTCGCAGGCGAGCCAATCCTCAGATCGGCGAGATTGGCGGCTACCACAAGTCCTTGCCGATGGAGGAAGAGTTTTCGACTTTCCGCTCGCAGCTCGCCGCGGATATCCGCGCCTCACTTGGCTCGCTGGCGTGCGAACACGTCTTCTACGGCGAAAACACGACCGGCGTGACGATGGACCTGATCCAGGCCACCAGCACCGCGAGCAGGATGGTTGGCATAGTAGGCATGGGGCCGGACAAGCTCGACCCGGAGTTGTCGCGCAGGGCCATCAACATTGGCGAGCAGCTCATCTCGGTAGTACAGGTGACGCAGGGCGCCCACGAGCAGGGCACCCCTTCGGGAGCCGTGCTAAACAATCCGCACGCTCGGCGAACCGTGGCTCAGCTCCTTGGCGCGGCGTACATAGACGACTGGCGGTTGATGTATGTCAACAAGGAGGCAATCGACCTTGCCGCCGAGGCGCTGATCGCGCAAGGCGAGTTGGTGGGCGACGAGATCAGCGGGCTCCTCGACTCGGTCGGAATGCGGGAGCCGATGGCGGGCGATCCTTACCCAGAGGACGTGCCGGCGCTTCCGGATCGGGAGCGCCCATCGGTCGTCGCCGCGACGGGGTCGGCCTGAGCCGAGTCTTCGCGGCGACCCTCGCCGCGCTCCTGCTCGGTGCGTTGCCCTCGCGCGCAGTCTTCGCGCAGGATCCGCTGGTGCCGCCGAGCGCCCATCACGAGGCTGCGCTGATCATCAGCGCTGAGGTGGCGATGGCGCAGGCACAGGCGCAACTGACCGCCCTCAAGGCGCAAGCGGCGCCGGCCTCGTTGGGCGATCGCATCCGCTGGGAGCTCTCGGTCGAGGCCGCGGCGTACGCGTACCGCGACGCAGCCCGGCTCGAGGAGCTGCGCGTGTACGAGGTCGCCAGCTACGACACCGTTCAGGCGTCGGTCATCCCGCTGCTTCCGGCTCAGGTGGCGCAGCCTTTCGACGACGCCGTCGCGGGGCTGCACTCGCTGTACATGCTGGCCGGCTACGACCAGTACTACCTCGTGCACGCGCACTTCGACCACCCCTATGGCAGTGCCGCGCCGGTTGACTCGCTTCGGTCCTACTACGCCGAGGCACAGAGGTTGTACGGCGTGGACGCCAGCTATTTCGCGTCGATCAACTACATCGAGAGCCTGTTCGGCCGGATCAACGGGCCGTCGTCAGCGGGTGCAGAGGGGCCGATGCAGTTCCTCCCCGGAACCTGGCGGCAGTACGGCAATGGCGGCAACATCAACGACCCCCATGACGCGATCCTGGCCGCGGCCCGCCTGCTCGTCCGCAACGGCGCGCCGGGCAACATGCGCCAGGCGATCTTTCACTACAACAACGACTACGACTATGTCGACGCGGTCGAATTCTTCGCCCGCGCCTACCGCGCCGACCCCCATTGGCTCGACCGCATGTACTACTGGAACACGACCGGCTAGACCCTGTCTCGCTGCCTGCCGTCGATTGTTAGAGTAAGTACTCATGGAGTACCGGATCGAACAGTTGGCGAGGACGGCCGGGGTGGCGGTGGACACGATCCGCTTTTACCAGGGCAAGGGCCTGCTGGACGCGCCCCGACGCGAAGGGCGGGTCACCTGGTACGGCGAGGCCCACCTGGCGCGGCTACGCCGGATCCGGGAGCTGCAGCAGCGCGGCTTCAACCTGACCGTGATCCAACGATTCCTGGCCGGCGAGCTCGAGCCCTCGGACGAAGGCCTGGTGGCGGCCGTGACGCGCCCCGCGGCGCCCGAAACCCTGACGCTCTCCGAGCTGGCGGAGCGCAGCGGTGTGGCGGAGCCATTGCTCATGAGTCTCGAGCAGGCTGGATTGCTCGTCCCCATCGAGGGCGGCGACGAAGCCCGATACCCCGCGGACGACCTCGACGCGATCGCAGCCGGAATGAAACTGATCGCGGCCGGCATCCCGCTTGGCTCATTGCTAGAGCTCGGCAAGGAACATGCGGCGAACATCGATCGCACCGCACGCCAGGCGGTTGACCTGTTCGACCATCACGTGCGCGAGCGGATCCAGGCGGAGGGGGGCGAGACCGAGGCCGCGGAGCGCAAGCTGCTCGCGCTCTTCACCGAGTTGCTTGAAGCCAGCGGCACGCTGGTGCGCCACCACTTCGAGCGCACGCTTCTGCGCGCCGCGCGCGAGCACATCGAAAAACGCGCGTGATCGCTACGACTCGACTGCACACATGGGAGCTCGAGCGCACTCCCGACCTCGTCGACCTGGTGAGCGCGGCCCGCGACGCGGGGAATGAAGTCCTGCTCATCGAGCGCCCGATGCCGGACGCGGTCAGCGTGGCAGCGTTGGGCCGCGCGTTCGACATCGTCGCGGCAGCGGGCGGGGTAGCGCTCGAAGATGCGAAGGGCGCCGTCATCGACTTCGAGCCCGGCGAAGACAGGCTGCTGGCCGCTTCGCGGGTGTGGCGCAGGTTGAGCGCGGTCTTGACCGCGGAGACGTCGCTCGCGGGCCCGATCGCCGTCGGCGGTTTCGCATATCGGCCGGATCGCGACCCGGGTGGGCCGTGGTCGGGCTTCCCCGCGCTCCTGTTCCGCGTGCCGGCCCTTGCCGTGATGAGGATCAGGGGCCGTACCTTCGCGACGGCAGCCGCGCCAGGTGCAGCAGGTCTCCTTGACCTCGAGCCGCCTCGTCTCAAGGCACCGGCCGCACGCAGCCTAAGCGTCAGCTCGGTCCGCAACCCGACCGCGTGGACCGCGGCGGTCGCATCGGCATCCGCGCGACTCCGTTCCGGGGAAGCCGGCAAGGTTGTGTTGGCGCGCGAGGTGATCGCTCGCGGCGACGGCGTCGTCGCGGCGGCCAAAGTGGCGCGGTCGCTCCGTTCCGCGTATCCGTCGTGCTTCATCTATCTCGTGACCGGCGCCGACGGCACCGCATTCGTCGGCGCCTCGCCTGAGCTCCTCGTGCGCCGCTCCGGGATGCGGGCTTATGCGCAGCCCATGGCCGGCTCCGTGGCGCGCGGCGCGACCGAGGCTGAAGATGACCGCCTCGCGCGCCAGCTCGAGGAGAGTGCCAAGGATGGTGTCGAGCATCGGTTGGTGGCTGACTTCGTCGTCGACGCGTTGAAGCCGTTTTCGAAAACGGTCACCGCGCGCCCGCCGGAAGTCGTTCGATTCACCAACATCCAGCACCTTGCCACGGCCGTTTCGGCCGACCTTCGCGAGCCGGCCGCGGACGCTCTCGAGCTCGCGGCCGCCCTCCACCCCACACCCGCGGTCGGAGGCTGGCCGCGGGCCGCCGCCGACTCGCTCATCGACGAGCTCGAGGCCATGGAACGTGGTTGGTACGCGGGCGCGGTGGGCTGGATCGATGCCAATGGAGATGGAGAGTTCGCGGTCGCGCTCCGCTGCGGCCTGCTCTGGGAGGATGGCGCGCGCCTATACGCAGGTGTCGGCGTGATGCCCGATTCCGACGCGGCTCGGGAGCTCGAGGAGACGGAGCTGAAGTTCAAGGCGCTGCTCACAGCCCTGGTGTGAAAGCAGACATCAACGGCGCCCAGATCCATTACCTCCGGGAGGGCTCCGGCTTTCCGGTCCTGATGCTCCACGCCGCGATCGCCGATTCGCGCATGTGGCGGCCGCAGATGGATGAGTTCGCCAAACAATTCGACGTCGTCTGCCCAGACACTCGTGGATTCGGCGAGTCCGAGCTGCCGCCGGCTCGCTGGTCACCAGTTGGTGATGTGACTGGGCTCATAGATGAGCTGGCGTTGAAGCCGGCGCATGTGATCGGCTGCTCGATGGGCGGCAGGATCGCCATCGACATGGCGCTCGACCACCCTGCGCGTGTATCAAAACTTGTTCTGGTCGCGCCGGGTGTGAGTGGGACCAACTTTGGCAAGAAATACCCAGAGCTGTGGACCGAGGTCGACGCTGCAGAAGAGGCCAAGGATATGAATGCGTTGAACGAGGCGGCGGCGCGGATCTGGCTCGATGGGCCGCGCCGTTCCCGCGGTTTTGTCGGCGGCGCGCTGCGGGAACTCTTCTTTGACATGAACGCACGCTCGCTGCTGAGCGATTTCAAGAGCGCACCAATAGATGACCTCGACCCGCCGGCGATCGGCCGCCTGCACGAGATCACTGCTCAGACGCTGGTCATCGTCGGCGACGAAGACGTGCCGAACGTCTTCGACGTGGTCGAGCTGCTGATGGATTCAATCAAAGGCGCTCGCAAAGCCGTCATCTGCGACGCCGCGCACCTGCCCAACCTCGAACACCCGGAAGAGTTCAACCGGATAGTTCTGGATTTTCTGCTGGAGGCGTAACCCATCATGAAGTTGCGCGTTGGAAACCATGTGCTTGGCGCTCTGTTCGGCGTCCCGGTCGTTGTCATCTGGTTCGCGGTGCGCTCGGAAATGTTTGACCCGACGGCGGGTCTGGTCGTCATCGCACTCCTCTTCGTCGGCGCCGGATTCACAGGGGCGCGCCGGTCAGGAACCCTCGCGGGCGGGGTATGGGTTGGATTCGTCGCTGGTTTGGTGAGCGCCCTCACCGTGCCGGGGGACTATTTGTTCTTTCGTTCGGCTCCGTACTTCCCGTTCTTTGACGTGCCCTTGCTGGCTGACACGATGGCGATTGCCGCGGGCGCAGTCATGCTTCTAGCCACCGTTGGCGCATTGCTTCCCCGCTTGAGCGACCAGCGCGACCGACTGGGGCGCTCTATGCACGCGTTCGTCGCCGCGTGGCGGCAGATCCCGAGCTAACTGCGTAGAGCGGCGGCGGCGGCCTCCCAGCACAAACGGTGGCCGCTGACGCTGTCGTCACGCTTGAACCGCACCACGACCATCGTCGGGGTCGCCTTGTCGATGGCGTCGCTGATCGCGGGCTCGAGGCCCGAACGGTCGGTGACCGGACTGTATACCAGTCCGTACAGGCGGGCGACTTGCGCGAAGTCCAGGCCGAGCGGCGTCGCGAAGATCTCTTCGAACACATCGGGGTGCTGGGCCTGGGGCAGGAAGTTGAAGACGCCGCCGCCGTTGTTGTCGCAGACGATGACCGTCGCCTTGACGCCATGACGTCCGATCGCCCACAGCCCGTTCATGTCGTGATACACAGAGAGATCGCCGAGCAAGAGGACGGTCGGAACCTCGCTGCGGCCGGTGGCGACTCCCAGGCCGGTGGACACAAGGCCGTCGATGCCGCTCGCGCCGCGATTGCCAAAGAATCGCTGCTGCGGTTTGGACAGCGGCCAGAAGCTGTCGGCGGCACGGATCGGCATGCTCGAGCCGACGAACACCTGGGCCGCGTCGGGTAAGCGCGCGGCGAGCGCGCGCACGATGTGACCCTCGTGGATCGGCGTGGAGATGAGCGTGGCCGACATAGCAGCGCCGGCTTTCTTGCCCGCCGACATCCACTCATCTCGCCAGGCCATGCGATTCACGGGCGGCAGCGCTTCCAGCAGCGCCTGGGGATCGCACGCGACAACGTGACGGGCGATGTGGTCCTGGTCGCGCCACGCGCGGTCCGGGTCGATCAGAAACGTGGGCGCCGAAGCCGCCGCGAGCCACGCGTTCAATGCCCTCGAGGTCGGCGTGCCTCCGATCCGGATCACGAGATCCGGTCCGTGCTGAAGGGACCAGCCGGCCCGCAGCAAAGCCTCATACGCCTCTACGGCTCCGCCCGTCTCCGCGCGGCGGAGCTGTGAGCCGGGTTCGGCCAGGACCGGCAGCCCCAGCCGCATGAGCGCAGGCGCGAGCCGCTCACCATCACGAATCTCACCCGCCACGACCAGCGGGCGGCGCGCACCCTGGAGCGCTGACGCGAGGTTGGCCAGCTGGGCCTGGGTGGGCAGGACGCGGCCGCTAGTGACTGTCTGCCCCGCCTCGCCCTCAGCAGATGGAACCTGGCCCGGCGTCGGCACCAGCGGCTCGCGAAAGGGCAGGTTGATGTGCACGGGCCCGCCTGCAGACTCCGCCACGGCCCTCGCCGCCAGCCGCCTCCACACCCGTGCGGCGCCGGGGATTTCGACCGGCACTCCTGGGTCGAAGAACCAGCGCACGGCGGTGCCATAGAGACGCTGTTGATCGATCGCCTGGTTGGCGCCCACATCTTGCAGCTCAGGCGGGCGATCTGCAGTGATGACGATCATGGGCGTGCGTGAGTACGAGGCCTCGACCACGGCGGGATGAAACTCGGCGGCGGCCGTGCCCGACGTACACAGCAGCACCGCCGGCTTGCCGGTGGCCTTGCCGATCCCGAGGCCGAAGAACGACCCTGATCTCTCGTCGACATGCATGATCACCTTGATCCGCGGGTGGCGCTGCAGGGCCATTGCGATCGGTGCTGAGCGCGAGCCGGGCGACACGCACGCGTACTCGACACCCTGTGCGGCGAGCTCATCGACGAAAGTGGCGGCGAATGTCTGCGCTATGTCCATAAAGTTCTAGCTGTGCCGATTCTGGAGGGTGCCGACGTTCGTCTCAACTATTTCGTCACCGGCGAAGGCACGCCCGTCACCCTGCTCCACGGCTTCACACAGAGCGGTCGCAGCTGGCAGGAGGTCATCTCGACCATGCCGACGGGTTGGATGTGGGTGGTGCCCGACCTTCGGGGACACGGAGAGACGCGGATCCAGCCGGGCGCGCTCTGCACGATGGACGCCTGCACCGCGGACCTCGAGATGCTGTGGAATGACCTCGGGATCCAGCGCACCCACCTCGTCGGCTACTCGATGGGCGGCAGGCTCGCGCTCCACGTGGCGACGAGGCTCCCCGAGCGCCTCCTGTCCTTGCTGACGATCGGCGCCCACGGGGGCCTCGAGGAGGAAGCGCGAGAGGGCCGCCGTCAGGGCGACGAAGCACTTGCTCAGCGGATCGAGCATGACGGGCTCGAGGCGTTCGTCAACTACTGGGGCTCCCTGCCGATGTTCGCGGGCCTGGAGCGCCGCGGACCGTCGTTCGTGGCGCAGGTGCGTGCCGAGCGCCTGGGCAATACGGTGGCCGGGCTGGCGGCCTCGCTGCGCGGAATGGGCGCCGGCGCGATGCAGCCTCTGTGGGACGACCTGGCGCAAGTGAGCGTCCCAAGCACTTTCGTGGCGGGCCAGCTCGATCATGGATATGTCGCCTCCGCCCGCCGGCTGGCGGCGGTGGTTCCCAACAGCCGCATAGAGATCGTTCTGCGCGCCGGCCACACCGTGCACCAGGAGAGACCTGAGGCGTTCGCGCGCGTGCTGGCGGCTCACCTCGCAGCGGCGGAAACGTTGGCGAGCGACTCGAGCTCAACCACGGCCTGAATGCCGGCCGCATAGCGAGCCGCGCCCAGCCGTTCCTGGTCGAGCATGCCTCCACCGGCGACCGGGCGCAAAACGAACCACCGGCAGCCCAGCTTGACCTGGCGCTCTACCTCGCGTGCGACCTGCTCCGGATGGATAACGGTGATGTAGCCGTCCGTCATGCGAGCAGCCCCACCGCGAGCAGCATCGCGTAGACGATCTCCGCCACGGCCATGCGTTTGAGGGCAGCCACCAGCGCCGGCCCGCTGCGGCTGGCGAATGCGGTGCGCACTGGAAACGCAGCGATCGGGATCGCGAGCAGGACGAGCAGCACGGTCGCACTTGCGAGTCCGAGAATCGACAGCACTACCGGGACGATGAACGCGGTGGAGATGAGAAGGACCAGGAACATCACGGTCCGGTCGCGACCGATCCTGGTCGCAAGCGTCCGCTTGCCGGCGGCGGCATCAGTCTCGATGTCGCGCAGGTTGTTGAGGACCAGGATGGCGGTGGCGAGACATCCGATTCCGCAGCCTGTGAGGATCGCGAGCGGTGTTACACGCAGCGCTTCGACATACACCGTCCCGCAGGTTGCGACCAGGCCGAAGAACAAGAAGACAAAGAGCTCGCCAAGCCCGAGGTATCCGTAGGGGCGCGGACCGCCGGTATAGAGCCAGCCCGCAAGAAGGCACGCTGCTCCAACGACGAGCAATCGCCAATCGGTCGCGAGGCTGAGCGCGAGGCCGGCAACTCCAGCGACGCCAAATGCGACCACGGCCGCCCCTCTGACCTGCTCGGGCGCGACGACACCGGACGCAGCCGCGCGGACCGGGCCTACCCGCCGGGGCGTGTCGGCGCCGCGGACGAAGTCGGAATAGTCGTTGGCGAAGTTGACCCCTATCTGCATGGCAAGGGCGACCAGCAACGCCCCGAATCCTGCGGCCGGCCTGATGCCGCCTTCATGGATCGCGACCGCGGTGCCCGCGAGCACCGGCGCGACGGAGGCGGCCAGAGTCGCCGGGCGAACTGCGGACCACCAGACGCGTCGGGGCGTCAGCGTTGGCGCGGTGGCGACCATGTCAGGGTCTCTTGGGAAACTTCGAAAAGTTGGGTTTTCGCTTCTGCACGTACGCGTCGCGGCCTTCCTGCGCCTCTTCGCTCATGTAGTAGAGAAGGGTCGCGTCGCCTGCAAGCTGCTGGATGCCCGCGAGCCCATCGTCCGCGGCGTTGAAGCTGGCCTTGAGCATGCGCAACGCCAGCGGGCTGAGCTCGAGCATGCGCCTGCACCAGGCGACGGTCTCCTGCTCGAGCGACGCGAGCGGCACGACCTTGTTCACGAGCCCCATGTCCAACGCTTGCTGCGCGTCGTATTGCTCGCACAGAAACCAGATCTCGCGCGCCTTCTTCTGGCCCACGATGCGGGCGAGGAGACCAGAGCCGTAGCCGCCGTCGAAGCTGCCGACCTTCGGCCCGGTCTGGCCGAAGCGGGCGTTGTCGGCGGCGATGGTCAGATCGCACACGACGTGGAGCACGTGGCCTCCGCCGATCGCATAACCGGCCACCATTGCGACCACCGGTTTGGGCAGGCGCCGGATCTGGATCTGGAGGTCCAGCACGTTGAGCCGGCCCGTGCCCTTGGGATCGACGTAGCCGTCGTCGCCCCGAATCCGCTGGTCGCCCCCGGAGCAGAAGGCCTCGGTGCCCGCACCGGTGAGGATGACGACACCGATCTTCGGGTCGTCGCGAGCCACCCCAAATGCCCTCGACATCTCGAAAACGGTCGTGGGCCGGAACGCATTGCGGACCTCGGGCCGGCTGATCGTGATCTTGGCGATACCGTCCCACGTCTCGTACACGATGTCTTCGTACTCGCCCGAACGCCTCCACCCGCTCTTGGCTCGGGCTGCTCGACCTTTCAAGTTCGCACTCCTAGAGCAATCGCTAGCACTATCCGAATCGTACGCCGTGCCGGCTCAGCGGCGCTCGAAAGCCAGCCTGGCGCCGAGACCGATCAAGACCAGCCCAGTCAGCCTGGTCATGACCTGGCGCACGCGAGTCCCCAGCCCGCTGCGCCCCAACCTGCTGACGACGTGGCCGTATGCGATCAGCCAGGCGATCAGCATGGCCTCGAAGACGGCGACCATGAGCACGAGCCGCGTCGCGGGGTCGCCCGGAATTGTGAATTGAGGCATCACGGTCACGAAGAACGCGCCCGTCTTGGGGTTGAGCAGGTTGCTGAAGAGGCCCTGGCTCCAGGCGGTACGGTTGCTCAGCCAACGAGTAGCAGTAGGACCACCCACCTCCTCTCGCTGGGTGGAGAACAAGCTTCGCAACCCCAGGTAGCAGAGGTATGCGGCGCCCGCGAGCTTGAGGATGGTGAACGCGGTCGAGGAGCGCTCGAGGAGAACGCCGACGCCTACCGCCGAGGCTGTGACCCACACGAGAGTTCCGATTGCGACACCCAGCGCGGACATCGTTGACGCGCGCGGACCCGCAGCGAGCGCGTTGCGGATGATCAGCGCGGTGTCGGGACCTGGAGTCGCGATGAGCAACGCCGACAGGGCCACCCACGCCACCAAGCGTCCATCGATCTCCAACGCGATTCAGGCCCGCTGCGTTGGTTTCGGTCGCGGGAACAGCTTGACGATGTTGGCGTAGTCCTCAGGTGTATCGACGTCGTCGAGGCGGTCGAGCGCGGGCACGGTGTCGACGAGCTCGGGCCTGTTATCAAGGACCTGACGCGCACCCGCGTCGCCTTTGAGCGTCATGAGCTCGTCCCACAGCTCTCGCGCCAACACCACCGGCGGCGCCCATTTGCCGCCCTCACCACGGGACACCGCGACCGCCGGCCGCGACCCTTCTTGGCGCCAAGCGCGAAGCAGCGCCGCGACCGTGCGCGAGCCGACCATCGGCTGGTCGCCGAGCAACACCAACGCAGCCTCCATGTCAGGGCGCAAAGCGCGCAAACCTACCTGGAGCGACGATGCCATGCCTGTACCGGCGCGCGGATTGTGGACGAGCTCGGCATCGCGGCCGACCGCTTGCATGACCTCACTGGACGAATACACGACCAGGATCTGATGGCAGCCGCCGTCAGATGCGGCCTCGATCACCGACTTGATCATCGGCCTGCCGTCGAACTCGAGGAGCAGCTTGTCCGAGCCGGCCATGCGTGTGCTCGAGCCTGCGGCCAGAACCACTGCGCCCACCGGCAGCAATGCGTCGGCCAGACGGTCGAAAGGCGGCGTCGCCGAGCGGATCCACTCGACGTCGGCGTCCGCTTTGAGCGCGATCTCCGCGAAGTCTCGCAACCGCACGCCGTCCGCATCGACCAGGAACAACTTCCGCCCCGCCATCATCGTCAGGTCTGGATCCTGGGCGGGCAGGCCGATCACGGCGACGGCTCTGCAATCGACGCGGGCAGCCGCGTGCTGAAGGGCGGCGTCGATGTCGCGGCCGCGAACGACCACGCTGTGGGGGCCGTCAGGTTCGCGATAGGTGCGGCCCCGGAAGGGCAGCTCGAGATCGCTCATGACGAAGATCGCCGCCACCAAAAAAGCATGGCAGACGGGACCGCGATTCGAGCCGGTACCCGGCACGCACTAATCTCATCGGTGTGCCTGTACTCGGCGCCCACGTCGACTCCTCGGGCGGGCTGCATCTGTCCTTCGAGCGGGCCAAAGCCATGGGGGCCGAAGCGATCCAGATCCACCCGACTCCGCCTGGCTTCTGGGGCTCGCCCAAGCTCGACGAGACCCGGATTGCGACATTCAAGGAGGCCGCGGCCAAGCACGGCCATCCGCCCTTTTACTTCCATGCCGTTTACCTGATCAACCTGGCCGGTGACGACCCGACCCTGCGGTCGCGCTCGGAGAGCACGCTGGCCGGGTATGTCAAGGCAGCGGACGAGCTCGGCGTCAACGGGGTGATCTTCCACACCGGGTCACACAAAGGCGCCGGGTTCGAAGCACGCCTGCCCTCGATCCTCGAGCACATCAAGAAGGTCATGGAACGCGCCGATCCGAAGACCGCGCGGCTCCTCATCGAAAACAACGCCGGCCTGGGCGGATGCGTCGGCGCGCGGTTCGAGGAAATCGCGCGGATGCTCGACGGATTGCGCGATCCACGCGTCGGCGTCTGCTTCGACACTTGCCACGCGTTCGCTTCCGGATACGACGAGCGCACGCCGGCGGACGTGGAACGGACCGTCGACGAGCTCGACCGGGTGATCGGCTTGAAGCACGTCGAGGTCATCCACTGCAACGACTCCGTCACCGGCCTGGGCTCCAACCGTGACCGCCATGCCAACATCGGCGATGGGCAGATCGGTCAGGAAGGCTTTCGCGCGCTTCTGCGCGAGCCCCGCTTGGCGAGGCTGCCCTTCATCCTCGAGGTGCCCGGAGCCGGCGACGGCCCGGATGCCGAGCAGGTCGGCATGCTCCGCCGCTTGGCTACGAGCTAAGCGACGTGGGAGCGGTGCTCGCCATCGCCCTGGATTGAGGCCGGTCGCCGGCGCTGCGGCCGTATCGTCGCGCGCCAGAGCCAGGCCCGAGCCGCCAGTTGCCTGATCGTTTCGAAGGTGGCGTTCGGCCGCCCGGCAGCCATCAACCGGCGGTTTTCCATCTCGCCCTGCATGTCCTTCAAGCGCTGCCACGCCTCGTCTTCGTTCATGTACTGGTGCATTCTCGCTCCTCCTGTAACTGGCGTTTTAGCTTCACTAGTTATTATAACCTACATTCATGCTTTGCAGGTTAGGGATATAATCAAGTTCGAGATGGCCGATCGAGAAACCGCAACCGGCGTGGTCGGATTGATACAGGCCTACGTGAACACCGTCGATGTGCAGGACGGCCCCGAGGAACTCTCAGACCCAAACACGCTTGGCGCCTGGCTGGTTGCACATGAGTTGATCGAAAGCGGGCAGGCCGTCACGGAGGCGGATCTGAAGCACGCGATCGCGGTGAGAGAAGCGATCCGAGGGGTGATCGGAGCCAATTCGGGCGGCAAGGTCTACCCCCTCGACATCGCCACCCTCAACGAGGCGGCGACCGCCAGCCGGCTACGGGCTCGGTTCGGCGCCGGCGGCAAGGCGCGGCTCGAGCCCGAAGCGAGCGGGGTCGCCGGCGCGATGGGGCGCATGGTGGCCGCGCTGTTCGCGGCTATGGCCGACGAGGACTGGAGCCGGCTCAAGCTGTGCGGCTCGGAGACGTGCCGCTGGGCCTTCTACGACGGCTCTCGCAACCATTCGAGCCGCTGGTGCACGATGGCGACCTGCGGTAACAGGCAGAAGGCGAGACGATTCAGGCAGCGGGCGAAGGCGACCGCTTAGCGCGGCCGTCCGGCCGGGCTCGTACCTCACGCATGAAAGTGCCCGAGCCCCCAAAGCGGACCGCAGTGATCTCCGCCATGATGCCCAGCGCGGTCTCCTCAGCCCCACGGCCGCCGAGGTCGAGGCCCACCGGACCGTGCACTTGCGACAGCTGGTCCTCCGTGAAGCCTTCGTCACGTAGCGCCGCAAAACGATTCTCATTGGTCTTGCGGCTGCCGATGGCGCCGATGTAGCCGACGTCCTTCCCGAGCACGGATCGGAGCGCCGGCAGGTCGAACTTGGGGTCGTGGGTGAGGATGACGATGTAGGCGGAGTTGTCGAGCGTGAGCTTTGACGCCGCCTCGTCCGGCCACGCGACGATGAGCTCGTCGGCTTCAGGAAAACGTTCCTTGGTGGCGAACTTCGCCCGCGCGTCGATGACGGTCACGCGATAGCCCATCAGCTTCGCGAGCCGGTGCAGGGGGATGGCGATGTGGATCGCGCCGACGATGATCAGGTGGGCAGGCCGCCGGAAAGGTTCGACGAACAAATCGCCGTCGCGGCGCGCGAGCTCAGAGCCGGAGGGGGTTCCCTCAGAGACGGTGGCTTCGCCCGTGACGAGGTCGGTACGAAGCGTCACCGGGCGGTTCTCATCGAGGAGCTTGATCAGCTGCTCATGGACGCCGGCGAGCGGTTGGATGAAGACTTCGATGTGCCCGCCGCACGCGAGCCCGACGGAAAACGCAACATCGTCGGCGACTCCGAAAGCCGCGAGCTTGGGCTTGCCCGCCTTCAAGACCTTCTGTGCTTCCTCGAATACCGTGCCTTCGATGCAGCCGTTCGAGACCGAGCCCGCCATCTTGCCCGATCGCGTCACCACCATCTTCGAGCCGAGAGGGCGCGGGCTGGATCCCCACGTCTCGACGACAGTCGCCAGGGCGATCTCCTCTTTGTTCTCGGTCCAGGTCTTCAGCTCGGTCAGGACTTCGCGCATGAGCCTTTCACCGCCTCCGAGCCGGTCGGCTGTCGAGGTCGGCCAGCATCCGTCCGAGGTCGTCGAGCGCCTGCACGTTGTGCACGGCGAGAAAGTCGTCGCAATAAGGAAGCGCAGCCACCATGCCCCGAGTGAGCGGCTCGTAGCCGTCCGATCCCAACAGCGGGTTCAGCCAGATGAGCCGGTGCGCCGAACGTCGCAGGTGGATTAGCTCGGCCGTGAGCTGCGCAGGATCGCCTCGATCCCACCCGTCGCTGACGATGATCACAACCGCGCCGTGGCCGAGCACGCGTCGCGCCCAGCGGCGGTTGAAATCGGCGAGCGCCTCGCCGATGCGGGTGCCTCCGCTGAAATCGTGCACGCCTTTGCTCACAGACGTCAGCGCCTTGTCGAGGTCGCGATGGCGCAGCAGTCGCGTGATCCGGGTGAGCCGGGTCGAGAACACGAACGCCTCGAGGTCTTCGCGGCGCGCAATCGCGTGCGCGAAGATCATCAGGACGCGGGAATACCGTTCCATCGAGCCGCTGACGTCGCACACCAGGACGAGCGGCCGCCGCCGCAGCCGAGGACGCTTTTTGAACAGGTGCACGAGCTCGCCGCTCGAGCGGATCGCGTGCCGGGCGGTCCGCCGCAGGTCGATCGCGCCGGATTTCGCCGCGCGAAGCCGGCGCGTCTTGCGTTCGGCGACACGCCATGGCGACTGCGCCAGGAGCCGTTGGACCTGCTCGGTCTCCTGCCACGTCATCGCGTCGAAGTCTTTATGGCGCAGCAGCTCCTCGGCGCTGTAGCCGCTCGAGGTCTCCGGCACCGTGCGCGGTTCCTGCTCCCGATTCATCTGCGAGGTGTTCAGCCCGAGCGCGTTCGCCCACGCCTTCGCGCGTTCCGGTGACATCGGCAGCGAACGCGTGCGGCCCGGCATGACGCCGGCCGAGGCGCGCGGATCGGGAGGCGCCCAGAAGATGTCGAAAGCCGCCTCGAAGGTCGCGATCTCGTCCTTGCGGCTCACGAACACGGATCTGAGCGCGCCGCGGAAATCCTGCTGCTTTTTCAGATCGATCAACGTGAGCGCGCGGGTGGCGTCGGTGAGCCGGCGCGGGCCGGCTTCCATGCCGGCGTCATGGAGGAGCCGGGCGAACGCGCCCAGCCGCGGTAAGAGATCAGCTCCCCTCCCACCTTTGGGGGGAGGGTTAGGGAGAGGGGCGTGAGGAGAATCCAGCCGCTCAGGCACCTCTTGCCTTCTCGACCAGGGCCGGCACCTGCTGACGGATGCGCTCCAGGTCCTCCTGGTACTTGAGCGCCGCGCCGAGGGTCGCGTCCACGAGCGAGGCATCGATCCGAGTGGCGCCCAAGGCGGCGAGAGATCGTGCCCAGTCGAGCGTCTCCGCCACTCCCGGCATCTTGTACAGCTCCATGGTGCGCAGGCTCTGAACCAACGCGGCCACCTCCCGAGCGAGACCTTCGGCCGCCTCCGGCGCGCGGGCGCGCACGATCTCGACCTCCTTCTCGAGGTCGGGATAGTCGATCCAGTGGTACAGGCAGCGGCGCTTGAGCGCGTCGTGCACCTCGCGGGTCCGGTTCGAGGTGATGACAACGAACGGCGGCTTCTTGGCCTTGATCGTCCCGATCTCGGGGATCGAAACCTGGAAGTCGGAGAGCAGCTCGAGCAGAAACGCCTCGAACTCCTCGTCGGAGCGGTCGATCTCGTCAATCAAGAGCACAGGCGGCGTGACGTCGTCGTTGTCGATGGCGTCCAGAAGCGGCCGGCGCAGAAGGAACTCAGAGCTGAAGATCTCCCGCTCGGCGGTCCGCCGGTCATCGCCTTCGCCCAGCAGGCGGATGTGGAGCAGCTGCCGCGGGTAGTTCCACTCGTAGACGGCGTGCGCGAGGTCGATGCCCTCATAGCACTGCAGGCGGATGAGGCGCGCACCCAGCACCTCGGCCATCACCTTGGCCGCCTCGGTCTTGCCGACGCCCGCCTCGCCCTCGATGAAGAGGGGCTTTTCGAGCTTCAGCGCCAGGAAGATGGACGTGGCGAGACCGCGGTCGCCGATGTAGCGGCGCTCGCGGAGGCGCCGCTCGACCTCGTCGATGCTCGCCGGAGCCGTCATCCCGCCAAACACTACCGGCCTTCTAGCCGGCTTGTTCTATGGCCCTCTTCGTCAGCACCCGCGCCAGGTGCTTCTTGTACTCGGGGCTGGCCCGCAGGTCGCCTGACGGGTTGAGTCCATCGGAGGCATGCTGGGCCGCCTCCTCCGGCTTGGCGCCCTTGTGCAGGGCGTCTTCGACGGCCTTCGCGCGCACCGGGATCGGACCGACGTTCGTCAAGCCGATGCGCCAGTCGCCGTTCATCTTCTGCGCGGCCGCACCCACGATGGCCCAGTCGAACAGACGGCGCCGGAACTTGATGTACTTGTGAGGGCCGTCAGCCACCGGGAAGATGACCTCGGTGACGATCTCGTTGGCGGCCAGCGGCGTGGTGAATATGTCCTTGAAGAAGTCCTTGGCCTGGATCTTCCGCTTGTTGGTGACGATCTCGGCGTCGAGCATCAGCGCGAGCGTCGGGTAGTCACCTGCCGCGTCGGCGTGCGCCATCACGCCGCCCATCGTGCCCATGTTTCGGACCTGGTTGTCGCCGACCTCGCCCGCAACCTCGGCGAGAATCGGCAGCTTGGCCTTGAGCACGTCGGAATTCTGGATCTGGACGTGCCGCACCAGGGCGCCGACATGCACCTTCGAGCCTTCCACCTTGATTTGATCGAGGCCCTTGATGCCGTTGATGTCGACGAGCGCCGTCGGCTGCGCCAGTCGCAGGCGCATGAGCGGAATGAGGCTGTGCCCGCCTGCGAGCACCTTCGCGTCATCGCCGTACTTGTCCAGAAGCTTCGATGCCTCGTCCACGGACGAGGCGAGGGAGTATTCGAATGCGGCCGGGATCACTTGCGTGCCTCCTTTCCGTCGTGGGACGTGCCGCGCGCATTCTGCATCTGTTTCCAGAGCCGGTCCGGGCTTGCGGGCATGTCGACATGCTTGATACCGAGTGGCGACAGTGCGTCGCAAACAGCGTTGATGACCGCGATCGAGCTGGCGATCGTGCCGGCCTCGCCGATGCCTTTGACCCCGAGCTCATTCGTGGGCGACGGGGTGATGGTGCGGCCGAGCTCGAACTCCGGAAACTCGTTGGCGGTCGGGATGAGGTAGTCGGTGAGAGTGCCGGTCTTCATCTGACCGGTCTCGTCGTCGTAAACGACCTCTTCGTACAGAGCCTGTGCGATGCCCTGAGCGATGCCGCCGTGGATTTGTCCATCGACGATCATCGGGTTGATGATGTTGCCGCAGTCGTCGACTGCGATGTATCTCTGCAGGTCGACTGCACCAGTCTCCGCGTCGACCTCGACGACGGCGATGTGGGTGCCGAAGGGCCAAACGAAGTTGCTGGGGTCGTAGTAGGCGACAGCCTCCAAACCGTGCTCCATGCCCTCCGGCAGGCCGGCGCCGAAGGATGCGAATGCGATCTCGCCGAGCGCCTTGCGCTTGTCGGGACTGCCTTTGACATAGAAGCTGCCATGGTCGAACACGACGTCGTCCTCGGCCGCCTCGAAGATGTGGGCCGCGAGCTTCTTGGCTTTGTCGACGACCTTCATGCTCGCTTTGTGGACGGCCATGCCGCCGACGGCCAGGGAGCGGCTGCCGTAGGTGCCGTAGCCAAAGGCCGGGCCTTCAGCCGTGTCGCCGTGCCGCAGCTCGATCATGTCGTACGGCACCCCGAGGGTGTCGGCGACGATCTGCGGGAAGGTGGTGTCGTGTCCCTGCCCGTGTGAGTGGGTGCCGACGTAGACGGTGACCGAGCCTGTCGGAAACACTCGGACCTGCGCACTTTCGACCAGAGCGATACCTCCGGTGGCGGGGGCTGTGGCGGCGCTCGGCCCGAATCCGCAGATCTCGATCCAGCTCGAGACTCCTATACCCAGGTATCGGCCCTTCTTTCTTGCTTCCTCCTGCTCGCGGCGGAGCTTGGCGTAGCCGACCATCTCCATCGCCTTGTCCATCGCCTTCTCGTAGGCGCCAGAGTCGTAAACCAGGCCGAAGTGGCTGGTGTGCGGAAACTGCGTGATGAAGTTCTTGCGCCGGATCTCGGCCGGATCCATGTGCAGGGCGCCGGCGAGCAGGTCGATCATCCGCTCGCACAGGTGAGTCGCCTCGGGGCGGCCGGCGCCCCGGTATGGGTCGGTGGGCACCTTGTTGGTGAGGATGCCCACGGTGCGGGCCGAGACGTGCTTCCAGTTGTACGCGCCGGTCGATAGCAGGCACGCGCAGGCTTGAAAGGCGCCGAAGGTGCCTACGTAAGCCCCCTCGTCGAGGTACTGCGTGACCTTCAATGCGACGAGACTGCCGTCCTTCTTCGCACCTGCCTCTACGTCGAAGTACTGTCCGCGACCGTGCGTGGTCGTCTGGAGGGATTCGGTGCGAGATTCGATCCATTTCACCGGCCGGCCGCTGAGCTTGGCCGCGGCCGGCACCAGGTAGTCCTCCGAGTAAGGGCTGATCTTGCTGCCGAAGCCTCCGCCCACGTCAGGCGAGATGATGCGAATCCTGGTTTCGGGAATGCCCAAAGCGCCGGCCAGGAACAGCCGGATGAAGTGAGGGTTCTGGCTCGACATCCAGATGGTCATGCTCTGGTCGGGTCTCGAGTACTCGGCGAGGACGCCGCGCGTCTCCATCGGCGTCGGCGCCAGGCGCTGCTGGAGGATTCGCTGCTTGACGACGACGTCCGCGCTCTTCATCACCGCGTCGTCCTCTGGGATGTACGTGAGGTCCCAGCCGAGGTTGTCCGGCGCGCCGCTGTGCGTCTTGGGCGACCCGGCCTCGAGGGCCTTCTCCAGATCCATCACCGCCGGCAGCGGCTCGTAGTCGACGTCGACCAGGTTGCCTGCGTCCGCAGCCTGGTATTTCGTCTCGGCCAGCACCACGGCGACCGGCTCGCCCTGGTAAACGACCTCCTTCTCCGCGATCGGGAATCGAGGCGGGATCTGCTTCTTCTCGGCCACAAAAGCCGGCGCCGCGGGCATCGTGCCGGCGACCACCTTGGCAAAATCCTTATGCGTGTAGATCGCGACCACTCCTGGGGCCTTGCTCGCCGCGGTGATGTCGATGCTCTTGATGCGAGCGTGCGCGTGCGGGCTGCGGACGACTGAGAGGTAAGCGGTCCCAGGCCGGGTGAAGTCGTCTATGTAACGGCCCTCGCCGCTGACCAGCCGCGGGTCCTCGCGGCGGTGGATCTTGGCTCCGATCATGGTTGTGATTGCCATCGCTCAGCTCCTCCCCGCCACAGACTTCGCACTGGCATGGGTGGCGCTCCCACCCATGGTCTTGGCGGCCGAGCGCACCGACTTGATGATGTTCACGTAGCCCGTGCAGCGACAGAGGTTGCCTTCGAGGCCCTTTCGGATCTCGTCATCGGTCGGACTGGGGTTCTCCGACAAGAGATAGGCGGCCGCCATGATCATCCCCGGCGTGCAGTAGCCGCACTGAAGGCCGTGCTCGTCCCAGAACGCCTGCTGCAGCGGATGGAGCTCGCCATCCTTGGCCATGCCTTCGATCGTGGTGAGGCTCTTGCCTTCGGCCTGGACCGCGAACATCGTGCAGCTCTTCACCGCCTTGCCGTCGACGAGGATCGTGCAGGCCCCGCACTGGCTGGTGTCGCATCCGACATGGGTGCCCGTGAGCCCGGCGACGTCCCGTATGTAATGCACGAGCAGGAGCCTGGGCTCGACCTCATCCTCGTGCCGGCGGCCGTTGATCGTAGTAGCGACCTTATGCTTCATACGGTTCCTCCAACCCAAGTGAGGGCGCCTGAAGCGCCCGGGCAACAAAAGCTTGCCGAAACGGCCTCCGCTAATTGCGCTACTTTTACGCGCGAATTGCAACTAGAAAATTCTTTCCCCGTGGCGGCGCCTCCCGACCGGGTGTTCGCCTACCTCCTGGACGTGAACAAAGTCGCCGGTTGCGTGCCTGGCGCGGAGCTCTCAGAAGTCGTCGACCCGAGCACCTTCAAGGGCAAGGTCAAGATCAAGGTCGGTCCGATCACGGTCGCGTACAACGGCACGGCTCGGATCGTCGATCGAGATGACAGCACCCACTCCGCGTCGATCGAGGCTGAGGGCCGCGAGACGACCGGGCCCGGATCCGCCCGCGCGAAGGCGACCATGAGCGTGGTCCCCGACGGCGCCGGCTCCACGGTCAAGATCGTCACCGAGTACAACGTCGCGGGTCGGGTCGCCCAATTTGGTCGCGGTGTCATGGAGGATGTGTCGCGCCGGCTGGTCGGAGAGATGGCGGCGTGCATCGCGGCCAACATCGAGGCGGGTGAGCCCCACTCGCCGGGGGCCGGCAACCCTTCAACTTCGTCTTCGACATCGACGCCGGCCTCGGCGAGCGCGCCGGCCACGGCGAAACCGGTCAATGCCTTCGGGCTGCTCTTCTCGGTCTTGTGGGCTCGGCTGCGCGGGCTCTTCGGGAGCCGAACCTAGCCTAGATAAAGCGCCATCATCTGGTCGCGGTTGATCCAGATGGCCGGCTGCGTCCAGCTCTTGCCCGCGGTCCCGATCACGACCACCGTGACGTCGACCATGGGAAAGAATCGACTCTTGATGAGGACTTCACCGTGCATCTTCGCATCCGACAGCTTCGGAAATTCCGCTGCCCCCGTGACCATGAAGTTGTTCCCCTGGAACATCACGAAGCGCCGGATGAACTCCGGCTGGTCGGGCAGCGGCGGCTCCACGTCGATCGTGCGGATGCCACAGATCGCTGTCTTGTTGAACGTGCCCTCCGGAACTCCGTTGAGTTGCACCGCGCCAGGCATCAGCGGCTCCGCGCTCACGTTCCGAAGATGGAACAGCGACTCCGGATCGTTCATGGTGTCCCGAAGCCGGCCGCGGACCTGCATCTCCGCGGTGATGCGCTGGTACGGCGTCAGGACGTCGACCTTGACCCACGCCATCGTCGGGCCGAGGACGCCCATCGGTTGAGACATGCTCGGGAGGATAACTCCCCGGCTGCCAGAATTGGCCCGATGGACCTTGCGGAAGCGCGCCGGCGTATTCGCGAGCGCGCGGACCTGAACGCGTTCATCTCGATCTCCGAAGAGACCGGCAGCGGGACGGTGGTCGCGGTGAAGGACCTGGTCGATGTGGCTGGGATGGTCACCACCGCGGGCGGAATCATCCTCCCCAATGTGCCCGCCGCAGACGATGCGCCCGTCGTCAAGAGCATCCGGGCCCGCGGCTGCGTGATTGTCGGCAAGGCCAATCTGCACGAGTTCGCCTACGGCGTGACGAGCGTCAATCCCCATTACGGTCCGGTGCGAAACCCGCACGACCCGAGCCGCGTCGCAGGTGGCTCGTCCGGCGGGTCGGCGGTGGCGGTGGCGGCGAGGATGTGCGATTGGGCGATCGGAAGCGACACGGGCGGCTCGATCCGCGTCCCAGCGTCTCTGTGCGGCGTGGTTGGTTTCAAGCCCGCCCTGGGCAGCATCCCCACCGAGGGGGTCATCCCTTTGAGCCGCTCGCTGGACACGCTCGGGCCGATGGCGCCCGACGTAGCGACCGCTGCGGCCGCCTACGCGATGATGGCGGGCGGATCGCCTGCCGTTGAGTCGGTGCGTGCCCCTCGACTGGGGGTGCCGGCGGGCTGGGTCGCGGGCCTGGATGCGGAGACCGCCCAGGCGTGGGGGCTGGTTTCGGCCGACCTGCCCGAGGTTCCGTTCCCCGACCGCGAGGAGCTGTTCAACGTCGGGCTGACGATCCTGCTCGTCGAGGCTGCGGCTTATCACCGCCGGTGGGCGATGGAATTTCCGGAGAAGTACGGCGCGGATGTCATCGGCCACATCAGGCGCGGGCTCGAGATCCTCGCAGTCGATTTCGAAGCGGCGCTGCTGGCGTTTACGCGCCTTCGCCGGCGGGCGCAAAACGCCATGGAAGACATCGATGCGCTCGTTCTGCCCGCCACAGCGATTGTCGCGCCCCCGATCAGCGCGGGCAACGAGGTGCGCGAGCCGCTTGCGCGGTTCACGCGCCCGTTCAACACGACGGGGCAGCCGGTGGTCACGCTGCCGGCACCGGCGTCGGGATTGCCGGTCGGCATCCAGGTGGTGGGCCGGACGAACGCCGAGACGCTGGCGGTCGCGGCGTTGCTGGAGCGTGAGTGGAGACGGCCGGTATGAAGTCGAAGGACTTCTTTCCCGCTGTGTTCAGCCGCCATGCCGAGGCTTACCAGCGTCGCCTCGAGAAGATCATGGCCCGTGGAGAGGCGCCGGGCCGGGCTCGAGTGATCGAGCTGGTTCGAGCGCGACCCGGGATGCGAATCCTCGATCTCGCATGCGGCCCCGGCAACCTCAGCCGCCGCCTGGCCGAACAGATCGCTCCGGGGGGTGAGCTGATCGGCGTCGATCTGGCGCCGGGAATGATCGAGCTGGCCCGCTCAGCCAGAATTCCGAATGCTCGTTTCGAGGTCATGGACATCGAGCGCCTGGACTTCGCCGATGCCACATTCGATGCGGCCGTATGCGGCCACGGGCTGCAGTTCGCCCCCAACCTGGGGCGCGCGCTGGGCGAAGCAGGGCGCGTCCTCAAGCCCGGCGGCGTCCTTGCCGCCAGCGTCCCGATCTCGACGGCGCAAGAGGCGGCGTGGGCTCTGCTTTACACCGTCCTCGACCGCTGGCTACCGCCGCGGACGGAGGTGGTCGACCAGAAGCCGACGCGCGAGACGGTAGAGGACCGGCAGGCGTTTCGCCAGGCCGCGCTTGATGCCGGATTTGCCTCCGCGCACGTTGAAGTCATCGAGGAAGAGGTCGAATGGGAATCGGCGGAGCAACTGGTTTCCATGTTCACGAGCTGGTGGGATTGCGCGTCCAGACTGGAGACAGTGGAGCCGTCACGACGCGAAGGATTCATGCAGGATGCGGTCGCGACCCTCAAGCGCGAGCATCCTGGGACGATCGTGACCACTGGGCGAAACCATGTGCTCGACGCCCGCGCATGAACCGGCTGGGTGCGAGCGCGATAGCGCTCATCGTTCTGTCTTGCGCATGCACTGACCAGACAGCTTCGGCCCCGCCGGCCCCGCCGCCGTCACCGAGCCCGATCGCGTTCGGTCCACCGCAGTACCGGGCGATCTGGGTCGACGCGTTCCACGACGGCATGAAGTCGCCGGCGCAGGTGGAGAAGTTGGTCGCGGACGCGCACCGGGCCAACCTCAACGCCCTGATCGTCCAGGTCCGCAAGGCGGGCGATGCGTACTTCAATCGTTCCGACGAGCCTCGCGCGACCGATATCACGGGGCCGCCGGACTTCGACCCGCTCGCGTACGTGATCAAGCTCGCGCACAGCGCCGTCCCTCGCATCGAGGTTCATGCGTGGCTCAACACGTTCTTCGCGGGTGAATCAAGCCAGGTCTATGTCCAGCACGGCGACGTGTGGGGCAACCGGGCGGATGACGGCAGCACTAGCGGATATCTCGATCCCGGCGTGCCGGAGGTCCAGACCTACACGCACAAGCTGTTCATGGACGTGGCTCAGAACTACGACATCGACGGACTGCACATGGACTTCGTGCGGTACCCAGGTCTGGGGTGGGGCTACAGCCAGGAGTCGCTGTCGCTGTACACGCTCGAGACGGGCACTCAGGGCGTGCCTTGGTCGGGTGACGGGAGGTGGCAGGCATGGCGCCGTGCCCGCGTCACGGGATTCGTCCGCGACCTCCATGAGGACCTCAAGCGTGAGCATCCGAACGTCAAGCTCAGCGGAGCGCTCATCTGCTTCGGCGGCGGACCGCTGACTTCAGCCGATTGGCCGCGAACGTCCGCTTACTCATCGGTCTTCCAGGACTGGAAAGACTGGCTGAGCCAGGGGTACCTCGACTTTGGCGTGCCTATGAACTACGACAGCGACTGGAGCGGTCTGGAGAAGGGTTGGTTCGATCGCTGGCTGAACTTCGAGAAGGACTCGGGTTTCGCGAACCGCGTCGTGACCGGGGTCGGCGCTTTTCTGAACTATCCCGAGGAGACGCTGGCGCAGATCAACCGAGTACTGGCGCCGTCCGCCCAGGGGAACCGCGTCCTTGGCATCGCGATCTACTCATACGGCTCGACGTCGGTTTATGGCACCGATGACTTTTACGGTTACCCCGACCTCGCGGCCGGGTTGCCCCGGCAGCCATACAGCGGCGGAATCAAAAACCAGGCCGCCCTCGCGATGCGCGCGCGCACGTTCAACGACTGGTTCATGACCCAGCTGGCGCAGCCGGACTACTACCGCGACGTCCAGCTCGGATGGGTCTCGACCGCCCCGGTGTTCACGCAGCCGGCGCCAGTGCCCATGCTTTCAGGTTCTTGATCGTTCTATCGACATGAGCTACAGGGCCATGCCGCCCGCCAGCAACCTGTTGCGGCTGGTCGCATTCGCGGTGCCGGCCGGTCTGATGCTCGCCGGAGTGCAGCCGGTCATGGGTGCGGCGACGGGGTCGGTCGCTCCGGGATGGGCGGCACAGCTTGCGGTTCCGGCCATCTGCGCAGCCGCGCTTTTGTTTCTGGCTGCGCGGCGCTTCGACCGGGGCGACGCGGTGCAGCCACCGTGGTATGCCGCTTGGCTGCTGTGGCCGGGCGCGTTCCTGCTGGCGGGGGCGGCGGCGATGTGCATTTTCGGCGCCCTCGTCGATTTCCCGCTCATCGCCCCGGCGATGTGGGGGCTCGTCGCGGTAGGCAGCGTTGCATGGGCCGGCGCCATCGTGATCGTCGGGCGCGCCTCGCGCTAACAGGCAGACCCCGCCGGGGTCCCTCCCTTCCCTCGCTCGGCCCTCCCCCACCGACGCGCCGGACGCGACGCTACTCGAGAAAAATCCGGCCGCCAACCCTGGTTGTTAAGACGATGAGGCTCGCGAGTGCGTCATCCCCGCCCCGCCCATCAGAGTCCGCCGCAGGCACACGGCCACCCACATCCGGTACGGCCGCCATTTCTCCGCCAGCGCCTCGAGCTCCGCGGGGGTCGGTTCCGCGTCGAGGCCGTACTCCGTGCGGATCGCCCCGAGCAGTCGCGGCTCGCGCGTGGGCAGCTCGTCGACAGCGCTCAGCGCGCGCAGCCGCACGAGCTGGGATCCGAATTCGCCGATGCCCGCCAGCCTTTGCAGCCGCTCCAACGCCTCATCGCGCGGAAGGGCTCGCAACGTTTCGGTGTCCAGCTCGCCGGCCAGCGCCGCTCGGCCCAAACGGTTGAGGTACTCGACCTTGCGGCCGAAGAGTCCTTGATATGACTCCAGATCGGTCAGGCGCGACGGCTCGGGGAACGCCCACAGACGATGCCCGTGAACGTCGATCTCGTGTCCGAGCTCGCGGCACATCCGGTCTTTGATCGCCTGCGCCTGCCGCATGTTGATCCGCGTCGACATCACGCACCACGCCGCCGCTTCGTAGGCGTCCGACCAGTTCACCGGCCGGAAGCCCGGGAACCGGCGCTGCAGCCTTTCCACGACTCGATCGCGCCGCCCAACCTCGGGCCAGCCGCGGCCGTCGACGTCGAGGCTGAGGATGCGGGCCACCTGGCGCTCGACCTCCGCGGCACTCGCGGCGCCGTATACCTCGCCGCTAACCGCTCCCGAATCGCTTTGCGTGAGGCACACGCCGACCGGCGCCCAGCCCTTGTCGGTCAGGAAGGCAAGGTGGAGATGGCCGCGGGTCGATCCGCCCTCTGCCGGCGCCTGATGCCACGCCCCGATGAAGGTCGCCGACTCCTCCAACGAGTAAGAGCCAAGTGGCTGGATCTCGAATGTTCGTCTTGCGGTTTTGGTCTTCATGGCTTCCAGTGTGCAGCCTAATTGTTGACATCCTATGTCATCATTGAAAAAAGAATGAGAGCCGATCGCGTCCTCGCGCTGCTGCTCCTGCTCCAGGCTCGCGGTCGTCTCACCGCGACCGAGCTTGCCGAACGCCTGGAGGTGTCGAAACGGACCGTGTATCGGGACGTCGACGCCCTCAGCGCGGCCGGCGTGCCGGTCCATGCCGATCCCGGTCCCAACGGAGGCATCGAGCTGATGTCAGGCTGGCGCACCGACCTCACCGGCCTCACCGCGCCCGAGGTCGAGGCGCTCTTCACCTCCGCGGCGGGCCCCGCATTCGAGAGCGCGATGGGGAAGCTCGCCGCGGCTCTGCCCGGCGAAGGAGGCAGGCGCGCGGGACGGATCAGGGAGCGACTGCTCGTGGACTCGGTCGGCTGGGGCCGGCGGGGCGCCGCCTCCCCCCACCTCCGCATGGTGCAAGACGCCGTTTTCGGCGACCGGCGCCTGCACCTCAAGTACCGGCGCGCGGAGGCTCAGGTCGTCGAACGGGACGTCGACCCGCTGGGCTTGATCATCAAAGCCGGGGTCTGGTACTTGCTGGCCGACGCCGACGGCGACCGTCGCCTTTTTCGCCTGTCCCGCGTCGAATCAGCTCAGGCGCTGAACGAGCCCGCACGCCGCCCGAAGCGATTCGACCTGGCAGCCGCGTGGCGCAAGCAATCAGCCCACTGGGACTCGGGGCGGGCGGGATACGAGGTGATCGTGAAGGTCACACGCGACGAGAACATGCCGCTGGTGCTGCGCGTCTCCGGCGACCGGGTGGTCGGCCGGCCGCGGCGAGGTGTGGTACGGCTTGCGTTCCCTGCGGTCGAACCCGCGGCCGCCTTCGTGAGCTCGTTCGGCGCCATGGTCGAGGTGCTCGAGCCGGCCGAGGTCCGCGCTGAGCTGGCGCGGCGTGGCGCTCAGCTGACACAGCTGTACGGGCGCCCAGAAGTGCCAAAGAAAAAGGCCGGCCGCCACGGCGACCGGCCCCTATAGGTCAGCTCAGTTACGCAAGCTTGATGCGATTCGCGCGCGGGCCTTTCTGGCTCGCCTCGATCTCAAAGCTGACGCGCTCTCCGCCCGCCAGGGAGTCGAAGTTCACACTCGAGTCCAGACCGGTACGGTGGAAGAAATACTCCTTCCCGTCCTCGGCGGCGATGAACCCGAACCCGCGGTCGGATACCAGTTTCTTGATTGTGCCGGTCGGCATCTGCAACTCCTCTTCTCGAAAGTAAATCTCGCGAACGCTCGGGTCCTTTCGAGAAGAATCGGCGACCGCGGCGAACATCGCTCGACGTCCGGGCGACGAAATTACCTTACCACGGCAACATTGGCTCCAAACCGGGCCAAGGGCACCCCGGGAACACCCCTCAGAAGGCCAGCAATGCGACCCCAAGGAGGGTGGCCGCGGCGCCCGAGAGCTTGAGGGCAGCCGCCTGCCGTTCTCGCAGCCTCCACACGCCCCAAACCGCCACCGCGACGACGGCCGTCTCGCGCACTGGCGCGACGACCGAGAGCGGCGCGAGGCTCAGCGCCACCAGGACGAGCAGGTACGCGACCCACATGAAGAGGCCGACGACCACGGCCTGCTTCCACGTGACCGGAGGCGGCAGCGGCGCTCGCCCGGCCTCGTCCGTTGGTCGCGTGAGCCTTGAGCCCAACCACCTCGCGACCACGAGCGCTGCCGCCAGGAGAACGATCAGCAGCCATCCATACAGCCACGGCGCCGCCAGCCTGACCCCGACCCGGTCGATCGCCGTGTACGCGGCGATGGCGACACCGGTCGCCAGCGCGGGCAAGGTGGCTCTCCCGCTGGTTTGCGGGAGCGTCACGGCGAGGATGCCGGCGAGCAGCAGGCCCACGCCGAGCAGTTGAGGCGGCGCGAGCCTCTCTCCAAGCAGGACAAGACCAATCAGCACAGCCAGCAGCGGCGCCGATCCACGCGCGATCGGGTAGACGACCGACACCTCCCCGCGGCGGTAAGCGGCCGAGAGCAGAAATATATAGAGGAGCTCCAGCAGCGCGGACAGAGCCGCGAGCCCCATCACCTCGATGCTCAGACCAGGCCGTCCGGCGATCAGCCAGGCGACGAATGCCGGTGGGGTCATCAGCACCGCCCCGGCGACCGTGGCGCGGGTCAGCGTGCTCCTCGGGTCGCCGCTGACCTTGACGATCACGTTCCAGGTGCCGTGCATGGCGGCTGCGACCAGGGCGAGAACGATCGCGATCGTAATCAAGGCTGGCAATTAAAGCAGGCAGGTCCACACTTGATGGCGTGAGCGAGGCCTTCTACGAGCCACTGGCCGGGCTCGACGCGTGGTTCCTGTATGCGGATCGCCACGAAGCGCCCCTGCACATCGGGGCCACCTACATCTTTGAAGGCACTCCGCGCGTCGCCGGCGGTCGGGGTGCGCTCGGGCTCGCCCGAACCCTCGAGGAGCGCCTCCACCTCGTGCCGCGATACCGCCAGAAGGTGATGTGGCTGCCCGGCAACCTCGGCAACCCGGTCTGGATCGACGACCCCGACTTCGACCTGTCGTTTCACGTGCGCCGCGCGGCGCTGCCCAGTCCTGGCGACGACGCCACGCTGCGCGATTACACGGCTCGGGTATTCGCTCGGCCGCTGGACCTCAACAAGCCGCTCTGGGAAATGACCGTGATCGAGGGATTGAGCGGGGGGCGTGTGGCGGTGGTGAACAAGGTGCACCACGCCATGGTCGATGGAATCTCCACGGTGGACATCGCGACTCTGTTGCTCGACTCGGAACCGTCGCCCGCAACGTACGGGCGTCCGAAACGCTGGAAGGCGCGGCCGGCCCCGAGCCGCGCCGAGCTGATCCGCCACGCGGTCGAGGGGCTCTCGCCTGCAGCCGCCATCAAGCAGCTCGCGGGTCTGCGCCCCCAGCAAGTGCTCGAGGGCGTGCTGCGCTCGCCCTGGTTGGGCGGCATGCAGCTCGCGCTTGCCTGGCTCCGACCCGGAGTCCCGCTTTTCTTCAACCAGCAGATCGGTCCGCACCGTCGAGTGCAATCGGTGAGGGTGCCCCTCCAGGATTTCAAGGATGTCAAAACCGCGTTTGGAGGCACCGTCAACGACGTCGTCCTCGCCGTTATCGGGGAGGCGATGTCGCGCTGGCTCGACGATCGCGGCGAGGCCGTGCCGTCGGCACTGCGGGTGTTCGCGCCTGTCAGCGTGCGAGATGATTCACAGCGCTACCAGCTCGGGAACATGGTCAGCGCCATGATCGTCGAGGTCCCCCTCGGCCGGATGACCCCGAAGGAACGGGTCAGGCGCGTGACGGCGGCGACCGGCGACCTCAAGCGATCGCGACAGGCGGTGGCCGCGGGCACGCTCACGCACCTCGCCAATTGGGCTCCCGCGACGCTGCAGGCTTTGGCGGCTCGTGCGATGACCTCGCAGCCGCAATGGACCAACCAGTCGGCGATCAACCTCGTCGCCACCAACGTTCCAGGTCCGCAGATGCCGTTCTACACGGGCGGTGCGCAGCTGCTCGAATTCTGGCCTCTGGTGGCGATCTACCACTCGCTCGGCCTCAACCTGGCGATCGTTTCGTACAACGGCAGCGTCCACTTTGGGATCCTCGCCGATCGCGATCTGGTCCCGGACCTGGACGACTTCGCCAAGCATCTCGAGCGATCGGCCGCCGACTTTCAAGCCGCAGCGACGCGCCCGCCGAGTGCTCGCCCGTCACCGGCGCGGCGTAGGCCGACCATCGCGCCTAACCCCGCGAAATCCGTCGACCTGGCGGGGACTTCTGGGAGGTCGCGAAAGCAGGCGGCCCAGAAGGCGATAGACCTCGGGGTTGCTGACCAATCCGTTGTGGCTGCCCCAAACGGCGATCGAGGGGATGTCGGGACGGATGCAGCTGCGGAAGTTCACGACGTCGTCCGCTCGCGTGTAGATGGACGTCGTCGGCACCAAAGGCGGCTGCCGTAGGTCGTAGGCGAATCGCCCTTCCGACCGCATCCTGAGACCAAAGCCGATCTCGTTGGCGGTGCGGACGACACCGACCGCAGCCTGGGTCAGCGGAGTGATATCCGATTGATCGGCCAGCGGCGCCCCCAATGCGATCACCTGCTCGATGGCGTCCGGACGTCGCTGAGCGAGGACCTTGGCCAGTAGGCCGCCGCGGCTGTGGCCGATCAGGGTGACGCGCGACGGATCGGTCGCCTGGATCTCGGCCAACCGGTGGCGGAGCCCCGCGACCATGTGCTCCGATGCGCGCACGTTGAAATAGATCCCGGACATGTACGCGCGGTACCCGATGCGGTCGAGCCAGTTGTGCAGGACGGTCAGCGACCAATCGCCTGACAGGAAGCCCGGCACCAGCAGCACGGGGCGGCCGTCGCCATGAGGCACGCCGCGACCTCGAAACACCGGGTCCCGCAGCAAGGCCGAAAGCTCGCGCAGAGCCAGCGGATCTGGGAGCCTCATCGGCACGGGATGGTAGGCGGTCGGCACATCCGAGCGGACGATCGGCTCAAGGATGTTCAGTTGACAGACTGTATGTTAATGTTCGCGCGTGAACGGTCGGCACGATCTTGGCAAGCGTCAGGCGGGCGTCGACAGGACCCGGGCCGCCGTGCTGGCGGCGGCGCGCGAGCTGGTCGCTGCGGGCGGCGGTTCGGCTTTGAATGTCGGCGCCGTGGCGCGCCGGGCGGGCGTCTCCCGGCTCACGATCTACAACCGATTCGGCTCCAGATCCGAGCTGCTGCGCGCGGTCGTTGGTGAAGCGCACGCCCGCACCCGGCCGGCCGCCGGGAACGGAGGCACCGATCCCCGGGAGGAGCTGCGGGACCGCATCTCCACCGCCTGCGCGATCTGGGCATCCGACCCCGCCCTGTTCCGCGCCCTTCCGTCCATCACCTCCCCAAGCGACCCTGCCGCAGTGAAGGATCGCGGCCTCGCCGAAAGGCTGGCGTCCGCGGATCAACTTCGGCCCGGCTGCTCGCTGAAGGAGGCAGAAGACGTCATCGGCGCGCTCACATCGTTCGCGGTCTTCGACCGCCTCCATCAGGACGGCCGGCGCTCGCCGACCGCCATCGCCGAGATCCTGATGCGATTGGCGGGCGCCATCTTGAGTCCCCCGCTGTAGGATTGACGCAGTGCGCCATAGGATCGCCGACGTGGACGGCCCGGTCCACTACATCGATTTCGGCGGGGTCGGCAAACCCCTGCTCATGGTCCATGGCCTCGGTGGCAGTGCTCTGAACTGGATGGCGGTCGGGCCGGCGCTGGCCGAGCGCTACCACTCCATCGCGATCGACCTCGTCGGTTTTGGCCAGACCCCCCTCCACAACCGTGCCGCGACAGTCGGCGCGAATGCGGACCTCGTAAGCGAGTTCATCGACAAGGTCATCGGGGAACCGGTTGTCCTCATGGGCAACTCGATGGGCGGCCACATCGCGATCTTGGAATCGGCCGACCACCCGCAACAGGTCACCGAGTGCATCCTCGTCGACCCGGCGGTTCCGATTCCGATCACTCAGGCGCCGCGGCCCAACCCGCTGATTCTCGGCGTGGCCGCCGCGATGTCGATTCCCGGCCTGGCTGACGTCCTCGTGCAGTACAGGGTGCGCAGGTTAGGGGCCGAAACCGTGGTGCGGCAGGCGCTGGCCCTCGCGTCCGCCGATCCGTCGCGGGTCGATCCGGCTGTCGTCGAGGCTCACGTGCAGCTCACGCGCGAGCGCGCGCACCTCGGCCTGCAGAACAGCCGCGCATTCGTGCAGGCCTCGCGGTCGATCGCTCTCAGGATGGCCGACCCGAGGTTTTGGACGCGAGTCAAGAGGATCAAAGCGCCCACGCTGGTGATCCATGGCGCGCTCGACCGCATCATCCCGCTGGCCGCAGCGCGCGAGCTCGTGCGCCGGCGGCCCGATTGGACCCTGCACGTCATCGAAGGCGTCGGCCACGTACCGATGATGGAGACCCCCGATACGTTCCTGAGCGTTCTGTTGGAGTGGCTTGCAGATAGAATCGCGCCCGAGTCCGCGGCGGTTTCATAACGGAGAGATGCTCAGAACTTAACTTGGCTACGGCCTCACAACATCACAGCAAACGACGCGGACGTTGGGAGGAGGTCGCAGCCTCCGTACTCCCCGACCTCCGCCATCTCGGCACCTGGGACCCCGTCCCCCCGATGTGGCTCGAGGGCCGCATCTATCTCGAATATCTCAGCCTCATCCGCGATCCGGTTTTCCGCGGCGTCGACGTCCCTCCTGGTTTGGGACGGCCGGTCATCCTCATCCCTGGCTTCTTTGCTGGCGACTGGACGCTGCGCACCCCGTTCCAATGGCTGCGGCGTATCGGCTACCGCCCGCAGATGGCAGGAGTCACCTTCAACGTCACGTACTCGGAGGTCATGCTGCGGCCGCTGCTCGATGCATTGCAGCAGCTGCACCGCCGCACCGGCGCGCGGGTGTCGCTCGTTGGCCACAGCCGAGGAGGCGTGCTCGCCAAGGTACTGTCGCACCGTCAGCCCGAGCTCGTCGAACAGGTCATCACGCTGGGCGCGCCGCTCAACGATCCTTTCGACATCCATCCGCTGACGATGGCCGGAGTTCGAGCCGCTCATGTTTACAACGTGTTCCGCTACGGCCATCCAGCCTCGGTCGAGATGCGGTTCCTGCGCGATCTCGCGGCGGCGCCTCGCGTGCCCACCACCTCGATCTACTCGCGCTCCGACGGCGTCGTGAGCTGGCGCGCGTGCCTGCGCCGCGACCTCAACGCCATCGAAGTCAAGGGCAGCCATGTCGGGCTGGCCTTGAATCCGGAGGTCTACCGGATCCTGGCCCATCTCCTCCCGGCCCCGTGGCGGCAATCGTGACCACCAGCGACAGGCCCGGGTTGCTGTATAAGGAATCCCCATGAGCAAGCGCAAGCGCTCCACATCTAAAGAAACGCCCCCGGCCACACCGCCTGAGGGCAGCGAAGGCGCGCCCAGCGTTCATGTCAGCTCGGACATGCTCGCCGGCAGCCCGGATATCTGGGCGCCCGGCAAAGACAAGCCGGTCGAAAGCTCCGACGTGGCCTCAGAGGACACCGCACCCGCGGCCGAAGCTGAGCGGGCGAGCGAGGAACCGACCTCGATGAGCGAGGACACACCCGCCGCAGAGGAAAAAGTTGAGGCTCCCGCCACCGAGCCGCCGGCCACGGAAACCGCGGTCAGCGCGCCTCCGCCGCCCGACCAATGGGGTCCCCGCGCCGCAGGCGCCGGAGTGGCCCCGGCATATGTGGCGCCAGGGCCGACTCCCCGTCGAGCGGGATCCAGCATCGCGTTCGGAGTGGTCCTGGTCGTTTTGGGCTTTTTCGCTCTCGTGGTTCAGTTCACTGGTTTCGACGCCGGTGAGAGCTGGCCGCTGTTCGTGATCATTCCAGGCCTGACTCTTCTCGTGGTCGGCTACATAAGCCTTGGCACCGGCGCGCTCATACCCGGCGCGATCTTGACGGTGGTCGGGCTGATCCTCGCCTATCAGAGCAGCAGCGGCGACTGGCCCTCCTGGGCCTTCGCGTGGCCGCTGGTCGCCCCCGGTGGGGTCGGCCTGGGTCTTTACCTGCAAGGCGTGCGCAACCACGATCCCCACCTGCTCAGGCAGGGCCGAGTGCTGATGTTCGTGGCGGCAATCATCTTCATGATCGCGTTCGTGATCTTTGGCACCGTCCTGAACATCGGCGGCTACAACTACGGCTGGTTCGGCAAGGCCGCGCTGCCGGCGCTCCTGATCGTGGTTGGGCTCGTCTTGCTCGCCCGCAGCATCCAGCGCACGCGCAACGCCTGAGCTTCCAAACAGCCCGAGCCTTTAGGAGGTTTTCGCGACCTCGCGAAACCTTGCCGCGAGACGATCGCGGGTGATCTGGTATTCGCTGCCGATCCGATAGGTCTTGAAGCCCATTTTGGTGTTGATGGCCAGCATCGGTACGTTGGAGCCTGCGTTCTCGGTGCTGAACCACTCGGCCTTGGGGTAGAGCTCGCGCATGTGGATCGCCATGGCGGCCTTCAGCCACTTACCGAGCCCACGCCCGCGCGCGTCGGGCCGCACACCCGTGAAGCCCTGATGAACGATGGTCGGGCTGTACGGCGCGTAGTACATGTCGGTGATGCCTGAGATGACCCCGTCAGGCTCGCGCGTGAGCATCCAGTGCCCGGCCTCGCCCGACATGTCCATGCGCGCGAACCACTCTTTGATCATTGCCGGCGTCTCGACGATCTCGCCATGGTCGAGTTCTTCGAACGGCATCGTGTTCAGCATGGTCGAGAGCTGAGGGGCGTAATCGTCAAGCATCGATTCCGGCAGGCGTCCGTCGTAGGACTCGAATTTGGTTTCGGGCGAGCGCCTGCGCCCGTCTTCAACCCAGCGGCGCATCATCGCCCAGTCGACGTCCGCCAGCTTGAGGCGGTTCTCCGCGCCGGTGAGCTTGGCTTCGGCACCGATCCACTTCAGGAACGCGTGACCGGAAGCCTCCTCGCTTTCGGCGCCGAGAGTCGTGTACGAATGCCGGTCCATGATCTCGAGCACGAGTGGAATCCAGCTCTGGCCGAGGCCGCGGCGCCGGTAGTCGCGGTGCACGGAGCCCTCAGCCCACAGCAGGTGTTTGTTGGAGTCGTATCCGGGCGCCCCGGGCCTGGTCGCCTCGGCGCTGAACCAGCTCAACATCTTGCCGCCGTCTGAAATCTCGTAGCGGTAGTGGATTTCGAACGGATCATTGCGTTTCATTCCGTCTTCGACCACGCGGTCGGGCCTGATTGGGTCGTCGGGGCGTGTCTCGGCATGCCGCAACCGGCGATAGGCGTGAAAGCGCGTCCAGAAATCCGGGCCTGCAGTGGCCGGGTCGACCTCGACCGGCGTCCAGCGATTCGTCATGAGAGGGAGAGGATAATCCCTGACCAATGTCCGAGACGAGGCGCTTCAAGGTCGGAGTCACGATTCATCCGCAGCAGTGCACGATCGCGCAGCTGCGCGATGCATGGCGCCGCGCTGACGAGCTCGGCGTGGACAGCATCTGGTTCTGGGACCACTTCTTTCCACTCTACGGAGACCCCAATGGCAACCAGTTCGAGTGCTGGTCGTTGCTGGCGGCCGCCGCCATCGACACCAAAACCCCGCAGATCGGCCCCATGGTCAGCGCGATCGGATATCGAAATCCCGACCTGATCGCCTATCAGGCGGGCACCATCGATCAGCTGTCTGGGGGCCGGTTCGTGCTCGGCCTCGGCGCGGGATGGTTCGAACGCGATTACGACGAGTACGGGTTCACGTTTGGCGAAGCGAGAGACAGGTTGCGCACTCTCAAAGAGGCGCTGCCGCGAATCAAGGAGCGCATCAAGAAGTTGAAGCCTGGGCCGGCGGGACCGATGCCGATCCTCATCGGCGGCGGCGGCGAGAAGGTGACCCTTCGCCTGGTGGCCGAGCACGCGCAGATGTGGAACGCGCTCGGAGACCCAGACGAATACGCACGCAAGTCAGGGATCCTCGACGAGTGGTGCCATCGCATCGGGCGTGACCCCAAAGAGATCGAGCGCACCGCCAACGTGAACGTGAGAACTTCGGCCGACATCAAGGCGTGGCTCGATGCCGGCCTTCAGCACTTCGTGCTGCGGCTCGCGGCGCCTTTCGACACCAAAGTGCTCGAACGCGCGCTTAAGGAGTCCCGGGCCTAACCCGCGTCCGGCTTCCCGCGCCCGACTTGCTCGCCGGGGCGGGGACGCCGAAAAGGCGGCGATTCGGCCTCGATCGCGAGCCGCTGCCACTCGCGCATTGCCTGGAGCAGCTGCTCGGTGGGCACGCCGAACGCGTTGCGGATGGCGCCGTCGTAGTACGAGAAGCCCCGAATCCTTTGCAGCAGTGTCTTGGGTGTGTGCACCAGCGCGCGATTGAGCCTGAAGAAAATGACGTTGGGCCGCAGCTTGGGATCCTGCCACTCACCCGCTTCCGACATCCTCATCCCGCTGAAGGCGCCCAGGCGGGCGCCGACCAGGTCGGTCACGTGGATCCAGCGCACCGAGCGTTCTCGCCCGCGTACGCCGAGCCGGAATCCATCCTTCGAGAGCGTGAGCGGCTCACCCAACCCCTGCATCGCTGTGAAATAGAAGGCGTTCAACCCGACCATGACCAACACCGCGAGCGGCGCCATCCACGGATAGGTGCGGTTGGCGAAAACCGCCAGCACCAGGGCGATGGGAAACGCGACCCAGCCGACCAGGCGAATGCGGCGGAGCGCCGTGGGTAGAGCAGGAGCGTGCAGGACCACATCGCCCTCATCCCTCGGCCCGATGGCGGTGACCTTCTCAGTGCGCCGGCGCCAGGCCTCATTGAGGCGGATCGCGGTTGCGGTCGCGCCGCCAATGGCGATCACGTACAGCACGAGCAGAGCGACAGTGACCAGCAATACGATCTCGCGCCCGCCCACCGCCGGATTGTAGGTGCCCTGCCTCGCGCCACAACGAAACAGCACCGGATTTGTAGGTTGCGCACTAACCGATTCCGCCGCCCAATGCCTAGGATTCGAGCCACCACACCCTCTTCGCGGCGCGAGCCTCCGTCCATCACCGGTCGGGGGCTCGTGTCATTTAAGGCCGAAAGCAGGCTTTCGGCCTTGGATGGAGTAACACGTTGTCGGAGGCGCCTGGATGGTGCACGCCTCGGGACGGCCGGGATAAACCCGGCCTAGAGCTGCACTTGCGTCCTGACTAATCAGTTAGGCAGCCTTGACCGCGTTCACGAGCTTGGTGAGCGAATCCTTGGCGTCGCCGAACAACATGATCGTCTTGGGGTCGTAGAGAAGGTCGTTGTCGATGCCCGCGAAGCCGGGCCGCATCGAACGCTTCATGAACACGATGTTCTTGGCCTGGTCGGCGTTGAGGATGGGCATGCCGTAAATCGGGCTGCCGGGCGTGTTGCGCGCCGCCGGATTCACGACGTCGTTGGCGCCCACCACGAGCACGACGTCGGCGTTCTTGAACTCGTCGTTGATCTCGTCCATCTCCTTCAGTTGCTCATACGGCACGTTCGCCTCCGCGAGGAGGACGTTCATGTGGCCGGGCATGCGGCCCGCGACGGGATGAATCGCGTAGTTCACCTCCACCCCTCTCTTCTCGAGCAGGTCCGCGAGCTCTCGGACCGCGTGCTGTGCCTGGGCGACGGCGAGCCCGTAACCCGGGACGATGATCACGCGCTGCGAATAAGCGAGCAGCGTCGCGAGGTCTTCGACCGAAGCGGTCCGGACGGCGCGTCCCTCCTTGCCCGCCACCGCACCCGCTGCCGTCTGGACCTTGCCGAACGCACCGAAGAGGACGTTTCCAAGCGAGCGGCCCATGGCGTCGCTCATGAGCTTGGTCAGCAGGCTGCCTGAGGCGCCGACCAGGGTTCCCGCGACGATGAGCGCGAAGTTGTTGAGCGTGAACCCACTCGCGGCGACCGCGAGCCCGGTGAATGCGTTGAGCAGTGAGATCACGACCGGCATGTCCGCGCCGCCGATGGGCAGGACGAAGGCGACGCCGAGGATGAGCGCGAGCACCATCAGGGACAGGAACGAGAACGGGATCGAAGCGATCGCCAGGACCGCGATGACGAAGCCGATGATCGCGGCCGCGATCAGGCCGTTCACGAGCTGCTGCCCGGGGTACGTGATCGGCGTCCCGGTCATCAGCTCCTGCAGCTTCGCGAACGCGACCAGGCTGCCTGCAAAGGAAACCGAGCCGATGACGATGCTGAAGACGCTGGGCAGCGCCTCGGCCAGCGGTGGGTGAGCACCGAACTTTATGAGCTCCGCCACCGCCACGAGCGCGGCAGCCCCGCCGCCGGCGCCGTTGAAAAGGGCCACCATCTGCGGGATCTGGGTCATCTTCACCTGGCGCGCACCGATGGTCCCGATCGCCGCGCCGATGACGACTCCGAGCAGGATGATGATGGCGCCGGCAGACGTGAAGTGCAGCTGGGGCACGGTCACGCCCAGCGCGATGACCATGCCGGCCGCCGCGGTGAAGTTGCCGTTGCGGGCTGTTTTGGGCGAGCTCAGCTGCTTGAGGCCAAGGATGAACAGCACCGCCGCCAGCAGGTAGGCGAGCGCGTAGAAAAGAGTCACGTGGGCTTGACCGGTTCTTGAGTCCTGGTTGTCTGCCGGCCCTTGAACATCTCGAGCATCCGGTCCGTGACGACGAAGCCGCCGACAACGTTTGTCGTGGCCAGGACGACGGCCAGCAGCCCGAGGGCGATCGTGACCGGCGAGTTGGCGCCCGCCGCGATCACCAGCGCGCCCACGAGGATGATGCCGTGGATCGCGTTGGTGCCGGACATCAGGGGCGTGTGGAGCATCGTCGGCACCTTGGAGATGACCTCGATGCCGACAAAGACCGCCAGCACGAAAAACGTGAACTCGTTGAGGAGCTCGCTGTTCATTTGTTCACGATTTCGCGGCCGAAACCAGCTGCTTGGCGCGCTCGTTGACGATCTCTCCGTCGTGGGTCACGCAGCAGCCCTTCGTGATCTCGTCCTCGAAGTCCAGCACGATCGCTCCGTCCTTGACGAGGTGAAGCAGCAGGTTGGCGACGTTGCGCGCGTAGAGCTGGCTCGCGTGCAGGGGCATGGTCGACGGGACGTTCCTCGTGCCGATGATCGTCACGCCTCCGACCTCGACGTCCGTGCCCGCCTTGGTCAGCTCCACGTTGCCGCCGGTCTCGGCCGCCAGGTCCACGATCACCGAGCCCGGCCGCATGCCCTTCACCATCTCGGCCGTCACCAGCAGTGGCGCGCGCCGGCCGGGCACCGCGGCGGTGGTGATGACGATGTCTGATTTCGCGACGTGCTCACCGATGAGCTCGCGCTGCTTGCGCAGGAACTCCTCGGACTGCTCCTTGGCGTAGCCGCCCTCCCCCTCCTGGGTCTCGAGCGCGAGCTCGATGAACGTCGCGCCCAGCGACTGCACCTCTTCCTTGACGGCCGGGCGCACGTCGTAGGCGGAGACCACAGCCCCAAGCCGGCGCGCCGTCGCGATCGCCTGCAAACCGGCCACGCCGGCGCCCATCACGAGCACCCGCGCCGGGGGAATGGTTCCGGCCGCCGTCATCATCATCGGGAAGAATTTGCCCAGCCGGCCGGCCGCCATCAGGACCGCCTTGTAGCCCGCCGCCGACGCCTGCGACGACAGGGCGTCCATCGACTGCGCCCTCGAGATGCGCGGCACCAGCTCCAAACTGAAGGCGGTGACTCCCCGCTTCGCGAGAGCTCGGATGGTGTCCCCCTGGGTGGCAGGCTGCAGGAAGCTGATCAAGACCGCGCCCTTCTTGAGCAGCTCGACCTCGGCGGCCGAAGGGGCCTGCACCTTGAGCACCGCATCCGCCTCGCCCAGGAGGGTCGCAGCGCTCTTCACGATCCTGGCGCCGGCCTGCTGGTAGGCCTCGTCGGTGATGTACGCCGCCGACCCGGCGCCGGACTCGACGTTCACCTCCAGTGCGGCGGCGCCAAGCCTGGTGGCGGTGTCAGGGACGAGCGCCACCCGGCGTTCGTCGGGCGCGGTTTCCTTGGGGGTGCCGACCTTCACAAGTTGTGGACTCTACCCAATCGGAGCTCTGAACACCTAGTTCGGCTCGCACGTGCGCGTAAAATCCGGTTCCGCTGCACATGACCAAGTGACCAACCAGATCATCAACGACCTCACCATCCAGGCCGCCACAGTCAACGGCTCGGGGAGCCAAACGGCGAACCTGATCCTGACCCGGGCGATCTTCCACATGGGAATCCCAGTCGCCCCCAAGAACGTCTTTCCCTCCAACATCGAGGGTTTGCCGACCTGGTACCAGCTTCGGGTCACGCCCCAGGGCCATATGGCTCGCCGGGACCAGGTCGACATCCTGATCGCCTTCAATCCGGCCACATGGCACCAGGACCTGCGTACGGTACGGCCGGGCGGCGTGGTCGTGCACGAGGAAGTCTTCTCGACCGCTGACGCTCGCACCGACGTCACCTACTACCCCGTGCCGTTCTCCAAGCTCGCCAAGTCGAAGATCCAGAACGACGCGCTGCGGAAGCAGCTGGCCAACATGATCTACGTCGGCGTTGTGGCGGGGCTTCTGGGCATCCCCTGGGAGGCCCTCGAGCACGCGGTCACGCGGCAATTCCTGTCCAAGCCCAAAGCAGTGCCGCTCAACCTCGACGCCATCAAGGTGGGGTTCGACTACTGGCAGGACAACTTCTCGAAGAAGGATCCGTACCGCCTGGAACCAATGACCGGCGTCGTGGACCAGAAGGTGCTCGTCGAGGGCAACCAGGCCGCGGCGCTGGGCGCCCTGATGGGCGGGGTCACCGTGGCCGCCTGGTATCCGATCACCCCCTCGTCGTCGCTGTGCGAGAACCTCATCGCCTACGCGGAGCGATTCCGCACCGACCCGGAGACGGGCGAGAAGCGCATCGCGGTCGTGCAGGCGGAAGACGAGCTGGCGGCAGTGGGGATGGCCATCGGGGCTGGATGGGCAGGCGCGCGCGCCATGACCTCGACCTCCGGGCCGGGCATCTCCTTGATGGCCGAGTTCGCCGGCCTTGGCTACTACGCCGAAGTGCCGGTAGTGATCTTCGACATCCAGCGCATCGGGCCATCCACAGGGCTCCCCACACGCACGTCCCAGGCCGACGTGGCGTTTGCGTACACGCTGTCCCATGGCGACACCAAGCACCTCGTGCTGCTGCCGGGCACGGTCGAGGAGTGCTACGAGTTCGCACGCGACGCGTTCGATTACGCCGACCGCTTCCAGACTCCGGTGTTCGTGCTATCCGACCTCGACCTCGGAATGAACCTTTGGATGACGCCCGAGTTCAAGTACCCGGACAAGCCATTCGACCGTGGGAAGGTGCTGTCGAAGGCCGACCTCGAGCGCCTGGCCGGCGAATGGGCCAGATATCGCGATGTCGATGGGGACGGCGTGCCGTACCGCACGCTCCCGGGCACCGATCACCCGGCGGCCGGTTACTTCACGCGTGGATCGGGTCACGACGAGCATGCCCGCTACACAGAGAGCGCGGAAGCTTATGCGGCCAACATGGATCGGCTGTCGCGCAAGTTCGAGACTGCGCGCACCGCTCTGCCCGCGCCGGTGATCGACGAATCGACCGGATCAAAGATCGGCCTCATTGCGTTCGGCTCCACGCACGCGGCCGTCGTTGAGTCGCGGTCGGCGCTCGCGGCGGCAAAGCTGCCTGTCGATTACCTACGCATCCGCGCCCTGCCGCTGTCCGCGCGGGTCGTCGACTTCGTCTCGAGGCACGAGCGCGTGTACGTCATCGAGCAGAACCGCGACGGCCAGGTCTACGACCTCCTCCGCCTCGCCCTGCCTCCTTCGCTCGTCGAGCGCCTGCGCTCCATCCGCCACTACGACGGCCAGCCCATCCCGGCCGACGCCATCACAGAACCACTTCTCGAATCGGAGGCCATCCCCGCGTGAAAACCCTACAAAATCTTCGATTTCGCGGGGACCCCGTATGAGCGCGACCATCAACCACATCGGCCTGCCCCGCGACGCGTATAAGGGCGCGGCCACCACGCTGTGCGCCGGGTGCGGCCACAACTCGATCACCAACCACATGATCAAGGCGCTCTACGAGCTCGGGGTGGAACCGCACCGCCTGGCCAAGATGTCCGGCATCGGGTGTTCTTCGAAAACTCCGGCTTACTTCGTCGAATCAGCTCATGGCTTCAACGGGGTGCATGGGCGCATGCCCGCCCTGACCACAGGCGCTCAGCTCGCCAATCGGCAGCTGATCATGCTCGGCGTTTCAGGTGATGGCGATACCGCGTCGATCGGACTCGGGCAGTTCATGCACATGATCCGCCGCAACATCGACTGCACCTACATCATCGAAGACAACGGCACCTATGGCCTCACCAAGGGTCAGTTCTCCGCCACGGCAGACCTCGGCTCGGTGCAGAAGAAGGGCGCCGTCAACACCTTCCAGCCAATCGACCCCTGCGCAGTGGCGTTGACGCTCGGCTGCACGTTCGTGGCGCGATCCTTCAGCGGCGACGGCAAGCAGGTCGTGCCGCTGATCAAGGCTGCGATCGCCCACCGCGGCACCGCGGTCCTCGACATCATCTCGCCCTGCGTCACCTTCAACGACCACGACGGTTCGACCAAGAGCTACAGCTGGATCAAGGACCACGAAGAGTCGATCGCGGACGTCTCCTTCATCCCATTCTTCGAAGAGGTCCACGTCGACTATGAACCGGGGACTGTGCGCGACGTCGAGCTGCACGACGGGTCGCACATCCTGCTCAAGAAGCTCGGCGAGGATCACGACCCCACCGACCGCCGCGCCGCGATGAAGGTGATCGAAGAGGGCCGGGCGGCGGGCCATCTGGTGACCGGGCTGCTCTACCTCGACCCGACGTCGGTCGACTTCGCGACCACGGAGAGGATCCCAGACAGCCCGCTGGTAGACCTCGGCGAAGACAAGCTGCGCCTCACTCGCGAGGAGTTCGCCCAGTTCATGTCCGAATTCGCCTGACAGACAACACCGACCCCCGCCCGACACCGGCCGACCTGGCACGCGGCACCCGACTCGTCGCTCGGCGCGACCCCGCTATGGCCCGGCTGATCAAGTCGGTCGGCCCGATGGACTTGCGTGCACCGTCCGAAGATCGATTCGCGGCCCTGGTGCGGTCGATCATGTACCAGCAGCTCGCGGGGGCGGCCGCAGCAGCGATCCACGGCCGGTTCCTCAAGCTCTTCGCCCGTGGGCTTTCGCCGGCTGCGGTCCTGAAACTCCCTGACGGCACGATGCGTTCGGCCGGCGTGAGCGGCCCCAAAGCGGCTGCGATCACGGACCTTGCCCGGAAAATGGCCGACGGCACCGTTCCCCTGCACGACGCCGACTCGCTGTCGGACGACGAGCTGGTGGCGCGCATGGTGCAGGTCCGCGGCATCGGTCCTTGGACAGCCCAGATGTTCCTCATGTTCCAGCTCCGCCGCCTCGATGTCTGGCCCGTGGACGACTACGGGGTGCGCAAGGGCTGGGCCGCTGCGCATGGACTCAAAGAACTGCTCAAGCCGCGCGAGATGCAACCTGAAGGCGAGAAGTTTCGGCCGTACCGTTCGATCGCGGCCTGGTACTGCTGGCGCGTCGTCGACACGGTCCTGCCGGTCAAGCTCGAAAAGGCACGCGTGGCGCCCAACCCGTCCAAACCCAAGCCGGTCAAGGCTCCGTTGGCGCCAAAAGCGCGGAATTCCAAACCAGGTAGGGCCCCGTTGGCGCCAAAAGCGCGGAAACGGTCGTAGGCAGCTAGCGGCTGTAGCGGCGCCTCAGCCGTTCGATCGCCTTGTCGCTCATCGGCGGCCAGCGGTAGGCGTCCAGGAACTCGCGCGCGAGCCCCGGACCGAAGTTGTACTGCAGCGTCCACACTCCGGCCGCGAGGTCGTCCTGCGGATCTCCGATGCCCGCGAGGCCGAGATCGATGAGAGCGCTGAGCTGTCCATGCTCCACGAGAACGTTGGGCAGGCAGTAGTCGCCATGGATGAGCACGTGGCCCGGTTTGGGCTCACCGAAGGGGCAGCCTCTGATGTCGACCGCATGGATGTCGCGCAGGATCTCCCCCAGCCGTTGGGCAACGAGTGCCGGCTCCCAACCCAGCGAGGGTTCCGAGAGAGGCACCCCGCGGGCGGCCCGCGTCAGGAGCCAGTCGTCGCCGAAGCCGCGGTACAGGCCCAGCACCTCGGGCACCGGCAGCCGGCCGGCCAGCCACACAGTGCGATCGCGCTCTTTCTTCAAGTCCCCGGCGCGCTTCACGTAGACGGTTCCGGCCTCGCCTTCGAGCCGCCAGACCGTCCCGGCCCAGCTCATCCACGCGAACTCTTTTTGGAGTCGAGTGCCACCCACCGCGGCCAACGCAGCCGCCCGCACTGCGGCGGGAAGCCTCATCGACGATGACGACTTACGCTCCATCACTTCTATACGATGACCTGTGGAGCGCGCGCGAGGCAGGCGAGCGCTCAAACGGCTGTGGAGGGTGTGTGATGGCAGCGAAAGTACTTCCGGATACGCCGGACGCGTTCAAGGACGCGTCCTGGAATGACGTCCTCCCCTACTACGAGGAACTGGCCACACGGCCACTTGACACGGGAAACGTCGAGGATTGGCTGGCCGACTGGTCCTTATTCGAGTCGCTCCTTTCGGAGGCCGCGGCGCTGGCCAACTTCGCCTACTCCTGCGACACCGCCGACCCGGACCGAGAGGCCGCACAGCTTCGCTTTGGGACCCAGATCTCGCCGCGCGCGCACGAGCAGCGGGTGCGTCTGCAAGCCAGGCTCGTTGAGCTCGGCTACATGCGTCCCGGCCTCGAAACGATGGTCCAGAGGTTTCGCAACCAGATGGACATCTTCGACGAGGCCAACGTGCCCCTGTTCGCGGAGATCTCGGAGCTCGGCACGCAGTGGGCCAAGATCAACGGCGCGATGACGGTGCAGTGGGACGGCGAGGAGAAGACTCCCGCGCAGCTCCTGCCGTTTCTTCTCTCCACCGACCGACATGTGCGGGAGCGAGCCTTCAGGCTGCGAGCCCAGCCCTACATCGAGCAGCGCGAAGTCCTGGCCGGCATCTTCGACCGCATGTACGACCTGCGGCAAAAAGTCGCCAAGAACAGCGGCTTCGCCAACTATCGCGACTTTGCTCACCGCGAGAAGAACCGTTTCGACTACACGCCCGAGGACTGCATGCGTTTTCATGTCGCGGTCGAGGAGGCAGTGCTGCCTGCGGTCGAACGCATCAATGGAAGGCGGCGGCGCAACATGGGCCTGGAGGCGCTGCGCCCCTGGGACATGTCGGTCGATCCGGCGGGCCGTCCCCCACTCAAGCCGTTCGACGACATCAGAGGCTTGATCGACCCCGCGGCGCCGGTCTTCGCCCAAGTCGACCCCGACTTCCGCGGTTACTACCAGGCCATGGACGACGCCGGCCTCCTCGACCTGGACAATCGCAAAGGCAAGGCGCCCGGCGGTTACTGCATGACCCTGCCTTTCCGGAAGCTGCCCCTGATCTTCATGAACGCGGTCGGCGTCGACGGCGACCTGCGCACGCTGCTGCACGAGTCCGGCCATGCCTTTCATTCGGTGGAGGCGTCGAAGCTGCCCCTGCTGTTTCAGCGGCATCCGGGGTCCGAGATGGCCGAGGTTGCGTCGATGTCGATGGAGCTTCTCGCCTCGCCGTTTATCGGCAAGGAGTACGGCGGCTACTACTCGGAGCAGGACGCGAGGCGCTCACGAGCCGACCTGCTGGAGGGGATCATCCTGTTCTTCCCACACTGCGCGTCGGTCGACGCGTTCCAGCAGTGGATGTACCTGGACGAAGCGGGTCGCGACGCCGATGCACGCGACCGCAAGTGGCTCGAGCTACGGCGTCGCTTCGAGGGCACCAGCGTCGACTGGACCGGGCTCGACCGCGAGCGTATCGCCCGCTGGTACATGCAGCCGCACTTCTTCGCCAGCCCGTTTTATTACATCGAGTACGGAATCGCGCAGCTCGGCGCCTTACAGGTTTGGCGGAACAGCCTTCACGAGCGCAAGGAGGCTGTGCGCAACTACCGCGAAGCGCTGGCGCTGGGCGCTACGCGGCCGCTGCCCGAGCTATTCAAAGCCGCCGGCGCAAAATTGGTCTTCGACACCGAAGGCATGCGCGAGCTGGTGACGCTGGTCGAGGAGGAGCTCGACAAGCTCGAAAGCTAGACCCCTACTCGCCGGCGATCCTGCGCAAAGGCATCCGCGGACCGTAGCGTGGAGCCGTGATGCCGGCGATGCCGATGAGCCTGATCACACGCGCACGGTGCCCGCGATACGGCTCGAGCAGCTGGAGCATCCGCTCGTCAGTCGATCGCGGCGTGCCTTCGAGCGCGTAACCGACGGTGTGGGGCAGGTGGTAGTCGCCGACCGGGACCGCGTCAGCGTCGCCGAGAGCAGCCAACGCCACCTTGGCGGCCGTCCATGGTCCGACTCCCGGGAAGGCTTCGAGCCGCCGGCGCGCGCTGGCCAGATCCATGGTCAACGCCTCCTCGAGGCGATTCGCACTGCGAGCCGCACGGATGATGACCTCCGCGCGGCGGCGTTCGACTCCGAACTTGTGAAAGGTCCAGTAAGGCGTGCTCGCAAGGACGTGGGCCGAAGGCGGGATCGTGAGACCGGCCGGTCCGGGTGCGGGCGCACCCAGCGCTGACACCAACCCGCGATACGATCGGTGTGCCTCGGCGCCGACCACCTTCTGCGCCAGCACTGTCGGAACCAGAATCTCGAACACGGCCCGCGTCTTGGGCAAGCGCAGGCCGGGATGGCGGCGGTGCACGTCGGCGAGCAGTGGATGAGTGGGGTGGAACCCGGCATCGTCATCCTCCTCTCCGCAAAGCGCGGCGGCACCCTCAGCAGCCCATTCGGCGCCCGGTCCCCAGGCCTCGACCTCGACCACGCCGCCCACGTGCACCAGGTGAACGGTGGCCGGGCCTTCGGGCGTGAGGGTCGCGCGCCAAGCCTCACGGTCGTGCAGGCGCAGCGAGGCGCCCTGACCGATCGACGCGATCGTCAGGGCGAGATCGAGTGGTCTGTTGAGCTCGAACCGCGTGCGTGTCGGTGTATCCAACGTCTCACGCGATTATCGGAACCTCGAAGGTGAACGTGCTGCCCTCACCTTCGGTCGACTCGACTCTGATGTCCCCGTCGTGCATGCGAGCGATCTCGCGAGACAGCCACAGGCCCAATCCCGTGCCCGCAACATGCAGGGTCGACTCGCTCTGGATGCGACCGAACTTTGTGAACAGGGTCGCCTGATCCTCAGGTGCGATGCCAATCCCCTGGTCGACGACCACGACCCTTGCGGTCTTGCCATTGCGACTGACCACGACCGTGATCGGCTTTTCCGCCGCCGAATACTTGATCGCGTTGCCGATGAGATTCTTGACCACGATCTGGAACCGCTCGGAGTCAACGTCCGCGATGATCGGCTCCGGCGGTAGCTCGACCGAAAGCTCATGTTTGGCGAGCATGGGGCGCACGCTGTCGATGGCGAGCTCGGTCAGCTCGACGATATCGCCACGCTCTTTGCGCAGGCCGAAACGGCCCTCCTCGAGCCGGGCGGCATCGAGCATCTGATCGACCATCGAGTTGACCTCATCCGCCTTGGCGATGAGCAGCGGCAGGATGGCCATGGCTTTGGGCGTGAGGGCGCCCAGAGATCCACCCTCCAGCATGGTCAGGTAACCCTTGATCACTGTCATCGGGCCGCGCAGCTCGTGCGACGCGATGTTCATGAATTCGGTTTTTGCCTTCTCGAGGTCCCGGATACGCGCGCTGAGGCTCACCCGATCGAGGCTCGCGGTGATGCTGGCGGCGAACTGACGAAGCCGGATCACCTCGTCGTCGCCGAAAAGGGGTGTGAAAGCGCCGGCGACGACGACCATCGCGCCTCGACCCTCCTGCATGTCGAGCGGGATTACCAGTGTCGGCGCCCCTCGCGGCGGAGACCGGACCTCGCCGGCCTGAGGGCTGGCCGCGGCCCGAGCGGCAACTGCATTGGCCTCCTCCTCGTTCAATCCTCGGGAGGTGAGGATGGAAGAGTCCGAGTCGATGATGAGTGCGCCTTTGCCGCCCACCAGTCGCGTCGCCCACTCGAGTGCACGACCAGCCTGGGTGACGCGATCCGGGCTGAACGTCAACAGGCTGTGCAATCCCTGGCGGAGCTCCTCCTCCTCAGGCTGGCTCCACAAGCGCCTCAGCCAGGCGGGCGGGTAGAAGCTGATGAAGAGCATCGGCACGATCGCGAGCGCAACGAGATTGAGCACCAGCTGCGCAGCGTCGTAGGTGACAAGCGACCCGCCCAGCGTCCCGAACATGATCACGGCGACCAGGCCCGCGTAACCGAGGCTGAGCGCTCGCATGCGCGCCCCTTCGACGGCAGGCCGGCCACGCGACGCGAGCCACAGCGTGACGATCGGCTCCGCCACGCAGATACCCCAGGCCGTGAGAATCGCGCCGAGGGCAATGCTCTGCAGCGCGCCGTGGGACGCCTGGGCGCTGGTTGGCAGCTCGACGAAGATGGCGAAGGCGGCCACCAGCACGATCACCCCGCCCACAACCCGACGCGTATTCGCACCGAGCGGGATGAACGAGTCGCGGAACATGAGCAGCGCCCAACCAGAGAGCAGGAACAGAAGGATCCCCACGTCGGTCAGCAGGCGCCCATAAGGTCCGGATTCCGAGAGGCTGGGCGCGATCAGAACCAGTAACGTGAGGGACCCGAAGGCCAGGGCGAGGTAGCCGCGGCGACGCTCCCGGTGGCTGAGCCAGTCGGCCAGCATGGCGACGGTCAGAAGCACGAAGGCGATCTCGATCGCCAGGGACAGCACCGCAAGGATGACGGACAACTCGCAGCGATTCTAGACGTGACGACATTTCGACGACAAGAGGCAAAAGGAAATGAAGCCCGGTAATCCGCAAGAACGCGAGCGTCGCGAAGGCGGGCTGAGGTGTCGATTCTGGCCACCCCCATTCGTGTAGCTGGTGAGGACGGCTCACCGCGCACCACCTAGCTCACGGGAGGCAGACATGAGACTGGTTGCAACGGAATACCTATCGCTGGATGGAGTCTTCGAAGAGCCCGGCCGGTGGTCAGGCCCGTTCTTCAACGAAGAAGCTGGTCAGTTCAAGTGGAAAGAGCTCCAGGCAAGCGACGCGCTACTGCTGGGGCGAAACACCTACGAAGGCTTCGCGGCCGCCTGGCCGAACATGCCCGGCACTGGCGAATTCGGCGAGAAGATGAACAGCATGCCCAAATACGTGGTCTCCTCCACCCTGGACAAGGTCGAGTGGGCGGGGTCGAAGCTCATAACCGGGAATCTGTTCGACGAAATCCGCAAGTTGAGGAAGCAGCCCGGCCAGGATCTCTTGCTCTCCGGCAGCGGGCAGCTGTTCAACGCGCTGGCTCAGGCGAACCTCATCGATCTCTACCGATTCATGCTGCACCCGATCATCCTCGGCAAAGGCAAGCGCCTGTTTGCCGACGGTGTCGACCGGAGAGTCCTGGTCTTGAGCGAGACCAAGGCGTTCAAAGCCGGCATCGTCGTCCTGGAGTACGTGCCGGAGAAAAAGTCTTAGCCCAATTTAGGGCGCATCCATTCGATATCGCTGGGCGAGGGCTTAATGCCGAAGTCTCCTCTGATCTCGACTCCTAAACGGTGCATGGCGGCCTCGAGGGCCTCAGGATCAAAGTGGCGAACGTAGACATGGAAATTGGCCGAACCATCTTGCTTGTGTAACCAGTAGGTTTTCTCGTTGGGCCAATCGCCGGACCGGCCGCGATAAACACCCTTGAGCTCGGTTCTGCTCATGCGCATGCGCTGCACGTTTCCGAGCAACGCAACGTTCTCCCCGGTGAGGGTAAAAACAGGTGGTTTGGTTGTAAACCAGGCGACGAAGATGAAAAAGACGCCAAGAGTGGCGGTGATCGCGACTGCTACGACGTGGCCGGTCGAGATGGTAATCGCGTTCAGAAAGACCATGAGCGCAACCGTGAAAAGGACCACGAGCCGTGCAGTGCGCCGATCCTTCCGGGATGGCGCGAGGACGAAGCCATCTGGAGTTGTCGCGAGTCCTTCGAAGTTGGCGATAGCCGATTCTAGGCCGAGGTAAACAATTCGGGCCCCAGGTCTCCGTGAGAGCGACTTCAACCCAGATCTCGATCGCGCTCACACCATTAGGCTTCTCCCATGGGGCGATGGGTCGCCAGGCCGGGTCTTCGCGCACTTGCACTCCTGGCATGCGTGATGGTGGCGCTCTCGTCGGCCTGCGGGGGGTGCGCTTTCAGAAGTGTGACTTCATCAGCTGACCTCGAGAGCGCAAACGTAGTAGCTCAAGGCCGCGTGGTCGCGACAACGCAACTCCCCGGCGACCGTGAACTCACCGACACATTCCAAGTTGACAGCCTCTGGAAGGGGAGCGACTTTCCCAAGATGGTGACCTTCCGGCTCCCCACCTGCGAACCGGGACGTGACGGCGTGCTGATCTTGACCAAAGCGCAAGCGGACATGGCGCGTGCGACCGGTCACATCGACGGCGACATGCGAGCGTATGACACCTGGTCGGTTTTAGATTTTGAGCCCTGGTCGTTTCGACTCACGCATGATCCGCGCGTGTGGTTCGTCATTGGAGTGGTGGTGGTAGTGGTGGGGGTGGTTGCAGCCGCGATCGTGCTACTAGTGGTGGTCTTGAAGAGCCTGGGACGCAGCAGATCGGGTCACCCATACGAGCCTCCTCCACTGCCGCCAAGTTAGGTGTCGCGCGGACCGCTGAGGCCACTCAATGCGCTCAAAACGCCAGACGCCACCGTGGCGTTCAGTGGCGGCATCGTTATCCTCGAGTGCGTGCCGGCCAAGAACCCATGACGGCCGACGAACCCGTCCAGTTTGCCGTCCACATCAGGCCTCTGTTTCGCGAGCAAGACCGTCAATCCATGCGGTTCCACTTCGACCTGGGATCGTATGAGGACGTCAGTACCTACGCGGACCGTATCCTCGAGCGCTTGCCCCGCGGGTCGATGCCCTGTGACGGCGCGTGGCCGCCGGAGCAGATTGAGGTCTTCGAGCGGTGGATTCGTCCGAGTAGCAATAGAAGCTCTTCGGGGCTACAGGCTGATGGGGATTGGTGCAGTCGCTGACCATCCTCCTGTTTCGAAGGCGGTGACCGCGCCCGCCAGGCGGTAGTATCCGCGACGGGAGTCGGTTACGCAGGAAAAAGCAGCGGGGAAACCGGCGCGCCAGCTGCTGCGTCTCTTGTCGCCGGCCAGTCCGACGCGGCTGGCGCCCCCGCAAGTTCGGTATCTCGGTCGTGTCTACGCCGCATTCCGCTGGGCCGCGGGTTTTGGTGTGGTCGCCTTGGTGGCCCTGCTCGCACCTCCGAGCAACCACGTCTATCTGGCGCTCCTGGTCCTGTGGGTCGCCGCCTACAACGTGCCTACGACCCTGGCGCTGAATAGGGTCGACAACGACTCCGTCGGAATGGTCGTCCGGGTCGCAGCGATCATCGACGCTCTGTCCTATTTCGTGTTGCTTGCCATCTACGTCCCCAGCACCCCGGCCATGCTAATCGCGCTCTTTCCAACGGTGCTTATCGAGATGGTCGTGTTCGACGGCGCCATCGGGGGAATCTACGGCATCGCGTTGTTTGTGACGGGTCTGGCAGCAGTCCAGCTACTGCAAGGACGGCTATCGTGGGTGGAGCTCGTGCTTTGGGGCGCCATCATGGCGATCACCGCCGCCTCGCTGACGATTTCCTCGCAGGTCCTGCTGGGAGCCGGCGCTCCGGATGTCATCCCGCCACCGGCTCCGAGGACCTCGGCCAGGCCGGATGGGCCGAGGCTGTCTGCACGGGAGATGGAGGTCCTGCGACTGGTCGCCGACGGTTACTCCAACGCCATGATCGCGTCTCGATTGAACCTGAGCGAAAACACCATTAAAGGACACGTTGAGACACTCCTCACTCGACTCAACGCCCGAAACCGTGCCGAGGCGGTGGCGGCTGCTGGGCGCCTGAATCTCCTCTAAACGACCCCCTCCGAACGATCCCCCCGGTTGGAGCGTCCGTCGACGAATTTCCACCCGAACGGGTCTTGGCTGGGTGCAGCGTCGGCAATAAGTTCGAAGCCCAGGGCCTTTGCGGGCCCAGCACACACACGGAGGTGGACTCAGATGAGACATGGGCCCTCGATTGCGATGAGGGTGCGGACGGCGATCATCGCCGCGCTTGGAGTTGCCTCGCTGGCGATGCCACTTTCGGCTCCGACCACGGCTGCCGCCGCCACGATCAGGTTCAACACCACCAACCAGGCGATCCCGCTGCTGCTCATTCACGGCTTCAACGACGACTGCTTTTCCGCATGGAACCAGCTCGGTCATGACAGCAAGGGAGCCGTATTGGGTGGGGCGAACATCGACGCGCGCACCTACCTGGCCGCTCAGTACTCGAACATCAAAGAGGTCGGCTACTACACCTCGACCGCCAACAGCACGGACAACGGGGACGTGACAAGCGGGTGGTGCAATGAAAACCTCAACACCGATCCGAACCCCGACCTGGCGCAGTGCAACGCGATCGCAGGCAACAGCGCCGACTACGGGACGAAAAACGATCACCTGGATCGGCTGTCATGTCTGCTCGCCTGGTACATCTTCGACAACTACACGCAGTACGGAGAGCCGGTCAACATCCTGGCTCATTCGATGGGCGGTCTCCTGACGCGCTACGCGCTGGGCGCCACCGCCGCCCACGCCGCGCATTTTCCCCAGGTGCTGTGGGTCAACAACGTGGTCACCGTCGCCACACCGCATGGAGGGGTCGGCGAGCTCTACCACCTCTGGGCATCGCAGCAGAGCAATTTCAATGGCGTCGAGCTGGACATGATGGACCCGACCAACTCCAGCTACACATTCATGAGCACGATTGCCGGCTACCAGAAGCCGCAGGGATTCCTTGGCACGCGGTGGGCGCTCGTCGGGGCCTCAGACGCCGCCTATCTTCTGGGCGGCGACGGCGGCAATGCCACCAGTTACTGGGCCTCACCGCTGGCCCCGATCACCTACGACGACGGCGACGGCACGGTCTCCACCGCCAGCCAGATGGCGATGACCGCCGACTACAAGATCGAATATGGCCTCCGCAATGGCGGCGGGAATGCCGGTGACGTGGCCGACTCGAACACGCAGTACGAGCACGAGACAGGCTTTGGCTGCGCCCACTTCCTGGTCTTCAGCGCCTGCTTCAACGGGCCGTATTACCTCAACGACTCCTCAACCGCACAGACCAAAGCCTGGACCTGCGGGGGATGTAGCGGGAATCCAGGCGGCTGGCCCGTGGCGGCGTCGCGATCGCTCGCGACCATCGCCGCGCAGCTGCAGCAGAAACCCGTGCCTGACCTGCCGACCTACGACCTCGTGTTGCGCTCCAACGCCAACCGCGATTACGTTACGGCAGAGTTGAATTACGCGGGCGCAGATAACGCCATGCTCAGGGCACGGTCGGCCACCAAAGGCCCCTGGGAATCGTGGACCCAGGTGAAGCTGCCCACCGGTCACTGGGTGATCCGCAGCAACGCCAACGGCCTGTACGTTTCGGCTGAGCTCGGCTACGCCGGCGCCAGCTATGGCGAGCTGCGGGCTCGGACCGACGCTTCTGTCATCGGCCCCTACGAAATTTTCGATTTCATCCCCAACGCCGACGGGACGTACTCGATCAGGTCGGTCGCCAACGGTCTGTACGTTTCAGCAGAGCTCGGCTACACCGGCGCCAGCTACGGCGAGCTTCGAGCCCGCTCGGCGGGTATCGGAGCCTGGGAGGAGTTCCTGGCCAGCACTGCGCCGGCAGGATGCGTCAACTACGGCACAAGCACCATCACCGGACCGGATTCCTGCGCCGGAACCTTTTCGAAACACTCCATATGGTTCTCAGGCGCACCTCTTGGATTCCGGGGTCGCGAGATCTGGACATGGGCCAACGGGACGGTCCAGGACTCCACCGCAACTTATCAGCTGTCGGGGCTCAGCTCTCGCTTTGTGGTTGAGATCGACGCCTTTGTCCCCAACTTCCACTCCAACGCACGCCACGTCCACTACCACCTCTGCGCGCCTGGCAACGGTTGCACGGAAAATTATCTCGATCAGTCCCCCTACTACGATCAATGGGCCGTGGTCGGCTACGTATGCACGACCGACGGAACGACCACCGTCACTGTTGCGGACGACGGAGGTGACCGGTACCCGAAGCAGATCGCAGCCGACGCGATCCGCGGGGTCAGAACAACCTACGTCTGCTGAGCCACTTTTCTAACCTACCTGTCGCGGCGAGCTGGAGTTTTTTCCCACTCGCCGCGACAAACTTCGGCGGCTGCGGCGGCAGCCCTCTGTTTCTAAATTAGTGTCGGGCCGGCTTCACTGAAGGCGGTGCAAATGGGCTTTGTCCGCGGCCTCGGTTGCACGCCCGCCTCTCCACAGGCGACGCGCATGAAGGGGCCAGGTAGTGTGGGAGCGTGACAAATCAGCCGAAGTAGGTGTGACACATCAACCGAAGGTGTGTAACCCATCAGCCGAAGGCCTTTTGGGACCTGTCAGCCGAACTTGTACATATGTTGGCTGGGGAGGAAGGATTCGAACCTTCAACCTTCTGATCCAGAGTCAGCTGCGCTACCGTTGCGCCACTCCCCAAGCTTTTTGCCGCGCCGATTCCGGGTTCCCGCCGCTGTCCGGCGTGTTACACCGACGAGGCTGGGATCAGGGCTGTGATTTTAGCGGGGGGTGGCGACCTGGCCGTAAGGCGTTCGTCGCCCGAAGCCAAGCCAGCATCCATATAAAGGATGCGTCGACAGTCGGCCACCATCGGTAGTTCACAATTTCAGCGGATGTGGGTGCCCAGCCTGACCCTGCCTGGGCTCGCGATCAGGCGCCTCGGGCACCAATGGGCTCTGGCCCTGGCCCTGCTGCTCGGAGTCACGGCGGCAGTGACCCTGGCCGCCAGCATTCCACTCATGCAGTCCGCTGCGGCCGAAGCCGGCCTGGGACAGGCCCTGAGCCGCATCGGCGCAGGCGGATCGATTGAGATCCAGAAAGCGGAGACGCGCACCGCGTCTGCCTATGACGAGTTTCAGACCTCATCGGCCAAGGTCATGGCAGCGGATCTGGGCGGCGAGATCGTGCCTGGCGCTCGGTACGGACTGACGTCACCGCTCGCGGCGCTGACCCACAACGGGAACAGTGTCACTGGCGAGGGCGGCGATCCGCCCGAGCCCATCCGCCTCTACGAGGGTCTGCAGCCGCATGTGCGGGTCGTCGCGGGCGCATGGTCCGCCGCCGGCGTGCCGGGCGGGTATTACCCGATGACCGTTTCCCAGGCGCTGGCCGACCGAATCAGCCTGAAGCCCGGCGACACGTACTGCCTGCGCCTGCCAAGGATCCTGACCAACCGAGCCGTCCCTACGGTCCCCGCGTGCTTCTTCCTGAGCGGCATCTGGACGCCGATCATCGCGAGCGACGGTTTTTGGGCCGGCGAGCCTCCGACAGGCTTCGTGCTCGAGCGGGAGGCATACTTCGCCTTCGTTCCCTCGCTGGTCCCGGTGCTCCCACTGGACACGCCATTTCGACTGGAACCTTCGGCGGCCTACGCAGGCCAGTACTGGGCGCCGGACCTGACGCGCCTGCACGCGGCGAACGTGCCCCATGTGCTGTCCACCCTCACAAGGGTCCAGGGCGAGTTCACTGTCGGCCGGAACGCAACTTTCATCACCGGCCTGCCGGCCGCGCTGCGCGCCTTTGAGGCGCGCCTCGACAACGCGCGACTGGCGGGGCTGCTGGTCCAGGTATCCCTCCTGGCGATCGCCTTCTTCGCAGTCGGCTTGATGGGCAGCCTTTTCCTGGACGGCCAGCTGGCGGCGGTCGCGCTCTGGCGCGCGCGGGGATGGTCCCGACGGAGGCTGTTTTGGCTGCTGATGCTGCAGTTCGCGGTCATCTCGTTGGTGGCAGCGCCCCTCGGGCTTGTGCTCGCATACAAGACCGTGCAGGTCCTGGCCGCACGCGTGCTCGGCTCGACTGCGCAGGTCTCGAGCGCCGACCTGCCCGGACTCGAACCGGCGCTGGTCGCGGCCGTTGCCGCCGGCCTCGCGCTGCTTGGTTGGCAGGCGGCCAGGGCGACAGACCGTGGACTCGTCGACGCGCGCCGCCAGGCCTCGCGGCCTGCCGCTCGGTCGTGGTGGCGCGCGCGCAACCTCGATCTTCTCCTTGCTGCGGTGGGCGCCGGCTTGCTCGGCTACGCCCACTTCTCCAGCGGAGCGACCGCGACGTCCGACGCCGGCACGACCGATCCGGTCAGCCTCCTGCTGCCAGGCGTGGCCCTGGCGCTGCTCGCGCCGGCCTCGTTGCGCCTGCTGGCGCTGGCGCCGCCGATCGTCGGCGGCCGCGGCCGTCCGCTGACGGGAACGCTGACGGGCTGGCAGCTGCGCCGACATGCGGACCAACACGTCCGCCTGGCCCTCCTGCTCGCCTTCGCGATCGCAGTCGTGCTGTTCGCGAGCACGTACGCGGCGACCGACCGCGCCAATGTCTCCGACCGCACCGGTTACCAGGCGGGCGCTGACGTTCGCGCCCTCTTCACCCTCACGGGCACGCCGGCGCCGACGGGCGTAGCGGCGAGCCTACCCGGCGTGGTCGCCTCCACGCAGATTTACCGCAGCAGCGGCCGGCCCGGGGAGCTCGGCGTTGACGCCACCATCCTGGGCATAGACGACGCCGGTGTATGGAGCGCCGCCTGGCGAGGCGGGGCGCTCGGGTCGAGCCGGCTGGACAACCAAACCAAGCTGATGGCCGATGGCGACCCCGACGGAACCGTGCTGCCCGGCGAACCGCGGCAGCTTTCGCTGTGGGTCTACAGCTCCGGGATCGACGGCCGCCTGAGCGCGGGCCTGACGGACGGCCTCGGAGCGCCCGTCAGCGCCGTTCTTGGAGACCTCTCGTTCAGCGGTTGGAAACAGCTGAGCGCGCCGATCAAAGTCACGAGCTACCCGTTGAAGATGCGATCGCTGTCGATCGCTCCGACCGGCGGCACCATGACCGGCACCATCGCGCTCAGCGACCTGGCGGCAGGCGGCGTCGTGATCGAGAAGTTCGAGCAGCCTGACGGTTGGTGGCGGCAGACCCAGGGCATTGACATTGCGGTCGCCAACCTGCCGACCGGCCCCGGCCAGTCTCGTGATGGACGGCAGGCAGTGGGCGCCAATGTGGACCTGTCCGGCGGCACCATGGTGATGCGACCGGCGCCGGGGCTCAAGCCGCTGCCGGCCATCGTGTCGACTAGCACATTGGAAAAGATGGGGATCGGCCTGGGGCGGACCTTCACCCTGCGCATGGAGTCGATCGACCTGCCCGTGACCGCGGTCGGGACGGTCGACTATTTCCCAACGCTGTATCCGGGCGTCGACGACTTCCTGCTGGTGCCCCGACTCGGCCTCCTCGACCGGCTGACGCGCGGCGGCTCGATTAACGCGTACGCCAATGAGGTCTGGCTCAAAGTGGCGGGCCCCAGCAGCAAGGTCACATCGACGATCCAGGACACGATGCGAGGTTCGCTGATCGACCTGGTCGATCGTCAACAGCTGGAAGCGGCGGCAATCCAGGATCCGCTTCGGCAGAGCCTGCACGCTGAGCTGCTGATCGGGTTCCTCGCCGCGCTCGCAATCGTCGTGGTCGCGTTCGGACTGCACTTCCTGGCGGTGACGCGCGGGCGCGTGGCCGAGTTTGCGATCCTGCAGGCCAACGGCCTGCCATGGAGGAGCGTGCGTCGAGGCCTGATCGCTGAACAGCTCATCCTGCTGATGTACGGCCTAGTCGTGGGCGCGGCGATGGGTCTGCTTCTGAGCTGGGTGATCCTGCCCGAGCTGCACCTCGGTACGGCGGCCAGCGACCTCACGCCGCCCACGGTGCTGGTGGTCGACCGCGTGACTGCGGTGTCCGCGGCAGTCGCCCTTGCCGTCGCTTGCCTGCTCGCCGGCCAGGTGGCCGCCCGGGTGGGCGGCCGCTTCCAACTCGTCCGCCAGCTGAGAGACCTGCCATGACCCAAGCGCTCGTCGAGTGCGAAGGCCTCGTCCACATCTACAAGACCGCCGATCTCGAAGTCGTGGCACTGCAGGGCCTCGACCTGAGGGTCGAGGCCGGGGAGATGGTCGCGATCGCCGGCCGGAGCGGAAGCGGCAAGACCACATTGATGAATCTGCTCGCCGGCGTGGAGCCTCCAAGCGCAGGCGCGGCCCATGTGGCCGGGCACGACCTCGCCCGGATGGACGACCGCGAGCGCGACCGTTACCGCCGGGAGGTGGTCGGCTACCTGCTGCAGCATTCGCTCGCCAACCTGGCTCTCGACCTCACCGTCATCCAGAACGTGCAGGTGCCGATGATCGCCGGCGGCCCGCGCCGGCGCGGCGCGCGAGCCCGCAAGCTCCTCGAGAAGCTCGGGCTGGGCGCGCAAGCCCGTCTGCGCCCGGCCCAGCTCACCGGCGCCGAAGCCCAGCGCCTGGCTCTCGCCGTCGCCCTTGCCAACGAGCCGCGCCTGCTGCTCGCCGACGAGCCCACCGCCGAGCTGGACGGGGCCAACGCACGCGAGCTGCTGGTCGATCTGACCAGTCTGCTTCGAGACCTCGGCACGGCCGCCATCATGGTCACCCACGACCAGCAGCTGGAGCGTCATGTGGACCGTGTGATCCAGATCCGGGACGGCCGGACCAGCACGGAAAGGCGCTGGCTGGCGCGGCCGGATGGAGACCGGGAGGTCGCCGACGAGCTCGTGATACTGGACCGCGCAGGACGCCTACAGCTGCCGCGGGCTCACGTCGAGAAGCTCGGCTTACACGACCGCGTGCGCGTTCACCTCGAGGCCGATTCCATTCGCATCACACCCGCCGAGCAAGGCTCCGATGCCGACTCCTGAGATCGTGCGCGCCACTGGCGTGACCAAGGGCTTCGCGGCCTCAGGCGGGCGTGGCCGCACAGAGGCGGTGCGGGGCGTGGACTTCGTCGTCGGTCAGGAGCTTGTGGTGCTGCTGGGTCGTTCAGGCGCCGGCAAGAGCACGCTCCTGAGCCTCGTGGGCGGCCTCGACGCTCCGGATTCGGGGACGATATCGGTGGCCGGACATGACGTCGGACGGCTTCGCGGGCGGGCTCGCGAGGAGTACCTCCGCACCACGGTCGGTTGGGTGTTCTCGAGCGCCGGACTACTGCCCCTGTTAAGCGCCCTGGAAAACGTCTGGCTGGCTGCTCGCTTGCTCGGCCATCGGGACTCGGTCGCCCGCAAGGAGGCTCTCCAGGCGCTGGAAGCGGTGGGGCTCGGCCCGCGCGCCGGGCACCGGGCGGGCGAGCTCTCAGGGGGCGAGCAGCAGCGCGCGGCCCTGGCGCGGGCATTGGTCAAGAAGCCTGTCCTCCTCCTGGCGGACGAGCCGACCGCCCAGCTCGACAGCGAGACCGGCAAGTCGGTCCTCGACGTGATGCGCGTTGCCGCCCGCTCGGGCACTGCCATCCTGCTGGCCACCCACGACCAGGCTGCCGTCGAGGTCGCCGATCGGGTGCTTTCGATGGAGGATGGGCGGTTGACCGCGGCGGCCACAGTGCATCCCTGAACCAGGTTTTCCACAGGCTGTCCACACCTGTGGTCGCTTACCTTGAATGTGCCGCCTACCGGAGAAGCCACCGGCAGGCTACCTGCCGCTAGTCGGCATCCCCTTTACCCCGGCCCGGACGGCCTCCCGTCGGCTCCCGGGTGCTCATCCGGATCGAGATTGGAGGCGGCGCGCCCACGAGCCGCTCGTAGGCCGACTCGAGCAGGCGTTTGGCCTGGTACAGGTTGACCGCCCACCCGACGCCGAATACGCGATCGCTGAACAAGCGCTCGGATTCAGGGTTCCAGTAAGCCGTCCTTATGCGCTCCCATGTGGGTGGTCGAAAGTCATACGGCACAACGCCCCCCACCTTGCCATGCCACGTGCGTTGATCTTCCGGCTTCGACAGCTCGGTCGCGACCGCGGCCACGAAGAGGCCGACGACGGCAACCCGGAGCAGGCGGCGTAGCCCGCGCAAAGTACGCATACTGGCTAATGGAAGAGTAGTCCAACGATAACCTTGCACGTCTTGAAACCGTTCCTGCTGGTGGGGTAGATGGCCACCAGGCTCCAATCGAAAACTAACTGGCTGCGCTGGCTCACGCCTGGTCTCGAGATCAAGCGCTGGCTATTGCTGCTCATGGTCGCGGAGCTCGTGGTCGTGCTTGGATTCGCGTACTTCCTCAAGGCCTTTTACGAGACCGCCACCCTTCCGTCTCAGTTCTACTACATAACCCTTCAGTTCTTGCCGCACTGGGCGCGCGCGATCATCTTCGGGACTCTCGGCCTCGGTCTCCTGCTCTTCAGCTATGTGAAGCTGACGCAATCCGTCCTGGGCCCGTTCCTACCCGGCAACAGCACCAGCAGCATCGTCGACGTGATTCACGCGTTCCGATTGAAGGGCCGCGGTCCGCGCATCGTCGCCATCGGTGGCGGCACGGGACTCAGCTCGCTGCTCCGCGGGCTGAAGACATACACGTCGAACCTATCGGTCATCGTCACTGTGGCTGACGACGGCGGCTCCTCCGGCAGGCTGCGCGACGAGTACCGCATCCTCCCGCCCGGAGACTTCCGCCAGTGCCTCATCGCGCTGGCGGATGCCGAACCGCTGATGAAGCAGCTGTTCGACCATCGGTTCAAAGAGGGATCGCTCGACGGCCACTCGTTCGGCAACCTCTTCATCATGGCCATGGCCGACGTGACCGGAAACTTCGAGCACGCCCTGCGCGAGTCGGGCAAGGTGCTGGCGGTCAAGGGCACGATCGTGCCCTCGACCCTTCAGGACGTGACCCTCGTGGCATCGATCAACGGACATACCGTCGAAGGCGAATCCAAGATCCCGCAGCAGAACGCTCCGATCACTCAGGTCTTCTTGAAGCCAGACGGGGCCCAGGTGAACCCCGAAGCCGCGCAAGCAATCCTCAACGCAGAGCTCGTCGTGATCGGCCCTGGCTCGCTTTACACATCGATCCTACCGAACCTGCTCGTGGAAGGAATGGTCGAGGCGATCAAGGCATCGCCGGCGCTCAAGGTCCTCATCTGCAACCTTGCTTCGCAGAAGGGCGAGACCGAAGGCTACTGCGTCGACGACTATCTGCGCGTGATCCACGAGCACGTGGGTTCGAACATTTTCGACTTCGTGCTCGTCAACTCCAACCACTCGCACATGCCGACTGGCGGACAATCCCAGGTCATCTTCAGGTCGGAGGACGCCACCAAACACCCCGAGGTGCGGTTCATCCCCGCCGACGTCGTGAATGTCCGCCTGCCGTCACACCACGACCCCGACAAGCTGGCCCGCGCGATCATGCGGAGGGTCTGGCAGGCTTAGCGACGGGGCGATGTGCCCACCATCGGTTCACGGCCTCGACTATCAGCGCGGCCGCCGCGACATAGATCAGGCCGTCGAGAACGTCGACGACGTAATGCTCACCGAGATAGACGATGCTCACCGCGACGGCGAGGGTCCAGGCGATGAGTCCAACAGAGAGCCATCGATACCTGCGCCAGGCGTAGAGGGCGGCCAGCGCTGGAAATGCCGCGTGGAGCGATGGGAAGGCGGCGAACTTGTTGGGGTTGAGGTGCGCGTAAAGCGGCGACACCCAGTAGTTCGGGCCCCAGAGCTTGTCGACCGTCTCGTTGAGGACCTTGTGCACGGCTTCCTCGCCGCTCGTCACGCTCGCCTGGAACTGATACCACGGAGGAGCCGATGGCCAGAACAGGTAGGTGATGAAGGCGAGCATCGCCATCAGAAGCAAGGCGGCGATGAACCGTCTGTAGTGATCGCGGCTGCGGACCCAGAAGAAGAAACCGACGACGATCGGCAGTGGGAAGTGCATGAAGTAGAAGAACATCGCCAGGACGTCCTGGGGGCTGACGACATCGGAGCTGTAGAACGCGTGCTGGAGGGTGATGGTCGGCAGCGTTCCAGCGAACAACGTACGCTCCAAGCCGGAGAGGTCGTGGGGCGAGAAGCCCGTCTGTCCGGCGTAGCCGCGCATCGCCTCGTAGGCGAAGAACAGCAGTAGGAACGGGGCCCAGTCGACCACAAACGTGCGGCCGCGACCGAGCGCGACCGCGATCACGAGCAGCGCGAGCACGACCCACTCGGGCTCGATCGAGATCCCGCGCCACAACATGACTCCGAAGATCAGCGCCAGATAGATGACGCTGCCGACCAGGATCAGTCGCGGCCGGCGGGCTTGCACCCGCTCGGCGTCAGCTGGTGCGGACAACCGCCACAGCTGCAATCTCAACCGTCACCGAAAAGGGCAGAGCATTGGTGCCGAGCGCCACCCGTGTGTGCCGGCCGGCCTCGCCGAGCACCTCGACGATCAGATCCGAAGCGCCGTTGATGACCTTCGGTTGATCGCCGAAGTCATCGGTTGAAAGCACGAAGCCTGTGAGCTGCATCACGTGCTCGATATTGTCGAGCCCGGCGGCGGCCTCCATCTGGGCAAGCAGGTTTAACGCGCAGACCCGGGCGGCAGCGATGGCCTGCTCCACGCTCACCTCATCCGGGCAACGTCCGGTCAGTCGCTGGCCGCCTTCCGATGACACCTGTCCGGCGATGTAGAGCAATGACCTTCCGGCGCCGATCGGCACCAGCCGGGTCGGGACATAGGACGCCACCGCGACGGGCGGAGCGGGCAGCTGGATCCCCAGCTCACGGAGGCGGGCATGCGGCGATGTCACGTGACCGCGAGTCTACCTACGGCTGCCGCGGAAATGCGAGACCGCGGCGAGGAGGAGCACCAGCAGCGCGACGGCGCCGACCGCGATGTACGGCGTCTGGGAAGAAGACAGGATGCCGAGGAAATCGAACAGGCCGCCGCGGTTGGGCAGGCCCGGGCGAGCGCCGCTGGCCGATGGCGTGATCGTTGTGAAGGGGCCTTGCGGCGCTGCTCCCGTGTCGTGGTACGCCCACAGCGCCGGCGTGTGATCGAAGGCCCTGAATGTGGCCACGTAAACAAACGGCGCCTCGTCGTTGGAAACCGCGAGCGCGGTGATTGACGCTAGAGGCGGGACCATCGAGCTGAAGTGCTGGCCCTTGTCGCGCGTCGACCACAGGCCGCCCGCACGCGATCCACCGCCATCGCTTCCGACATAGAACCGGTCGTAGTGATCGGTGACAAATGCGACCTGCGTGTAGTCGGTCGACGGGAGCAAGTCGCCGCCGCTCAGCGGCGCCCAGGTCGCGCCGTTGTCGGCGGAGGAGAACAGGCCGGCATTCGTGCCCGCGAGCAGGGGCCTCACGTTTCCCGTCGGTGGCAGTGGTCCTGCGACCAGCCGTGACACCACGGTACCGCTGATGGCGGGCGTCACTGATGTCCAGGTGACGCCGGCGTCCAGGCTGTCGTAAAGAGGAGGTCCTGCGGCAGCGGAAGACGAGTCGCTGCCGGCCACGAAATGCACGGGACTGTGCACAGCGGCCACTGCCAGCGCGTCGATGCTCGTGTTGAGCAGACCCGATTGCGACCACGCGGTCCCGTCGGCGCTCACGTAGATGCCGTTGTCAGTGCCGGCGGCGACCAGCGTGAGTGCGAATCCGAAGACGCGAACATCGCGCCCGTCGAGGCCCGTCACGGCGCTCCATTTCACACCCCCATCGGTGCTGATCAAGGCTCCGGCGCCTCGGGTGCCTGCCAAGACCTGGCCCGGCGTGAACGGGTCGAAAGCGATGGTCGTGAAGGCAACACGTCCGGGGTGCACCGTGGTCCACGTCGAACCGCCGTCCGTGGATCTCAAAAGGGAACCCTGCCCGTTGCCGGCTATGAGCGCCTGATTGTTCGCGGGGTCGACCGCGAGCGCAAACACAGGTGACTGTCCCTGCTTCGGCAGCGAGGGCAACGCCACCCATGTGGAATCGGGAAGTGTGGCGGCGACGGCGCCGGCACAGACGATGAGAGTCCCGATCAATGCCACCAGCGTCGCGGCAAGACGTCGAGTGGAAAGCGACACGAGCCTGCCGATTATCACCCAAGCCCGGCCTCCCCTGGGCTCCCCACCACGTGGGGAGCTCACGCCAGGGGCGCGCAGCGACCCTCGCGGGTGAGAGGCCGTCCGGGAGGGGCGCAGGGCGTCAATTGAGCGCCGATCCCTACAATCCAATACGTGCTGGCTCGTGTCGGGGCTTGGCTTGACCGGGCCGCATTCAATCCGCAATCGCTTCCGGATGACCTGATCATCGGGATCGCGTTGGTTCCACCGGTTGCAGCCGGCCTGATCATCTTCAAGCTCCCAGCCGTCCAGATGCTGGTCATCGCGCTCGCTTTCGGCATCGGCGGCCAGCTGCTCGTGCGCATGCTATGGCGGCACCAGGTACCGCGCCCGCAGGCGAGCCCGCTGATCGCTGCCGTGATCGGGGTCGCGCTCGTTGGTCCTGGGGCCCGGCTTGCTGCGCCGATCGCGGTCGCGTCTCTGGCCGTGCTGCTCGAGGTGCTGCGCGCTCGCTACGTCCCCGCGATCCGAGCCCAGTCGGGACTCTTCGCCTACGCGATCGTCGCCGTGGTGACCAAGGGAATACCGTTCGCCTACCTCAACACCGTCACAGGAAAGGCGGCCGCCGACCCGATCTGGATCTGGCACCAATACTTCGGGCCTCAGGCAGCGCTGGTATTCATCAATCCGACCACCCTGTATGTGGGCAACGTGCCAGGCCCTGTTTTCGCCACATCCCTGCTGGCCGTCGCCATCGCGATCGCGTGGTTGGCATACGCGCGCCGGCTGAGCCTGGTCGTCCTGGCCACATTCCTGCTTGGAGCCCTGGTGCCGATCTACCTGTACCACTGGGATGTCCTCTTCCAGCTCGATAGCGGTCCGACATGGTTCGCGGCCGGGCTTCTGCTCGCCGATCGCCGCATGCTGCCGGACTCATGGGCGGTGCGGCCCGTGCTCGGCTTTGCGGCCGGACTGCTCGCAGTGGGGCTGAGGGTGCGGGGCTACGGCATCGAGGCCGCATTCTTTGCCGTGGCCGGGATCCAGGCGGCCACCGCCGCGGTCGCCGTCATCACGTGGGGCGCGGCGCTGATGCGCGAACGTTGGCAGCGGAACCGCCGGCTGCGGCAGCGGGAGGCGCAGCTGCGGGTCGTCAAGGGCATCACGCGGGCGAGCTAGAGCTGGTCTAGGCGATCCGGACCGCGGACTGGCCGAGGCCGAGTGCAGTGGCAAGCGAGTCGGCTGAGGCGCGCACACCCTTGAGCGTGGCCCGCGACAGCTTGCGAAAAGGATCGACTGTCACGGTGAGGGTTCGCTTCGCGACCGCATGAGTCCAGGTCGCCACCACGCGCCCATCCACCAGCACGACGGCTGAGATCCACCCCGCGGTCCGGCTGACTCGGGATCGGTGCTCCGACGCGAAGAGGTGGTCGCGGTTGGCATGGCCCATAAGATAGGGATCGAAGTTGGGCAGGAGTCGCACTGAGGGCTCGCGCGATCCGACCGAGATTGGATCGAGGTCGGCGGCCAGCAAATTCGCGCGCAGGCCTTCGATGGAAACCGGCACGAGCTCATTGGCCAGACCCGCCCACCCCGCGTTGCCGACCCCGGACCAGGTACCCCACCAGCGCGCAAAGTCGTTCTTGGTCGCGGGCCCGTACGCACGCAGATATCGGCGGGCGACTTCGATCAAGGCAGCATCAGGGTCTACGTCCCGCCAGCTGCCAAGCCACTGCCGGGGTCGTACGAAGGTCACGCTCTGGCCGCGGCTGGGGCCGTAACACAACAAACCGCTGCGTGCCACAGGCTTCAAGATGCCTCCCCATCCCGACTTGAGCACTGCCTGGACTCGTTCCGAGCGGCCCTTCCCCACTCGAGCGATCAACTCCTCGCGCGTGAGCGCCTGGCCGTCGAGCGCCTGGCCGATGGCGTCGATCAAATCCGAGAACTCGGACTGGTTCATCTCGACGTACTTGAGCCAGGCGTCTCGCGTCCGCATCCAGTGCCCGCGCATGGCGGCGGTAAAGAGCGGCAGATCTTCAGCCGGGAGCAGATGCAAGGTGCCGCGCATGAGCCACGTCTTGACGAGCGTCTTGTCTTTCCAGAGGGCAGCCCGCACGTCTTCGACGCTGCAGTCGGCGCGGACCACGACCTGAAGCTCGGCCGCGGACATGACCTGGGCCTGCACGCCGCCGATGTCGCCGACCACGCGCGCGAGATCCTTTTTAGGCGCGCGCTGTGTGAGGTGATGGCGCGCCATGCGAAATGCATGGACCTGTGGCCAGCTGAGCTCCGCTGCGACCGGTGGTTGCGCCTTCACCGGCATACATCATCCCGGGCTCAGCGCGCAGCTATCAGGTGGTCTCGTGAACGTGCGCGATGACGTGGCCGTCAGAGGCAATCACGTACAGGTCGGCGTGGGGCCCATTGGCATACGTGAGCTGCGTGGGGGTCGAGATCCAGATGGCGAGGCTCGACCCATCGGGCTGCGGCTGGACTCGCGGCAGGATGTACCCGGCCGGCCCAGTCCACAACACGTTGCCGCTGCGCCACGTGATCACGCTCACCGAATGGGATACGTCCCCGCCATTCGTGACCGCGAGCGAGCCATCCCAACAGAACCCGTCGACACGAGCATTCATCCGGGCGAGGAGGGTTCCGTCAGCGCTGTAGATTGCGGACCCGGGGTTGGTCTGGGCGACGGCGCTCTCGGCGATGTATTCGCCGTCAGGCGAAGCCACGACGAGCGTTGCACTCGAGGGGTCGAAGGTGTGAGTCCACAGGACCTTACCCGTGGAGAGCTGAACGACCCAGTACTCGGCGGTGGAGGGCGAGTTTCCAAAACTCTGGACTACAACCGCCCGGTCCTTGCGAACACTACATGCCGCCACACCGGTGAAGACCTGCTCAGAGATCCGTCCGACCTGGGCGACGTTTCTCGGCGCTTGCCCTGGCATGACGACCTGCAGGATCGCCGGCGGACTGGTGGCGTTGATGGGTAAGGTGGCCGGAACCATCAAGCAGATCTGTTGCCCGTCGTCCGCCCACGTCCCAGCGAAGGACTTGCCTCCGAAGAAGCCGCTCGCGACGAGCGCGCCCGACCGATCATGAACAGCACCCCCGGTGGCAAACAGGTTGGCCGACGGATTGGCCGCCGCTTGCTTTGTAGGCCAATCAACTTTGCCCTTCTGCTTGCCGTCCCACGTGATGCCGTCCACCTGGGCCTCGTTTACAGGATCGGCGTAAAGGATCACCGGCGTGTCGTTGGACACATTGAGAGGCCGGCTCAGCGGAGTCGGAGACGATGCCGGCACGGGAGGCCCATGCCGCGCAGGGCCGATCCCATTGCGAACGTATGCGAAGGTGGCGATCACCAGCGCGGCGATGACGACTGCGGCGACGCCGGCCGCGAACTGCATGCGGCCCTCTCGGTGGACCGCCCGCGCCGCTAGCGCACCGCGGACGAGCCGCTCGCGCGAGTCAGCCAGGTTGCCCAGTTTCGATTGCTCGGTGGCGAACGCTTCATGAATCTCGGGGCGAAGCTTGTCCATCAGATTTCCTCCTCGAGGAGACCGGGGCGTAGACGGTGACAGGCTCGATAGATCCGGCCCTTCGCAGCCGCCGCGGAGATGCCGAGCGCCACGGCGACCTCCTCAATCGGGAGGTCAAGATAGAAATGGAGAAAGAGCGCCTGGCGATCGTGGTCTGGCAGGCGCGATATGGCTCGCGCCAGGTCTATGTTTTCCACCGCCGGCTCCCCGTGACGTTCCGGCTCGACTATTGCTTTCGTCCTCACGAAACGGAACCAGCGAGTCCGGCGGACATTGCGGCACTGGTTGACGACGATCGCGAGGAACCAGGGGCGCAAGGGCATGCCTGATCGCAGCTGGCTGAGCTTTCGCCACGCGCGCGTGATGGCCTCCTGGGTGGCGTCCTCGGCCTCCATCCGGTCGCCGAGCATCGAGTAAGCCAGCCGGAGGGCGGGTTCCACCAGCGGGCCGATCAGAGCCTCGAATGCGTCCTCGTCGCCGGTCAACGCATCCTCGTGGAGCGACCTATTGCGGTCGGCGGTCACAACCTGGGCCACATGATTGAAGACACCGCCGAGGCTGGTTTGGTTACACCTCAGTCGAAGAGCTTGCGGCCGCGGGTGACGAACTGGTCGCGCCGGGGTCCCGTGCCGAGGAGCTCGATCGGCGCGCCGATAAGCTCGCCGATCCGCTCCACGTAGTTGCGGCATGCCTGGGGCAGATCGTCCCAACAACGGGCGGCGCCGATCTCTTGCTGCCACCCGGGCATCGATTCGTAAGAAGGCTCGCAATGCTTGTAGTGCGAGATGTTCGCCAGCGGGTAGTCGAAACGCTTGCCTCGGAAGTTGTAGCCGGTGCAGATCTTCAAGAGCGGCTGGTCGTCGAGGATGTCGAGACGCATCAGCGCGGCGCACCCTACGCCGTTCAGCTTGACCGCGTAGCGGGCGACAGCGGCGTCGAACCAGCCGATCCGGCGCGCCCTTCCCGTCACGGTCCCGAACTCGTGGCCGCGCTCGCGGATCTGGTCGCCGACCTCATCGAGCAGCTCTGATGGAAAGGGTCCGTAGCCGACCCGTGACGTGTACGCCTTGAAGACTCCGATCGTGAGATCGACCTTGGTCGGCGGAATGCCGCTGCCCGTCAGCGCACCACCGGCCGTCGGATTCGAGCTGGTGACGTAGGGGTAGGTGCCGAAGTCCAGGTCGAGCATCGTCGCCTGGGCGCCCTCCAGCAGGATGTTGGCGCCCGCATCCAGGGCCTCCTGGATGAGCGGGAACGTGTCCTTGATGAACGGGTCCAGCTCTTTCGCGTAGCCCATGTACTCGGCCAGCATGCTTTCCCAGTCGAGGGCGTCCTTGCCGTAGAGCTTCGTCAGGACGGGGTTCTTCACCTGGCCGACGACGAAGGCGAGCTTCTTCCGCATGAAGGCTTCCTTCTGCAGGTCTCCGATGCGGAAGCCGATGCGGCGGACCTTGTCTGAGTAGGCCGGGCCGATGCCGCGCCACGTGGTCCCGAGGCGGTCGTCGCCGCGCGACTCCTCCTCGAGCTGGTCGAAGAGCGGGTGGTAGCGCATCACCATGTGCGCGCGCTCGCTGACGAAGAGCTTCTTCGGTTCGATCCCTCGCTCTCTTAGCTGAGAGATTTCGCGCAGCAGCACGATGGGATCGACCACCACGCCGTTGCCGATCACGCACGTGCAGTGCGGATAGAGGATGCCCGAAGGCATCAGCTGGAACTTGAACTCGCCATGCTCGGTGACGACCGTGTGGCCGGCGTTGTTGCCGCCCTGGGTGCGGATGACCATCTGAGCCTTGGAGGCGAGGTAGTCGATCACCTTGCCTTTGCCCTCGTCGCCCCACTGGCCTCCCACCAGGATGATGACCATGGCTACTCGGTGCCGGGCTCGGGCCGCCTCGTCTCCAGGTTGTAGAACCGCGTGTGGTCGCGGCGGAACTTGAGCTCGATCATGCCGGTCGGGCCGTTGCGGTGCTTGGACACGATCACCTCAGCGATGCCGGGGCGCTCATCGGATTTGTAGTACTCGGGCCGAAACAAGAACATGACGAGGTCAGAGTCTTGCTCGATGGAGTTATGCGTTATCACATTTCCTGCTATGAAGTTATGTAGATCTTCTACGGTAAGGTCGAAAACTTCGTCTTCGCCATCTGACTCGATGTCTTGTATCAAGTCCCAGTACACATCGCTGATGGACAGGAGCTCCAACTCGCCCGATCCCACCACAGCTGCTAATCGTTTTGCCCGTTCGCGACTTAGGTTCTGCCCATAGATCGAGGTTCCGCTGTAATGACTTCCGAGGTTTGCCTGCATAGCTCTGGTAGTCAGGGCGCTAAGCTGCATGGCGGGCACAGCATGTAGTTGCCAGACGTCGGCGGGAATTACATCGCGGTTCGTGTTCGATTGCGTTGAGCCGAGGTACTCAAGGATCGCGGCCTTGTGTAGGGTCTTCTCCTCGCCAAGCACACCAACAATCTCCAGGAAGGTAAGGATCTCGTTGCCCCCGCTGACTGTGACGTGGTATTGATCGCGGCCTTTACCAACCTGAGCATGGCGGCTTAGCCTGGCATTGATTCCAAGCCGCAAGAGCAAGCTCTGGACGTCTCGTGCAAGAGCCTCGCTGCTGCTTGCGTAGTAGACATTCGCGTAGTGGCTTACTCCGTGGGACAAATGCACACAGCCGTCCGTGGACCAGAGATGGCGCAGGAAAACCGCGATTCCGAGCGCGGACTGACTGAATACCATCGAAGGCACCCGCTTCTCATACGACCGCAAGCCGAAAACGCCAAGACCCTCCAACCAGACACGTATCGGATTGTGAACACGATGTGTGAGATGTCGGGTTGGCGGAAGGTAGACCTGAATCCATGACCGTTCAGGTTGGATGCGTGGTCGCACTTCATCTCCGAAAACCTGCGTGGCTAGATTTGCGACCAATTCCGCGAGGGTCGGATCCACCGTCGTGTACTGAATTGCGTGAGTCGGCAGAGTGCAGCCGTCGCCAATCAGATGTCCAAGCAGCCCTAGCTCCGCGTGCGTCATCGTGTCTTTCTCAGGGCCTTGGAGGACCCGAGGCAGTGCGATCCGATCACCAGGATTGAGTTCGTCCAGGCGCTTCCAGCCCTCGATCGTCCTGAATTTGTGGTTGCCGGTCGCGCGGATTCGGCGCCCCAGCTTGGTCGTGAGTTTGAAGACTGGTTTCGTTCCGGTCGAGAAAGCGTTGGTGACGGTCTTGGCATCCATCCGCCACCACTTCTCGTCAAGCGCAAGCACTCGAAAACCACTCTTACCAACGAGCTCGCGGATGGGCACATAAGTGCCCGTGTCCGGCAGGTAGATCGGCGTATCTCCCGCCAAACATCCCGACTCCCGAAGGTCGCTGAGGATCGGCCGCTTGTCGGGGCGCTGCTCCGGCGCGCGACTCAACTGAGAGATCGCGATAACTGGAATTCGCAGCTCGCGGGCCAAGCCCTTGAGCGCTCTGGAGATCGATGAAACCTCTTGTACGCGGTTGTCGTCGCCGCGCGAACGACCATGCATCAACTGGAGGTAGTCAACCAGGATCATGTCGATGCCGTGGCGCATCTTTGCCTGGCGCGCTTTCAACTGAAGCGTCAGCTCATCCATTACCGGTGTGTCATCGATATAAATTGCGGCTTCGCCTAACGGACCGAGCGCATTGGAGACCCTGTCGAATTCCGCCTCGCTCAACAAGCCGCGATGCAGCCGCTGCGCATCGATCTGCGCTTGTTCGGTGAGCAATCGCTCGGTCAACTGCTCTTTCGACATCTCGAGGCTGAAGATCGCGATAGATTTCTTGGCTTCGAGCGCTGCATAAAGGGCGATGTTGAGCGCCATACTGGTTTTTCCCATCGAAGGCCGGCCCGCCACGATGATCAGGTCCGAGTCCTTGAACCCGCCCGTCATGCGGTCGAGGTCGTGGAACCCTGACGGCACCCCGACCACTCCCTGCCCGCTCTCCATCTGCAGGGAGATGCGCTCCATCGCCGGCCCCAGCAGGTCGTAGAGCTTCGACAGCTCGCGCTGATCGCGGTCGTCGGCGACCCCGAAGACAAGCGACTGCGCCTGGTTGATCGCCTCCTCCGCCTCCACCCCATCGTCGTAACCGAACCCCGCGATGTTCGCGCCCGCGGAGATCAAGCGCCGCTTGTACGCCTTCTCCTTGATGATCCGGCCGTAGTACTCGATGTTGGCCGAGGTCGGGACCGCGCTCTGCATCGACGCCAGTTGCGTGCGCCCCCCGATGCGATCGAGCATGCCCATCGTTTGCAGCTGCGCCGCCAGGGTGACGTTGTCGATGGGCTCACCCGCAGCGAACAGGTCCAACGCCGCGCGATACACCTGGCCGTTGTTCTCCCGGTAAAAGTCCTCCGGGTGCAGGAACTGCAGCACCTTGGCGATCGAGAGCGGATCGAGCAGGATCGAGCCGAGCACCGAGGTCTCGGCATCGAGGTCGTGGGGTGGCACCCTCCCGGGTGTGAGCGCGATCTGAGCCATGACCGACGCTCTACCGGTCCTGAGTCACGATCACATTGACGTGGGCGGCCACGTCGCGATGCAGCTTCAGCGAAACCTCATGCTCGCCCAGCGTCTTGATGGGCTCCTTCACGTCGATCTTGTGCCGGTCGATCTCGACGCGATGCTGAGCCTTGAGTGCGGCGGCGATGTCCTGGTTCGTGATCGACCCGAACGCCTTGTCCTCGGCGCCAACCTTGAGGCGCACGACGACTGTCTTGTTGTCGATCTCGTCCGCGAGCGCCTGCGCCTCGACGCGGTCCTTCGTCTCGCGCTTGACGGCGGCATCGCGCAGCCGCTTGGCCTCGGCCTCGACGCCCTGGTGAGCCCGCACGGCCAGCTTGCGCGGCAGCAGGAAGTTGCGGCCGTATCCGTCCGTAACGTCCTTCACGTCGCCGGCCTTGCCGACGTTCGCGACATCCTTGGTCAACATCACCCGCACTTTCCCTAGCCCTCCGATACCGGTTGATATGGGTCCTGGCGCGTGAAGCGCGCCCGGATCCGCTTGGCGAGCCGACCACTTCCCTCTCGTGCCGCCGCGACAGTGTCCCGAAAATCGCGATCGAAGACACTCTCGCCTGCCTCCAGCGCCTGCTCGTGTTCGCGCCGCACGTCTTCGGGGCACGCCTCGATAAACGTCTTGACGGCGAGCACGCCCAACGCGAGCATGTCCAGCTCGCCCAGCACAGGCACCCAGGCCGGGAAGTCGATCGGGCTGATGATCAGCGCCAGGGCGCCCAGCACCGCAGCTTTCGAGACGGCGGGCACGCGGGGATCGCGCAGCAGGCAGTACGCGAGCTTGCCGTGCCGCGGCACATCTACAAGGAACTCTTTTGCGCGCGCGAGGACAGGTTGCATTGGGGGCCGCCAAAGCCTACAGCTTTTCAACCCCGCGGAAAAGCTACTTAACTTAGCCTTTCGTCATGGCCACGGCCGCCGCCGCCCCACGCGCGCCCGCCCACTACGGGAACTTGCAGCACACAGCTCTCAGCGCCTTCTGGTTCGGCAGCAACTTCCTCTGGATTCCGCTGACGACCATCCTCATCCAGGCGCAGATCGACGAGGTGGTGCCCAAGGGATCGCAGAACACCGCGATCGGAGTCACGCTCGGGCTGGGCGGCGTACTCGCCATGACCGTGCCCCCGATCGTCGGAGCCTGGTCAGACCGGTTGAACACACGCTGGGGCCGCAGGCGGCCAATCATGGTCGCGGGCACTCTGCTGACCCTTCCTGGCCTGGTGATCCTCATGACGGCAGGAAACTATCCCGAGATCGTCCTCGGCTACGTCATCATCCAGTTCTTCTTCAACGGCGCACAGGCCGCGTACGCGGGCATCATCCCTGACGTCGTACCCGCCCAGCAGGTCGGCAAAGCAAGCGGATTTCTGGCCACCATGACCCAGCTCGGGATCGGCGGCGGGCTGGGAGTGTCCAGTTTGATGACCGGCAACCGAGCGATCTATCTGGTCATGGGCGCCGTGGCGACGCTCTCCCTCATCCCGACGGTGTGGGCGGCCCGCACCGAAGGCATGGAGCCGATCGAGCCGCCTCCTCACCGTCCATTCGCAGAGGCGGTGCGCGAGTTCCTACGCCCGCTGCACGAGGGCGACTTCGCCTGGGTGATTTTCACCCGCCTCATGGTTTCTTCAGGGATCACGGTCGTCCTCTACTTCCTGGTCAACTTTTTCAAGGACGTGGTGCTCGCCCCCACCACATCGGAGGCCGCCGGGAAGTTCACCAGCAACTGGGAGTTGGTGGTGGTGGCCACCGCCTTGCCGTTCGGCTTCTTCGGCGGCCAGATTTCCGATCGCATCGGCCGGCGCAAGATCTTCGTCTACCTGGCAGGCGCAGCCCAGGCTCTGGTCGCGCTCACATTCATCGTTTTCTATCCCAAATCGATTCCGCTGGTTTTCGCGCTCGGCGTCGCCTATGGCGTGGGCTACGGACTTTACTTCGCGGTCGACTGGGCCCTCGCCTGCGACACCCTCCCTGACAAAACCAAGTCGGCCAAAGATATGGGCCTGTTCCACATCGCGCTGACGCTCCCGCAGGCGTTCCTGCCCTTATTCGGCGGCGCGCTGATCGACTATCTGAATCGCACCTCGGGCGGGAACACCGGTTACCGGGTGGTCTTCGCGAGCGCTGTCGTGTTCTTGTTCCTCGGTACTGTGCTGGTCAGCCGCATCAAGTCCGTGCGCTGACCGGTCGCGGCGGACCGCCAGCAGGCTCGCGATCCAGACCGCGGCGATGCCGACAACCCCGAACTCCGCCATCAACCTCAGCACGACCAGGTTGGAGTAACCGGAGACCAGAAGTGACTGGAACGTGTGATGGCCGGGGCCGATGAGAGCCCAGCCCAGCGCGACCAGACCGAGGACGGTCCAGTCAAGCCGCCGGATCGCCCAAACGACCAGGACCAGCATCGGGAGCAGGAGCAGCACCAGGTGCGTGCCCCATGAGTAGCTGGCCACGATCGGCGTCACCGCCACGACCGCGGCCGCTTCAAGGCCCCTGCCGGTGGCGGTTCGCGAGGGTGTGCGCAGGACTGCGAAGGTGACCATCAGAGCCACCAGCGCAATCACCGCGGTGATGATCCTGGCCGCGACCGGCGTGCCCCGCGTGGCTCCGAAGAATGTGTCTGGGTCAAGCAATCGCGCCACGGTGCCGCCAGGCGAATGGTTCTCGAAGAGGCCCGTGCCCGTACCGATGGCCGGCACCACCCTGAACAGGTATTCGAACAAGTACTGAGGCGCCGCCAGGAGCCACAGGCCAAGGCCGGCGGCAGCGGCGGCGGCGAGCATCGACCAGCGCCTCGCCCACAGCACCAGCAGCCCGACCGGCGCCTGGATCAATTTCAACGCGACCGCGACTCCGAGGGCCGCGCCTCCCCACCACCGACCCGTGATCCAGGCCAGCAGCCACACGCCCGAGAGCGCCAGCAGGACCAGGTTGATCTGGCCCTCGACGATGTTCGCGATCGTGGGTTCGAACGCGATCGCCGTGAGCACGAGCAGGGCGCCCAGCTGCCAGTCATCAACCTTCAGGGCGCGCAGCGCGCAGAGCAGAAAGATGACAAGCGACGCGTTGAGCAGGATGACGGCCGACGCCGCCAGCACGTGGCTGTCCACGCCCACCACCGGCTGCAGGAGCCAGGCCAGCGGCAGCGGGGTGACGTATTGAGGGCCGGTGGGCTCGAGGCAGCCCATGGTCTGGCAAAGGTCGTACGGATCTTGCCCCGCGGCCAGGCGCCCCGCGGCTCGCATATAGCTCTCCTGGAAGTCGCCGAGGTAGGCTCCGAACGCGAGCGGCTGGACGAGGGCCTGCCAGAGGTAGAGGAGCAGGATCGGGATCCCCGCCCAAATCAGAAGCAGGCCACGGAAACGCCGGTTGGCCAACGTCCGTAGCCATCTCACCGCCGGCGCATCACAACACAAAAAGCGAGGCGGCGCCAGCAGCAGGCACCGCCTCGGCCGGGATTCCACCGGGTGACACGCCTTTGGTTTCTGCGCCGCTTTACGGCCGTTGCCTACTTATGGAGGCCAACCTTTGCGTGGACTGCGATGGACCCGACGCCGAACGAATTACGGCCAGCTTGCGCGGTTCGCGAAGGGGTGTCAAGGGGTTGGCGCGGCTGGGGCGGAGGCGCACAATTGAGCGTCGGACCGGGCTCTTGGGAGGTGGCGCGATTGGGCGAGCTCAGCTACGTTCATGGTGCAAGCAGCACTCCTCTTCTGGGCGAAACCATCTTCCAGAACCTTCACCGCACCGCCGGACGTTTTGGCGAGCGCGAGGCCCTCGTGGTCGCCCACCAGGATCGCCGGTTCACCTACCGGGAGCTGGTGGAGGAGTGCGAGCTCGTGGCGCGCGGGCTCCTGGCGCGGGGAGTGCGAAGGGGCGATCGTGTCGGCATCTGGTCGCCCAATCGGTACGAATGGGTCATCACTCAGTACGCGACCGCGGCCATGGGCGCAATCCTCGTCAACATCAATCCTGCGTACCGAACCTCGGAGCTGGAATATGTGCTCAACCAGTCCGGCATCACCTTCCTGATCCTCGCCGCCGGGTTTCGGCAGGCCGACTACCGCGCCATGCTCGCGGAGGTCAAGGGCAAATGCCCCGAGCTGCGTGAGGCGCTCGTTCTGGAAGACGGCTGGGAACCGCTGCAGCGTGACGGAGCCAAGACGAGCGTTGACGCCCTGCGTGAGCTGGAAGGTTCACTCCAGTTCGACGACCCGATCAACATCCAGTACACATCCGGTACCACCGGCTTTCCCAAGGGCGCAACTCTCACCCACAACAACATCCTCAACAACGGTTTCTTCATCGGCGAGGCTCTCCACTACACGGAGAAGGACCGCGTCTGCATCCCGGTGCCGTTCTACCACTGCTTCGGCATGGTGCTCGGCAATCTCGCCTGCACCACGCACGGCGCCACGATGGTCATCCCTGCCGAGGCTTACGAACCGGTCGCGGTGATGGAGACGGTGCAGAAGGAGCGGTGCACCTCCTTGTACGGCGTGCCCACGATGTTCATCGGAGAGCTGGAGCATCCGCGGTTCAAGGAAATGGACTTCAGCTCGCTGCGCACCGGCATCATGGCCGGCTCTCCCTGCCCGGTCGAGGTGATGAAGAAGGTCCAGACCGCGATGCACATCCCGGAGATGACGATCGCTTACGGAATGACGGAGACCTCGCCCGTCTCGACCCAGTGCGCCACCGATGATCCGCTCGAGAAGCGCGTCTCGACTGTGGGTCGCGTGCATCCGCACGTCGAGATCAAGATCGTCGACCCCGCGACCGGCGCCATCGTCCCGCGCGGGGCATCGGGCGAGCTGTGCAGCCGGGGCTACATCGTCATGCTCGGCTACTGGAACAACGAGCAGGCGACGCGCCTGGCGATCGATGCGGCACGCTGGATGCACACGGGCGACCTGGCCACAATGGACGAGCTCGGCTACGTCAACATCGTCGGCCGGATCAAGGACATGATCATCCGGGGCGGCGAGAACGTCTACCCGCGCGAGGTCGAGGAGTTCCTGTACGGGCACCCGGCCGTGGCCGACGTCCAGGTCATCGGTGTTCCGTCCGAGAAGTACGGCGAAGAGGTCATGGCGTGGATCAAGCTCCGCGAAGGCGGCGCCGCCACTGGCGAGGAGCTTGCCGCGTGGTGCAAGGGCAAGATCGCGTCATACAAGATCCCTCGCCACTGGAAATTCGTCGACTCGTTTCCGATGACGGTCACGGGCAAGGTCCAGAAGTTCAAGATGCGGGAGGTCGCAGTCGAGGAGTTGGGGCTCGAGAAAGCCGCCGGAGTGCGTACGGCCTAACGTTCGTTTCGTCTTAGGCGCCGGCGACAACCCGGGGGGTCGTTACTGCAGGCTTTCGTAAGGGAAGGCAGCCGCGAACGGCTCGTACAGAAGCAGGACCTGCTCCACCGCGAGCACGTCGCGCATGAAGATGCCGCCCGCGGCGACGCCGGCGTGGCCGACGATCCCCGATCCGTCGTGAGGCGCGGCCATCTCGGCGCCGTCCTGGGCGGCGCGAAAGGCCATCGTGCGCCCCGACTTGTGGGCCGCTTCGATGACCGCCCTCCAGGCTGCCTGGTAGTGGGCTGCCGGATCCATGGCAGGCGGAGCCGCAAGCGCGGGCGCACCCGGCACAGTCGGCGCTCCCGGCCTAGGCGGCTCGCTGAGCACTTTGGCCACGGCGGCCGCCTCAGCCTCATTCGGGCCTGAGAGTGTCGGTAGCCGCGCCAGGAAGGCGGCGATCTGCCGATCCACCGGGGGCGGAGGCTGGTAGCCCGGGCCCGGCAAAACTGTGGCAAACGGCCGGTAGAGCGTGGCGAAGGTTGCCGCATCGAGCTGCTCTCGCACCAGGATCGCCAGAGCGACGATTTGCGCCGACTCGAGCGCCGCCGCCGCGACCTCCTCCGGCACGACCTTGCTGATTGCCAGCTTGGTCTGCGCCACCCTGAACCCGCCAGTGAACGCATTGACCATGCTCTGGTCGGCGCCGGAGAGCAGGTTGTCTAGGACCTGTTCGACCTCTGCGGTCGACCGACGTTGGCGCGACACCACGCGCGCAGATGCGATCCACTGCCATTGGGCCTGACCGAAGTTCTTGACCGCTGCGGCGAGGAACTGCCCCGCCTCGCCCGCGCTCAGGGCAGCGCGACCTGCTCAGGGAGCAGGCCCTTGGCTCTCAGCTTGTCGATCGGGTGATACGCATCCACGATGCGCATCGTGCCGGAAGCCGAGCGCAAAACCATCGATTGTGTGTACGCGTACACGTCCTCGTACCGCACGCCTTTGAGCAGCTCCCCCGTGGTGATGCCGGTGGCCGCAAAGAAAATGTCGCTGCCGGAGCACAGGTCGTCAAGGTGCAGAACCTGGTTCGGCTTGTGCCCTTCCTTGGTCGCGACCTCGCGATCTTTCTCGTCGCGGAAATAGAGCTTGGCCTGCATGTCGCCGCCAATAGTTTTGATGGCGCAGGCGGCCAGCACCCCCTCGGTGGAGCCCCCGGACCCCATCATGCAGTGGATCCCCGACCGCATCTCGAGCGCGGCCTCGAGCGCGCCTGCGACGTCGCCGGCGGTGATCAGCTTGATGCGCGCGCCGACGTCACGAATCTGGGCGATGATCTGCTGATTGCGCTCGCGCTCGAGCACGACGACCGTGAGCTCCTGCACCGGCAGCCCCTCCGCCTTGGCGATCCGCCTCAAGTTCCACTCGACCGGCATCTCGAGGTCGATGACTCCCCTCGCCCTGCGACCGACCACCAGCTTCTGCATGTAGGGGACGTGCGTCGTGAACATCGAGCCGCGCTCGGCGAGCGCCACGACCGAGATCGCGCCGGGGAGACCGGAGGCGGTGAGACTGGTGCCCTCGATGGGATCGACCGCCACGTCCACCTCTGGCTCGAGGCCGTTGCCGATCTCCTCGCCGAAATACAGCATGGGGGCCTCGTCCTTCTCACCCTCGCCGATCACGACCGTGCCCTTCATGTCGACGCCCGCCATCGCGTTCCTGATCGCCTCCACCGCGCGCTGATCGGCGGCGATCTTGTTGCCCCGGCCCTGCAGCGGGGCGGCCGCGAGCGCCCCGGCCTCGGTGACCCGCAACAGCTCGAGCGCCAGGTTGCGGTTGGTGCGCGGCTCGATCACGTGGAAAGCGGCATCGCGGGCGGTAGCTTAGCCGATGCCCCGGCGCCGGATCGGCAGCTTATCTGCCTCCACCCAGAGATCCTTCTTGCGGGCCAGCCGCCGGTCGCCATCGCGATCGGCGTAGACGCAGGTCCGCTCGAGCACCGCGGTGATCCTCACGCTCGTCCCGTCGAGGATGGCGATGAACCCCTCGAGCAGCACCTCATCCTCATCGAGCTCGACCTCGCTGAGGCGGCGCGAACCGGAGGGCCGAGGCTTCGTGGAGGGCACGAGCTCAGTCCGCAGCGCGCCTGGGAGCCCGGGCTTGATGGTGAGCCGGAACGATCCCGGGCCGGGCAGCGGCGGTTTCGGCCGGGGCGATGAGGGCGGCTGGACCTTGGGCGGAGACGGCTCTGTGGCGCCCCGTTTCGCACTTGTCCGCGAACCAACGTTTCGGCGCCGCCCGACCAGGCTTGATCGCCGCCCGCTGGCTGGATGCGGGTGCGGGCCGCGCCTTTGCGATTCGGCCGTTCGCCCGCGCTTTGCCGGAGGACCGCCTAGAAGAACTCACCCCAGAACTTCCTGACCCGGCCCACCGGGTTCGGAACAGGCTTGAGGGTCACCACCGAGGCGGCCCGCGCTGAGGACTCGACGATCGCGGTGTCCTTGGCCTCTGGCACGCCTTCCGGATGGACCCTGATCACCCCCAGGTGAACGCCGCCTTCCAGGACCACCAATGCCCCCACTCGCGCGTCGCCCTCGAGCCGTCCCGTGTTCGTGATCTTGAGCCTGCTCGTCGCGACGATGTTTCCGCGCACCAAGCCGGCGACCGTGACCCTCGAACTCTTGATGTCCGCCTCGACGTGGGCCTCCGGGCCGACGAACAGGTCGCCATCGCACTCGACCTGGCCACTGAACCTGCCCAGGATCTGGCCGCTGCCGTTGATCTGTAGGCGGCCCGACAGCACATCGTCATGTGCAAGCACCGTCGCCTTCGGCTCGGCTCCGATGGGGGCTTCGCGGCCCCCGTTCGTAGCCGATGCCCCCAACGTCTCCAGACTCGTCTCTGTGGTCATTGCCCCTCCATTGCCCCAGCCTCTCCGCAGCTCCAACTCCTTCCGCAGCATAACTGCTCCAGTTAGGAAGTGGGGTCGCCCGCGCGGAGGCGTGAGCTAACGCTGCATTGAGCGCTGACTAAAGGTCCGGGTGCGACTCGAGGTAGGCCAGCACTGCTTCGCGGGTGGGGTCGATGACTCCGTCCATCACGAGCTCGGTCAAGCGCTGCTTGATGCGGCCGACCTCCGGCCCGGGCCGGATCTGGCGGACGCGCATGATGTCCTCGCCATCCACCGGCGCGGCCAGGCGCGATGGCTGTTCTGTGAGCACCCGGTGGAGCCGGGCCTGGAGCTCGTCGAGCTTCTCAGGGTGCGGATATGCGGACGCGGCAATGTCGGCCCGAGCCAACGCCATGAGGCTTTCGAGCTGAGGACCTGCATCGCGGGCGAGGCGGCGCACGGCGCCATCGGTCCACTCCGATGCATAGAACACCGGCCGCAGATGGAGCCGAACGAGCAACACGACCGCGTCTATCTCTTTTTGCGAGAAACGCAATCGTTCCAGGGCGCCGGCCGCCATCTCGGCCCCGACGACGTCGTGGCCGAGGAACGTACCGTCCGGCCCGGCGATGGCCGGCTTGCCGACGTCGTGGAAAAGGGCGCCCAGCCGCACGACAAGATCGCGCGGCGTGCCCGCGACCGTCAGCACCGTGTGACCGAACACGTCGTGCGTGTGATAGCCGCTCTGCTGGACGCCTTTGGTGGCGGCCAGCTCGGGCAGGATCGCTTCGAGCAGCGCCGCCTGGTCGAGAAGCTCCAGCGCCAGACCGGGCCGCTCGGAAACGAGCATCTGCCGCAGCTCGTCGGCCACGCGCTCGACCGAGATCACTGGGGACGCAAGCCGATCCTTCAGCCTGCGCATCGCGGGCAGCAGCTCGGGTGACAGATCGAAGCCCAGCTGAGCTGCGAACCGGATCGCCCGCAGCATCCGGAGCGGATCGTCGCTGAAGGTCTGCATCGGGTCGGCCGGCGTCCTCAACAGGCGCGCCTCGAGGTCCGCGCGGCCGCGACCGAGGGGGTCGTGAATGCTGCCGTCGAAGTCCATCAGGAGCGTGTTGACCGTGAAGTCGCGACGGCGCAGGTCCTCGTCGAGCGTCGCCGCGCGCACGTTGGGCTTTCGCGAATCAGGTGCGTATGACTCGGATCGGGCCGATACGAACTCGACCAGGTGTCCGGGCACGGTGACCTGCGCGGTGCCGAAGCGCTCGAAGATCACCGGCTCGCCGGCGCCGGCCAGCTGGGCGAATCGGCGAGCCATGTCGACGCCCTTTCCGTCCTCAACGACGATGTCGATGTCTGGGTGCGGGCGACCCAGGAGTACGTCGCGCACGTAGCCGCCGACGATCCACGCGCGCGCGCGCAGCTCGGACGCGGCCTGAGCGAGGAGCCGGCGAACCTCCCTGTCGCTCTGCTGGGTTACTGGTTGATCCGCGCCCATTCCACGGCTCCGACCTGCCCGGCGCGATCGCCCAGTCGGGCTCGTCGGAGGAGGGGCCGGCGGGCGGGCTTGATGAATGGAGATGAGCGCAGGGTCTCGAGCATCGTCGGAGCCACCAGCTTCCACGAGCGGGTGACGCCGCCTCCCATCACGAACATCTCCGGGTCGATGATGTTGGTGAGGCTGATCAACGCCAACCCCATATACCGAGCAGAGCGCTCGACCACCATCCGGGCGTGCCGGTCGCCGCGCGCCGCGGCGGCGAACAGCTCCGCGGCCGGATGCCCGGTTTCCTTGGCGAGGTTGGCGCCTCCGATGAAAACCTCCAGGCAGCCGCGCTGGCCGCAGTTGTCGAGCGGGCCGTTCGGGTCGATGATCATGTGCCCGACCTCGCCCGCCGTGCCGTGTGCGCCTCGGTGCAACCGGCCGTCGATGATGAGGCCGCCGCCGACCCCGGTCGACCACGTGATGTAGACCATGTTTCGAGTCCCGCGGCCGGCGCCGCGGTGGAACTCGCCCAGGCCCGCCATGTCGGCGTCGTTCGCAAGGTGCACCTTGGCGCCGGTGGCGCGGCTGAGCATCGATACCAGGGGCACGTTTCGCCACGGAAGGTTGGGCGGATTGACGAGAATGCCGCGCTTGAGGTCGATTGGACCCGGAGCGCCGATGGCGATGCTGGTCATCTTCTGGTTGCCGCGCAGGCGGTCGATCTCCGCCGCCGCCCAATCGACCATGCCCTGCGGCGTCTTGAGCAGCGGGGTCTTGGTCTTGACGCTCGCGACCAGGCGCCCGTCCGAGCGCGCCAAGGCCACGCGCACCTGAGTCCCCCCGAGATCGATCCCTGCGAGCATGGCTAGTGGACTGTAGCGGTTAAGAGGCGAGCAACTGCTGGCCCTTCAGCGCGCCGAGGATCTCGATCGGGGCGCGGGCGCGGTTGAACGTGTAGAAGTGGAGGCCGGGGACCCCTGCTTCGAGCAGCTGAGCGCACTGCCTGATGCAGTGGTCCACTCCGAGCCTGCGGATGGCTTCGTCGTCGGGCGCGGCATCGATCGCCCCTTGCAGCGCGGGGGGCACCGTAGCGCCCGACATCTGGGTGACGAAGGCGAGCGATCGCCGGCTCGGGAGCGGCATGAGACCTGGGACGATGGGCACGGTGATGCCCGCGGCCCGAGCGCGGGCCACCAGGTCGAAGTAGAACCGGTTGTCAAAGAACATCTGGGTGATCAGGAAATCCGCGCCGGACTCGACTTTCATGCGCATGAAGCGGAACTCGTGCTCGAGGTCGGGGCTCTCCGGGTGCTTCTCAGCGCTGCAGGCGGCGCCAATGCCCAGCCGGTAGCCGTTGCCACGTACGAACGCGACCAGGTCGCTGCCGTGCTTCAGCTCAGCATCGGCGGGCTGGAACGGCTCGCCTGGTCCGGGTGGGTCCCCGCGCAATGCCAGCACATTGGCGACGCCTTCGCGTTCCATCCAGTTGAGGATTCGCCGCGTCTCATCGCGTGAGTTGGCGCAGGTCAGGTGTGCCATCGCCTCGATGTGGTAGTGCCGCTTGATGCGCGTCACGAGCTCCAGGGTTTTCTCGCCGGTGCGCAAGCGGTACGTCACCGACACCCAGTCGGGGGCGTGACCGGCCAGGGCGGCAACCGTTTTTTCCAGCACGTCGACCTCGCTCTCATCGCGAGGCGCCATGAACTCGAACGAGACGGTCGGCCGGCCTCGGGCCAGCAACTCGGCTATCCGCACGGCCCGAAGCCTACCAATCCTGCCCGTCCCTTCGGTCAGGTCTCATCGCAAGACGCGCGCGTCGCCGACGCGGCGCGTGACCTTGACGGCGTCGAGATGCTCGAGGAGGGCCAGCATGGGGCGCCGGCTGGCACCGAGGCGGTCTCGCAATTGGGCCACGCTCACAGACCCGGTCGTCGCGATCAACTCTTTCACAGCTGCCACGGCACGCTCATACGCATCGCGTGTGAATGCGATGTCGTCACTCAGCCGCTCCAGGTCACCGCGCTGCGCCAGCGCGCGAACCATCTCGGGCGTGACGCCGGCGGTCCGCATTGCCTCAGGGAGCGAAGGCGGAGCAAAGGGCTCGGCTCCCAGAAGCTCGAGCAGGAGAGCAGTAGGGCCGTCCGAGGCTTGGTCGGCGACCTGGTGTGAAAGGGCCGCCACCTCCCCATCCCTCTCCACGACGCGCTGCTCCTCGGCGAGAGCCTTCACGACCGAAGGGAACAGGCCGGGCTGGATCCCAAGCCTGCTCCGTAGCTCCTCACGCGGCATGCCACGGCGGAGCGGGTGCTCAGAGTGATAGGCCGCAAGCTCCCGCTCCGCACGGTCGGCCACTGACGACCAGGCCTCCCGCGCGAACAACCACTCCCCCATGCGGCGTGCCTGGAGCCGCGACACATCGGCATCCGTCGCCAGGGTGGCCTTGAGCAAGGCGCTCAGCGCAACGCCGCGCGGGTATTTGCGCAGCTCTTCCTGCAAAACGTCGCCTGCAGCCCTTCGCTCGAGCGACTCGCGCACGGCGGCGTCGTGGCGTGGATGCTTGCGCGGCGCAACGTCTTTGATCTGCCCGCCGGCGACCGTTCGCGACGGACTCGGGATCCGGAGGATGAAGCGGTCGTCGTTGGCGGCCGCGATCGGGCGTTCCAGGTAGAGCTGAGCCCACCCCTCCGCGCCCGGCTCGATCGTGTCGCCCTCTAGGAGGATCGCGCGGCATCCGACCTCGACCGTGCCCGTGTGAAGAAGTAGCTCGGCGCCGTGCCGCAGGCCTCGAGGCGCGGACGCCAGCACGCGCACGCGAGCATCCATCCGCCGGGTCGCCTGGAGCGTGCCTGGCCGGGCCAGCACGTCACCGCGCTCGACCTGACTCTTCTCTACACCGATGACATTGACCGCGATGCGATTCCCAGGGACCGCCGTATCCACCTTCTGGTTGTGCTGCTGCAGCCCACGCACGCGCGCGGCCGCGCCGCCGGGCACGACCTGAAGCTCGTCACCGACGGCGACGGTGCCATCGACCAGCGTGCCGGTGACGACCGTGCCAAAGCCGCTCATGGTGAAGACGCGATCGATCGGGATCCGCGGCCGCCCGAGGTCAGCCCTGGGCTCGACCAGGTCGAAGGCAGCGTCGAGGCTCGAGACCAGCTCGCTCAGCCCCTGGCCGGTGACAGCTGAAACCCCACAAATCGCTGATCCTTCCAGCCCCGTGTGAGCGAGCGCCTCCCTGACTTCGCCCTCCACCAGCTCGTACCACATCTCGTCCACTAGGTCGACCTTGGTGAGCGCCACCACGCCGCGACGGACGTCAAGCAAGTCGATGATCTCCAGGTGTTCCCTTGTCTGCGGCATGACGCCTTCGTCCGCGGCCACGACCAGCAGCACCACATCGATCCCGTGCGCGCCCGCGAGCATGTTGCGGATGAAACGCGCGTGCCCAGGAACGTCCACGATGCCGATCTGTCGCCCACTCGGGAGGCGCATGTGCGCAAAACCGAGGTCGATCGTCATGCCGCGGCGTTTTTCTTCGGCCAGACGGTCTGGGTCGATCCCGGAGAGCGCGGTCACGAGCGTTGACTTGCCGTGATCGATGTGCCCCGCGGTCCCGAGGATCATTTCACAACGGTTTTGACGGCCGCCTCCACGGCATCGATGAGCTGCTCGTCCTCGCCGCGCAGGACGGTGCGCGGGTCGAGGCAGCATGCGTCCTTCTCGATGCGCGCGATCACGGGCGGGTCGCCGCGTCGCAACGCGGTCGCGAGCCGGGAGGCCGGGCCCGCCAGCGCGATGAGCATGGTCGGGAGCGAATGTCCGGGCAGCGAGCCGCCGCCCGCGGCGGAGTCTCCGGGGACGAGGGTGGAGTTGACGCCCCGCTCTTCGAGCTTCACCGACCACATCCCGGCGCGCCTTTTGATCTCCTCGATTGGCATGCGAAGCATTCGCTCCACCGGGATGTCCTCGAGGTGCCCCGCCAGGCGCTGCCTCAGAGTCGCCTCCAGGCCGGCGAGGGTGAGCTTGTCGATGCGCACCGCGCGCGCCAGGGGATGCCGCGCCAGCTTGCGCACCGCCTCTACGCCCTTCGCGCTGCGCGCGACGATGAGGCCGGCCTGTGGCCCACCAAGAAGCTTGTCGCCCGAAAACGTGACGACATCCGAGAGGCGCAGCGACTCGGCCACAGTAGGTTCGTCGGCCATCGGCTCGACGGCGCCGCTGCCGAGGTCGTCGATCAGCAGCACTTCGTGGCGGCGCGCGATCGCTTCCATGTCAGCTAGCGAAACCGACTCGGTGAATCCCGACACGCGGTAGTTGGATGTGTGCACGCGGAGGAGCGCCGCGGTCTTCGGGGTGATGGCGTCCTCGTAGTCGGCAGCGCGGGTGCGGTTGGTCGTGCCGACCTCGACCATGCGCGCGCCCGACAACCGCATGACGTCGGGCATCCGGAACGAGCCGCCGATCTCGACCAGCTGCCCACGTGAGACGACCACCTCGCGGCCTTTGCACAGAGCCGTCAGGGCCAACAGCACGGCGGCCGCGTTGTTGTTCACGACGAGCGCGGCCTGGCAATCGAAGAGCCTCTTGAGGAGCCCCGCGAGCAGGTCGGCACGCTCCCCGCGGCGGCCGGTCTCCAGGTCGAGCTCTAGGTTGCTGTAGCCGCCCGCCACGGCCAGTGCCTCGATCGCCGAGCGCGACAGCGGGGCGCGGCCGAGGTTCGTATGCAGGATCACCCCGCTGGCATTGATGACGCGGCGGAGGCGGGGGGTAGCGGCAGCATGCAGCTTCGCGGAGACTCGCCGGCTGCGCTCGTCGTCGTCGACGACCGCATCTTTGCGCTCGGCCGCCACCTGCTCGCGGATCGCTTCGACGACCTGGGCGCGGCCGAACTCCTCCACCAGCGTGGCGTACGGCGGCTGGTTGATCAGCCTGCCTACAGCAGGCAGGGATTCAGGTAGTTGAATCTGGGGACCCCGTAGCCGATGCATTGCCCTACAGAGATTAGGCTCGCGGGCTTGAAGAATGGCTCCATCACGATGCTGAGGACGGGGATGCCGATGAAGTAGCCGACAAAGATGACGATGGCAACGCCCGCCCAAACTTCCCGCCGGCGGACCGAAACGTTGAAGAAGAAACGCGGGTTGCGTGAGCGAAAGATCGTCTCGATCACGTCCCAGCCGTCGAGGCCTGGGATCGGGAGCAGGTTGAAGGCAAACACGGAGAGGTTGAGGAAGACGACCGCGTAAACAAGAGTTGCGAACAGGCCGATCGGAGTCAGCGCGGCGTGCACGCCGAAGTTCGCCGGAGCTTGCAGGGATTGAATATCAATAGGGGCATTGAATGCCCGCAGCACCAGGCCGAGCACGATGGCGACGACGAGATTCGCGGCCGGACCTCCGAGGGCGAACACCAGGCGCTGCCGAACTGTGCTGATGCGGTTCGGCTGCACCGGCACCTTCCGGCCCCACCCGACCAGGAGCATGAAAACGGCGATGATCCCGATCGGATCCAGGAAACGGCGTGGGTTCAGCGTGAAGTAGCCGAAGTAGCGCACGGAACGATCGCCCTGAAAGTAGGCCGCCGCCGCGTGCCCCATCTCATGGACCGGAATGGCGATCAACAGGGCCGGCACCAGCATCACCGCGAGGAGCAAGAAGTCCGCGAATGGAGTCATTTACTCGATGGGGATTTTGCCGGTGCGGGCCGGCGTGCGTCGGCGTGGCGCGCTGCGGCGCGCGCCGGGCGCCGCGGGTCGCGTTCGACCAGGCGGCGCAGTCGTGACGCGGTGCTCGTAGATGAGCATGAGCGCCGTTATCAGCTCGCGCTGCGCATTGAGCAGGTGCACCTGGGCGGCGGGCGGGACCATGTCCGAAAGCAGGTGGCTGACCCGCGAGGCGAGCTCGTTGACCAGCTCGATGACCTTCTCGCCGTCGCGGCTCACTTTGCCCTCCCCCCGCCCGGGGGGAGGCCCGGAGAGGGGTTCGCGGCTCCATGCCGTGGCACCACGGGCGGGCGCGAGAACCGCACGTGCAGCTCCCCGTCCTTGATGGTGGCGCCCGCGGTATCGCGCTTCGACAACACCCGAGGCAACGAGATCTCGCGCCGGTAGTTGCCGATCGTTACGTACAGCTCACCGTTGTGCCGGCTGAGGTCCACGGCAGAGCGATCCACGAACGGTACTTTGAGGCTCAGCACGTAATCGTTGCCGTCCTTGTCGATCCGCTGCGGGCTCGACGTGACGAAGATCTGAGCCGGGTCCTGGTCTCCGTAGGTCGCCCTTGCCATCCGCTCCAGCATCTTGACGCCCACCACCTCCCGGTCGAAGAGCGGCACGTTGAAGATCGGGATACCGGCAAACGATTGCTCGACCTCGACCTCGTAGCGCTTGTGAATGCGCTGCCACTTCTGGAACAGCTCGTCCTGCAGCACGTCTGGAAGGACGCGGTTGACGATCACCGCGTCGGTCGCGTAGCCGAAGAGGCTCAGATAGCTGAACGCTCGCTTCGCCTCTTTGATCACCATCTTCTCGAGGTTGAGAACGATGCGCATCGTCGTGGTCGCGGGATCGGTGAGCAGCTTGCGCATGCCCCCGAGGTCGAGCAATAGATCCTTGAGCGACGCATAGATCTCGTCCGAAGGCAGCGGCATGCCCATCATCGGTTGCAGGACCGGGCGGGCCACGCGCATGGCGCGCCGCGACCATGGATAGATCTTGTCGAGCCACCACTTGGCGGCATCCGGGAAAGTCAGCAGCTGCAAGGTCTCGCCGGTCGGTGCGCAGTCGACGATGATGACGTCGTGTTCGTCGCGCTGGGCGTAGTGCTTGATCCACATCAGAGATGCGACCTCGTCCATGCCGGGCGGATTGGCAACCTCGTCGGCGACGATCTCGTCGAGGCCCTGCGCAGCGAACACCTCGACCGCGTACTCATGCAGCTTCTCCCAGTGGCGCTGCATCTCATGCAGCGAGGAGACCTCATGCGCCCAGAGGTTGTTGGCGATCGGCGTTATGTCCGTCCCGAGCTCGATGTCGAAGGAGTCGCCCAGGGAATGTGCCGGGTCGGTGCTCATGACGACGGTCCGGTAACCCGAGTTGGCGCACCTGACTGCGGTGGCAGCGGCGACTGAGGTCTTGCCCACGCCGCCCTTGCCCGTGAACAGGATGATCCGCACGGGCTGAGTGTACCGGCGGCGGCGCGCGAGTCCGGACTAGGCCTGGGCGCTCCCCTTGGCCGCCCGGCGCTTCTTCAAGTGTTCGAGCACCTTCAGCGTGGCTTCGGTATTGCGCTCGATCTCCCCCAGGATTTCCAGGGTTGCCTTCTCGGCCGCCTCGGCCACCTCCGCGGTGTGCTCCAGCCGCAGGCGGTCTTTCTGGGCCTGCCGGTTGCCCGAGAGCAGCAAGACGGGGCCTGTGAACGCCGCCTGGATGGTGAACGCCAGGTTGAGCAGGATGAACGGGTACACATCCCATTTGTGGGTGAAGAACTCGATCGAGTTGATGACGATCCAGATCGCGATGAACACGCTCTGGATGCCCAGGAACCACCAGGACCCGATGCCGCCGGCCGCCTTGTCAGCAACCCGTTCGCCGAGGGTGGCCTCGTCGTGGAACAGCTGGTTGACGGGGTGCTTGTGCTGCCTCGCCAATCTCTGCCGGGCGGTCGTAACCGATTCCTGGGACGCCATCAGCCGGCTTCTGCCTCGAGCTCGCGCAGGATCTGCAGCGTGAGCTCGGTGTTTTTCTTGATCTCGATGAGGATTTTCGTGATGTGCTGCTCACCTTTGTCGGATTCGTCCGCCGCGTGCTCGAGCGTGATTCGGTCCTTCTGTGATTGGCGGTTGCCCGCCAGGAGCACGATCGGCCCCGCATAGGTGGCCTGGAACGACAAGACAAGGTTCAAGAGGATGAAGGGGTACGGATCCCAGTGCCGGATGAATATCGCCCACACGTTGAAATAAACCCACACGACCATGAGGGCGCTCTGGCCGATGATGAACGGCCACGATCCGATGACCGCCGCCACCCGGTCGGCCAGGCGTTCGCCGAGGGTCGAATCCTCATAGTGAGCCTGGTTGACCGGATGCTTGTGGTCGGTCCCCGGTTCCCGATGTACGCGACGCAGGCGGCGGACGACGCGGGCTTTGTGGTCAGCCCCGAGCGATGCGGGGACCTGCGTCGAGGGCTGCGCCATCGCCGGAAAGGTTAGCTATTTGACGAGTTGTGGGACGACGAACGAACCAACCGCGAGCAGGACGACCATCGCGGCGCCCACCACGAGCAGGCGCACCAGGTCCCTGGTGAAGTAAGGCACGCGGTCCAGCGGGATCGAGGGGTCGCCCGACTGGACGACCATCCGGCCGCGAGGCCCCCTCACGACCTGGTTGCGGGCTCCCAATGACATCTCGACCGCCCGGACCGTGGCCTGGTCTCCGCCGACGCGGGCCTGCGAGACGGAGCGGATCGCAGTCGGTGTCGCAGCCGTGCCGGTCGCGCCCACCGCGCCGCTGCCGGGTACGCGGACCGGTTGGCGGTACCTGCGTCCCTTCTTGCGGCCCTTGCGACTCATCGAGGTGGAAAGTCTAGTTTCTTTCCAAGACAGGCAGGCGGCAGGGGGAGCTGTTGCGGGAGCGTAGGGTGCGACTATTGGAGTGTTGCCGCCTGCCTGTTGTTGGGCCGGGGACTCAACCGACTAAGACGTGGGCTACGACATGTTGTGTCCCGGGCGCATTTATACCGCTCTATATGGGGAGTGTCAAGCCTTTACATGTATTTGCCTGGCCTCCCCACTTGTGGGGAGGTCGTCCCCGCGCGAAGCGCGCGGACGGGAGGGGGGCACCCTCAGACCTCGGTGGTCAGCTCGGCGTATTCCTCTTCGTTGATCAGGTCCTCCAGCTCCCCCGGATTCTCGATGTGGACGCGCAGGAGCCAGCCGGAGCCGTACGGCTCGGTGTTGACGACATCAGGGTTCTCGAGCGCCTCGGCGTTGACTTCGATGACCTCGCCGCTGATCGGCGCCTCGATCGGCGAAGACGCTTCCTCGGATTCCACGTGCCCCATGCGCCGCTTGGCGTGCAGGACGTCCCCGAGGTCGGGGAGCGCGAGGGAGGTGATCTCCCCCATCTGGTCCTGCAGGTAGTCGCTGAGGCCCAGGATGGCCTCGTTTCCCTCGACCTTCACCCACACGTGCCCCGCACTGAACATCAGGGGCTCCCGCCCGCTCACGGCGATAAATGATGAACCCCGGCGGCGCTGTTGCAAAGACGCAAGTCGTCCTCTTAGGGCATCGTTAAACCTGACGTGAAGTGGGTGATGTTGATCCTGGTCCTGGCGGTGCTGGTGTTCGTGGCCAACCTGCTCTGGGTGGGCTTTTTCGGGGGACGCTCCCTCTTCTAGCGCCCGACCCGGAAGAACACGACGTCGCCGTCCTTGACTCTGTACTCGCGTCCTTCGATCCGTAGCTTTCCGGCCGCGCGAAGCGCCTCCATCGATCCGGCCGCGACGAGCTCATCGACCGAGGTCACCTCCGCGCGGATGAAGTGCTTCTCGAAATCGGTGTGGATCTTGCCGGCAGCGACGGGCGCCGGCGCGTCGCGTTCACACGGCCACGCGCGGACCTCGGGCTCACCCGCTGTGAAATAGGTGATGAGTCCACCGGCCTCCCAAACGGCACGCGCGATGCGTCCAAGGCCCGATTCGTCGATGCCGTAGCTCGCGCGCATCTCTGCCTGTTCGCTGTCCTCGAGCTCGCCGAGCTCCGCCTCCAGGCGCGCTGATAGAACGATCGCGGGCGCATTCTCGGCCGCGGCCAGCCGGCTCACCTTGGTGGCAGGTTCGCCGCCGGCCGGGAGCAGCTCGTCGGCGGCGTTGGCCACGTAGACGGCAGGCTTGAGCGTGACTGGAAACACTCCGTTCAGCAGCTCTCGCTGCTCGCGCTCGAGTGCCAGTGTGCGCAGTGACTGGCCTGCATCGAGATGCGCTTTGGCGAGCAGCAGGACCTCGTTTTCGGCGACCGCATCCTTCTTTCCGGCCCGCACCTCTTTGGCCACGAGCTCCAGCCGGCGCTCGACGGAGGCGAGGTCGGCCAGGACGAGGTCGAGCGCGAACTCTTCGAGCTCGGCGGCCGGCTGCGGGTCCGGACCGAAGCACCGGGCGACCTTGACCAGCACGTCCGACTGGCGCGCAAATGCGACACGCTGGGCCCTGCTTCCGGGGGGCGTGTCTTCGACTCGAACCTGAGCGGGGGTGACCTTCAACGGCTTGACCGCCTCGGCGAGCCGCTGCAGCCGCTCGTCGGGAACGTCCACCATCCCGACCCCGTCGGCGCCGCGCCCCGCGGTGAGGGCCTTGAACAGCGTGGTCTTGCCCGACCCGGCCGGGCCGACGATCGCAACGTTTACCGGCAACTAATCCCGATCCAGCTCGAATGTCTTATGGAGGACGCGCACTCCCTTTTCGACCTGGTCACGGGCGACGAGGCAGGTGATGCGGATCTCTGACGTGCTGATCATCTCGATGTTGATTCCAGCGTCGGCCAAAGCTCGAAACATGCGACCGGCGATGCCGGGCATGCCGAGCATGCCGGTGCCGACGATTGACAGCTTGGCGATTCCGCCGGCTGACGCGACCCTGGTGGCACCGACCGTCTTCGCGGCCGTCTTGACCAGCTTTTCCGCGGCTTTCAAATCGGACTCCGCCACCGAAAAAGTGAGGTCGGTTCGCCCCGAACGGCCGATGTTCTGGACGATGACGTCGACCGAGATCCCGGCCTTGCCCAGCGGCTCGAAAATCGCGGCGGCCACTCCAGGACGATCGGCGACGCCGATCACGGTGATCTTGCCGACGTTTGATTCCTGTGCGATCCCGCGCACGCGCTGTCTGTCTTCCATCGGAACTTTGGCCACGATCATCGTACCCACGCCGTCGTGGAAGCTCGACCGCACGTGGATGGGCACGCGGTAGAGCTCGCCGAGCTCGACCGCACGCGGATGCATCACTCGCGCTCCGACCGCGGCCAGCTCCAGCATCTCGTCGTAGCGGATGTAGGCCAGCTTGCGCGCCGACTTCACGATCCGGGGGTCGGCCGTGAAAATTCCGTCGACGTCAGTGAAGATCTCGCAGGCGTCGGCCTTGAGCGCGGCGGCGAGCGCGACCGCGGTGGTGTCCGACCCGCCTCGACCGAGGGTGGTCACCTCGAGGTCTTCGGTAACTCCCTGGAAGCCGGCGACCACCGGGACCTTGCCGTCGCGGAGCAGCTCGAGAATGCGGTCGGGCTTGATGGCATGGATGCGAGCACGCGAGTGGTGCGCACTGGTTTGCACGCCGGCCTGGAGACCTGAGAGCGAGACCGCCGGAACGCCCATGCTCTGCAGGCACATCGCAACGAGCGGCGCAGTGATCGTCTCGCCGTTGGCGACCAGCATGTCGAGTTCGCGCGCCGGCGGCTCTGGGTTGACGCTGCGCGCAAGCGCGATCAGGCGGTCGGTGGTTTGTCCCATCGCCGAGACAACCACGACCACCTGCTCTCCGCTTTTGACCGTCTTCGCGATGCGCCGGCTGACGCGCCGGATGCGAGCGGCGGTCCCCACCGAGGTACCGCCGTACTTCTGAACGATCACAGAGTCCTGAACATCCCCTTGTCGGTGACACGGGTGACGAGGGGGCGACCGTGGTGGGGCGCAGCGGCGGCCATGGCCTTGGCGACTCGAGCGGCCTGAGAGGTCGCACAGAATGCGAAGACGCTTGGGCCGGCGCCACAGATGGCCGAGCCATAGGCGCCCGCCCTGTCCGCCGCATCCATGACGTCCTGTGTCCATGGATAGAGGTGAAGGCGGTGAGGCTGGTGGATGCGGTCGCGAAGAGCGTGCTCGAGCAGAGTCGGCCGCTTGGCGGTGATCGCGCGCACGAGCAGGGCCGTGCGCGCCGCCGTGTATACAGCTGAGTCCATCGGCACCGAGTCGGGCAGCACGGCGCGCGCCTTCTCGGTCGGAACCGGAGCGCGAGCCACGAACACCGCGAGCCCCCAGCCTGGGTTGGGCAGCCGCTCATCGAACTGCTCGGTGACGATGCGGATACCGCCGGCCGCCGAGGCGGCGACGTTGTCGAGGTGGCCCTCGTCGGCGCCGGCGTCGATGACATGGCTCTTCACGTCCCACGGGCTGCTGAGCGCGGATGCGGCGAGCCGGGCGGCGGCGCTGCTGCCCAGCCCGACCCCAAGCGGAATCTCGCTGCGGACGCGCCCCTTCATGCTGATGCGGCTGAACGGGTTGTCGTGGGCCGCGAGGTACTCGGCGCCTTCGCCTTCGAAATCCCACGACGGATGATCCGCCGCCTCCGCCTCGACCTCGAGCCAGAGGTCGATGGCCATCGCCATGCAGTCGAAGCCGGGGCCGATGTTGGCGATGGAGCCGGGTACGCGGACGCGCACTAGTCGGGCCCTCGCCTGGCGTGGTGAACATTCCAGCGCTCGTTCAACGGCCCGATCACAGCTTCAAAACCTTAGCGAGTGTACGGGCATCACCATCGAGTTCGATCGGCGGTTCGACATTCTTCAGCGCGGCGTCCGGATCTTTGAGGCCGGACCCGGTCAACACGACGACGGTCGTCGAGTCCTTTTCGATCTTCCCTTCCATCACGAGCCTGATCAGCAAAGCCAGCGGCGCCGCCGAGGCCGGCTCGGCGAACAACCCTTCCGTGTTCGCAAGGCGGATCTGTGCGGAGAGGATCTCGGTGTCCGTGACGGCGGCGATGAGCCCGCCGGACTCGTCTCGAGCGCTGGTCGCGCCCTCCCACGAAGCGGGATTGCCGATTCGGATCGCGGAGGCGACGGTTCGTGGATTGGCGATCGGGTGGCCGGCGACTATCGGAGCCGCGCCCTCGGCCTGGGCGCCAACCATGCGAGGCAAGCGGGTCGAACGGCCGGCCTTGTGGTACTCGCGAAAACCCTTCCAGTAGGCGGTGATGTTGCCGGCGTTGCCGACGGGCAGCAGCAAATAATCGGGAGCGTCGCCGAGCGCGTCGACGATCTCGAAGGCCGCCGTCTTCTGCCCTTCCAGGCGATTCGGGTTGACCGAGTTCATCAGCGCCACCGGGTAGCGGCTCGTGAGCTCGCGCACCGCGTCGAGCGCGGTGTCGAAGTTGCCTTTGAGCGCCACGACTTTGGCGCCGTACATCAGGGCTTGAGAGAGCTTGTTCATCGCGATCTCACCCGACGGAACCACCACGATGGCGCGGACCCCAGTGCGCGCGGCGTAGGCGGCCATCGAGGCCGAGGTGTTGCCGGTGGACGCGCACATCAACACCCGGCTCCCGCCTTCGAGAGCCTTGGCCACGGCCACCACCATGCCGCGGTCTTTGAATGAACCGGTGGGGTTCAGGCCCTCGTATTTGAAGAAGAGCCTCTCGAGGCCCAGGGCGCGGCCGATGTTGCGGCTCGGGACGAGCGGGGTCGAGCCCTCGTGCAGGTCGACCTCCGGGGTTGACGGCCCGACTGGAAGGTATTCGCGGTAGCGAGCAATGACCCCCATTAGTTAAGACGCGCGCGAGGCATTACGCGGGGCCTTAGAAGACGCGGAGGAAAGAGGACACCGCGTGCACCGGCGACAGCTCGGCGATGCGTTCTCGCGCCTTCTGCAGGCTGGCGTCGGGGGCCGGGTGGGTAGTGACGACCAGCTCCGCGGTCTGCTCCTCCACCCACGCGTCCTTCTGTATGAGGCTCGAGATGCTGACCCCCTCCTCCGCGAACACCTGGCCGAGGGCCGCCAGCACACCCGTCCGGTCGTCAACCCGAATGCGGAAGTACGCGCGCGTCTTTACCTCGCCCATCGGGATCACGCCGATGCGGTCGTCGAAGCTGAACGACGGCCGGCTCTGCACGCCACGGCGGATCGACCGCGCGAGATCGATGAGGTCGCCGACCACCGCAGAGGCTGTCGGCCGGCCCCCGGCGCCCTGGCCCACGAGCAGGACCTGTCCCACCAGATCGCCCTCGACGAACACGGCGTTGTTGGCGCCCTCGACCTGCGCGAGCGGATGGTCGAGCGGCACCATCGCGGGATGCACGCGCGCCTCGACGCGTCCCGGATGGCGCTGGGTGTGGGCGATCAGCTTGATCGCGTAGCCGAGCTCGCGCGCGTACCGAAAATCGACCGGCTCGATGCCTTCGATGCCTTCGCGGAAAACGTCGTCGGGGCGGATCTTGATCTCGTAGGCAATCGACCCGAGGATGGCCAGCTTGTAGGTGGCGTCGAATCCGCCGATGTCGTCGGTTGGATCCGCCTCCGCAAAGCCGGCAGCCTGGGCCTCGCGCACCGCGTCCTCGAGAGAGAGACCCGCTGACGCCATCCGGCCGAGCACGTAGTTGGTGGTGCCATTGATAACGGCGGACACGCGCTCGATGCGGTTGGCCTGCAAGTCGGTGCGGAACGTGCTGATCAGCGGAATCCCGCCACCCACCGCGGCTTCGAAGTAGACGTCGACGTTCCGTTCGGCGGCGAGGTCCAGGAGCTCGGGCCCGTGCTTGGCCATGACGACCTTGTTGGCGGTGACGACGTGCTTGCCGGCGCGGATCGCGCGCTCGAGGTACGAATGCATCGGCTCATCGCCGCCCGCCACCTCGACCAGGATCTGGATGGCCGGGTCGTCCAACAGCTCCTGTGGATCTGCGGTCAGCAGCTCAGGCGCCACCGTCAGAGCCCGAGGCTTCTTGACGTCGCGCACGAGCACGCGGCGCAGGCAGAGCTCGATTCCCGCTCTGCGGGCGAGCTGCGCCTGCCACGTGAGCAAACGCTCGGCCACCTGGCCCCCCACCGTGCCAAGGCCTATAAGCCCAACGTTCAACGAGCCGGCTGCAGCCATGGGTGAGTATTCTCCCTGCCATGACCCTCGTGCTGCGTGAGACGGACGTAACCCAGGTCGTGGACATGGATTCGGTGATCGGCGCGGTCGAGAACGCGATGCGCGAGCTTGGCGAGGGAATCGCCCAGAACGTGCCGCGCCGCCGGGCGTTCGCCCCAGGCGGCCTGCTGAACGTGATGTTCGCGACCTATCCCGGCGGGCGCTGTACTGGCGTCAAGGCCTATTCGGTCGCCGAGGGCGGTGCGCGTTTTCTGGTTTCGACCTTCGGGCTCGACGGCAGCCTGCAGGCCCTGATCGAGGCCGAGCACATGGGCGCGTACCGAACTGGCGCCGCCAGCGCGGTGGCGGTGAAGGCGCTGCGGCCACGCACGGCGGCCACCGTGGCGATCATCGGGACCGGCAAGCAAGCCTTGACCCAGGTGCTGGCGGTGTCCAGGGTCTGCGAGATCAAAGCGTTGCGCGTTTTCGGCCGGGACGCCCAGCGCCGGGCAGCCTTTGCGCGGGACCGCCAGGCGGAGCTGGGTGTGCGGACCACCGCGGCAGAATCCGCCGAGGCCGCGGTGCGAGGGGCGGATGTGGTGATCACGATGACCACCAGCGCCGAGCCGGTGATCCAGGCCGACTGGGTGGAGCCGCACGCGCTGGTGGTCGCGGCCGGATCCAACTTCCCCCACAAGGCCGAGATCCCCGCCGAATTGGTCGAGCGTGCCCGCACGGTCGTCGTCGACCAGCTGGCCACGGCCCAGCTCGAGAGCGGCGACCTCATCCGGGCCCAGGCAGCAGGCAAGTTCGACTGGGAGCGTGCCGTCGAGCTCAGCTCGGTGCTCGTAGGCAAGTGGCGCGCGCCCGACCAACCGGGGATCACGCTGTTCGAGTCGCACGGCCTGGCGATCTGGGACCTCGCCGCGGCCTCGGTGGTCATACCGGCCGCGCGGGAGAAGGGCCTCGGTCTGGAGGTCCCCTTCTTCGCTTAGTGCAGGTTCGAGGTCACCGTCTGCGGTCCGAGGGCGCCGATCTGGAGCGCGGAGCCGACCAGGAAGGCCGCGAGCAGGATCACCACCAGTGCCGCACTCGCGGCCGTATACAGAAGCCACGCCGGCGGACCCGAGTTGGCGAGCTTGATGAGTACGCCGGACCAGTCGGGGCCGCGCTGCGGCCTCCACGATTCGACCGTGGCCCGGATCATCCGGCCAAGGTCGTCGTCGGAGGGTGTACGGAACCCTCCCTGTGTGGGTTTATCGTCCACGTAGGGCACCTTCACTATTCGAACGCTGTGGTCCCAGGTCTTGGTCGCTCCCCAGTGATTTCCGCATGATCGCCACCGCCTTGGCGATCCTGGAAGCCACTGTACCGGCCGGCACCCCGAGTACGGCTGCGATCTCGTCCCGGGTCAGTCCATCGTAGTAATGGAGGACGACTGCGGCTCGCAGCTTCGGGCTCAGGGTGGCGAGCGCCTTGGTCACGACGTCCCGGGCCTCGGCGCGGTCATAGTCGCGCCGGTCGGGCGGGCTGTAGAGCCGGGCCGGCAGCACCCGCGCCAGCTTCTGTCGCCGCAGGTACGAGATTGCGAGGTTGATCCCGATCCGGCGGAGCCAGGCACCGGGGGGCGCGGTCGGCGTGTAGCGATGGCGGGCCCGGTAGGCGCGCACGAAGGTCTCTTGGGTAAGGTCTTCCGCCGCGGCAGGCTCGAGGACGACACCTCGAATGGAGCGGTAGACGGAGAGGTATTGCTGATCGTATAGCTGCCGGAACTCGGTCGCCGGGTCGAGCTCCCTTCCATCCTCCGTCACGCAAATAAGTGTGATGGCAAGCGCATGCACCGACGTGTGTTTAAGGACGTGGCGCGTAATTGGTGGGCGACCCGGGACTCGAACCCGGATGAGTTACCTCACACGCCCCTCAAACGTGCGCGTCTACCAGTTCCGCCAGCCGCCCGGCTTCGGCCGGTTGATTCTACCGAAGGGCTGATTAGAGGGATCAAACCGCGACGCTGGCTGGTTAACTTTCGCTGACAAATGGGGGCGTTGATGGCGTTGGACGGCCGGCGCAGGACTTTCGTCATCTTGACGGGAGCGATCGCGCTCGTTTCTCTGGCCTACGCCCTAGACATCCGGTTTGTACTTGCCGGGCCGCATGGCGTGACGGCCATCGACGACATCGGAGAGGCGGTCGCGGCAGGGCTCGCGTCGATCGCCTGCATTTGGGCTGCAAGTCGAGCACGTGGAAAGGACAGGCTGGGCTGGGCCCTGATGGGCATCTCCGCCGGCCTCTGGGGCGCGGGCGAGGTGGTCTGGTCGATTTACGAGGTCGGCCTCGGAATACCGACGCCGTATCCGTCGCTCGCGGACGTGGGATTCCTGGCCGCGGTGCCATTTGCGTTTGCCGGCATCCGCTCGTTCTGGAGCGATGCCAAAGGCACGTCTGCGCGCTGGCGCGTCTGGTTCGACGGCGTCATCGTGTCCCTGGCCCTTACATCGACCGCGTGGGCATTCGGGCTCAAGTCGGTATGGCAGTCCAACAGCAGCACCAAGATTCTTGACCTTGCCTATCCGGTCAGCGACATCCTGATCGGCACGATCCTCATCCTGGCCATCCGGCGCGCAAGCCACCAGCAGGCTGGGAGGATGGCTTTCCTCCTTGCCGGCATCGCCTCGTACTCGATCGCAGATAGCGCCTTCGCATACCTCAACGCCCAGGGCGCGTTCGGAGCCGTGGGCAACATCATCGACACCGGATGGTTTGCCGGCTTCCTGATGATCGGGCTCGCGGCCATCTATCCCGCGGCCGCACCCAAGCCGGCCACCACGCGAGCTCCGCTCGATCTATGGCAGCTCGCCCTGCCGTGGATGACGCTGCTCCTCGCCTCGGCAGGTGACGTGTACGCGTCCCTCTCGGGGCACGAGATCGATCTGCTGATGTCGTCTTTGACCGCCGCCCTGGCTGTGCTGCTGACGCTGAACATGATCATCGAGCGGAGGGAATTCCTCGAGATGCTGACCGACATCGAGACGGCCCGCACCACACTCAACAGGGACTTCAAGACGGCCCTAACCGGGATCCAGCGCCTGAGCGAACAGGTGAACGAAGCAGACCATGCCTACGACGCAGACGTGCGCCGGCTGGCCGCCGACATCCACCTCCAGGCCGAGCGGCTGGACAGCCTGGTCGAGGGGATGCTCTAGGGAGACGGCCAGCGCGTTGGCGTCGCCGCGTGCAGGATCTGGTACCCGCTGCAAGACTCGAACTCGCAACCTCCTGATCCGAAGTCAGGCGCTCTATCCATTGAGCTAAGCGGGCGCAAAGTCATCGTAATTAGAACCAAGGTTGCCGGCAGGGCCGGGTTTATCCCGGCCGTCACCAAGCGTGCCCATTTCCAAGCGCCTGCCAAGCGTCGCGTGGATGTCCCGTGGTGAAAACGCAGTTTTCACCACGTTCTCAGGCGCTCTATCCATTGAGCTAAGCGGGCGCAAAGTCATCGTAATTAGAACCAAGGTTGCCGGCAGGCCGGGTTTATCCCGGCCGTCACCCAGCGTGCCTATTCCAAGCGCCTGCGAATCGTCGCGTGGAGGTCCCGTGGTGAAAACGCAGTTTTCACCACGTTCTCAGGCGCTCTATCCATTGAGCTAAGCGGGCGCAAAGTCATCGTAATTAGAACCAGGGTTGCCGGCAGGCCGGGTTTATCCCGGCCGTCACCCTGCGTGCCTCTTCCAAGCGCCTGCCAATCGTCGCGTCGAGGTCCCGTGGTGAAAACGCAGTTTTCACCACGTTCTCAGGCGCTCTATCCATTGAGCTAAGCGGGCGCAAGCCCATCGTAATTAGAACTGGGGCGTACGATCTTTCTATGGCTACCGAGCCGCCTCCAACTACACCCGCCGGGCCGCCCGCGCAGCCGGGCCCAAACGCTTCTCGCGATGAGTGGCGCGAATGGCGTCGCCAGATGCACGACTACTGGCGCGCGCAGCGACATACAGGCGGCTGGTCTGGGCCGTGGGGCGGTTACGGGCCGTGGGGCGGTTATGGGCCCTGGGGCTGGTGGGGCGGCGGCTCATTCTGGGCCGTGCTGCTGGTCGTCATCGGCCTCTACTACTTGCTCCAGAACCTGGGCCTGCTGGTATCCCTTCCAGGCGACATCCTGTGGCCTTCGCTGCTGATCCTGTTCGGGGTCTGGCTGCTGCTTCGCCGCAGCCGCTGGTGGCCCTGATCTCGCTGGAGGGGCTCTAGACCGCGACCACGTACCGCTGGTGGTTGAGCCCCCAGGCGGCGTAGCGCACCAATCCCACCGGTCGGTATCGGCGCCGTCCGGCTCGGGTCTCCCCCATCTCGATCGCCTTGCGCAGCTCGGCGGGCGTCTTGCCGCGAAACTCTGTGAAGGCGCGGCCGACGGCGTCGACGATATGCGCGTCCGAGCCGCCCGTCTCCGCGGCCCCGAGCCCCATGTTCAACCGTCGCGCGAGCTGGTTGACAACGTAGAAGCCAGGCGTCGCATTCTCGACCTCGATGGCGTCGAAGCCGAGCTCGGCGGCCAGCCATCCCACGCCATGCACGGGGGCGCTGCGCCGCTCCCGCCGTGTGCGCCAGAACGGGTGGGCGGCGACGGCGATGCCGCCCTGCTCGTGGATCGCGTGGACGGTGGCGGCGGCCGACAAACCCGGCTTCACGGCGCGCTCGAGGAACAGTCCGACGATATGCCCGTCGCGGCTCGAGACCTCCTCGCCGACGATCACCTGCAATCGCGAGCGCTTCGCGGCATGGTCGGCAGCACGCAGCGCGCCTTCGATCGTGTCGTGATCAGTGACCGCGATCACGTCGAGGCGGGCGCGGCGGGCGGCATGATCGACCAGCTCGAGGGGCGTCGGCCATCCGTCGCTCGCGTTCGTATGGGTGTGGAGGTCGGCGCGACCCCAGTGAGGCATCGGTGTGCATCCTACCCGGCTCGGGCTTACCATCCACCTCTTAGAGACGTCATCCCTTGACCACTCTTGCTGGAGGTTAGGCCGTGGAAGGCTTGATGCAGGACTACGAGCTCTCCGTGCAGCACGTGCTCTGGCGTTTGGAGCGGCTGCACTCGAAGAAGGAGGTGGTCACCAAGCGGGAGCAGGGTCTCCACCGCATCACCAACGGGGAGATGGTCCGCCGCATCAACCGCCTCGCCGGCGCGCTCAAGCGACTCGGGGTCAAGCCGGGCGATCGGGTGGCCACGCTGGCCTGGAACAACTACCGGCACCTGGAGCTGTACTACGCCGTGCCCTGCATGGGCGCGGTCCTGCACACCCTGAACCTGCGCCTGTTTCCACAGCACCTGGAATTCATCATCAATGACGCCGAGGACAAGGTCCTCTTCGTAGACCAAACGCTGGTACCGCTCCTCAAGCCGCTGGCCGGGAAGATCCCCAGCATCAAGACCATCGTGCTCATGACCGACGGAGCTCCTGCCGCCGCCGACCACGGGCTGGGCGAGATGTTCGACTACGAGACTCTGCTGGCCGCCGAGAGCGAAGACTACCCGTGGCCCAAGCTGAGCGAGCGCATGGCCGCATCCATGTGCTACACGTCCGGCACCACCGGCAACCCGAAAGGTGTCGTCTACTCGCATCGCTCGCAATTCATCCACACGATGGGCGTGCTCCAGGCGGACAACCTTGCGATCACCGAGAAGGACACCGTGCTCCCGATCGTGCCGATGTTCCATGCCAACAGCTGGGGCCTGCCTTACGCGTGCGGCATGGCGGGGAGCAAAGTCCTCTTTCCAGACCGATTCATGGGCGACGCCAAATCCGTCGTCGGCCTGGCCGAGGATGAGGGCGCCACCATCCTGGCCGGTGTGCCGACGATCTGGATCGGCACCGTCGCGTATTTGAAGGAGAGCGGCAAGCGCCTGCCCAAGGTCCACACCGTGATCTGCGGCGGCTCGGCCATCCCGCAGGCCGTCATGGAGGCGATGGACTCGCTGGGCCTGCGCATGCTGCACGCGTGGGGCATGACCGAGACGTCTCCGCTCGGAAGCGTCGCGCGTCCGCGGGCCGACACCAAGCCCGAAAACGAGCTGGCTGCACGCCTGACCCAGGGCCTCGTCGTGCCCGGGGTCGAGATCCGCATCTGCGACCCCGCGACAGGCGCCGAGCTTCCATGGGACGGTGTCGCCTTCGGTGAGATCCAGGTCCGTGGACCCTGGATCGCACGCGGTTACTACAACGGCTACGACCCCGGCAAGCTCACGGAGGACGGCTGGTTCCGCACCGGCGACGTGGCGAAGATCACACCCGAGGGTTACATCGAGATCGTCGACCGCACCAAGGACGTGATCAAGTCCGGCGGCGAGTGGATCTCATCGGTCGAGCTCGAGAACGCGATCATGGCCCACCCCAAGATCATGGAGGCCGCGGTGATCGGCCTGGTCCACCCCAAGTGGGACGAGCGGCCGGTCGCCTATGCGGTCGCGAAGCCAGAGTTCAAAGGCAAGGTCACGCAAGAGGAGGTCATCGACTTCCTGCGGGACAAGGTGGCCAAGTGGTGGCTGCCGGACGAGGTGCGCTTCATCGACGAGGTGCCCAAGACCTCAGTGGGCAAGTTCGACAAGAAGGTGCTGCGTGCGAGCGCGGCCCCCATCAAGGAAAGCGCGGCCCCGGCCGCGCGTAAGTAAGTGGCGCGCGTAACCGCTCGCGAACACTCCATCGGCCGGGATACATTTCATTACAAGTGGGACAACTCGCTCCCGCCCGCGGTCGAGATCGAGCCCGGGGACGTGGTCCACTTCGACACCGAAGAGGTGACTGCCGGCCAGCTCAAGAAGGGTGATGACGCTTCCAAGCTCGGCTCGCTGAACTTCGACCATCTGTACCCCTTGGGCGGTCCGGTCTACGTCAAAGGCGCCGAGCCGGGCGACGTGCTCGAGGTCGACATCCTGGAGCTCAAGCCGGGTTCATGGGGCTGGACGGCCCTCCTGCCGGGCCTCGGGCTCCTGGCCGCCGACTTTCCAGAACCCTACGTCCGCTACTTCGACCTCGGCGACCGGAAGTCGGCCGAGCTTCGGCGCGACATCCACATCCCGATCGAGCCGTTCTGCGGAACCATGGGCGTCGCGACCGACGAGCCGGGCCCGCACGACGTGCTGCCGCCGACCAAAGGCGCCGGCAACATCGATACCCGCCACCTCACGGCCGGCACCAAGCTGTACCTGCCGGTCTACGTACCCGGCGCATTGTTCTCGGCCGGCGACTGCCATGCGGCGCAGGGAGACGGCGAGGTCTGCGTTACCGGAATCGAATGTCCGATGTCGTTCTCACTCCGATTTGGAGTGGTGAAAGGCGGCCGGCTGCGGCCATGGAGCTACCACTTCCGGACGCCTGCCAAGCCGCTCCAGCCGCGAAGCGACGCCGCCGGCTACCACGCGGTGTGTGCGCTCGGGCCCGACCTCATGGAGAACGCCCGGAACGCGGTCCGCGACACCATCTCCTGGCTGGCGGCGGACCACGGTCTCAGTCGGGAGGACGCCTACATCCTCTGCAGCCTGGCCGGCGATTTGCGGATCAGCCAGATCGTCGACCAGCCCAACTTCGGGGTTTCGTTCTACCTGCCGCTGAGCGTCTTCAGCTAGGCGCGCCGGCGCGCGTCGCCGCCCGTTAATGGGGAGTTTGCCGGGTACCGTCCGGCATACTGGGTTACCCCTAAACCGAACGTGACTACTACACAACTCGGGCGATACCCGATCGAAGCCGAACTCGGACGAGGCGCCATGGGCGTCGTCTATCGCTCGACTCACCCACGCCTCGACATCCCGGTTGCGATCAAGGTGCTCGCCGAGCAGTACTCGAGCGACACCAGTTTCCGCCAGCGGTTCCACCGGGAGGCCGCCACGGTCGCCTCCCTCAACCACCCGGGCATCGTCCGCGTGTACGACTTCGACGAGGACGGCCCTGTCCTGTTCATCGTCATGGAATGGGTCGACGGGCGGTCCATGCGGTCGTGGCTGGACGAGTACGGACGCTTCAGCGTCGACGTGTCGGTCGACCTCGTGCAGCAGCTGCTTTCAGCCGTCGGCGTCGCGCACGACTTCGGGATCGTCCACCGCGACCTCAAGCCCGACAACATCCTCATCTCCAACCGCGGCAAGACCAAGATCCTCGACTTCGGCATCTCGAAGCTGATCGATGACAAGCACCGCTTGACCGCGACCGGCAGCATGGTCGGCACGCCCGCGTACATGGCGCCCGAGCAGGTCAAGGGCGAGGCGGTGGACAAGTGCTCGGATGTGTACTCGCTGGGCATGATCCTTTACGAGCTCCTGCACGGCGAGCCGCCGTTTACCGGGGCGCTGCCTGCGGTGCTGCACTCGCAGGTGTTCGACCGGCCGCGGGCGTCGACCGCGATCCCGTCGCCGATCATGGAGATCATCTGGAAGGCCACTGCCAAGGATCCTTCGCAGCGCTTCCAGACCTGCGAGGAGTTCTCGGGCGCTTTCCACTACATGCCCAAGCCAGGCGTCTCGCAGGCGCCGGCGGAAGCCATGACTGGCGAGATGGTGGCCTCGCAGGTCGCGGAGCCGCAGGTCGCGATCCCTCAACGCACCGACGGTCCCAAGCCACCGGGCGTATGCACATTCGTCGATTGCGCCGAGCGGCGCGGCTGGGCGTGCGCATACAAGGACCTCACCGGGCGGGAATGCAAGAGCTGGTGGTGCCGCCGCCACATCCAGTTCATCGAGCGCACGCCGTTCTGTCCGCGCCATGCAAGCGTGATCCGAGCGCTTGCTCCGACCGCCAACACCATCTTCGAGATCAAGAACCGACCCGCGGTCGACGACCGCGCCCTGCCGCTGGCTGCGCTGGTGGCGGAGGACGTCGACAAGGACGTGACCGAGCTGGTCCGGCGCCGCTACCAGAACCGCAAGGACGTCAACCTGGCGCGCGACCGTACCGTGCGCCAGACGTGGTCCGGCCGCAACGAGGTCGCGTGGGAGAGAAGCTGGTCGGCGCTCAAGAGCCAGGGCTATCTGGTGCGGATCGCGGTCCGGGTCACCACCGCGGAACCGGACATGGTGCAGCTGCTGATCGGCAACACCGTGGTCTTCAAAGAGGTTCCCAACTGGATCAGCCGGCGACGCGAGGGCGAACCTCCCGACCACGCCGACCGCGCGCGATTCGGCAAGAAGCTCTTCGCCGCGATTCTCGAGCATGTCGACGAGCCGCAAGCGGCGCTACCCCCGACGAAGACGCCGTCGACCGACAGGGCCCTGGGCACGCCGCCGCCGCCGGAGATCAATCGCGCGCTGATCGAAGGCATGATCCTGCGCCTGGCGTCGACCGCGACCCGCGTCACCGGTTACGAGTTCGCTGAACAGCTGGCTCTCCCATTTGTTGCCATCGAGCCAGTGCTCCAGACCCTGACCGCGGCCAACTTCCTCGACGCCCTGGGCCTCGCCAGCGAGCAAGGCCCGTGGCTCGGCCGGCCTCTGCCTGAACGTATGGCATATGCGCTGAGCAAGGCGGGGCGGGTGCGAAGCGAAGAGATCGCACGGGCGGGCACGCGCTACTCCGGGCCCGCGCCGGTTTCTCTGCATGAGTACAGGCTTGCGCTTGCCGATGCGGCCAAGCCCGGGACGCTCGACATCACCAAGGTCACTTCCGCGCTCGCGGGCATCGAGCTGGCGCCAGGCGTGACAGAGGCGGTGCGCGCCGCGGTGAACTCGCGCTCCTCGATCTTTATCTATGGGGCGCCCGGCAACGGCAAGACCACATTGGCGCGCCGGATCCCCCGATTGCTCGGAAACCCGATCGTCGTCCCCATGGCACTCGACGTCGGCGGCGGCGAGGTGATGACGGTCTTCGACGGCGCCATCCACCGATTGGAAGCGAACCAGCCGGCCGACAAACGCTGGCGGCGAGTCGCGCGCCCGCTCGTGCAGGTCGGTGGAGAGTTCCAGATCGAGATGTTCGACGCCACCTGGGAGGAGGGCAGCCGGACCTACGGCGCGCCCCTGCAGGTCAAGGCCAACGGCGGCGTGCTGCTCATCGACGACCTGGGCCGGCAACGGGTGTCGCCGAAGCAGATCCTCGACCGCCTGCTGGTGCCGCTCGAGCAGGAGATCGACTACATGAACCTGTCGGCCAGCGGCCGGAAGGTCGAGGTGCCGTTCTGGGCACAGCTGGCGCTGTCCACCAACCTCAAGCCTGCCGAGCTGCTCGACGAGGCGTACCTTCGCCGGCTCGCTTACAAGGTGCTGATGCCCGATCCGACGTGGGAGATGTGGACCCGAATCTTCGAGCGCGAGCGTGAGCGGCTCACGATCCCGCCTGACCCGACCGCGATCGACATGATCCGCCAGCTTTACGGCGGCCGGCCGCTGCGCGGCAACCATCCGCGCGACCTGCTCGAGCGCCTTGTGGATGTTTCGTCGGCGCGGGGCGTGCAGCCGCAGCTGAGCCCGGAGCTCGTCGAGGCGGCCTGGCACACGCTGTTCATCGCGAACTAAGCGGCCGCTCGGAGCAGAGATATGGCCTCGGTATACTTCTCGCTCGCCCCAACGCGGCGGTGGCGGAATGGCAGACGCGCTAGTTTCAGGAGCTAGTGTCCGCAAGGACGTGGAGGTTCAACTCCTCTCCGCCGCACCAGCCCGCTGGCCTCCAATGAACTGAGATGGAGCAGCAAGAGTCAGTAGTCGACTGGCGGCCAGGTCGGGCGGAGACGACCATCTGGAACGTCGTCGCCATTGTCCTCATCGCCCTGGGCCTTCCGCTGTTTGCTCTGCCGTCCGTCCTTCTGCATGGGCCGGCCGGCGCATCGTTCCGGGTCGGACTCACCGAAATCTTGCTGGTCGTGGCTGTGACCGCCGTTCTGCTTGTGGTGCACGAGGGGATCCACGGTCTCGTGATGCTTGCGTTCCGTGCGCACCCATCCTTCGGCGTGGTGCTCGTCGGCGGCGCAATGCCGGCTCTCTATGCGACATCAGTGGGCCATCGCTTCAGCCGCGGCCAGTATCTGGCCGTCGCAGCCACACCCGCGGTCGTCATCTCCGTGCTCGGGTTCTTGTTGTGCTTTGGACCTTGGGGCGGTTACTTGATCGTGCCCCTGGCGACGCCTGGCCTGGTTTACGCCGAGTGTGCGGTGTGCGAGGTATCAGGCGGTCGCGATAGCCAACGGAACGCACACTCGGCGACGGTCGTCGATGCTTCCTTGCATCGGCGACGAGCTTAGCGCTCGATACACTGGCGTTTCGTGTTTGCCGCCCCGCTCGACCAGGTGCGCACGCTTTACCGAACCCTGCTCGTTTTCGCCGCGGTTTCGCTACTGATCCTCGTCGCCGGGCTGGTCGAGTTCGCCTACTTCGAGCCCCCGGGCCAGCACACGGGTCTGAAGGCCACGATCGCCGGCGTCTACCAGTACGACCCGGATCACAAGACAACCGTCGGCCCTGACCGTACTTCCTTCCCGCGTACGGTTCAGTTCGCGGCTGTTGTCGACTGGTCGACGCTGCCCAAGAACGTAGTCGTCGACGCGCGCTGGTACGACGGGTTTGGAAACGTAGTCGGCAGCGTCGGTCCGGCGACGCCCGACCAGCTCGCGGACCAGACCATCGTCCCCGTCAAAGTCCCGCCCGGCTTCAGCCACAACCTCCCCGGGCACTACGTCTTCGTCGTCGAGCGATACGAGGGCGGTGTGCCGGTCGAGGTGATCGGCCGCCGTGTTGTCCTGGTGGAGAGATAGTGGGCGCGCTGACGTCGGCTCGCCGCGCGAATCCCCGCGGTCGCCGACCGGCGCGCTATGCGATTGCACTCGCGATCGCTGTGGCGCTCAGCCTCGTGCTGGTCGCGAGCTCGATCCTCAACTACGTCTACCTCGACACCGTCGCCGGCCGCACATCGCTTTACGGCCTCCTGGCCGTTGCCCTGATCGCGCTCGGCACATTCATCGGCGTGCGTGCCGTCGACCGCGACCCGGCCCGCCGCCGCCGCGACTTCATCCGCGCGGCGGTGCTCCTTGGCCTAGCGGCATTGCTCTGGCTGCTGCTGATCGACGTTTTCATATTCACCAACGCAGCCGGCCCTGGGGTGGCCGCGATCTGCGCGCTCGCCTGTCTGCCGACGACCGCGTTCGGGTTGTGGGTCGTGCGCAGGATCGACCGTAATGAGAAGGAACCCTGGCGTCTCGTCCTCGTCGCGGCGGCGTGGGGCGCGGTCGTCGCCACGAGCCTCGTCATCTGGGCCGAGAGCCTGTGGCAGGAAATCGCCATCCGGACGCTCGTCCCCGGGCCTGGCTTCGATGTCTCGACCGCGTTTTCGGCGGGCATCCTGGAGGAGCTGGCCAAGGGATCCGCGGTGGTGCTGCTCTTCCTGGTAATGCGCAACGAATTCGACGATGTGGTCGACGGGATCGTGTACGGGGCTGCGGTCGGGCTCGGCTTCAATTTCATGGAGTCGATCGCTTACATGACCAACCTCTATGCGATCTTCGCGCCCGACGGCGTGGGCGGATATGCGGCCGGCTTCCAGTGGTACGCGCGCCAGGTGCTCGGCCTGTTTTTCGGCCACGCCACCTACACGGCATTCGTGGGCGCGGGCGTTGGCATCGCCCGCCAGCTGCCGACCACACGCAAGAAGCTCATCGCGATCGCGGCTGGATTCCTCGTCGCCATCGCGGCGCATTTCGCATGGGACGCCTGGATCAACCTCTTCCCCATCGAAAAGAACAATTTCGCGATCCTGGAAATCCACCTCCGCACCCTGATCATGACGGGCCCGTTCACCGCCGCCGTGGTCGCCCTGCTGCTGCTCGGCCTGCATATCGAGAGCCAGGCCCTCGCGGATCAATTCCGCAAGGAGGCCGCGCTTGGGAGCGGCGCGATCACGCCCGATGAGGTGCCGATCCTCATGAGCCCGTGGCGCCGCTTCCAGCAACGGTTGCGCGTGCTTGGGCGCGGGGGCCTGCGCGCTTACATCCGCCTCGCGCGGCTCCAGGCCGCGCAGGTCGACCTCGCGATGGAACGATGGCACCGCGAACGCCAGGAGGTCGATTCCCCGCTCGAGGTCGATCAGGAGATGCGGCGCCAGGTGATTGCCCTGCGAGAGCAGTTCGTCAGGGTGATATCAGGCGGGTAGCCGGCCCCAGAACGCGCGCGCCAGCGCGAGCACGAGCAGCATCGCGCCCGCCGACCACGTGATGGCCGAAACGAATGGGTCGCTGAAGTCTGTGCCGCTGAGAACTGCGTGGAAGAACGTGAGGGCGAAGGCGACGTATGCGAGGCGATGCACCCACTTCCACAGCTCGACAGGCATTCGTCGCTTTAGATAGGCCGTGACGGTCACGATCAGGAGCACATCGACCGCCAGGGTGCCCAGCCCGATGCCCAGCGTCCCGTAGCTGGAGTGAAAGGGCAGCACCAGGTCGATCAGCGCGATGCGCGAGGTCCGGTCGAGCAGCAGCGCCGCGAGATGCACAACGGCGAGCGGTATCCAGAGCACGGTCGTGTACTCGTGCAGCGAGCGCAGAGCCCGATTGCTGCCAAGCCAGTCAAGCACCGCGGTGCGCAGAGCGATGCCGGTGACGAGGGCTACCGCCAGGGCGGCATACGAGCCAAGACCGGCCACTCGCGAGAGCACCCAGAAGACCTGATCGAGCGTCATCAGCTCATCCACCAAGCCTGCGCATGCGCCGCGCAGTACGCCGTCGCGAGCCCGGGGCCGAGCAGCAGCGCGGTCTTGGCGACGACCTCGGCATCGCAGCCCGTGGCCGCCACCACCGACACCTCTTCCAACCCGCTCTGGGACGGGAGGCCGGTGCGCGGATCGATCAGGTGGTGTAGGCCCGCCCACCTTCGCCGTCGCACGCTGCTGGTGGCGGCGCCCCGGTCGCGCAGCATCACGGTGACGCCGGCGAATCCGACAGGCCAGCCATCGCCGTTCGGTCCCGGACCGATCGCCCTCAGGTCGCCCCCAAGGTTCGCGAGCGCGTTGGGTCCGAGCCGGGCGGCCAGGCGGTCGGCCATCCAGCCCTTGGCGATGCCGCCGAGATCGAGACCGCATCCGGGTTCGAGTCGTGCACGTCCCGGCCGGAGAACGAGTATGTCGGTGAGCGGCGGCGCCGGGCGTACATCCTCGAGCTTCGCGACCGACGTGCCCGCCGCAAGAGAGCGTGTATAGCCGATCGCCAGCATCGACGGCAGCACCGCCGCGTTGACGAGTCCGGCGCTGAGCTCGTATGCGCGCAGCGCCTCACGGAGCAGGGATTCCATCTCGGCGCTGATGTCCACCCAGCCACCCTCGGCGCCGTTGAGCTGTGCCAATTCGCTGCGGTCCGAGAAGCGGGTGATGCGAGTGCCCAGCTCGCGCACCCAGAACTCTCCCTGCAGCAGTTGCGTGCGGCTCACAGTCACGCCGAACAGGCTGCAGCTCGTTCCGAGCGCTTCGAAGCGGTGGGCTTCGACTACCAGGTCACGAGGCATAAGTTGATGTCACCGGCTGGATATCGCCCTGCCTGACGCCCGGCGTGATCGTAACCCCGTTCAACGCGCCACCTTGCTGCGATGCGAGCACGGTGGGCTGCAGGGGCGCGGACGGATTCTTGAGATGGGCGGTCACGTATAGCGCTGAGACCGCGGTCGTGCCCAGCGTGAGCGCCGTCGCCCCCAACTTCAGCAGGAACGGGCGCACGTTTGCTACAGCGCCGCGACCGGCGCCTTCAGGAAAGGAATCCGATCGAATGACGCGCCGAGGATCTGGTTCGAGTCCGCGCCGAGGTGTCCGCCCAGGATCTCCTGGTATACGGAGCGAAAGTCGACGGCGAACTTGAGGTTGCCCGTCGAGTCGAGACTGGTCAGGCTCGGCTCGGCGCCATAGAGCCCGCCCTTTACCGGGTCGCCGATCAGGAGCAGAGGCGCCGCGGCGCCATGGTCGGTGCCGCCGCTCGCGTTCTCCTTGGGCCGCCGGCCGAACTCCGACCAGGTCGCGATCAGGACCTTGTCGGCTTTCCCGTGAGCAGCCAGGTCTTTGTAGAACGCGCTCACAGCCGAGTCCAGGTATCCCATGAGGTCGTCATGGCGGTTGAGCTCGGTGTAGTGAGTGTCGAAGCCGCCGAGCGTGACGTGCAGCAGCTTGACCCCGGTGCCGGTGACGATGAGCTCCGCGGCCAGCTGCAGGGCGGCCGCGAGCTGGTTCTTCGACGAGTAGACGAGCTGGACTTTGTCCGTGTAATCGGCCATCGGCTGGTAGCTCGCCGACGACGTCCGCAGCGTGGCGATGGTGTCGCTCGCGGTGGCGATCGCCGTGTCGAAGAGTGCGCCGTAGATGCCTGGCGTGCCCTTGTACAGCGCGCCGACGGCCGCTTCGACCTCAGACCCGCCGGTGAACCCGAACGTCTTCTGGTTCTGGATCACCGTCATCGTCGCCTGCAGGTCGCGCAAAGCGCCGGGGACGTCGGTGGCCCCGCAGGCGCAGCCGGTCAGAGGGTGGCCGTTGGAGTCGTAGGCTTTGGCGAGAGTGCGGCCGAGCCAGCCATCGACCTGGCGGCGAGTAGGATCGCCGGTCTCCCAGATGCGGATCGACTCGAAGTGCGAAAAGGTCGGATTGGGGTAGCCGACGCCCTGCACCATGGCGACCTTGCCCTGATCCCAAAGGCTCTTGACTCCGCCCAGGTTGTGGTTCAGGCCGAAGTCCTTGGTCAGGGGCAGCGCCTGCGAGACCATCGGGCCGGCCAGCTTGGGACGGAGATCGTGCAGCGTCGGATCACTAAGTGGCACGAGCGTGCGCAGTCCATCGTTGCCGCCCGCGAGCTGGATCATCACCAGCACGTTGTCGTTGGCCATGCCGTTCTGCTTGGCCGCGAACACCGCGCGCGCGAAGGCATCGGGGACGGCGGCGTAGCCCGCGGCCAACCCAGCCGCGCCGGCTCCGAACACCAGGCCGGCTTTCAGGAAGTCGCGCCGCTTGAGCTGGTTGATTCCGATCTCTTCGTTCATGTCACGTGCACCTACTTGAGCTGAAATTCCGGGGATGCGAGGGTGACGAACCATCGCGTCCGCTCATCGGGCGCCTGGTTCAGGAGCTTTGCTGTCTGAGGACCGACCACACCGTCGAGGTGTATTCGGGCAGCGTCGGTCGAGGACGGGAGCGAACCTTTCGCCTGAGCGAGCGCGAGCGTGACGAAGTTGACCCGCTCGACGACGGTGTTGGACGAGATCCATGACGCGTTGTTGGGCCAGCCGTTGACGTCGGGCGGATCGAACAGGCTCTGACCCATTCCCGAACCCCCGGCAACGACAAGTTTCGAGAGGTTGGTCGCACCCAGCGCCCGCGCGCCGTGCACCATGAACTCGGTCGGAGTCTTCAACAACGCGCGATAGCTCGCGTCGGCCGTGAACTCCGGGCTCGTGAAGACGGCGCGCATGAGCGTCTTCATGTCGTACTTGCTGCGCCGGAATGTGTCCCCGAGCCTGGCGACGTATAAGGTCGACGGCTGGCTCGTGACGAAATGCTGGGCGACTTTGGCGGCGATGAAAGGCGCGGTGGCCTTCTGCGCCAGGATGCTGTCGAGGACACCCTGGGTGTCGAGAGGGCCCGTGTGGCCGAGGAACGTGACCGTCCCCTTGTACGCACGCCTGGCGTTGAAGATGCCCGGCTTCTGGGTGCTGTAGATCGGCAGCTTCTGGGTGACCATCTTGGCCTTGTCGACCGTGACCGTCGCGGTCGAGTCGGGCGGCGGTTGCTGCCAGCCGGCGAGGGCTTTGGCACTCGACCGGACGTCGTCTTCTGTATAGTTGCCGGCGCCCATCGTGAAGAGCTCCATCAGCTCGCGCGAGTAGTTCTCGTTGGGGCTCTGGCCGGTCGAGGTCGCGAGGTCGAGGTAGCGAAGCATCGCCGGGTCTGTCGTGACCTCCATGAGCATCGACCGGAGGTCGGTCATGGCCATCCGCCGCCACGTGAGGTTCTGCCAGTACATGAACGTGTTGTTCGCAGCCTTGCGGTAGTCGCTGGTGAAATGCCCGTGCCAGAAAAGAGTCATGCGCTCGGCGAGCGGCGTCGGCGTGGTGAGCATGTGATCGACCCACCATTGCTGCATCGCTGGGACGGCGAATCGGCCGCCAGGCGTGGCCGCGGCCGCCAACACCGGAGGTTCGGCGGGCTTGGTCTCGAGGAGCCGGTCGACGGTCTTGCTGTATCCATCCGACAGGGCTGCGTCCAGCTGGGCCTGGGTGTAGCCAAAGCTGGTTCGCCGCAGCAGCTGCATCACACGCGCCGACTCGCGGCCCAACGGTGAGACCCAGTCGGTGCCGGAGGCCGTGCTGGAGTGGGAGAGGTTCTGGATCGTCCCACCCAACAGGCGGACGGCGCCCACGCCTACGCCGGTCGCAACGGCGGCTGCCAGGGCCTGGCGGCGGGTGATTCCTTTGCGAACGGGGGGTGCTTCGTCAGCGACGGGATCGGGAGCCCTCAGTGCCATGGTCCAATTCAATCCTGGTTGGCTCGGTCTGGCATCAGCCAGATATGAAGAATTCGTAAGCGTGGATAGGGAAGCCGCCAACGCACCCCGATGCCAGGACCGTCCGGGCACGTATGAGGCCTGGTACGTGACGGTCTCCGACGCCGCAGCGCGCAGGGGCTTCTGGCTCCGCTACACCACCTTCAACCCAGGGTCAGAGACGGCTGTCGAAGCGCACTCCGCGCTCTGGGCGTTCGCCTTCGATCGCGACCACCCCGAGACGAACTGGGGCGGCAAGGTCACCTACCCGCTCCACGCGCTGCGGACATCCTCACGGCCGTTCGGGTTGCGCCTCGAGGGTGCCCTGCTGGAGCGCGACGGCTGCTCGGGGCAGATCCACACCAAGCGAGGCAGCGCTCGTTGGGACCTGAGGTGGGAGTCGCGCGAGCCCCCGTTTCCATATCTGCGCCCGCGCTGGCAGGCGCTTTCGTCGGTCGCAAACATCGGCGCGCATCCCGCGCTCAGCATTTCCGGGACGGTCGAGGTAAACGGTCGAGTGCACCGGCTGACCGCCGCGAATGGTGGCCAGCAGCACACCTGGGGCTCAAGTCACGCGCTGGCCTGGAACTGGGGCTTTGCTTCAGGCGCGGATTTCTGGGTGGCCGGCTCGACCTTGCGAGTGCGGTCGCGCATCGGCCGCGTGCTCACAGGGACCGCCGTCGGTGCGCAGGCAGGGGAGAATCGCTTCTTGTTCAACGGCCCAGTTCAGATCCTGCGCACCCGAGGACCGATATCACCCGACGCGTGGAAGGCCACCGCGCAGCTGGGCGAGCGCACTTTGCATGTGACGGTGACGCCACGCCGCGCAGATTTGGTCGGGGTCACTTATGCCGATCCGCGAGGTGGTTCGCGGTTTTGCTACCACTCCGAGGTGGCCGACATCGAGCTGCGGCTGACGCGCGGCTCGGAAACGCTCGCACACATCAACCGGGCGGCCTCAGCCGCCTTCGAGTACGCATCGGAGTTGCCGCTTGCGGGCGTCCCTCTGATCGTCTAGCCAAGCTCGGCGGCGAGGTGCCGGGCGCTGCGCGCGGCCAGCGCCATGATCGTGATCTGCGGGTTCACATACGTCGAGCCCGGCAGGATGCTCGCGTCGGTGACCACCAGCCCGGGCACGTCATGCGCGCGCCCGAACTCGTCGACCACCGACGACCGCGGGTCCTTGCCCATGCGACAGGTGCCCATCGGATGGTAGGCGGAGAGCTTCAGGTCGGCCGCGGTCCATTTCCCTTCAGTGATCCAGCTCAGCTCTTCACGCTTGCGTATGGCCGGCAGTCCCGGCAGCAGCGTGTGCACCTCCTGCGCGCCGGCGGCCAGATAAATCTCGGAGGTCAGCCGAATTCCCTCGAGCGTTTTGCGCAGATCGTCTGCGCTCAGGTTGTACGTGATGAGCAGTCCTCCGCCCGGCGTGGCGCGCACTCGGCCCGTGCCGCTGTCCGAGATGATCAAGCCCGCGGCGGCGGTCTGGCGGTAGCGAGCGAGGAAGTCCTTGAGGTCGCTCCCCTTGCCGCCGACCCCACCGGCGCTGTAGCCGACGCCGGGCGGTGGGTACGTCGCCTCGACGAGGATGCCATCGCGCAGCTTCTCGTCCACGTAGTAGCTCTGCATCACTCCCTTCCACGCGTGCAGGTCGCGGTCGAACACGCCGAGCACGCCGCAGCCCGGATGGATTCGAAGGTTGCGACCGACCTGCCGGCTCGAGTTGGCGAGGCCCTGCCGCTGGAGCATGACGGGTGTGTAGACCGCGCCAGCGGCGAGGACGACCCGCTGCGCGCGCACCTCGAAACGTGCATCGCGCTGGACCGCGCCGGTTTCGGGGTCGACGATCGAACCCCGCACCCCAACTGCGCGCCCACCCTCGATGACGAGGCCGTCGACGCGACAGCCGCTGATGATCCGCGCGCCGGCTCGCGCCGCGAGCGGCAGGTAGGTGACATGCATGCCGAGCTTGGCGTCGAGCGGGCACCCAAATGCGCACACGCCGGACCCGTGACACCCATGCGCATTGCGCCGGATGGGGCCGCCGCTGTAGCCAAGTTCACGGCGCCCCCTGTCCATGACTTCGCCGTTGGCGCCCATGATGTCGGCGCCAACCGCCGCTACGCTCAACGTTTCCTCCACGTCTTCGAACACGGGCTCGAGCTCGGCACGATCCATGCCCCAGGCGTCGAGCACAAAGTCCGGGGTCCGAAAACAGGTTCCGGAGTTGATCAGCGTCGACCCACCCACGCCGCGCCCAATCGGCAGCGAGATGGTGGGAACGCCGATGGTGAAGGTCAAGCCGTTGCCGCGGTAGAAACGCCGAAGGCGCTCTGGCGGCGAGCCGGTGAAATCGCGCCGGTCGAAATGCTCGCCCTCTTCCAGGACGATCACCTTCAGGCCTGATTCGGCGAGCTCCTTGGCGGCCACCGCGCCGCCCGCTCCGCTCCCGACGACAACCACGTCGGCGGTCTCATAGAAGCCCTGGTCAGGTTGGCTGACGTTGAGCTCGACCACACCGGGATCGCGCTCGACCTTCTTGTACGGCTGCCCGTCGTAACCGATGAGCGGTTTGATGCGGTCGTCGGAGCAGAAGAACATGAGGATCAGCGCCTTGAGCGCGACGAGCGTTTCGCGGCGCTGGCGGATCTTCGATTTCTCGCAGTCGATGAGGTAAGCCTCGCGCGCAGCCGATCCGAGCAGCCGGAATGGGCGCGCATGACGGCTCGCGAGGGACGAGAGGTTGAAGGCGGTCAGCATGAGGTTGACCGTGCCGCGCGTTCCCGGCGCGCATCGGTCGAGGTAGGAGTCGAGCTGGCCGGCAACGTTCACATCGCTCGCCCCAGGCTCGAGCGCCCCGCCGTGCGGCAGGAGAGAATCCGCCAACGCCGCCAGAGTCGCCCGCCGGGCGGCAGTCAAGGACATGCCGTGCGATTATGGCCGCATCGGCACGAAGCGCTTACGGCTGCTGCTCCGGATCTGGACGGTGATCTTCTTGCTGGGCGCCGTCGACTTCTTCGTCTTCCCTTACCTGACCGTGAGGATTCTCAACTCCACCGCGAGGTCGCTGGGAATGCACGAGGTCACGGCGTTGAACGGCGGCCAGGATTTCTGGCTCACGCTCGCAGTGCCTTACATGATCCTGGTGGCGGCTTTCTCCTGGATCGCGCAGCGAGGCACGCGCATCCAGGCCCAGCCGGTGCAGTTCCTCCTGATCGCGAAGGCATCCAGCTCGCTGACCTCCCTGGCTCTGTTCCTGCTCGGTGGCTTCGCATACCCGTTCCTGGCCAACTTCGTCGTGGACGGCGCCATCTTCCTCATCACCTACTGGTTGTATCGGGCAGCGCGTTCGGAGCTGGTTTTCCCGCCCAACAGCCGGCAGTAGGGTTCTGAGCGGGATGCCTAAGCGCGTTCCGATGGCGAGCATCGACGCCGCATGGTTGGGGATGGAAGACCCGACCAACCTCATGATGGTCACGGGCGTGCTGGCCCTCGCCGGACCGGTGGACCGCAAGCGCCTACGCCTACTCCTCGACCGCCGCCTCAAGCCGTTCGGTCGGTTTCACCAGCGGGTGGTGCGGCCCCGCTCGCGGGGCAATCTGCCGCATTGGGAAGTCGACGAGCACTTCAAGATCGAGAACCACCTCAGCCACCTCGCGCTGCCGGCCCCCGGTGACGACGCCGAGCTGCGCGACGTGGTCAGCGACCTGATGAGCGTGCCGCTCGATTTCAGCAAGCCGCTCTGGCACATGCACGTGATCGAGGGCTACCACGGCGGCTCGGTGATCCTGGCGCGGGTGCACCACTCCATCGCCGACGGCATCGCGCTCGTGCGGGTGATGCTGTCTCTCACTGACGAGTCGCCGAACCCGAAGCCCGCACGCGCGACGAACAAGGAACCGGCTCTAGGGTTCAGGCTGCCCCTGGATTGGCTCCCGGCTGCGATCGGTCGTGGCTTGGCAGGCGGCCAGGAGCTGATCACGAACCCAGGTCGGGCCCTGGGCATGGCGCGCACCGGTGCGCAAGGCGCATACCGCCTCGGGCGGTTGGTCCTGCTGCCGCCCGACCCGCCGACCGTTTTCAAGGGTGAGCTCGGCCGCGGGAAGCGGGCCGCCTGGTCGGAGTCGGTGCCACTCGACGACTTCAAAGCCATCGGCAAGGCTTTCGGCGCCACGGTCAACGACGTTCTCGTCGCCACCGCCACGGGGGCGCTGCGGCGCTATATCGAAAAGCGCGGCGGGCGAACCGCCGGGATCGCAATTCGAGCCTCGGTGCCGGTCAACCTCCGGCCGGCCGACCAGGCGCACAAGATGGGCAACGCATTCGGCCTCGTGTTCCTCACGCTCCCGATCGGGATCGCCGACCCCGCGCGGCGACTGCGCGCGGTCAAGAAGGAGATGGACGAGCTCAAGGGTTCGCCCGAGGCGCTGGTCTCCTTCGGGGTGCTGAGCCTGATGGGGCTCGCCCCCGTCGAGGTCGAGCAGCTGGGCCTGCGCTTCTTCGGCAGCAAGGCGACCGCGGTCCTGACCAACGTGCCCGGGCCGCGCCTGCCCCTGTACATGGCCGGCCGAAAGATCGACAAGGTGATGTTCTGGGTCCCCCAGTCCGGGCACATGGGGCTCGGCATCAGCATCCTCAGCTATGCCGGCGAGGTGATGCTGGGCATCGCCACCGACGCCGGCCTCGTGCCGGACCCCGAGCGTATCGTCGAGGAGTTCAAAGTCGAGTTCGAGGCGTTGCGCCAGGCGGCGGCCCGAACAGCAAAACCGGGGCGGCGCCGCCCCACCAGACGCCCCACCACACGCTCCGCCAAACGTGTGTAATGTTGTAAGCAACATGGCGGACGAGACTGCGGCGGTGGCGACGGAGCGCGAGGCGCTGGACGCTTACTCGGCGACGGTGACGACGGTGGCGCAGAAGGTCCTGCCCTCGGTCGCCAGCCTCCGGGTGCGGCGGAGCAGCCGGTCGTTCGACGGCGGCGCCGGCTCCGGCGTCGTGATCACGGTCGACGGGTTTCTCGTCACCTCGGCCCACGTCGTCGCGCAGGCGGGCGCCGCCACGGCGTCGTTCCTCGATGGGTCCGAGTACGAGCTGGACGTGGTCGGCGCCGATGCCCTGTCCGACCTCGCGATCGCGAGGGCGCGGGCGTCGGCGCTCACGCCGATCCAGATCGGAAATGCCGACGACCTGAAGGTGGGCCAGCTCGTGGTCGCGATCGGGAACCCGCTGGGCTTCTCGGGCTCCGTCACGTCGGGGGTCGTCAGCGGGTTAGGCCGCTCGCTGGCGACCGCCGACGGCAACGGGCACCGCCGCTTCATCGAGGACGTCATCCAGACCGATGCCGCCCTCAACCCGGGCAACTCCGGCGGCGCGCTCGCCGACTGGCAGGCGCGGCTGGTCGGCGTCAACACGGCAGTCGCCGGGATGGGGCTCGGGCTGGCCGTGCCCATCAACAAGACCACGCAGGCGATCCTCTCCGCCTTGATGAGAAACGGCCGCGTCCGCCGAGCCTTCCTCGGCATCGCGGGCGGAACCCGGCCGCTGCCGCCGGCGGTCGCCCAGCGCCTCGGCCGGAAGGCAGGCGTGGAGGTGCAGGAGGTCGTGGCCGGCAGTCCCGCCGCGGCAGCGTCTCTGCGCGGGGGCGACATCATCGTGTCGGTCGGCGAGGTGGCTGTGGCCAAGGCGGGCGACCTGCAGCGGCTGATGGTCGAGGCGCAGATCGGATCGAAACTGCCGCTGACCATCCTTCGCTCGGACAAGCTCGTGACGGTCGAGGTTGTACCGGTAGAGCTGGCCTAAGCTCCCCGCCCACCTCTGGGGTCCCCGCGCGCAGCGCGGGAGTCCCCCCGCTGTGCGGCGCGGTGAGGGGAGACCGATACACTTTCGGCCGTGCCGAAGCAGATACGAGACCTGCTCCGCGCGACAGCCGAGGACGGGCGCTTCCGGCTGGCGGAGGTCGACCCGGCCTCGACCCCGGGCCTCAAGAGTGCGAAGCAGACGAAAAAGGACCTCGGCAAGCACAAAGTCAAGCTCTTCCAGCTCCAGGAGCAGCTCTACGCGGAGCGCAAGCGCGCGCTCCTGATCGTGCTGCAAGGCATGGACACGAGTGGAAAGGACGGGACGATCACGCACGTGATCGGCGACCTGAACCCCCAGGCGGTCCAGATCACCCCCTTCAAGCAGCCCACCCCCGAGGAGAAGCGGCATAGCTTCCTCTGGCGGATCCGCCGTCGCCTGCCCGAAGCCGGCGAGGTAGGCATCTTCAACCGGTCTCATTACGAAGACGTGTTGGTCGGACGCGTCCACGGCCTGGCCTCGCTCAACGTGATCGAGCGCCGCTATGACCTCATCAACCGCTTCGAGAAACAGGTCACGAGCCAGCGCACCAAGATCGTCAAGATCTGCCTGCACATCTCATATGAGGAGCAGCGCAAACGGCTGATCGAAAGGCTCAAGGACCCTGACAAGCAGTGGAAGTTCAGCGAGCACGATATCGACGAGCGGGCCTATTGGGACGACTACCAGAGCGCTTACAGCATCGCCATCACGCGCTGCTCGACCAAATGGGCCCCGTGGTATGTGGTCCCGGCCAACGACAAGGATTACCGCAACTGGGCGGTGAGCCGGATCCTCATCGAGACCCTCAAGGAGATGAACCCGCAATATCCCCACCCCAAGCTCGACGTGCCCAAGCTTCTGAAACGGTTGCAGGCATGAGTGGTAGGTTTAAGGGCTGGTGCGAAAAACGTTATCGGGGGATCGCTTGATATGAAACGAACACGCCTGATTTCAGTGTTGGTGGCGGCCATTGTTGCCGCGGCTTGCGGCTCCACCGGTGGGGGCGGCGGCACGAGCGGCAACTCGTATGCGGGCAAAACCATCAAGCTTGGGGCGATCCTGTCGATCACCGGAGCGGGCGGCGTCTACGGACCGCAGAGCCGGGACGGCATGAACCTCGCGGTCGACCAGATCAACAAGGGGGGCGGGGTCAACGGCGCCCAGATCACTCTGACCGTCAGCGACGATGCCTCGCTGCAGACGCAGTCGGCTCAGGTCGCCCAGACGATGATCCAGTCGGACCAGGACCTGGCGCTTCTGGGGCCCACACTTTCCAACTCGGCGGTGGCCGTGCACCCGCTCGCCGAAAACCAGAAGACGCCCATCCTTGCCGTGAGCACGACCGGCATCAACATCGTCCCCAACTGCAACTTCCCGAGCACGGTCGCTTGCCGCTACGTGTTCCGCGACAGCCTCGGTGAGGAGACCGCGATCCCCGACAACATCCAGTCCTACGCGAATGACGCGCACCCCAGCACGGGCGTGCTTCTCGTCGCGCAGGACGACAAGTTCTCGAGCGACGGCGGCAAGATCGTCGAGGCCACGGTCGCCAAGTACAACATCAACCTGCTCAAGACGATCAAGTTCAACAAGGCAGAGGCCGACCTTTCTCCGTACGTGACCACAGCCGTCGGGCTGCACCCTGACGTGATCTTCATCACGTCTCTGGGCGGCATCCCGGCCAAGATCATGATCGAGGCGCGCAAGCAGGGCTGGCAGGGCCAGTTCCTCGGCGGCAACGGCTTCAACACCGCGACCGTCTCCAAGAACGCCGGCGCCGCGGGCATGGGCGCGCGCAGCGCGAGCGCCTGGTACCTCGGCAACTCCTTCCCCTCCAACGCCGACTTCGTTACCGCATTCAAGACCGCTTTCGGCCACGACCCGGACCAGTTCGCCGCACAGGGGTACACGGCCATCAAGATCCTCGCCGACGCCGCCAGGCGCGCCAACCTCACGTTCTCGGACCTGCCCGGGGACCGCGACAAGTTGCGGGCCGCAATGGAAACGGTGAACATCCAGTCCCCGCTGGGTCCGTTCCAGTTCACCTCTACGCACGACGTCAAGCAGACCGTCTGGGTCATCAAGATGGACGGGGCGGGCGGATTCACCCTGGTCCACGAGATCAAGGCCAGCTAATGACCGTAGCGGGGGATCGCGAGGTCCCCCGCCACACCTCTTATTGTTGATTCGCCTTGGGGCAGCAGATCCTCAACGCGATCTTCATCGGGTCGATCTACGCCTTGTTCGCGGTCGGCTACACGCTCGTGTTCGGCGTGCTCGACATCCTCAACCTGGCGCACAGCGCGGTGTTCACGCTCGGAGCCGCTGTCACGTACACCCTGGTGGTCAACCACGGGCAATCGTTCTGGCTGGCGTGCGTGCTCGGCATCGTGGTGGCTGCGCTCATGGGTCTGGTCATCGAATACGTCTGCCTGCGGCCGCTGCGTAGACGCCGGGCGCCCCCCATCGCGGCGCTGATATCGACGATCGGGCTGGCGCTCATCATCATCGCCGCGATCGAACAGGGCAGGCCAGGAACCCTGTTTGCGTGGCTCTGGGTCGACGGCGCCAACCCGGTCACCATGCCGCCCGGCACCTTCCCGAACCCGACCTGGCACGTCGCGGGCCTGACGCTGGAAGCAACCAAGCTGGCCGTCATACCGATCTCCATTGCGCTGATGCTCGTGCTCGGGTACGTGATGCGTTACACGCAGGTGGGCCGAGGGCTTCGCGCGGTCGCCGAAAACCCACGAGCCGCGCGCCTGATGGGCGTGGATGTCGACCGCATGATCGCCCTGACGCTGATCATCTCCTCGGCGCTCGGCGGCCTCGCCGGCATCCTGTTCGGCGTCGCGCTGGGCGACATCAGCCCTTACATCGGCCGCGACAGCGTCGAGGTGAGAGGCCTGGCGGTGATCGTGCTGGGCGGGATGGGCAGCATCCCGGGCGCGGTGTTGGGCGGCTACCTGCTCGGCTTGATCGAGGTGCTGGCGGTGGTGCTGCTGGGCAGCAACGTCCGGGCCGGGGTCGCGTTCGCGGCCCTGTTCCTGATGCTGGTGCTTCGCCCCCAGGGTTTCTTCGGAGCCCAGCTCCGCGAGCGCATTTAGATGGATTTCCTGATCCAGCTGTTCACCGATCCGGTCGCCTTCTGGAACTCGCACACGCTGCTGGTCTCGCAGATCGGGATCAACAGCATCCTCGCTTCATCGATGTTCGTCGTGCTGTACTCGGGTCAGCTGTCGCTCGCCGCACCCGGATTCATGGCCATCGGCGCATACACGTCGGTCCTCATGGACCTCTACTGGCACACCTCCCTGGCACTCGACTTCGCGGCCGGCACTGCGCTGGCGGGCATCGTCGGAGTCCTGATCGGATTGCCCGTCCTGCGATTGCGAGGGGTGTTCCTGGCCATCGCCACGATTGGGTTCATAGAGGTGATGAGCCTCGGGGTGATCCTCAACCTGCCGATCACCGGGGAGGGCCTCGGGCTCAAGAACATCGACGCAGACCCGGTTGGCGGCGTCTACATCGTGCTCATCTCGCTGGCCGTGGTGGTATTCCTGCTCTGGAGGCTCACCAAAGGCAGGCTCGGCTATGCGTGGACGGCCGTCCGTCAGGACGAGCTCGCGGCCCGCAGCCAGGGCATCGACGTCGCCCGCTACAAACTGATCGCCTTCGTGATCAGCGCCTTGCTCGCGGGGTACGCGGGCGCCGCGGAATCACACCTGTCCTTCATCCTCGACCCCAACGAATACGGCGTGCCCCGGACCGTTCAGGTGCTGACGTTCGCAGTGCTCGGAGGGAGCGGCAACGTGCTGGGTCCCGTCGTGGGCGCCCTCTTCCTCACCACGTTTCCTTTCATCTTCAAGCAGGCGGGCGACTACATCGGCGTCGTCAGTGGAGCGGTTCTGATCGCGATCATCATCTTCCGGCCGCAGGGCATCGTCGGCCGCGGCGGCTTCGCGTTTGTCAGGCCCCGCTGGTGGCCGCAACCTCAATTGCGTGCTCCTTCGACTGGCTGACGTCCAGCGTCACTTCGGCGGGGTGCATGCCGTCGACGGGGTGACGCTGGAGGTCGAAAAAGGATCGATCCAGGGACTCATCGGCCCCAACGGCGCGGGCAAGACGACGCTCGTCAACGTCATCACCGGGTATGTCCCCTTCCAGTCCGGCAGAGCGTGGCTGGAAGAAGACCAGCTGACCGGCCTGCCCGCACACCGCATCGCCGGGCTTGGCGTCGCGCGAACGTTCCAGAACATCCGCCTTTTCAAGGATTTGAGCGCCGTCGAGAACGTGATCGTGGGCATGCACTCGCGGCGCCGGGACGACACCATCGCCCAGCTCGGCACGCTGCCCCTCTTTCGCCGCGACCACCGCGCACGCTTCAACGAGGCGCACCGCCTGATGGAGACGGCGGGCCTGGATCCCGGCGAGGTCGGCAAACGCGCGGCGGGGACGCTGCCCTATGGCGACCAGCGGCGGCTGGAGATCGCGCGCGCGCTCGCGCTTCAGCCGCGCCTGCTGATCCTCGACGAACCCGCCGCAGGCATGAACCCGTCTGAGAAGCAGGGCATCCGCGAGCTGATCGAGCGGCTCAACAAGGAGGGGCTGACCATCCTCCTTATCGATCACGACATGCAGCTGGTCATGGGCGTCTGCAATCGGGTGGCGGTGCTCAACTTCGGCCGCAAGATCGCCGACGGCACGCCGGAGGAAGTGTCGACCGATGCTGCCGTGATCAAGGCATACCTCGGCACGGGCAGCGAGCGGGAGGCGACGAGCGCGCCCGGGGCGACAGGCGTGGAGGTGGTGACGGAGGCGGCGTCGGCGGTAGGCGGCTCGAAGCCGGCTGCCGAGCCCGCCGACTCGATCCTCGACGTGCACGAGCTCTCGGTGAGCTACGGATCGGTGAACGCGGTGCGCGCGGCGTCGCTCCGCGTGGCGGCCGGCGAGGTCGTGGCGCTGATAGGCGCCAACGGCGCCGGCAAGACCACGATCCTCAGCGCTCTATCCGGGCTGATCCGGCCGGCGTCGGGAACGGCCGTCTTCGACGGTCTGGACCTGACGCGCGCCAAGGCTTCCGCCATCGTCCGCCATGGGCTCGTGCACGTGCCCGAGGGCCGCGAGATCCTCGGACGCCAGACGGTGCTCGAAAACCTCGAGCTCGCGACCTGGGCTCGCCGGGACCGCGCGGCCGCGGCGACTCAGATCGGGGCGGTCATGAAGCGCTTCCCCATCCTGGGCGAGCGCAGGCACATGCGCGCCGGCACGCTGTCGGGCGGCGAGGCGCAGATGCTGGCGATCGCGCGAGGCCTGCTGGGGAAGCCGCGCCTGCTGCTCCTCGACGAGCCCTCGCTGGGGCTGGCCCCGCAGATGGTCGACGAGGTGTTCGCCGCCATCAAGGAGATCCACGAGGAGGGCACCACGATCCTTCTCGTCGAGCAGAACGCGTTGCGCGCGCTCGCGATCGCGGACCGCGCCTACGTCCTGGAAACCGGGCGGATCCTGCTCAGCGGCAGCGGGGATGACCTGCTGCACAACCCCGCGGTCCGCCGGGCCTATTTGGGAGGCTGACGCTCGTCTATTCCGCACGTTTGGAGCCAACGGCGCCCTAAAGGTCGGGGCATTCCGCACGTTTGGAGCCAACCGCGCCCTAAACGTCGGCGCACTCCGCACGTCTGGCGACCCAGGGGCAGAAAAAAAGAAGCCCCGGGTCTTGCGACCCAGGGCTCCTTCTGCTGTTTCGTCTGGTTAGACGGTGCGGACGCTGCGAGCGCGCGGGCCCTTGGGGCTCGCCTCGATCTCGAAGGTCACCTTCTCGCCACCGCGGAGGCTGTCGAAGTCACCTTCGGTGCCACTCCTGTGGAAGAAGAATTCCTTACCGTCTTCGGCTGCGATAAAGCCAAAGCCACGGTCCGCGACCAGCTTCTTGATGGTGCCTGTAGGCATTTCCATCTCCTATCTCTCGAACTCAAGGCCAACTCAACTCGGCGGGCCTGTTCGAGAAACGGAGCCTGCGGTGAGCGCCAGCGCTGTGCCGGCTACCAAGAGTATACCCCTTCCGGCTACCGCCTAATCCCTGGGGTCTCCGTCAGGCGCCGGGCCCGGGATTGGTCGACCTCCGTGAGGTGGCGCTTGCGCAGCCGCAGATGCTGCGGGGTCACCTCCAGCAGCTCGTCGTCGGCCAGGAAGTCCAGTGACTGCTCGAGGCTCAATTTGCTCGCCGGGGTGAGCCGGACGGAGATGTCCGAGGTCGACGACCGGATGTTGGACTGCTTCTTCTCCCGGCAGACGTTGACCCGGATGTCGCCCGGCCGCTTCTGGATGCCTACGATCATCCCCTCGTACACCGCCTCACCCGCCTCGATGAAGGTGGTGCCGCGCTCCTGGGCGCCGGCCAGCCCGAACGCGAGCGTGGTGCCGGCTGACGAGGCAGTGAGGGCGCCGTTCCGCTGCTCGCGGAAGTCGCCCGCCCAGGGCCGGTAGCCGATCCCGATCGAGCCCATCAGGCCGGTGCCCGCGGTCAGGGTGAGGAAGTTGTTGCGGAAGCCGATCAAGCCGCGCGTGGGGATCATGTACTCGAGGCGGACGCCACCCTTGGAGTCGTAGCTGATCTCGATCATCTCCCCGCGGCGCTTCCCGAGCGACTCCGTCACCGCGCCGAGGTGCTCCTCACGAACGTCGACGGTGAGCCGCTCCACGGGCTCCATGAGCTGGCCGTTCACCTTCTTGACGATGGCCTCCGGGCGGGAAACTTCGAACTCGTAGCCCTCCCTACGCATCGTCTCGATGAGCACCGCAAGGTGGAGCTCGCCCCGGCCGCTGACCAGGAAGCGTTCTGCCGCCTCGGTGTCCTCGACGTGAAGACCGAGATTGACATCGAGCTCCTTGTACAGCCGCCCGCGCAGCTGCCGCGTGGTCGAGAACTTGCCCTCGCGACCAGTGAATGGGGAGGTGTTGACGCCGAACGTCATCCGCACGGTGGGCTCGTCGATCTCGATACGCGGAAGCGGATCGGGAGATTCGGGGTCGGTCAAGGTGTCGCCGATCGCAACCTCTTCGAGTCCGGTCAGCACCACGATGTCGCCGGCGCTTGCGGTTGGCACCGGGACGCGGTCGAGCCCCCGGTAGAGGAGCGCCTGCACCACCTTTACGCGCCGCGCCTCCCCATCAGCGCTGAGGACGGCGACCCAATCGCCCGGCGCGACGCTGCCTCGGGAGATGCGCCCGATGGCCATCGGACCCGTGTAGTCGTCGTAGGCCCGGTTGGCGACCAGCATCTGGAAGCCGCCAGGCTCGATGACCGGCGCTGGGATGTGCTCGATGATGGTCTTGAAGAGCGGCTCGAGGTCGGGCGCCAGGTCATCGGCGTCGACCCCGGCGCGGCCCTCTTTGGCCACTGCGTAGATCACCGGCGCCTCGAGCTGGTCGGCGTCCTCGGCGAGCTCGAGGAATAGGTCGTGGACCTTGTGCAGCGCAGCCTTCGGGTCGGCGTTCTTGCGATCGACCTTGTTGATCACGACGACGATCCGGAGCCCGACCTCGAACGCTTTGCGGAGGACGAACCGCGTTTGTGGCATCGGGCCTTCGGCCGCGTCGACCAGCAGAAGACACCCGTCTGCCATGTTCAGCACGCGCTCGACCTCGCCGCCGAAATCCGCATGCCCCGGCGTGTCGATGATGTTGATGGTCACGTCGCCGTGGCGGACGGACGTGTTCTTGGCGAGGATAGTGATGCCCTTCTCGCGCTCGAGGTCGTTCGTGTCCATGATCAAGGTGCCCACGTCCTGGTTTTCGCGGAACGTGTGGCTCTGCTTCAGGAGCGCGTCGACGAGCGTGGTCTTGCCATGGTCGACGTGGGCGATGATCGCCACGTTGCGGATGTCATGTCGTAGGTTGGTCAGAGTCATTGGATGGCAGCAGGCACTATACGGAGAGGGCGCCGGGGTCGGTGCGAAGTCCTGTTAGTGGCTGCTAAGGAGACCTATACCCTGATTCGCTCGGCTCGAAGCGGAGCGCCGATCTCGTTCAGGAAGGCGAGCAGCTCGCGGTAGGAATCGAGGAACGACGTCTCGTAGTACTCGATGCCGTGCTCCGAGCAGAACTGCCGGATGATCGGCTGCGCCCGCCGCATGTTCAGCCGCGGCATGCCCGGGAACAGGTGGTGCTCGATCTGGTAGTTCAGCGAGCCGTACCAGAGGTCGGTCAAGGGGTGACCGCGGACGTTGCGGGCGGTCAAGACCTGGGTGCGCACGAAGTCCATCCGCGTCGCGCCGTCGGTCTGCGGCATGCCCTTGTGATTGGGAGCGAAGACGGAAGCCATGTAAGCGCCGCCGACGCCCTTGTGGATCAGCACCACGAGCAGCGCCGACCAGGGGCCCAGAAAGTACACCAAGGCAGTCAGGTACACCGCGGCGTGGACGGCCAGGAGTCCGAACTCGAGGCGGCGGTAGCGCGACTGTTCCTTGATCAGGTAGGTGAGGCCGGTGACGTGCATGCTCCAGGCCAGGAGGGTCGTCAGCGGGAAGAACAGGTAGGCCTGGTACATGGCGGCCAGCCGGCCGGCGCCGCGCCGCGCCCTGGCCTGCTCGTCGGTGTATGCGATGGCCCCCACTTTGATGTCCGGGTCGAGGTCGACGTCGTTGGGGTTCCCGTGGTGGCGGTTGTGCTTCTGCACCCACCACCCGTAGCTCATGCCGAGCAGCAGGTCGGCAGTCACAAGGCCGACCAGAGCGTTCTTCCATCCCGACACGAACATCTGGCGGTGTCCCGAGTCGTGCAGCTGGAAGCCGAGCTGGCCGCAGATGATGCCAAGCCCCGCCGCCGCGAGGGCCTGCGCCCACACCGACCCGACCGTGAACAACACGACCAGGCAGAAGATCAGCAGGACCGAGTTGGTGGTGATGCTCAGGGCGTAGTACGCGGGCCGCTTCGTGAGCAATCCGGCGTCCTGGATGCGGCGCTTGAGGATGGCGTACTCGGGCTCGTTCTTGAGATCGATCTGGCCGCCCGAGTCCGATATCGCAGCGAGTTGGATTGCCATTGGCAGCGACAACGTTGCGGATGGGGACGTAATAAGTGGCATAACACCGGCAGCGAATCTGGGTTAATACACCCCAATGAAGATCCGAGCCGCTCGACTCGCGATCGCTGCTATGGCTGCCATCTCTGCCGCTTGGGCCGTGGCCGGAACAAGTGCGGCCGCGCAGGCTGATGAGGGCTGGGTCATCACGTCCTTCCAATCCGACATCAACATCGCGTCCGACTCCACGCTGACCGTCAAAGAAGACGTCCGCGTCGACTTCGGAAATCTGCAGAAGCATGGGATCTTCCGGACGATCCCGTTGCGCTATCGCTATGACGACAGCCACGACCGGTACTACAACCTCAGCGTGATGTCGGTCACCGACGGGTTGCGGCCGATCGAGTTCGCCGTCACCAGTGCCAGCGACAACGAGGTGATCAAGATCGGCAACCCGGGTGTCCTGGTTACCGGCAGGCAGCGCTACGTGATCACTTACACGGTGTCCGGGGCGATGAATTCGTTCTCGGACCACGACGAGCTCTTCTGGAACGTCGACGGCGCGCTGTGGCCGGTGGCAAAGCTTGGAGTCGGCGCGACTGTGCACCTTCCGAGCACGGCGTTTCAGAAGGCAGCCTGCTACCAGGGCCCGCCGGGCTCGAGGGAAACCTGCACTCACGTCGACGGGTCTGACCTGGTCAGCTTCACGTCGACCCGGCAGCTCGGGTCGGGCGAGGAGATGTCTGTGGTCACCGCCCTGAGCAAGGGCGCGGTCAACGTGCCGCCTCCCATGCTGGAGTCGCGGCTCCGGCAGTTCCCGCAGGACGCATTCGACATCAACCCGCTCACGGTCGGGATTTCAGTCCTGCTGTTGGTGGCCGGCCTGGGTTTTGTGGTCTGGAATTGGTGGGTGCACGGACGCGACCGGGCGTACCTCACGCAGTACTACCTGACCAACGATCCACGTGAGCACGCGGAGCCGCTCTTCAGCCATCAGCCGGTGGTGGTGGAATTCGAGCCTCCGCAAAATCTGCGCCCGGCGGAGCTGGGCCTGATCCTCGACGAGAGCGCCGACGCCAAGGACGTCACCGCCACCATCGTCGACCTCGCCGTGCGCGGCCACATGACCATCCAGGAGGTGCCCGGCAAGTCCGACTGGATGCTGACATGGAAGGGATCGCCGGCCGCAGATCTGAGCTCTTATGAAAAGACGATCATCGACGGTCTGTTCACGGGCCGCACCCAGGTCGCACTCTCGAGCCTCAAGGGCACATTCGCTCCCACTTTGAACATCGCCGAGAGCCAGATCTACAGCGATGCGATGACGAGCAAGCTGTTCTCGAGCAACCCCAAGCAGGCCCGAGCGGCGTGGGGGTGTCTGGGGATCGGCGTGGTCATCGCCGGCATCGCCATCGCCTTAGGCCTGGGACTCGCCTTCGGGTGGGGGCTCATCGGGGCAGCGATCGTGGTCACGGGAATCGCGCTCACGATCAGCTTCCCGTTCATGCCGCAGCGCACCGCCGCCGGACGCGACCTGCTCCAGCACACTCTCGGCTTTCGCCTCTACATGACCACTGCGGAGAAATATCGCCAGCAGTTCGCGGCCAAGGCTGAGATCTTCACCCAGCTGCTCCCCTACGCGATCGTGTTCGGCTGCGTCACGATGTGGGCCAAAGCCTTCGAGGGCATCGACACCAGCGCCGGCAACAACTGGTACGTCGGCGCCGGCCCGTTCCAGGCCGCCTTGCTGGCGACCAGCCTTCAGTCGATGAACGCGAACATCTCAAGCGCGATTTCGTTCACACCGCCGAGTTCGGGTTCGTCGAGCGGATTCGGCGGCGGCGGCTTTTCGGGCGGAGGCGGCGGTGGTGGCGGGGGCGGCAGCTGGTAGCTGCCCTACTTGTGCGGTGTCACCGCGCCGGTGACGATCTGCCACCAGTAGACGAACCCGCTTGGATCGACGGTCAGGCGGCCGTTGGCCACCTCGACCTTGACTCCGCCCACGATGAGCTGATAGATGAGCGCGACCAGCAGGACCAGCACCACGCTGACCAGCACACGTTCGAACAGGGCGGCCTGACGCACCTCGATTTTGATGCTGACCTCGGGATGACCGCGTTTTGTGTCCAAACTGTGCCTCTCGGAGCCCAACCGAACTGTACAGCGATCCGATCTCGCCGCGAGATCGCGCAAGCCCTGGCTGAATGGCCTGGTGCCGAGAGGGAGATTCGAACTCCCACGCCCTTGCGGACATCGGTTTTTGAGACCGACGCGTCTGCCATTCCGCCACCTCGGCGCAGCCGTAATCGCCCACTTTGGGGAGGCTCGACAATATCATTCGCCGGTGCGACTCACCGTGGCCGCCCTGCTCTGCCTGGTCGTGGCCGGGTGTGCCCCGCTCGGCCCGTCGGCAAGCCCGGCCGCCAGCCCAACCTCCACACCAGTGCCTTCGTTTGACCCCATGGCGTCGGGCCCGCGGTTCTCCCAGCCCCCCGTGAGCCCCCCGACGCCGCCGACCATCACCCTCCCCGGCTTCGCCTGCACCGACTCGGGCGGCGGGAAGGCAGGCGTGACAGCCAATGTCACGGACGTACGCGTCGGCCAGCAGACGGACTACGACCGCTTCGTGCTGCAGTTCGACAGCCCGGTGCCCACGTACACCGCCAAGCGCCAGGCCAGCCCCACATTCGCGATGAGCCCGAGCGGCTCACCGATCACACTCAGCGGCACTTACGGCGTGCTGGTGACGGTCCACGTTGCGGCCGAGATCGCCAGCTACAACGGGTCGACCGATATGTCCCACGGGGAGTTCCGCATCATCAAGGAGGCACGCCTGACCCAGGACTTCGAGGGCTACGTGTCCTGGGCCCTCGGCCTCGACCATGCCGCGTGCATGCGGACCTTCACGCTCACCGGTCCCTCGCGCCTGATCGTGGATTTCACCACGGCCTAGATCTAGAGGCTTTACCCAATTGGCGATTCAGCAACCGCCGGTAGCGCCAGTCGCTCCTGGTCCCACGCCTACACCGCCCAGAAAGAAGAGCGGGTGCGCCGGCTGCGGGGCGGGGTGCCTCGGCTGTCTTGGGATTTTCGTGGTCATCGTCCTCCTGCTGGTCGGAGGCGGTTGGTATTTCTTCGTGGTCCAGGCACAGGCGGGCGTTCCCGCGCCGGCGGCCCTTGTTGTCTTCAACGCGCCTGTCGAGGTCGGCCGCAACGACTCGTGCAGCCGGGCCGCAATCCCAGGTGAGCCGCTGACGGCCGGCAGCTCCGTATGCACCGGGCACACCGGGCACGCGGCGGTCCAGTTTCCGGACGGCTCGTTCATACGCATGTCGCCAGATACCATCGTCACAGTCACTGCGGCGCAGCTCAACAAGGACGGCACCTTGCAGTCGGGCGGCGTGGTTCAGAAAATCGGCCGCACGCTTACGAACGTGCAGCACCTTGTCGGCGGGGCCAGCTTCCACGTGGGCGGCCACTCGGTCAGCGCCGAGGTGCGCGGAACGCAGTTCGAGGTTCTCGTGCGATCCAACGGCACCAACCTGATCAAAGTTTTCGACGGCTCGGTGAAAGTGACCGGCGCCACCACGATCACGCTCACTGCCAACCAGGAGGTCGACGCCGACGCCAACGGGAAGTTGTCCAATCCCAGACCGATCCAACCCGAGACCCAGGACCCATACCCGCTGGCCGTGCAGTGTGCGCGGGCGGACTCGACCGGCACCAATCCCGGGACCCTTCAGACGTCATCTGGCGACAGCATCGCCACAGGCCAAACCGCGCAGCAGGTATACGACTCTCCAGGCGGGAACCTGAGGATCGCCTTCTGCTACCCGGGGAGCCTCATGAGCGTCACCGTGATCGATCCGGGCGGAGTGCCACACTCTGCGCTGGGCGCGTCTCCGGTCCGGATCACCATCCCCAACGGCCAGCCGGGGCGCTATACGGCCGTGGTGCGCGGCATCGACGTGCCGGCGGGCGGCGAGCCGTACGCGCTCTCCTTCGCCACCGACGCGGCCTGCGTTGAAGGCAACATCGACACGGGCGGCGTGGTGCGCCAAACGCTGAGCAACGCCCAGATCGCGCAGGCGCTTTCGCAGTCGGGCGCCACCGGCATCACCCTGCAGGTTCAGGGCACGTCCCCTGACTCGGCCCGCATCTATTACTACTCCAACCTGGGCGGCAACTCGGTCTCGTGGACGATCGATTTCTACGCGGCCACACCGAACCTAGGCGTGGTGCTGACCCAGGTGACCGTCCGCGGGGTCAACATCACGACTCAGATCGTGTCGCGCCTGCCGCAGGCCACCGGCCAGTCGGGCGTCTCGATCGATTTCATCGTCGATCGGGTGTATTCGTGCAACGGCCCGGGCGGCGGCATGATGGTGATCGAAGGCCACCGCTAAGCGACTCGGAGCGCTGGTAAGGCCGTCCGGCTACGTTGAATAGCTTGTGGGCGCGGACTGCCGTCCAAGTCGTTACCTTTTACGGCCATGCCCGCGGTAGCCGTCAAACCAGCCCCCAGGCGCCGCCGCGGCCTGCGCTGGATCGTCGTGCTGCTCATATTCGTGCTGCTCGTAGCGGGGGCGGCGGTCTGGCTCAATTCCGCGGCCGCGGCGTCGATCAACGCGGTCGCCACCCTGACCGTGTTCCTGCCCACCACTTCTGTGGCCCACAACGGCGGCGACTATGCAGTGGCGAGCACGGGCTCGATCGTGCAGCCTGGCGACGCTGTCAAGACCGATGAGAAAGGCCGCGCCGCCATCCAGCTGCCGGATGGAACCCTGACCCGACTCGCGAACAGCACGGAGGTCACCCTGAGCTCCGCGCACTTCTCTAAGGACGGAAGCCTTCACGATGCCTCGTTCGCCCAGAAGGCGGGCCGCACGTACACCAACGTCCAGCATCTCGTGGGCGGCGCGACGTTCAAGGTCTCGGGACAATCCGCGACGGCCACCGTACGCGGCACGAAGTTCGAGGTGCTCATCAAACCTGACGGCTCGATGCTCGTAAAGCTCTTCGAGGGTCAGATGGATTTCGTGGGCATCAACACAGTGCACCTGGTCGCGCCGCAGCAGGCGACGGCCGACCCGGCCGGCAACGTCGGACCGGCAGGGCCGATCGTGCCCGAGCCCGGCGACCCGTTCGGCGCCGAGACGGCGGCCTCGGACCAAACCAGCCAGGGCACGACACCCGGCACCGAGCAGGACTACATCGGCCCTCCGATCCATAACGGGGAGCAGCAGCAGTTCACGTACAGCTTCGCCGGCGAAGGATTGCTCAAAGCAGCCCTCGGGTATCCCGGCAGCGTCATGACCCTCCAGGTCAAAGCGCCCGACGCACAGCTCTACTCGAAGACCGGCGCGTCGCCGATCCTGGTCGTGGTCAACAACGCGCTGGCCGGCATCTACACGATCGTCGTCATCGGAGTCAGCGGGCTGGGCGCGGCCGGCGAGACGCCTTTCGTCAGCGTGGCTGCGTTGGAGCCGTGCGCGAGCGCGAACATCGACTCACGCGGCGCAGTGCGTCGGGGTCTGACGTCGCAGGACCTGGCCGGCAGCATCCAGGTCTCAGGGGTCTCCAACCTCAACCTGACGGTGGTCGGTACCTCGCTCGCCGGCGCGGTCCTCAAAGGCACCGGCACGTTCGATGGCGCGAGCTGGACGGGCACGGTGATCCTGCTCAAGCACGGTCTAGGACTCCAGGTCACAGCGGTCGGAGCGACTGCGTTCGGAGTCGCAGTTCCGGCTGGGCAGGTGATGTCGCAGATCGGCACGGTAGTCGGCCAGGACCCGTCGAACATCAACATCGGGTTCATCGTCGACCGGTTGTTCACGTGCAACGGCGTCGTGATCATCGACGGCCGCACCAACTTATAGGCCGACCGGCGACGCCGTTAGCCACATTCGTGGCAGGGGCGGCCGGGTTTATCCCGGCCGCAACCAACGCCCTTCCGGGCTGCCAGTCGTGGTCAGGAGTGACTATTTCGGC